>JABAOG010003168.1_pt1 | contig 30877 bp, 25 predicted proteins | sample 7062131 | NCBI WGS metagenome assembly JABAOG01 (sample SAMN14538629, study PRJNA623070) | marine sediment metagenome | biome: marine biome [ENVO:00000428]; feature: marine pelagic biome [ENVO:01000023]; material: deep marine sediment [ENVO:00002113] | place: India: Arabian Sea | collected... | reverse complement strand
ATCCCCAATAGCGGCTGTCGGCGGAGGGGCGACCTTCATACCTTGTCCACACTGCCGATAATGATTGTCCCTGCAGGTCAGACGTGAAATCGTGTATCAGTCTTTGCCCACCTGTGCGGACGTTATATTCGATTAACTGGGTCTGGTCGTTGAAGTAAATTAGATCGGGATTTGCTGCATCCCACCGTGGTTCAATGGAAAGAGGCAATTCCCCAAGCGGCTGGAATGACCGAGCGTCATAAAGATACCACCGGGATTCAATACTGCGAGCCAGGATCAGGGTTCCAACCGAGTTGAAAGATTGCACACGCGCATACTCATTTTTTATCCCCGATGATGGATCATCAGGAGATAAATCCGACAAGCGATCCGTGAGGCGAAGGACGCACGTCCCAAATACAGGATCTCTGAAAACTGTACGGGGAGATGGTTCGTCGAATTCGGGAACCTGGAGTACACTTAAATCGCTGATCAGCTCGGGTGTTGATGGTATACAGCTGGACAAAATCGTATCCATCGCCAGTTGCTGCACTGTATTTTGAGGTGTGGTTTCTATCCAGATTGAATCATCCGCAGGATCCGATTCAATAAACTCAGCAACTTCTGATTGGCGAACACAGGCACACAATATCAGCACCCCAATAGAGAGCAAAACAGAGACAACTGCGTTCGTTGTGTTCATACTCCTTCTGTCCTCATTTTGGTACCATGTGCCGTGGAATGAATGGATTTTTCTAACCAGCAAGAGGGAATGCGGAACCTATACACTTTATTATCGCGTTGATTATTTAATAATGCAAGTGTCGGTTCACACCATCACTAAGATAGAACGCCAAGTGTCTCTAATTATTTACTTTGACGAGTTGATATTACTTCGTAATCACCCCCGTGATTCCTGACCGATGTGGGCAATTTATGCCACCGTATACACAACTTCGCCGTCAATATCGATCAGTGGGGATTGGAAAAGATCACGTGAACCAAATTTTAAATCTAACGGCAGAGGACATCGTACCAGTCGGCCTCTTTTTACTCCAGTAACCGATATCAGTAAGTCCAGCCATTCTGTCAAAATCTCCCACCTGGAATCTATCTGCATATCGAAGAATGCAGCTTTAAGGGTGATCTGGTTATTCTCATCGATCAGGTCCCATACACCACAGGCTTTCCCATCCTCAAAAATCGTGTAAGTACCGTTTCCGGATTTATCATAAATCGTGTCGTAATGTTCCCGGGGTAAGAACCGGTCTCTGGAGCGGTATGCCATCAAGTAGGCATCCAATAAGGGGAGCAGGTGAAGTCCACCCGGTGGATCATCCGGGGTATTTGCCAGAATATCCCGGTGCTTTTCCAGAAGCAGATATTCCTGACCCTCAACAATCACTGTTATCAGCTCTTCTCCCAGGCCAGCCAATGCGGTAATAACCTGATCCGTTTTCAGGCCGCTCCACCATTTGAAGTCCCCCTGGGTCGCAGGACCATAGCTGTCCAGATACAAACGTGCCAGATTCACGCGTCCCTGGGCAGGTGTGACTGATGTTAGATTTACCTCCGGCAGCCATACCGATGTGCGGGCATATTCGTACTGGTTGCTTTTCCAATCACCCTTCACTTTAGCCCGGACCAACCGACCTTCTGCACACATAAAACGAACCACATAATGAAGAGTATCCCGGATATCATTAAATTTATTAGGCAGTGCCAGTTTGATCTGACGGATCCCCATGGAGCTGTCACCTAATGCATTTTCCACGGCTGCAGCGACTTCAATGTATCCATCATTGCTCAGGCCAGCCAGTTTGTGGATCTTATACTCACCTGCCAAAGCCTGCTCTTTAGTCGCCTGGTATACACTGGGAAGAAGCTCAACCGGGATGAGGAAGATCTCATAGCGCATAGCACGCCGACGGACGATACTCCGCCTCTGGGTAATCTCTTCATCTAAGGATTCGAATCTGAATTCAGGATCTCGCACAAGGTAGGAAAGATAACAGGTTGGTGACGCTGCATAGATGCCAAATACGGTATCCTGGGGACCGGGATGCTCCCAATCAAAGCCTTGCCGGCGCCACAAATAGTTATTTGCCTGCGCTAAAGAGAACTGGTCGGTCATCGCTGTATTTCCTTCCAGATAAAATCGCTGCCTCACCTAATTAGATTTATTGTATCAATAATAGGCGAACTCTGCAGATCAATCACCCAGGACATAGTCCAGAGCATATTGAGCATCCTGGTAGTTGGGATTGGCTTCCAGAGCGGTGTAGAAATCTGCAATCGCTCCGCTGGCGTCACCCTGCTGAAAGAGCGCCCAGCCATGCCACAGCAGGGCTTCCTCGCTGTTTGGTGTGCGCTCCAGTGCATACTCTGTCAGGCTGAGCAGTTCCTCGGTGCGCCCGCTGTTGAAATAAGCGAAGAACGGTCCAAACTGGTAGCGGAGCATACGCTGTGGCAGCCCGATCTCGCGCGCCCGGTCGTATGCTTCTGCCGCCTGCTCGTATTCTTCGAAATACAGCAGGTTGGTACCCAGGTTGAACCAGGCAAAGGCATCTTCCGAATCCGCATCGATCTCTGCCTCGGCAACATCCAGTGCGCTCTGCCGGTTGGTTTCTTCATCCCAATCATCCCCCAGGATCGACTGGACCGTCGCCTCCTGCTCCGGCAGGTAGATCAACATGTATAAGCGGTTGAACGGTTTCCATTCCTCGTCCAGCTTACTTTCGCTGACAACATCATCGGGGCCGTAGAAGGTATCCTGGACGGTGAAGTTTCCATCCGCATCATATTCATTCACCAGCAGGTAATGCGCCGCCCAAAGATCATCGTTCGGCCAGTAGCCTCCGGTAAAAGTGAAGGTGCTTTCGATCAGCACCGGGATGCCGGCCGCGATGAACTCGCGCAGCAGGTCAGGCGTTCCACCCACCCGGTACTGTACCTGGAGCCAGCCGGCGTTGTTGCGAGCAAAATGAGCCATCTCTTCGATGTTGACATTGCGGTCTTCCCGCACCGGCTTGATCTGACTGGAGATTGTGTACTGGTCGCCTTCCCACCCATAATAATTCAGGTACATCGCCAGGGCCGCCGGTCCGCAGTTGTTCCAGTCCTGCTTGATCCAGGCAGGTGCCGGAAGAGATGCACTTTCCGGTATCGGAGTCGGGCTCTCCATGATGGTTGTCGGGCTGGCTGTCGGCGACACGGGAGGAGACGCAGTGACAGGTACATCATCCTCATCTCCCAGCATCGAGATCACTGTCGGGGTCGGAGTAACAGTGATATCCTGTTTTGATGCTTGAGGAGTGTAGGTCGCCTGCAGTACAACCGGGGTCGGGAGTCCCTCCCCGGCAGGATACAGCATCCCCCGCAGGTACGTGCGGGCGATGTCCAGCCGCCAGCTCAGCCGTGAGTTGAATGCCGGCACCTGGTAGAGCAGAACAGCCATTAAAACCAATAAAATTATTGCGGATAAAATCCACAGAAATGGTCTATTTCGCATGAGGCCAGAATTGTATCACATCCACAGAACCTGCAATCAGATAGCAATATCAGGGTTTCGGACAACAGAAATTTCAGTAAGAAGAACCTCGGATTATGAAAAATTAGTGGTCCGACAAGCTCTATACGGAATACATCCGACGTTGACTTGGGTGATCGCGCATGGTAGAATCCGTCCGCTTTGCCCCCATCGTCTAGCGGTCCAGGACGCGGCCCTCTCAAGGCCGAAACAGGGGTTCGATTCCCCTTGGGGGTACAACTCGAACCGCCCGAGTATATACTCGAGCGGTTTTTATCTTCATTGAATTTCAATCAGAAGGGGAAATGAGAGACTTGGAAATTTCAGCAGCCACAAATAATAATACAGGTAAATCGAAGCCCTCCAAGTTTTGGAGGGCTTCGAGAGATAAGTTTTAGAACATTGATGGTGTTCGAAAGCTTATTTTATACCAGAAAAAGGTGAATAATTTTATACCAAGCCGATAAAACTTCACAAACCTATCCAGGTTTCACCGGTTGCCTATGAGAACTGGCAGGTATATTTCCTCAGTGTATACCGTCAGATGAACGTTCACATCCAAAGTCTCTTCCACATTGGACGTATTCGTGATGGTCACAACTGCGCTGTATTCGCCATCAGCAAGATCCTGGGTATTCGCGGACAGATAGATATAATCCGTGGTCGTCCCACTGGCGGCACTCAAAACCAGCCAGCTTTCACTGGAAGAGGCAGACCAGGAAATGGTTTCGTCGTTGTTTTGATTGTAAACCTGGATGAAAGCAGCATTCGGGTTCGATGACTCAATCACGATATCGGCCGGGCTGACTTTGAGCTTCGGCGGCAAAGATGGTAATTGCGAGGCGTCCTCATAGATCGTGACCTGAACGCTGTCACCGGCTACACCGCCAGCACCATCATTGACAAACACAGTAATCTGATGGGTTCCGACGCTCAGGCTGGCTGTACTGAACTGCGAACCATACCCTAACTCGCCGTCCAGACTGGAATACCAGGTCAAATGATCACCGCTCACCGTACCCAGGTCCGGGTCAATTGCTACGGCTGTAAACCCAACCGTCTGGCCCTGCAAGGCGAAAGAATCTGTCTGCGGTTGAGTAATATCCACAGATGGCGAGGCATTTGCAATCGTAAAATCTCCGTCCGATGTGTCTGAGGACGTATGAATACCATCACTGGCATATACCCGGATGCGCGCCTGGTTGCTTCCACGGAAATTTTCCCGGTCGATCAAGACCTGCGACTCGAGAATATTCATGGCGACCATGTCCCAGCTGGTCCCGTTATCCGTGCTGTACTGGACATTAAAGCGCAGGTCATCACCATCAACATCAGCGGCATTCCAGGTTACGGTGATCAAATCGCTGGCATAAACCTCCCCGCCATCAGGACTGGTAACAGTAATGGAGGGTGCATTCATCCCACTTTCCACGCTCCCAAATATGCCGCTGCCACTCGGCCCTTCAATATCCACCCTCGCTGTCTGTGGATGATAAGGAACCAGCTCGGTGAAGTTCATCATCGCAGATTCTTCAGCTGTCCCATCCAGGGAGCAGACACCACTCTCAACTGGCATATTGGGAGTGAACCAGTAACGGGCAAGCTCTGCGCCATCGCTATCCTTCAAGACAATGGCTAACTCCCCAGAGCTGTAATCACCCAGCGGTGATGAATCGGGAATCACAAACAGCGGGGATAAATCCAGGGCACCGGTATCGCCGTCAATCAGCCCACTGACCAACAGATTGTCGGTGCCGGTAGCGGCGCTGTCAACATTGGTTGCCTCAGCATTGGCAGCTCTGTTTGGATTAATGTAATCCATGATGCGGTGGTAGGTAAAATCACTCATCCAGCGGTAAGAACAATAAGACATAATATCTTTCCACTGCGAACTGCGAATTTCAAAATTGTCATTACCATCGTAATAGAAGCCTTCTACCGAAAATTCATGCGGGCCGATCCTTCCTTTTGTGTACGGGTAATGTTCCCACCCATCTGCGCAAGGATTCCCCCAAAAATTCGTACCACAACTCTCACCACAGGTGGTGAGAGTATGGTGTCTATTAAAAGTATGGCCCAACTCGTGTGTAAAAGTAGTTCTGTTTCCCGTCCATCCGGATGCCACTTTGGCAGGGATACCATCTGCTAGACCCCCTCCCCTGGTGCCAAGTTGGTCAATCAAGCCATAGTACCTGACAGTAGAGTAATCCTGGAAAAGCGTCCCATTATGTGATCTATCCCAGATATACTGCTGTCTGATATACCTGTTGACATTATCTAAATTCGGCGACCCTTTTCCATAATCCTGATAGTATGAATATACATATGATTGTGCCCAAAGATCGGGAACAGGTAATGCCTGCCTGGCAAAATGCAAGGAATCATTGATATTGTCATACGTCGTAGTGTAGTATTTATTATCGGTATCCTGCCACTTTAACCGGTAAACCCGCATGCCAAAAGATGGAATCGGTTCGAAATCAACCGTAACTTCAACATCATTATCAAACCAGTAGGTTTCCGGGACTTTCCAATCGAGGTTTGCCTCACCAACCAACCGCAGAGTTCCGTTGGTCAAATGGCTGGGGATTTCAAATATGAAGGTGTTGTCCGCAACCATCCAGTAGCGATCTGCGTCGATATAGGGGTTTTGCCAGCTGTAGGGTAGATTCAGGAATCCTGTATTGGTATTCGACGGCAAGATGATGGTAGGAACCGTAGAATTATCACGGTAGATCTTCAACCTGGCATCGATGCGATACTGATTGCCAGCAGCATATGCGCTGTCATAGACATCCACGTAGAAACGCACAAAGGTGCGCTTTCCCTCCACCAGCCGGACGCTGTTGGTAATTCTTTGTACACCCTGGGTGACCTCAAGATCGCTGGCGATATAGTTAATCGTCTTGGGAGCTTCTGTGGGCGTCGCGGTTGGGGTGGGGGTTGCGGTCGGCGTGGGGGTTGCAGTGGGAGGTTCCAACCCACATTCAACCTGCAGATATGGGTGGATGTATGAAGGGGTTGATTCGCTACTTTCAAACATCAACCTGGTATTTTCATCTTGCAGCGACAATCCCAGACCATCATTCTGGTAAATCCCTTGATGCCACAATTCGGCAAAGAATGTCAGGTCGTTAATGACATACCAATCTGAATTCGTATTCGACAGTTCCTTGACCAGTCCCAGGAAAGGTCCTGGTTGATTGAGCCAGGTGAGGGTGAGTTCATCCCAGGCACTGAGTGGAGTATAAACAAAAACATCCCAGGGGCTCAAAGGATTGTCGCCATAAGCAGGTCCATTTTCAAATAAATATAGCGAAGCATCGTATATATGCTGGTCTTGCGGAATGACCTGTTCAACCGGAAAATGCAGGAACACATATCGATCGGTTGAATTACCGAGTATCAAACGGGTTTGATCCGCGTTATTTACACCCGGTTGTCCGGCATTCGTAAAAGTATCCCTAGTAGCGTAAATTTTCACAGTTCCCGGGCAAGAACCGGAAACCTGCAGGGTTGGCGTGGGCGTGTGCGTTTCTGTCGGTGTGGGTGTTTCTGTGGGTGTCTGCGTGCGGTAGGAAACCACCAGTTCCGGCGCATTTATTGAATGTTCACGGGAATAAAACTGATACATATCGATATTATCGCTGGCTGAACTGAATAATCTGATGCCGTACTGCGGTATCGCACCGGTTTTCCAGGCAGTGACGATATTGGTGACATCCCATTCTTCCCAAACACTTGCCCCATCTACAGGGTTGGCGGGATCTCCCTGATCAGAGTATCCTAGATAATCATACCAGGTGACTGAATATTCATCCCAGCTTTCGCTGATCGCTTCACTCATGACATTGATCTCGGCGTCCGGGCTGTTGATATTACTCGAAAGGTTGAACAAAAGCCCTAATCGCAATGTTGCAGATATTATTTCCGCATCTGGGGGCAAACTGGAAAGATCAAAATCAATCAGAACGTTATAACCATAAACAAAGGGGCTCGTTCCAGAGGTGCCAATATACATGGATTGCTGATCCCCAAAGTTTGTGCCCCCATTGCCATTTGCACCGGTAATATAGGTGTCCTTACTGGCCTCAAATGTGGCCTGTAAAACTGGAGGATCGGTTTCAGATGGTGATAACACAGATTTCTGACTCAGTACCTGGTCGATATTGATGAGCAATGCACTGATGATGATTGTGATGAGTACTGCGACGATATTGCGTTTTGCTGCCATGCTGAACTCCTCCTCCAAAATAAACTGGTGATAATATTTCCGCTCTGATCGAGGCCAACACAACATAAAACCTATTTGGCCGTGTCTTAAATTTCCCTTCCAGCAACTCTAACACAAAAAACGTGTAACTCGAGTAATTTGGTACAGATTATATACTCAGCTCACAAAATTGTAAGGTGAGTACCATTCCAAGCCTGATTGATTCCATAAGCTGGATTGCAATACAGTCTGGTAAAGCATCTTGTGAGGCACAATCTTTTGAGTTGATGTGGTAAACCGGTAAAGGGCGTAATTATGAAAGCCGTCCTCGCGCTTTTAGCGAATTTCCCGGCTCACAATGTAAACGAAGAACTGCTGTTAGATATTCAAGCTATCTATCGAGCTGAAGTTCAAGGACCCGTCAGCAAAAATCGAAGGGAGAAAACAACTGATTTGAAACGACGGATTTCTCAACTTGAGGATGAAGAAGCCCGTTCAGGTCGTCTATTCATGATAGAGCAAATCAGTGAATAGACCTATTGAAAGACTACACAAAGAATGGCAGGAGAAAATCACCCGGGTCAAAGTCAATTTAAGAAAAGTTGAACAGGATACTAGAATTCACGTAAGTAATATGGATATCGCCTTAATGCAAATGACGAGTATGTTCGTTCTTTATCAACGTTTTGATCAAAATCTGAAGTACAAACTCTTGTCAATCATGTAAAACGGATTATCGTTAACCCATAAGGCAAGATTATTGACTATGAGTTGCATTTGCCTTTTAAGTATCTAACCACCATGGCATCGTTCCTGGACTAGGTAGGGTACGGTTCGGAACAGCACCCCTTCGGTTACAACTCGAACCGCCCGAGTATGATCTCGAGCGGTTTTTGTCTTTAACGAGTTTTAAACAGAATTGGAAATTTAAAGACCAATTATTGTCCGGAATCCACAAGTGATGAGCACTGGTTGGGAATAATCCTGTGTAAAAGGATTCATTAATTATATTATTCGACCTGCAAAAGGAATTTTTCTGCATCTTGCGCTTGATCCTGGTTGGAGCGTTTCCCTCCGCAACTCCTATCTTAACGGTTTTAGAATAGCTCCAGGCTCTCCCATTTTTGTCGCTACTGCTCACCACTCCGGGCAGAAATCCCAACAGACCACGCAATGCTCCGAGGCAGCCTTTTCAGTTCAAGGGAGTAGTTAGAGTCACTTTTACCCAAAGAGTGAAACTATCAACCAGTCTCAAATCTCAACGATCAACTGCCCTCCTAGCCAATACCCTGGCCGTTCAATCCCTCCACAAATCGAAATATAGGTACCAGCGGTTAATTCTTGCAGACGGGTTGTGTTTTCATCCGGAGATAAAATAAGTATGATCACATCAGTCGACCAATCTGGATGATGCCCCATGAATGGCAGTGGGCTCATGTAGTCATACAATGCCTACCAGGTCTTCCCTTCATCCAATTTCTCAAGATCAATCCCAGCGTTACCGCTGGCGTAATTACTGAAAATCAGAGTGACCTGTCCTGCTGGGATATTTTCAGGTCCAATGTGGATGCAGCTGTCCCTTTCATACCTGATCTCTATGCAGTTCCCCTCTACCCCCTCACAGAGCACCGGCAGCGGCGTGGGGGTGTATGTAACCGTCGCGGTGGGTGGTACAGGTGTAAGAGTTTCCGTGGGAGGTACAGGTGTAAAAGTTGCAGTGGGCGGAACCGATGTATATGTCGAAGTGGATGGAATTGAAGTAAATGTCGAAGTAGGTGGGATCGGGGTGACTGCTGCTTGAGATGTACTGCATGCGAATAGATACATAGAAACCCAAATTAATACAATCGTCCTCATGAGCAAACTTTTGTAACTCATCGCCTCCTCCTATCCCAGGATTGACTGATCAGCAAACCGAACATCAAAGCTGATTCGCTCATCCATACAGAGCATCCAATATTCCTACGCGCTAAACAGGACTTTGGCTGCTGGACGTTTGATATCTAAAATTTCTTCAGATCCGATTCAAAAGCCATCAAACGCGCTCTCACATTCCAAACGAAGTATTGTCAGCATCATTGGGGATTGTGTAACATTAAATTAAATCAATAATTTCAGCCTTTCCATTCTTCTCGCAGCATTCCGTAATGCACCAAATCCAACCATTCGCCTTGCCAGAACTGCATTGCGCGTTGGCGACCTTCAGAAATAAAACCAACCTTTTCTGCAACCTTCATCATTCTTGGATTGAAAGACCATGTGTCCAAACACAGTTTATGGAATTCTGAGTTTGCAAACAGATAATCGACCCATAGTTTCAATGCTTCAGTGCCAAATCCGTGGTTAAGATAATCATCCTCACAAATATTGATCCCAACAAACCAGACAGAAGGACGGTCTTTGCCGCTATACCGATTGACCCAGCCCAGGGGTTTATTGTCGAGTGTGGCAATCACCGCCATCTTCGCGATGTCTGAGTCAATTTGTGCTCCCTTTTGTTTTTTTCTTTTTTCTTGCTTTTCTTCAGTGACCCCACGAGCCCATGGAGCATCAAGTGACAGCCACTCACCCTGGGTTTGCCACCGCTTGTAATGACCTCGATCGGTTTCAATAAAACTACGGAGCATGACAAGGTCCCCTTTGGATTGGATTTCAAATCCTTGCTGAACTTTGTTCGACATCATTTCTCCTATCAGCCTGGTTTCGAGTAATTTTAAACCTGGTAGGCGACCAACAGTGTGTTCGCCTGGTCAAGTATTTTGACCCACTTATCTTTTGCCAGGCACTGGAGTTGGGTAAATACCAAATTTCATCGAACTATTCCTTTTCTCAAGTCTCTGATTCCTCTATTACGGTAAAACGATTGCATAACCATCTGCTGCGGTGCAAGGATAATCTCCAGAATCCAAAGCAGATTGTTGACAAAAACTTAAGCTTTTCTATAATAATTATACAAATTATATACTTTGTGTTTCTTCTGTAGTTCGTGATCGATCTATGGAAAGCAACTAGGTAACCAGGTAATCTGGATTGCGGCAGATTGATAGGTTAGCTTTTTTATTTTAACCAATTCTGTTTTCATGATCTGTGCTTTGGTCTTACCAGCAATCGTTGTTGAGCACTTGGAATTTATTTTCTCAACAATAGGAGTCCTAAGATGGATACTAACTACGATCATAACAAACAAATTGCATTTAAATCTCATAGAAAAACTTCGATCATTTTCACCCTTATGATTTCATTGGTCGTTACCTTTACAGCTGAATTGATGATCAAAAGCACGGTAGCAGCTTCGCCTCGCTCTAATAGAAATAAGGTAAGCCTGACAACATCAGACCCCATGGGATATCATGATGGCTCGGAGGGTAATGTAACGTTCGGAAATTGCACTGCATTTGGATGGGCTGTTGACCTTGACAATGCAGAGTTAGATGTTACGGTACGTATCCTCTCGGACAGTAATGTAATCACCACAACTATTGCTGATGAGTATCGAGGTGATATCAATCCAGTAATCTGCCCTGGGGGCACATGTGGGTTCTCCGTTTGGCTGTGGGGTTTGATCACTCCTGGTGAAGAACACCTAATTACCGCCCAGGCATACGATCAAGGCACCGGTAGCTGGTTTGATCTAATCGGAACGCCCAAATCCTTGACTTGCTGGGGTTTTCCCGAGGGTGTCCATGATGGGAGTGAAGGCATCGTGGATATCTCTGAGTGCACTGCGTTTGGTTGGGCATTTGATCCCGATGATTATATGAGGGATGTAACAGTCATTATTCTCTCAGATGGTATAACGGTAACAACTACCACTGCTGATGAGTATCGAGGTGATATCAATCCAGTGATCTGCCCCGAGGGCACTTGTGGTTTCTCCGTTGATCTGTGGCGGCGTATCTCCCCCCGTGTTGAGCACCAGATCGCTCCAAAGGTTTACGACCAGGAAACCGATAGCTGGGTCGACCTCGACGATGAACCCAAGGCACTTACCTGTATGGGTTACGAGCTTTACGTCCCCGCAATACTGCACCAACATTGATACAACACAGCTAGACCAGAAACAATTTAACTTTACTTTCTACGATCCATATCGGAGCTGATCTATATTGTATGGAGCCTAATGGAATAGTTTAGACGCGGTTGCCTGAATAGGATGCTTTGCGAATGGATTACTCGATGGGATCTCTTCAAAAAGGTTGGTATCACTCTCCTACGGTAATGCTCATGATCAGGCTGTCCAAACTATTAATGCTCGGGAAGAACGAAGCGGGTTCCTGTGCATCGAGATCGTCTTTTACATCGCTGACATAGGAACCGTAGTCCTGGAACCAATTCTCTAGGGTATACCCGTCTGGTGGCGGAGGGAAGTCCACATCATCAGGCAGGATGGGACTGCTGATCGGCAGGGTGACTGCCACCCAATTCGTCCTGTCATCAGTGAGACCCTGAAAAGTATAGAAAATGGTCCTGTTGCTGATCGGGAGACTGACCTCATTATAATGAGTAATAAAACGCACGCCTTGACCGCCGTTGAATTCTATGACAGTTTCCTGGCTGTAGAAGGTCTGTATCATAGGCAACGGAGGCAGGTAAGGAAATTCCCGGCTGCTCCAGGTGCCCGTGGAGATGAAACTCTCCAGGTCGGACACGCGGTGTGGAAGGACATCCGGGAGCAGCTCGCTGAACCGATTAACGGGGTAGATCCTTATTTGAGGTGGGAATTGCGTGCCGGATAGGGGATAGTCCAGAATAGTCAGCTCAGTATAGGCGGGATAGATAAATACATCCATGGGGATGTCAGAAGTACTGCTTTCTGGCAAGGTTTCGCACTCGTATTCGCTCCCCAAGCCAGGGTCAAGATAGAATGAAAGTTCGTTGCAGTCAATGTTCGTCAACGGTTGAGTGGGGAGTGCTGTTTGGGTGAGGGTGGGGATGATCGGCTGGGTGGGTATGTCAGGCAAGCTGCAACTAGAGATCATGACGAAAGCTGTGAACATGAAAACAAGGGAAAGAAATTTTTTCATGGATTTTCACCCGGATTACCTGCTATCAGGATAAAGCAATCACTATCTGTTTTCAAACCGAACCACCAGCCTCCCCGGTCCACTCCAGCGAATTGTGAGCTGGAATATCATTCTCCAAAGCCGGACCTAACTTGCTTTATATCCATAAGCCACAACAATATCGTCTGTGATTACATCGATATTTTTGCGCAGAAAGTATTCACGTGTGCGCCTGGAATCCTTTTCCCTTTCATCATCCGGGAATTTTGCATACCACCATGATGAGGAAATAGCAGCAAAGAAATCATAGACTGCTCCACCATCATCAAACTGATTCCGCCATATAACTCGCTTGCTTTCAATATTTTTTAGCTCCTCTCTCTCAAGGAGCTTTCGAATATAGTTTTCCGACCTTGGCCACCACTCGAGACGATAACCCAATACATAGCGTTTGTTGATACAGCGTAAAGTTGCGTCGATTGCTTCCCAGTAATGCTCTGGCCCATGAGCCCCCACACAAATCAATCCCCCCGGTTTGGTCACTCTGATCATCTCTCTAACAACTAAGTCCTGGGATGGTAACGTTCCGAAGGTCATACCCGAGATCACGGAATCAAACGATGAGTCTTTAAAAGGAAGACCCTCTGCATCAAGTTGACAATTTGTAAGCTTGAATTTCGAATTCCCTTCCTTCTCTACCACCTTCTTCAGCATCAGGTAGGATATATCCCCACAGACAACAGTTCTGGCTCCTTGTTCAGCCGCTACGTATGCCAGTGCCCCAGTGCCACAACCTACATCGAGAACCCGCATTCCATCAAAGCTTAAACCTTCCAGCTGGAGCCGTGCAGATCGATCCTGAAGATGATAGCCCAGCTCATCATAAGAATGAACATGATCCGAGAATTCACCTTCATATCCTCTCATTACCCTGTCCTTCATTCCAGAGATATCATCTCTACTTCCTGTAAAAATTGAAAGTAAATTATTCGCTTCAATTAGAAGTTTCACGGGGAGGGTCAGCTTGCCTGACCAGAATAATGAACGCATCTTTGGATTACCTCATATACATTCCAACTAGCGGTTGCTAACCAGATAACCTTATGTGCGGTATCCGCAATCGCAATCTTATCGGATTTAATATCGGCTTCTCGTTTGGATAAGGTCTTTCAAAAGGACATTGTCCCCGAAAAACGTGTTTTTTTATGAAATGTGGAAGCATATCCAAAAGAAATTTTAGATACCTAATTATATCAATATTCTGATTTATTAAATCAACCTCGCTGACGCAAGCCTCACCAAGAAGTGGGAGAAAGATGCCGGACGGAGCAGGGTAAAATCAGGTAAATATCTTCTGGAGAAACTTAACCCCTAAAAGAAGAAAAACCGGGGCCACAGGTGTCATTGCTTGTCATCTAATTTTCACTTCCACCAAACAACAAAAGAGTATCAGATAAACAAACCAAATTCATACAGTGATCTAGAATGTTTCTTAAATCTTGTTGGAAGACTGCCTGGGATGTGATATAAATATTTGGATAATTAGTATCCCATCTGTCAGAAATATTGGTTAAGGAGAAACCATCGATGAAGATTCGGACCCTGGAAGATAAGATCAAAGCTGCCGGAAACCCGGTGGATATGCTTCGCAATGCGCAGGTTGGACCCTATGTTTTTCCCATCCCTGGTGAGTTCACCAACTGGCGCGATGAACAAGAAGCATGGCTGCAAACCGCTGCCCTGATGGACCTTTCCTACCATATGACAGACATCTACTTCGAAGGACCCGATGTATACCGCCTTCTGTCGGATACCGGGGTGAACAGCTTTGAGAACTTCGGTCCGATGAAAGCCAAACAGTTTGTTGCCTGCAATTATGATGGGTATGTGATCGGGGACGCGATACTTTTTCATCATGCGGAGAACAAAGTCAGCATCGTCGGGCGCCCGTGTGCTCAAAACTGGGTCGCTTTTCACGCGGAGACAGGGGATTATGACGTCAAAGTAACCCGGGACGACCGCGCCCTGGATAACGATCAGCAACGACTGATTTATCGGTATCAGGTCCAGGGACCGAATGCCTGGAAGATTTTAGAAAAAGCGGTCGATGGACCTCTCCCGGACGTAAAATTCTTCAACATGTGCGATCTGAAAATCGCCGGTAAAGATGTCCGCGGGCTGAATCACGGCATGTCCCGCACGGGCGGGCTCGAAATCTGGGGACCGCATGAAGAAGGCAATGAAATCAAAGCTGCACTGCTTCAGGCTGGAGAAGAGTTCGGGCTCAAGCAGGTCGGCAGCCGGGCGTATTCAACCGTTTCCATCGAATCCGGCTGGATTCCCTCCCCCACACCCGCCATCTACTCCGGTGAAAAAATGAGGCCCTACCGTGAATGGCTGAGAGCGGATGGCTTCGAGGCGAATGCATCTTTAGGCGGCAGTTACTATTCTGACGATATCCGAGATTATTATCAAACTCCCTGGGACTTAGGGTACGGCAGACATATCGCATTCGACCATGATTTCATCGGACGAAAAGCCCTGGAAGAAATGGCAGATAAGTCCCACCGCAAAAAAGTCTGGTTGAAATGGAATTCAGAGGATGTGACCCGCGTGTTTGCCAGCATGCTGGGGGAAGGCGATCGCAATAAATACCTGGAAATCCCGGGATCACAATATTCCACGCTGCCGTTTGACAAAGTGCTGCACGAAGATGAGTTGGTCGGGTTGTCGACATACGCGGTCTACACCGCCAATGTTCGCTCGTGGTTCTCCCTCGCCATGGTCGCTGAACACAAAGCCGTCGACGGCAGTGAGGTTGTCCTCATCTGGGGTGAAAAAAACGGCGGATCAGAGAAGCCAACTGTGGAAAGACACACTCAGACCGAGATCCGGGCGGTAATCAGCACGAAACGCCTGACAGATTGATCTGATCCAGTTCAGTTTGTAAAAAAAATAATGCTGCTGGAGTTGAAATTCAAAGAATATTAATAGATTGACACTTCGGACAAATTGAAACAAAATTTCCCTATAATCATCTGTTTAGCTTCGATAGATGCGTATTCTTACAACACATATGATAGAAACGCGTAGTTTGTCTCACTCGATCAGCATCTTCAAATTTCGGATTATCTTTTGCCCAGCAATCACCATACCACGGTTCGACCCAGTGCGATAAAGGTTAAATTTCCCTGTCACATTGGGGTCAGCTTTTCCTCATTCTTTCCAAATGAAATTCGTTTTTCTTTGGAGCATCCTTTCATTAAGAGTGATGCTCCCTTTGATGATTGATCAATACATTCCAAAAACATTAATACTATATTAATGATATTTGGATAATTAAGAGTATAATTATCCGATATCCAAATGGCGGTTTTTTGATGTCGCAAAGGTGGTAATAAAATAAGGATTCATGGGAGTAAATTAATGGTAAAGAAATTAAGTTTCATATTGGTATTCCTTGTACTGGCAGTATTAGCAATATCAGGTGTCGCATCTGCGCACGGCGTTAGCCCTGCACAACTTTCAAGTTCGGGTTGGATGTGTGTGAATGTACCTGGTCTCGGCGTTCATTGTTTTGCACCCGGCGCGTTTGCCTCAACCCCTTCGGTCCAGGTGCTGGTATTTGATACCACAGACCCCGGCGCGGTGGATGCCCCATTCCACGGCACAGAAATATTGATCCGGGACGATCTCTATGCGGGACAGCCTTGTCCTACGGAAGGCGGTGGGGAGTATTTCCTTCTGCCTGCTGATGAGTCCCCCTTTCCGGTAGATTACCGGGCGTGCCATCACTAGAGATAGAAACCTGCTGAAGTGACATCAAAATCAAAATCGCCCAGTAATTGCTGGGCGATTTTGATGTTTTGACAAAAGGTCGATGAGAACCGGGCTGCCTACGGCGTGTAACTGAGCAATACCATATTTGCAGACGAGGAACCTGTAGGGATCAGTGACAGGCAAATCTAAATCGCTGGTCTCGGGCGACTCAAATTCTGACAATCATCGGACTAGGTAACGTTGGTTGCGGATCATTTGATTCATAAACAGATGAACGCAATACTTCCCCATACTTTTTAACAAAATTAGCAATCTGGACTGAAATACATCGATCGATTCCTTTCCTACAGGGAGCGGTTGGGAACGACTTCATCTCAGGGTACAACCTAAAGCGAATCCAAAATCTGCCTGGGAAAAGTTTTTATGATTTTGCAGGATTCGATGACCTGGGCAAATTAGAGAAATCTAAAAAACTTCCAGGAGCCCGATCGATTGATCCGGGCTCTGTTTTTTNNTTTCCATACATTCTGTTATGAACTTCATATACTGTTGAAATATTATCGTTCGATTCAACGAGTATGATATGCATGTCAGGGATGCCCGGGGAATAATTTCCCATGTAATACTTCAGAAATTAAGATTCGAAATGGATAAAATGTCAAATCTGGCGCGACCAAAAATTAATAGACGAGGGTTCCTTAAACTCGCCGGGACAGGTCTGGCTGCCTCCCTGCTGCCTGCAAACCTGTTAAGAACGCGGGCTGCCGAACCCAACTGGCCAAGAGTCGCGCTGACCGATNNGAACTAAACTGGCCAAGAGTCGCGCTGACCGATCTGCCAGGGTATGTCCGCTCCATCCTCCGGGCTGTTCCCACTACAACCATCGATCCGCAGGGCTACATCTGGCTGCACCCATCCGATGGAAGTTCAGCCGTACAACTGCCACGGGTACAAACAAAATGGAATCAGGAAAGAAGCAACCCCTGGGATAAACTGGACGCCAGCACCCCCTGGGGGATCGTTCTGCACTGGTTTGGTGATCGAGGCAGCGGGGTCGTTCCCATCGAGCAGTATTTGTACGGCTTCGACGGTTTGAAGCATTTCCACTCGTACACAACCCGTACGAGCTCACATTTCCTGATCAGCGGAGGTGAGCCATCCCCGTCTTTAGATGATGGTCACATGCTGGGGATCGTACAGACTCAAAAGCCCTCAGCGGATGGAACTCCTTACCTTGGGTCACATATCCAGCCGCTTAACCCCTACGCGGCCGCAGAAGGAAACCAGTATTTTGTGACGGCATTGAACCAGTTAAGCAGGGCTGAGCCGAAAGTCCATTCCATTCTCCAGGATTTCTTCGCCGGTCGCCTGGTGGATCCTAACTACTCGACGATCGCACTGGAGATCGGCGGCTATGATTTCGATGAAATCCCCAACCGGCCATCCGTGCAGAAGATCGCCAATGTCATATCCGTGGTCTGGGCGTTGATGAAGCACTATCGGATNNATTGCCAATGTCGTATCTGTGGTCTGGGCGCTGATGAAGCACTATCGGATCCAGGCCAGTAATATCCTCGGTCATCATGAGGTCCAGCTGAGCAAAGCAGATCCCGGCAAAAAATTCCTCACCCTGGTCCGATTCTTGATTGCCATCAAGGCGCTGGTCGATTCAGATGAGGAAATGAAAGAACTGGTCTATGGTCAGTTCCGGGATGCACATACATCCTGCACCCAGGCGGTGGAAATCTACTGGAAGTTCTTGCGGGATTATTTGCTGCTGACCTCCTCACCTCGAACGGTCTATGAATGGGAAGCCTGGTCTCAGTACTGGTTCATTCATGACCTGGTGCTGGGCACTCACGTGAACCCCGGTATGCAGCTGCTTTCACCACCACTGATGGAAAAATATTCCTGCCCGGGAAAGCAATATCTGAATCCAGAGAATCACGCCGGTGCAGATCTTTACCCATTGGAAGAGCACGATCACAGCCAGTTCCCAGGTCAGAGTAATGTTCATCTGATCGGAGATGGTCGCTGTCTGTATGTCGGAGAAAGCAGCGGAGTACGTACCGGGAAGAAAGTCATTTTCCACCACCGCCAGGCAGATGGAACAGAAGTGCTTTCTATCTATGAAAATCTCTCCCAGGTTTTTAATATCCGACCGGGAGATGAATATCCTCGCGGTGCGGTTCTCGGAAGAATCAGTGATTCTCCCATCACCATGACACGCTATTTGAACCTATCGATTGCATACGGCGCAGCCTGGGAGCAAACACTGAAAGTGCAGCCTGATGTGCCGCTCAATGCGGGTCCCACCTGGATCCGCAGCCATTTTATGGATCCGATCCGATATCTCGGCGAACAGGTTGTGGTTCCCTATTGGCAAGATACTGCCGGGCTAACACCATTGTAGTTCAAGAGGCAATTGGGTCCATCGGATCAAGGAAATAAGCAAGAACAGAGGAATGTGTTGGTGATACAAAGCTTAAGAAATATTAATGAGATTTATTAGGAAAGAGACGATTCGTTGATCAAAATTAATGGTTTAATAGTCCGGTTTTCTCGATCGAAACACAGGACAGCCAATCAGAAGAATGGCCAATGGTGGTCAGAATTATTTAGTAGGATATCTGGTCAACGTATGCTAAGTATCTTTGCTAACTTGAGCCCATCAGATAGTTTCCCCGGCAGCCGACGAACCGAAAGAGGCCAAGGTTTGCTCGAATTTGCCCTGGTACTTCCAATATTATTGATCGTGTTTCTGGGGATTTTGGACCTGGGAAGAGTATATTTTGAAGTCATTGGTCTCACCAGTGCTGCCCGGGAGGGTGTGCGCTACCTTACCATCCACCCTGATGATGTCAGCAACGACTTTGGTATGTATTATGACACTGAGTCGTTCACCATCCGTGAGGCTGGATATTCAGGGATTGTGCTTACACACGCACAGATAACTCCCAGCTGCGTGAACGCGGATGATGACCCGGATTTTTGCGATCCTGGACATCCAGCGACCGTGACGGTGGAGCACGAATTTGAACTCGTCCTGGGCTGGTTTTTACCCAATCCCATACAAATTACCCGTACCGCGGAGATGGTTATACCATGAAGAAAAATTATCAGTATCGCAACAAAGGACAGAGCCTGGTTGAGTTTGCCCTCATCCTTCCCATCTTTTTAATCCTGGTGATGGGAATCTTTGACATGGGGCGGGTGGTTTATTATTACAGTGCCATTCACAATGCCGCCCGCGAAGGAGCACGTTACGGTGCCGTACAACAATGTGATTTTGCTGGAATTCAAAACCGGGCCCGGCACCTGGCTGCTGGTTTAGAAGATGGGCTGGTGATCCCCGACCCCTTAATTGAAGAGCAGCTTAATGTACCTATTAATATTATCGTTTCAGTAGAATACACCTTTGAGCCTGTGACGCCCCTGGTAGGCGTCTTCCTGGGTTCGGATGGTTCAATTACTTTGCGAAGCAAGGCGATCAGCCATATAGAACTACCAGGAGATTGTTAACGATGTGCGGAATTATTCACCGGATGAACGAAAACAATTCTTGGCTGAATCCTTGCAACAAGTAATTCCGTGGGAGATGTGGAGAGAAAGCGATGAGCAGATCAAATACTAGTCATGAAAAAGGACAGAGCTTGGTCCTGGTGACGTTAATGCTGTTTGGCTTTTTTGCCATGCTGGCACTGACCCTGGATGGAGGCAATTATTTTAATAACCGGCGGGCAGCCCAGGTTGCCGCCGACGCGGGAGCCCTGGCAGGAGCGCGGGAATACTGCATCACGGAGAGCAGCTATGCTGCTATAAACGCTGCCTGGGATTACGCTGTCACTCGAAATCAGGCAGATGCTGCCACTTCAACCGTTAATCCCGGATCTGGAGATGTAACCGTAAATACCAGCATAACCTTCGATACCTTTTTCCTGGGATTGTTTGGAGATGAAGAGTTAACAGCCACAGCGACTGCTACTGCGGGTTGTTCCCCGCCGACATCCGGGCTTGGTGTCATGCCGGTAGCCTGGTCCTGCCGTCCTCCAACAGAGGGTTCTGAAAGTGAGGATTGTGATATTCTCTATATGGATCACTGGGAAAATCCTGGCGATGGCGTATGTACAGCCGGAGAAGACCCAATCTATATGATCGTCGATTCGGAAGACATTGAAGATGAGGTTCTTTGTCAGGATCCACCCAACAGCGGAACACCAGAAGGTACATTGGACTGCGATATTGATAATGATGGTGTCGATGATCTGATACTGCTCTCAGGTGGTAACCGAAGCTGGCTGGATCTCGATGGAGGAGGCGGCGGGGCAAGTTCCCTGAGTGGTTGGATCGAGGATGGTCTAGAGAATCCAATATACCCACACACTTGGTTCGCAGGTCAGACCGGTGTGGCAGTATCGGTTTACAACACCGTTAATGATCACCAGTTAAATAATGACGTCATCGTGCCGGTTTTCGATGCGATATGTGACGGGATTCCCAACAACATCGACAATTGTGCAGATCTATTCCATGATCATGAGAATCCTCCAGGAATGGATATCGTAGATGAAGTAGTAGGAAACGGTGCCACTTCAGCGGATTATTTCCATGTGATCAGTTTCGCCATATTTCGGGTGGAATGCGTTCAAGGTGGAAGTAATCCAGGCGGCGGTATGCAATGCCCTGCGCACGAAGCTGCCGAATTGGATCCGAATGTAAAGACCATTGAAGGCTGCTTCGTCGAGGGGTTCGACCCCGGATTGGGCGGCGGTGGTGGCGAATTTGATCTAGGTGGTTATGTGCTGTACCTAAAAGACTAGTAGTTTATAAAATTGGGAGGCTAATCTTGAGCCGTAGAACAGTTACAGGAATTTTAATTGCCATTGCAGGTGTGATCGTAGCAGGAATTGGTTTTTTTGCTATTCGGCAGATCCTCAACCAGAGTTTGACCCCGCCGGTGTTACCCACACCCATCCCGTCGATCACGGAAAAGGTGGTCGTCATGAACCGCGATGCCGAGGTTGGTGATCTTCTGGAAGCAGAAGATTTGGTGGAAGTGGACATGCCGGTGGAACTCATCCCCCGCAACGCGATCAGTTCTCTGCAGAACGTCGCCGGGAAGATCACCAAAGTTCAGCTGGTGGATGGAGAAATAGTCCTCAGTCACCATCTCGCAGATCCGACCAACGTTTCACATGACCTGGCATTTGTGATCGACGATGACAAGGTCCTGATGGCATTTCCCGCATCCGATCTGATGAGCGGGTTGAATGTTCTGCAGCGTGGGGATTTTGTGGATATATTTGTCTCCATTGAGGAGGAAGTAGCGCCAGAAGAAGCGGATGAAACCGGTGCCCCGGCAAATGAAGAAGAGGAAGCAACAATCAGCAGGCTGTTCACTTTTGATGCCATGCAAGCCGTCGATATTACAGCCATGGTGGTTGATGTAACCTATGAAGAAGGACAAAGTCCTGTACCCGCCGTTGGAGAAGAGGGGCCACGACCCACTCCGCAGCCTGTCGATGTCAATGTTCGAGCATACCTGCTGGCGTTGGATCCCCAGGATGCACTGGTGCTCAAACACCTCAAAGATCTGGGTGGAAGATTTGATATTGTATTACGGGCTTCCAATTCAATTATCAGGTTTGACTTACAGCCTGTGATTTCCGAATATTTGATTGATAAATACGAATTAGAAATCACTCGATAGATTTATCAGAGAAAGTGAATTTAAATGCAGTTTAAAAAGGACATTTTATGAGTTCCGCAAATAATCCAACCCGAGTAGTAGCGATAGGCGAATCAGGTTCGACACAGCAGCAAATTATCACGGCTCTCAGCTCGTCGAGTCAGGTTGAATTTGAATTAACGGACGTGATTGTGCCTACAGAGAACCTGGTTCTCGATGTCCGCAATAATAACCCTGAGATTCTCATTGTCGACCATCATGTTGGAGAGGAATCCGTGCTCGATGTGATCGATACGCTCAGTTTGCAGTTCCCTGATGCAGCCATTATAGCGATCATTCCTGCGGATGATCCATTGATTGCTCAACAGGTGATGCTGGCTGGAGCGCGCGCTTTCCTGGTCCATCCGTTCACACAGGTAAATTTACTCAGCACCCTGCGCCGTGTGCGCGACCTTGAGCATCGCCGTACGTCCACTCCGGTGGGCGGTTCAGCAGGCAGAAAAACTGAAGCCCAGGAATTAAAAACGGTCGTGGTTTACAGTCCACGGGGTGGTTCAGGATGTTCCACCGTGGCGATCAACCTTGCCGTCTCGTTTTATGAGCAGACCAATCAAAAAGTCTTACTGATCGATGGGAAACTTTTCTTCGGGCATCTCGGATTGATGCTGAATGTCCGCACGAACAATACGATTGCAGATCTTATCCCCCATGCAGGGAATCTGGATGCTTCGTTAATCCATGATGTGGTGGTCAAGCATGCCACTGGGATCGATGTGCTGCTGGCTCCATTCGATTTTCAGATTTCACAGGGCATCCAACCTCAGGATCTATTCAGCGTCATCGAGTCGCTGGATCGTTACTATGATCTGATCGTGGTGGATGCAGGCAGTTCGCTGACTGAGAATGTGGTCACTCTGATGGATCTCGCTGACCGGGTCATCCTTGTGAGTACACCTGACCTAGCTTCTTTACAGGATGTCAATCGATTCGTTCAGGTTTCCCGGTCTCTGGCACACTCGCCGGACAAGTTGCTGTTCGTTCTCAACCGGGTAGATATGCCCGGCGGCATCAAGAGTAGCAATGACGTGGAATCCGTGCTGCCGGATCAACCCTTTGCCAGGATCCCGGATGGAGGACCCAATGTTGTCCGCAGCATGAACCGGGGTATCCCCCTGGTGATTAAATACCCCCGCAATCCATCGAGCCGGGCATTCCCCAAGATGGTTGGTAAATTGAAGAAATATATGGAGAACGGATCTGGAGGCACCCTGCCTGAGGATTTCTAGTCAGGAATCAGTGAAATATTTCAATGATTGCCGCGAGGTTTAGTGGAACATTTTATTAGAAATAATGGATAAATCAATTTAGGATAAGTATAGTGTCTCCCACAATATTAGCAATATTACCTTTGATCGTACTTGTATTGATCTCACTGGTGGTCATCGTCATCAGCCTGGTCAGGGCGATGCAGGGAGATGATGACATTGTAGACAGAGTGCAGCAATATACCCTCATCCCGTCCAGAGAAACCCGGGGCGGCAGCCAACAACAGAGGGTACGTCTGTTCCGGGCTCGTACGAGAATGAATGCAATGTTAACTACACTCTCTTCTGAGAAGCTTCGGCTCCAACTTCTCAGAGCGAACTGGCCGATCACAGAGATTGAATTCACCCTGATCCGTCTGGGTGTTGCCTTTCTAGGTCTTGCCCTGGGGACTCTGTTTTCTGGTTCTATCCTTCCGGGTATTGGTCTGGCGCTGATTGCATTTTTTCTGCCTGTGCTGTTACTCCGCAGGCGTATCAATCAACGACAACTTGCCTTCTCACGCCAGATGGTGGATACCCTTCTGCTGGTCAACGGAGGCATCCGCGCCGGATATTCCCTGCTGCAATCATTGGATATCGTCATCGAAGAGATGAGAGCGCCAACTTCAGAAGAATTTAACCGTGTCCGCAGAGAGGTGGGCCTGGGTTATCCATTGGCACAGGCGCTGCAAAATCTGGGAGAACGGATGGAAAATGACGATCTGAATCTTGTAATCGCAGCGATTAACATAAACTCCCAGGTTGGCGGCAGCATGTCGACGATGCTGCAGGCGGTGACGAACACGATCCGTGAGAGGGTGCGCCTTTTCAGTGAGGTCCGGGCGCTGACCGCGCAGAACCGGAACTCGGGGAATATCCTGACCTTTTTACCCATCGTCGTAGGAGGCGTGCTGTTTGTTTTGAACCCTTCATACATGTCGCGTCTATTTGAACCCGGCTGGATCTTATGCGTACCGGCAGGTGCTCTGGCGGGAATAATTCTTGGGAATATCATTATCCGCCGGATGACAAAAATCGATCTGTAGACGGTGACGAATGAGCAGGTTTCTTCAAGTTGAACTCGACTTTTGATAATCATCCTGAAACCAGATTGACAGGGTTCAGGATTGAAGCTTTATGGAAAAGGTTAAGCGGCTCATGCAACATATTGGAATAATTGCTGACGGAAGAGAATAGATATGCAAATACTATTTGGCGTATTATTAGGACTGCTTCTCACGGGGCTGGGTATCTTACTGGTATTTTTCAGCCTGAGATGGCTCTTTACAGATACTGTTTCCTTACGAGTGCGCGAGGTGGCGCTTGTTGAAAATCCTTCGAGCCGTCAATCTTCGCAAGCTGTGTCTGTTCGCAGTCTGGATTTGACAGGGTCATTTTTCGACCGGGTACTTAACCCGTTTTTCCGGCAGGTGGCTCGCTTGTTCAGGCGGTTTACACCCGCTTCAATGATTGAGGAGCACGATAGGAAATTAACGATTGCCGGACATCCCCTTCATCTTGGTGCCCGCGAGTTCATCGGTTTGCGAGTCGTTTTCCTTCTCGTGGGCTTAGTGCTGGCTTTTTTCATCTTGCAGCAGGGTCGAGAGACACTCTACTATGTAGGCAGTGCAGGAGCGTTGATTGCTTCATTATTATATCCAGAAGTCTGGTTAAACCGGAAAGTGAGAGAGAGGCAGGAAGCAATATCCAAGACGCTTCCTGATACATTGGATATGCTCGCTGTTTGCGCAGCAGCAGGTTTAGGGTTTGACCAATCCATGCAGCGAGTGAGTGAATTTTGGGAAACAGCAATGGCAATGGAGTTCGGACGGGTTATCTCCGAGATGGAATTGGGGTTTGCTCGCTCCGAAGCGCTGCGGAATATGGTCGACAGAACGGATGTGACCGAGCTATCCAGTTTCGTTTCATTGATCATTCAATCTGAGAAGTTGGGGATGAGTGTTTCGCAAACGCTGCAGTCCTACGCAGAACAGATGAGAATCGAGCGGCGATTTAAAGCCCAGGAACAAGCACGAAAATTACCCAATAAAATGCTCTTCCCGCTCGTATTTCTAATTTTTCCCTCTTTGCTGGCGGTAATCCTGGGACCATCGATCCCATCGTTGGTTGACCTGTTTAGCAATTTTTAATAAGTGACTTTTAAGTTTTGGAGTGTCTATGGCAGTTAATTCGATGAATGAATATATGAAGGATCCTCTCTTCAATGAGACGATGTCTGCGATGCAATCTGGCAAATGGGAAACCAGTCTTGAAAAGTTGGATCAATTATTTGAGAAATATCCCCTAACACCAGAATTGCGGTCTTTGCGACAGGATATTTTACTGCGATCGAATATTGAACAGGATGAAAAAGATGACATCAAGCGGGAGAAATTTAAAAGAACTCGTACTCTTGCTGTGAGATTTGTCATTGGTGTGGTTGTTATTGGGTTGGTTTTATGGGGAACAAACACCTACGCGTCCTGGATCCGTGAGCAGTGGGCCGGGATACAGCAAAGTTTCCGCAGCGAGGTGCAAACGGTTGAACTGGCAATAAAATACCGTGATGCCAATAGTTTAATTCAGGCTAATCGCCCTGAAGAAGCAGAGGCGCTTTTATACGAAATCACTGAAATCGACCCGGAATACCCTGGCGTGGCGGAGTACCTGGCTCAAGTGGAGAGTATGATGTCGCTTGAAGCCCAATACAATCAGGCGATGGACTTAATTGCACAGGACGATCTGGTTGAAGCGCTGGCAGTATTGGAAGATATCGAAGAACAATCTCCCGGGTACCTGGATGTTTCCCTGCAGATCGAGGAAATTCAGGGTAAATTCTACCTTGACAGCTTATTGGAACAGGCAGAGACGGCATATGAGGACGAGGATTGGGAATCGGCAATCACTCAGTTTGAAACATTGCGTGCAGTAGCCCCCGATTTCAATCCTGAGCTGGTTGAACTCAGGTTGCTGGACAGTTATATGAACAACGCTGAAAAACTCCTTTACGCTCAACCAGAATCAATTGAAAACCTTGCACAGGCGGATGAATATTTCCGCAAAGCACTGGTATTGCGCCCAAGGGATGAGAACCTGCTGGCAGAACAGGCACAGGCAAGGAGTATATTTAGAGATCGCCTGTTCAGGTATTATATTGACATGGCAAAGTCTGCTCTGGTAGACAAGGCTGATTCGCTGGAAGCATTAGAAACGGCCAATGATTATTTCAAAAAGGCGCTGAGTTTAAAACCGAACAACCCGGAAGCCATCCTTGAAAGGGACCTGGCGACAGCATACATTCAAGCACAAAATGATTTCAGTCAAGGTCTGCTGGATAAAGCGATCCAAAACCTGGAGAAGATTTACGAGGTGGAACCAGGATATGCCGACGGTACTGCTGTGCAGACCCTTTACTCGGCATTGATGACCAGGGGAGAGATTACATCCGCCATTGGTGACTTTGAAGAAGCCCTGATTGATTATCAGCGTGCTGCAGAGGTCGCCCTGCAAAGTAATTATCCCACCATCAGTTTATATTTTGCCAAGATAAAGATCGCGGAAGCGTACGGCACGCTCTTCGAATATGGACTGGCAGTCAGCAGTTACAAGGACGCTGTTGAACTGGTTGATCTGCTGACGATAGCACAGCAGGAAGATCCGGACCAGGCTTACCTCCTGGAAGAAGCCGATCGATATGCAGGTCTGGAGTGGTACAGGACTTCGTACCGGTTATATAATCGGGTGCTGCCAGCCACTGAGATTCTGTTTGAATTCCAGGAAATTGTCATCGAGGAGGGAGATTATGTTTCCAGCCTGGCGCGCCAATACAATTCAACCGTTCAATCGATTCTGGATGCAAATTCGATTTCCAACATTAATGATCTCCAGATAGGTCAGGCAATTAAAATACCGGTTGTCAAAGATCTTTCGAAGGATGAATGATGGAATCGGGGAATAACCGATGATGCCAATTGGAAATCATCATCTCTGAAAGTAAACTAACAATATAGGCGATTGAGGAATTATGTTTAATAATCGACCAGCAATTGAATCAAAAAAGAAGGTAACAAAGCAAGCAACGGCATCATTTAGTGTCGGGTCTGACCAGGGAGGTGTTCCTGCGGATGTCTATCATATCCGTGATCGCGTCCAGAGCAAATTGCTTTCCGAGACCGATGGTGACGTTAAATTAACCCATGTCCCACAAATGCAGCAGATGATCGAAACTTTCTTCAACCAGGTCCTGGCTGAGGAAAACCTGCTGTATACACGCGCTACAAGAGTCAAGCTGCTCAATTGGGTGCAGGCAGATATTATGGGATTTGGTCCGCTTGAACCTTTGCTGCAGGATGGCAGTATCACCGAAGTCATGGTTAATGGATACGATCACATCTTTGTTGAAAGACATGGCCTCATTGAGGAAACTGAGATTTCTTTCGAGAATGAAGCCCATCTGATGCGCATCATTGACCGGATCGTTTCTCCCCTCGGGCGCCGCGTTGATGAATCATCCCCGATGGTCGATGCCCGTTTGCCGAATGGCTTCCGTGTGAACGCAACCATCCCACCGCTTTCCTTGGACGGTCCTTTACTGACCATCCGTAAATTTGCCCAGACACCATTTACAGCGCAGGATCTGATCGCCAATGGAACCTTGACAGCAGACCTGGTCACATTCATTGATGCCTGTGTGAAAGCACGCATCAACCTGGTTGTTTCAGGCGGTACAGGGTCCGGAAAAACAACGCTGATGAACGTGGTTTCTGCGTTTATACCACATCGTGAAAGGATCATTACGATCGAGGATACCGCCGAACTGCAGCTTCACCAGCCCCACGTCGTCCGGGTTGAGTACCGACCGCCGAACATTGAGGGTAAAGGTGAAGTTACTATCAGGCGTTTGGTGATCAATGCCTTGCGCATGAGGCCAGACCGAATCCTTGTGGGTGAAGCCCGCGGTGGTGAAGCACTGGATATGCTCCAGGCAATGAACACGGGACATGATGGTTCGATGACCACGATCCACTCGAACAGCCCGAGAGATACCCTGAGGCGTATTGAGACCATGACCTTGATGGCTGGAACAGAATTGACCCTCCAGGCAATCCGAGAACAGATCTCTTCAGCAATCGATCTGGTAATCCACATGGAGCGGATGCGTGATGGCTCACGTAAAGTAACTCAGGTGTCCGAAGTTCAGAGTATGGAAGGGGACACGATCATTATGCAGGATATTTTTGAATTTGTGCAAACCGGCATACAAAATGAGCGTGTGATTGGTTCATTGAAATCAACTGGACTGCGACCGAAGTTCACTGAGAAATTCGCGGCTAATAATATTATTTTGCCTCCAGATTTGTTCAGGAAAGACAGCGATTTGCAGTAAGATTATCTTGATATCGAATGATCTTGCTATCATTTCTTGAGCACCTGTAGATCTAACTACGGCGTTATCACTGTGCTTTGAAATCGTGTTTGATTGATGGATTGCTCAGCATTACAGGAAGGATGAATTTGTCTAATATAGTTGAAGAGATCCTGGCTTATTTCGATTACATCCGGGCTAATCGCAGATCGATCAATATCGCCAGTGAATACCAAGGCGTTTCCTACAGCATTGATGTACTTATTGCCAATGTTCACAGAAAAGGCGGTGGGATTGTCGTCGGGAACCGCGAGAGAAAAAATATATCTGTCTTTCCCAATACCGATGTTATCATCCGCAACGATCTTTTTCCAAACCCGATCCAGGCCAGGGTGAATGCAGTAGACAATAAACGCAGGTTGGCATATTTGAAGGATTTCCATTATCTGCGGAACCCGACGGAGAATCGTACTCATGTACGGGTCACCCCGCGGCAAGAGATTGTTGTGACAATCAACAAAGATGGTCTTTGGCGGTTGACTGGTAAAGTTATCGATTTGTCGATTGATGGATTATCTCTAATGATTGACGATAGCGTGATTACCCAGGAAAAATTACTATCATCAAATGATTCAGTCAGGTTGAGCTTCCATATTCCCGATGAAAAGAAAACCTCGCAGTATACATTCAATTTCCCCGCTAAAATAGTATATTCGAACCCAAAAAACAAGGATAATCTCTACCGTGTTGGCTTACAAATTTTCCCGACGACAGAAGAGACATCGATGCTGCGGCAGTATGTATTTGACCGGCAAACTGAGATTTTGAAAGAAGCCAGGTGATCTAGCTGGAAGTTATTGCATCCAGGGAGAAAATTAGTTTCCGGATAATCAATCCAATCAGATGCATACTTCGATAATTTCACCCTGAAATCAAGAAGGGAGTAGGCTGCATCACATCCACCTGGGGTAATCGACTAAACTTCTCCACATCATCATAGAGAAGTTTTTATTTGCATTTAAATCCCTGAAAGGAAACGGGTAAAAAAGGTAATGGGAACGGGAACAAATTGCCGAGTTACTTCGTCTGATAAAAAGATAAACTAATTCTGATCAAAAATATCTTGAAAGGTTCAATGTACGATGAAAACAAATTTATTTATTAGTAAGCTTTTTGGTCTCCCGGTCATACTTATGGTTGTTTCGCTTATTCTGGCCGCCTGCCAGCCCGTTGGCCTCACGGCAGATCCCTCTCAACCTCTTGCGGATGAGACTCCCGTCCCGGATTCAACTGGTAAGCCTGAAACGAATGACACACCAATCTTCACAATAGATGATTTGGAAAGCCTCAAACCTGAGTCAATTCTGTTCGAGATGGCCTCCGAGCCAACATTTTCTATCCCAAATGAAATGTATGAATTTGGACGTTTGCCGGTATTTACTCTGCTGGTCGATGGTCGAGTAATTTATTCTCTCGAAGGCGAATCATATGGAGAGGAACAGGTCATGATGGCGCAGCTCACCCCAGAGGAGACAGCCGCCCTGGTGCAGCAGGTGCTTAACCTGGGTTTTGACAGGCTGGAAAGCCACACGGACTTCTGCTTCACCCCCGCCGATGGCGAACAAGTCTGTATCGCCGACGCCGGCTATACGATCCTGCGCTTGCGCCAATCTAACGATGAAGTGAAGGAAGTCAAGATCTATGCGGACTTTGCCAACGATCTCCAGGCATTCAGAAGTATCACCGACTTGATGGTCAGCTACACTCACCCGCAAGCACATCCCTACGAACCTCAACAGGCTGCCCTGTTCCTGGAGGAGAATATGGGTCTTGCTCCTGAAAACGTGAAAGATTGGCCGCTTGACCTGTCTATGTTGGATTACCCGCGGACCAATTTCAACCTGTGGGCGTATAAACTCGAAGGTCAGCAGCTCAGCGATTATATCTCAGCCACCGGTCGCAATGCCGGGATGGCATTCTTCGAACATGACGGCAAGATCTACCGCGGGACCCTC
>JABAOG010001325.1_pt2 | contig 30915 bp, 32 predicted proteins | sample 7062131 | NCBI WGS metagenome assembly JABAOG01 (sample SAMN14538629, study PRJNA623070) | marine sediment metagenome | biome: marine biome [ENVO:00000428]; feature: marine pelagic biome [ENVO:01000023]; material: deep marine sediment [ENVO:00002113] | place: India: Arabian Sea | collected... | reverse complement strand
GGTCGAGGAGATCCGCTTCGGCGACAACGACCAGCTGGCGGCCATGGTCTCCACGCTGGTGGGCGCGGATCTCTTGGTGCTGCTCACCGACGTCGACGGGGTGCTCGACGAGGACGAGAAGGTGATCCCCACCGTCCGCGGCGGCGACGGGCTCGCCCACCTCTTCCGGGAGGCCAAGGACCGGGTCGGTCGTGGCGGCATCGCTTCGAAGGTCCGCTCGGCCCGGCGGGCGACTCAGCGCGGAGTGCCGGCGGTGATCGGCAACGCGGGCGAGCCGGAGCTGCTCCAGAAGCTGCTGGCCGGGGAGTCGGTGGGGACCCTCTTCCTGCCCGATGGCGTTCGGCTGCCGAGCCGCAAGCACTGGATCGCCTACGCCCTCGAGCCGAAGGGGTCGGTCCTGGTCGATGGCGGCGCCGTGCGGGCGCTGAAGGGCGAGGCGAGCCTGCTCGCCGCGGGGATCGTGGGCGTGCGTGGCGACTTCGAGCCCGGCGACTGTGTGACGCTCCAGGCGCCGAGCGGCGAGGAGATCGGACGGGGGCTGGTGCGCTTCGCGACCGCGGAGGTGGCCCGGCTGGCCGGGGCCCACAGCGACCAGGTGGAGGAGCGCCTGGGTCGCCGGGTGAGCGGCGTGGTGATGCACCGCGACGATATGGTCCTGGTCTGACATCCCCCCACACGTAGGGGGTGGCTGACCTTGTTCCGGCCCCGATTCACTGAGACCATGAAGGGGATGAGCGCATTCGGAGCTCCGACCAGCGAGCGGCCCACCCTGCGAAAGGGCGCGGCCTTCTGACTGGGCGCGCCGCTCGTGAGGCGGAGGCGGCTGGCGTGGGCTCGCGCCGGCTCCCATACTCGCCGGCTCCGATGGAGCCCTCAGCCTCACCGAAGCNNCGCGAGCACGGCGACCAAGCGCGCGGTGCTGGAGCGGGCGGCGGCCCTCCTCGAGGGGGAGCTGGCCGAAGGTATCGTGGAAGCTAATGCGCGAGATCTGGCCCGCGCGAAGGAAAACGACCTCGCTCCGGCGATGGTGGACCGGCTGGCGCTGGACCGCGATCGGCTCGCGAAGGTCGCCGCGGGGGTGCGTCAGGTGGCCTCGCTCCCCGACCCGGTCGGGGCGGTCGACGAGCTGCGCACGCTGGCCAACGGGCTGAAGGTCGGGCGCATGCGGATCCCCCTCGGGGTGATCGGCATCATCTACNNAACGCGGTGATTCTCCGTGGCGGGTCGGAGGCGTTCGAGAGCAACCGCGCCATCGCCGAGGCCTTCACCCGCGCCCTCGAGGAGACGGGGCTGCCGGCCGGCTGCGTGACGCCGATCCCGACCACCGATCGCGCGGCGACCGGGGTGCTCATCGAGCAGGCCGATTTGGTCGACCTGATCATCCCGCGCGGCGGTGAGGGGCTGATCCGCTTCGTCACCGAGCACTCGCAGGTGCCGGTGATCCAGCACTACAAGGGTGTCTGCCACGTGTACGTGGACGGCGAGGCCGACCTCGAGCGGGCGCTGGCCATCGCGGTGAACGCCAAGGCGCAGCGGCCCGGCGTCTGCAACGCGATGGAGACGCTGCTGGTGGACGCCGCCTGCGCGGAGGCGTTCCTCGGGGCCCTCGGCCCGGCGATGGCCGAGGCGGGGGTGACCTTGCGAGCGGACGAGCGGGCGCGGAACCACCTGCCGGGCGCCGAGGCGGCCAGCGAGAGCGACTGGGACGAGGAGTACCTCTCGCTGCTGCTCGCGGTGAAGGTCGTCGACGGCTTCGAGGGGGCGCTGGCCCACGTGCGGGCCCACGGCAGCCACCACACCGAGAGCATCGTCACCGAGAGCTACACCAAGGCGCAGCGCTGGCTGCGCGAGGTGGACGCGAGCCTGGTGCTGGTGAACGCCTCGACTCGCTTCAATGATGGCTTCGAGCTTGGTCTCGGAGCCGAAATGGGGATCTCCACGACCAAGATGCACGCCTACGGCCCCATGGGGCTGGAGGAGCTGTGCGCGCGGAAGTGGATTGCGTATGGGGAGGGGCAGATCCGCGAATGAGCCGGTGCTCGACCGCGGGGACTGACCCGATGGTGAAGATTTGACTGCAAAGAAAGCCAAGATCGAATCGGTGCGCCCGGCGGGGACACCTCGGCCCACTCGAGAGGACGCCGCGGAGGCGAAGGAGGTCGCCCTCCACATCGCCGCGGCGGGTCTCGACAAAAAGGCGCTCCAAGTCGAGATCATCGACGTGCGCGGCAAGGTCGACTACGCGGACTACGTCGTGGTGATGAGCGGCCGCAGCGACCGGCAGGTGAACGCGATCGCCAAGGGCATCGATCAGACGCTGAAGCACGAGCACGATCAGCGCTGCTACGGCATCGAAGGATTGCCGCAGGGGCACTGGGTGCTGATGGACTACGGCGACGTCGTCGTGCACATCTTCCACCAGGACACTCGGGGCTACTACGACCTCGAGTCTCTGTGGATGGATGCGGCGCGGGTCGACACCACCGACCTCGAAGACGCGGCCGACCCGGACGCCTGAGCCTTGCGCATCCGGCTCATCGCGGTCGGCAAGGTCAAGGAGCGCGGCCTTCGGGACGCGGTCGACGACTATCTCGGCCGCCTGAAGCGCTATGCGAAGGTGAAGGAGGTCGAGCTGAAGGACGGCTCGCCCGACGAGGTATCGAAGCGTTTCCGCAAGGCCATCCCCGACGAGCGCGCGCGGGTGGTCGCCCTCGAGGTCGACGGCAAGAGCTGGAGCAGCCAGCGCCTCGCCCGCTTCGTCGGGGAGACCCAGAACCGCGGCGTCCAGACCCTCTGCTTCCTCATCGGTGGCGCCGACGGCCTGCCGCCGGCCATCTCGAAGGAAGCCGACGTCCAGCTCAGCCTGAGCGCCATGACACTCCCGCACCGCCTCGCGCGCCTCTTCCTGGCCGAACAGGTCTACCGAGCCTTCACCATCCTCGGCAACGAACCCTACGACCACTGAAGGCCGGGGACACTCCCCCCTCCCGGATCCCCCGCAAAAACAGGGGCCTCCGGACCAAGAATTCAAACTGTCCGCGGCTGCCCCAGCAAGGGACGCCCGCCGACGCTTCCCGAAGCAACTCACGAAGCGGCTCGCCGAAGAGGCGGCCATGGCATTTCGCGCGGCCCTCGCGGGCCTCATCGACCTGGTGGCGCCCCGGCGCTGTCCCGGCTGCGACCACGTGCTCGACTGGGGCGAGCTCGGTTTCTGCTCCGCATGCGCCCCGCTCCTCGAGCGTCTGCGGCATGGACCGGCGGCCTACGCCTACGGGGGACCGCTCGGTGAAGGCCTGCGGCGGCTGAAGTACGACGGGCGGACCGACCTGCTGGAGGCGTTCCACGCGCTGGTCCTGCCGCTCGCGAATGCCCACGCCGGCAAGGTCGACGCGGTCGTGCCGGTGCCGTTGCACCCGGACCGGCTACGCGAACGTGGCTTCAACCAGTCGGCGCTCTTGGCCGAGCCGCTGGCGAAGGTGCTCGGGGTGCCGCTCGCGGAGGAGCGGCTGGTCCGCGTCCGCGCGTCGGTGCCGCAGGCGTCCCTGAAGGAGGCCGAGCGCGCGGCGAACGTGCACCGAGCCTTCGAGGGGCGGAGGGACTCGGAGCGGCCGCGGTTGCTCCTCTTCGACGACGTGCGCACCACCGGCGCGACCTTGCGTTCGGCGAGCGGCGCGCTCTACCGCGCGGGCGCCTCCACCGTGCGTGTCCAAGCCCTCGCTGGCGTCCCCTGACGGCGCTACGCCGAGAGTTTGCATTTTCGGTCCGGAGGCCCCTGTTTTTACGGGGGATCCGGGAGGGGGGAGTGTCCCCGGTTTCAGTGGCGGGTGGGGCCGCCGTCGGGCTCGCTCACGGGGAGGATGGGGGCCCAGACCAGCCGCTTCAGCAGGTCGTCGTCGATGCGCTTGCCGCGGTCGGAGAAGAAGAGGGCGTTCTCCTCGTAGGTGTCGCGTCGCTCGGCGACGAAGGCGATGCCCTGGCCCGACTGGTCGTAGCCGAGCTGGATGATGGCGTTCTCGAGCCACTTGCCGCCGCCCTCGAAGGTCAGCGTCTCCGGCAGGGTGTAGAAGCCCTCGGCCGGCAGCGCCATCAGCGTGCTGGCCCAGGCTTCGTCGGTCAGCGGGAAGGTCGGGTCGCGCCAGAACCAGCGGTTCTTCTCGTTGTAGTGAGGGACCACGACGAAGGGGCCGTCGCCCTTCTCGCCCACGTAGACCAGGCGGCCGGCGGGGATCGCTTCGCTCTCCAGCGGATGGGCGACGGTGGTTCGATAGAGACCGGGTTCGGGTAGAGACACCCTGGTCCATTGGCACGCCGAGCCGGCAGCTGCCAGCCTCCGAGCCGAGATGGGCCTCCGCTTCGCGCTCACGTTTGCGTTGCTCCTCGCCTGCGCGTCGGACCCGCAGCCGATCCAAGATCCGCTCGACTACCTGCAGGTGGGCGCGGACTTCGAGGGCGAGGCCGCCGCCTTCGCGGCGCAGCTGCGATCGGATGGCTGGACCATCGAGCGCGAGCAGCGCGGCGAGACCTTCGCGGCGCTGCAGGCGCGGGACGCCGAGCGGGCGCTGGTCCGCGTCTGGTCGCGCCGGGGCCTGGTGGTCGCCATCGATGCGCCGGCGCCCGAGCACTGGCGCCGGGACGTGGTGCTCGCGCCGCCGACGGAGGAAGCGGACCTGGACGCCGATGGGCACGAGGAGCTGGTGATCGGCGCCACCGACGACGCGATGGACCGCACCTGCTTCGCCCTCGTCCGCATCGACGACGAGGGCTTCGCCAAGGAAATCACGCCCACCTACGAGGCCCTCGGCGGTGATGGCTGCGTGGAAGGCTTCACCCCCGAGCCGGAGCTGCGGGCGATGGTGGTCGTCCGCTTCCCCGAGCTGGCCGGCCGCACGATCCCCCAGGTCTCCGTGCCCCACGGCGCGGGAGACGACGGTGAGTGGGTGGCGCGCCCGAGCGCGGACTACCTGCAGCGGGAGCGGGCCCGACGGCAGCGCGCGCTCGAGAGCGGTGAGCTCGCGCCCCACCGGGCCGCGGTCGAGCTCGCGGCCCTCGCGCACCTCGAGGGCGCCGAGACCGGAGCCCAGCTCGAGGCCTTCGACGCCGCCCTCGGTGACGCCGTGGACGCCGCCGCGAGCGAGGCCCGGGCCCGTATCGCCGAGGGTTGGCGCGAGCCGACGGACGCGGCGGAGGAGCCGGAGCCCGAGCCCACCGAAACGGACGACGCTCGCTGAGCCCTCCCCACCGTGCTAGCACCCCGGCCATGGGCAAGGGCCGTGTCGACAAGGGCGTCGAGGGGATGGAGCTCCTCGTCTGCCGCAATCCGAAGGCCGCGAAGCGCTACGAGATCGAAGAGCGCATCGAGGCCGGCATGGTCCTGCAGGGCTCGGAGGTGAAGTCCCTCCGGCAGCGCCGCGCGGATCTCGAGGGCGCCTACGCCACCGTCGACCACGGCGAGCTCTTCCTGCACAAGATGCACATCGCCCCCTACGAACAGGCGGGTCCGCACTTCAACCACGAGCCGAAGCGGAAGCGGAAGCTGCTGGTGAAGAAGCACGAGATCGAGAAGCTCCACGGTCGGCTGACCGCCAAGGGCTACACGCTCATCCCGCTGCAGTGCTACTTCCGGAACGGCGTCGCCAAGGTCCAGCTCGGCCTCGGCAAGGGCAAGCGGATGGGCGACGAGCGCGAGTCCATCAAGCGCAAGGCCGAGCTGCGCGAAGCCCGCGAGGCGGTGGGGAAGTACAAGGGATGAAGGCCGAGCTCGTCGCGCTCTCGAACGACCTCCTCGACGTCGTCGTGGGCGAGCCCTGCGCCCCGGGCACCCCGATCACCCTCGAGCTCGGCGGACTCGCCCTCGAGGCGAAGAGCCGGGGCACCAAGAAGCGCGCCGACGGGCGCTTCGACCTGAAGGCCCGCCTGGTCGGCCTCCGCCGCGAGCAGCGCGAGCAGCTGCAGGCGCTGCTCGCCGACTGACCCCACGCTCGATCAGATCAGCGCGCCGGGGTTCAGGATGCCCTCGGGATCCAGCGCGCCCTTGAGCGCGCGGAGCGCGTCGCCGAAGCCCTGCGGGCGCTGCTTCCGGAACCACGGCCGGTGGGTGCGGCCGACGGCGTGGTGGTGGGTGATGGTCGCGCCGTGCTCGATGAGGGTATCGCTCGCCGCCTTCTTGATCGCCGCCCACTGCTCGAGCTCCGCGCCGGGCCGTCCCGGGGCGATGAAGGTGTAGTAGGGCGCCGGGCCGTCCGGGTAGACGTGGGTGAAGCGGCAGGAGAGGTGGCAGGGCGAGCCGGAGACCTCCTTCATCGCCCCACGGACGTTCTTCACGATGGCGGCGTGCAGCTCCTCGAAGCGGTCCCAGGGGATCGCCGTCTCGAAGGTGTCCGCGATGACGCCGAGCGAGAGGAGCACGTTCTGCAGGTAGGGCATCTCGATGAAGGCGTTCTTCCAGCTGCCCGCCTGTCCGCTGTCGCCGGTCTTCTTGCCGGAGTCCGAGTACTTCGGCTCGCTCGGCTCGCCGCCGAAGTCCTTGGCCAGCTCGAGGGCTCGCGCCATCCACGGCTCGAGGGCGTGGTCCGCCGATTCGAAGCCCAGCAGGAGCACCGCCGAGCCGTCGGTGGCGACCATGTTCAGCTTCGCCTCCCGTGAGTCCAGCAGCCGGCAGTTGCTGGGGAAGAGACCCGACTGGGCCACCGCGCGGCAGGCGGCGACCGCGTCCTCGTACTTCTGGAAGCGCACCGACGCGCTCGCCCGGAACTGCGGCTTCGGCCGCACCCGCATCCAGGCCTCGGTGATCACGCCGAGCGTCCCCTCGGAGCCGAGCATCATCCGGTCCGGGCTCGGTCCGGCGCCGGAGCCGGGCAGCCGCCGCGAGGCCCAGACCTCGCCCTCCTTCACGCCGGCCGGGGTCAGCGCGCGGATCGCCGCCGTCAGGTCGTCGATGTGGGTGTAGTTGGTGGCGAAGTGGCCGCCGGCGCGGGTGGCGATCCAGCCGCCGAGGGTCGAGTGCTCGAAGCTCTGCGGAAAGCAGCGGAGCGTCATTCCGTGCTCGGCGAGTTGCTCCTCGAGCCGCGGCCCGGTCGCTCCCGCCTGGATGCGCGCGGTGCGCGAGGTCGACTCCACCTCCAGCACCCGGTCCAGGCCGCGCAGGTCCAGCGAGAGCGTGCCCGCGAAGCCCGGGGGCAGCGGGCACTCCACGCCGCGGACGACGCTCGTGCCGCCGCCATAGGGCACCACCGCGACCTTCGCGCCCTGGGCCCAGTCGAGCACGTGACCGACCTCTTCCTCGGTGGTCGGGTGGGCGACCAGGTCGGGCGCCGGGGAGAAGTCCCCCACGAAGCCGCGGGCCACGTCGGTGAAGGCACGGCCGTAGGTGTGGCGGATGCGCTCCTCGCGCTCATCGGTGACGAAGGACAGCTTCTCCGGCGCGGCGACCCGCGCGTCGTGGAGCGCCACGTCGTCGAGGGCCACCGGCTCCGCCGGACCGGTCGGCTCGATGCCGAGCATCATCCCCAGCTGCTGACCGAGCTGCTTGCGCTGCTCGGTCCCGGGGAACTTGTCCGCCCAGCCCCATCCCCAGTGGCTTCGCTTCCGTTCGCTCATGGCCGGAGGAGACGACGGAGGGCCGCCTCGGTCAAGCGACGCAGCGGAAGTCGACCAGCTCCTCGAAGCCCCGCTTCAGCAGATGCTGCCGTACCTGGGCCCGCGCGCCGCGCGCGCCGACCGCGACGAGCACGAAGTCGCCGCGGTCGATCCCCTCCGGCGCGATCACCGGCGCGCCGCGCGCCTGTCGTCCGACCTTCTTCGGGTCGATGTCCACGAAGCGGCTCGCCCGCGGACCATGCGGCTCCAGGCTGCGCATGAAGCGCTTGCCGGTCTGGCCGGCGCCCCAGACCACCAGCGGCCGGTCGGGGACCCGGCGCGCCACGTGCTCGGCCTTCAGCTCCCGGAACGCCTCCGGCCGGTACCGCCCGTCGGTCCGCGAAAAGCTCTGGCCGTGCTGCCGCCAGCGGAGGCCGACCATCGGCACCTTGCGGATCGTCGCGCCCCGCGCGGCCAGCCGGAGCCAGAGCTCGTAGTCCTCGGGGAAGTCGCCGTCGCGGTAGCCCCCGGCTTCTTCCAGCAGCGCCGCGGGCAGGGCCACGCTCGGGTGGCAGATCGGCGACTCGACGAAGAGGTCCCGCGCGTGCTCCGCGGCACCGACGAGGGTGTTCTGCCAGGCGACGTAGCGCGCCATGCCCTCGCCGTGATCCCCGAAGAGCTCGACCTGGGTGGCCACCACGCCGGTGGCTTCCCGCAGGGCGGCGACCTGCGCCGCGAGGCGACCCGGCAGGCACACGTCGTCGGCGTCCATCCGCGCCAGCAAGGGCGCCCGCGCCGCCCGCCGGCCCCGCTCCAGCGCGGACACCAGCCCGCCGCCCGCCTCGAGCGGGACCACGCGCGGATCGCGGCTGGCGAGCTCGCGGATCTGGACCGGGCCGTCGTCGGTCGAGCCGTCGTCGACCGCCAGCAGCTCGAGGGCGACCCCTTCTTGGGCGAGGACGCTCTCGGCCGCCGCGCGCACGGTCGGCCCGGCGTCCCGATAGGGCATGAGCACCGAGAGCTGCACGGCGTCGCTCAGGTCGTGGTCGCGCCCGGGTAGACCGCGTCGTCGCTCTGCGCGAGCTCGCTGATCGCCATCAGCGCCGGCGGGTAGAGGGCCGCCAGCTCGTTGAAACGGTGGGCCGGCATGCGCAGCAGCAGCGCGTCGGTCTTCGCGACGGCGCCGATGGTGCTCGGCTCCCGACTCAGCAGCGCCGCGTGTCCGAAGACGCCGCCGGGCTTGGCGATCTCCTCGTCGGTCTCGATCTCGCCGAGGAGCACCACGAAGAGCCCGTCGCCCCGCTTGCCCTTCTCGAGCAGGACCGTGCCCTCATCGGCGCGACGGATCTCGAAGAGCTTGGCGAGCTCGATCCGCGTGGAGGCGTCGAAGCCCGCGAAGATCGGCGAGGTCTTCATCAGGTTGGAGATGAGCCGCCGACCGAGGAGCTCGAGGAGCAGTCCCTCGAGGGCCTGGTCCTTCTCGACGCACTCGTCGAGCACGCTCTTGGGGAGGCGGAGCGCTTCGAGCTTCCCGCGGGCGACGACGTCGGCCCGGCGCTCCACGTCGTCGAGCAAGCAGGTCTCGCCGATGACGTCGCCTTCGTCGACCGGGATCGGGTGATGCAGCCCCGGGACGTGCACGTCGGCGTGGCCGCGGGTGATCACGTAGAGCGCGTCGGAGACCTCGCCGGTCCGAAGCAGCGGCTCGCCGTCCGGCACGACGACGTGCTCGGCGTCGCCGAGGAGGGCGGCGAGGGTGTCGCGGGACACATCGGAGAAGAGCGGCATCGCCGGTAGCTGGGCGAGCACGCTGGCCGTGGGATCGGGCGCCTCCGCCTCCGCTTCCGGCTCCGGCTTCTCGACCACCTCGAGCTCGCTCAGATCCAGGGTGAGCATCTGGCTGTCCGGATCGGTGAAGCGCACCTCGTCGTCACCGGCGTCGGGCGCGGGCTCGAGGCGCGGCGCGGTCTGGATGCGCCCCGAGCGGGACTTGGGGCCGTGCCGCTTCCGGAGCGCCTTGGCGGCGGCCGGATCGACCCGCTCGAGGACGTCCGAGCGCTCAGGGTCGAGGCCGATGACCACCTTGGCCATCGCTGCGGCCCGGGCGACGAAGCCCGCCTTGGCGTAGAGGTCGACCGCCTGCTCGAAGCTGCGGACCGCGTCGTCCTTGCGGCCCATCCGCAGGAGCAGGTCGCCGCGGCGATGGGGCCAACGGGGCTCCTCGGGCGCGCCCTCGGCGATCTGCTCGTAGAGCGCCAGGGCCTGCTCGAGCTCCCCGGCCCGAAGGGCCTGATTCAGGGCGTCGCGCGGGTCCGCCATCCCTTCGAGGGTACCGCTTCTCGGGATTCGGGAAAGGTCCGATGGAACTTTCGTGAGCCGACGCTGTCGCTCCTCCCATGCAGAGGGAATCGGAGGCTCCCGCCGGGGGCCAGGGTGAGGTGCGCGCTCGCGGCGCGATGACTCGGGCGATGGCGGCGCACGTCGATTGGTCCACGGCCGGCGAGCGGGAGCTGCGGGTGGCGACCTTGCGGGCGGGGCGACTCGGCGAGGAGTCCCGCCATCCGAAGCGGCTCGTCGTCGGCCGCACGGAGAAGGCCGACGTGGTCCTCGACGCCGCGCGACAGACCCTCTTCGAGCGCCGATCGGACGGCTGGCACCTGCGGCTGACGGACGCCGTCGTTGGCCGGGTGGCCAGCGGCGGTCCGGTGCGCACGGTCGCGCAGCTCCGCTCCGAGGGGCTCGAGCGGCTGCGGCTCGCGCCGGACGCGCGGGGGCGGCTCGAGGTCGGCGGGGTCGCGATCCTCTTCCAGCTGGTGCCACCGAAACCCAAGGCCGAGCGGGCACCGCTGCCGCAGTCGGTGCGCGGCGGCTTCGCCATCGATTGGGGCTTCACCGCGAGCTTGGCCTCGGTGGCCACGCTCCTCTTCGGCCTGCTGATCGGGCTGGAGGGCGCCGACTGGCCGGTGGAGAACCGGACGGTGATCCCGCCGATCTACGACACGATGCTCAGCTTCGACGAGCCCGAGCCGCCGCCCCCGCCGATCGCCGAAACCGAGACCAGCGAGCCGAGCGAGGATCCGGTGACCGATGTGCCCGAGCCCTCGCCCGGCCCCAGTCGTTCGAACCCGAGTCCGAGCGATGGGCGCCCCTCGCTCGACCAGGAGCAGATCGCTCGGGATGCGCACAATCAGGTCATCAGCTCGCTCGCGGGAACCCTGGATGGGGCCTTCGGTCGCCTCATCGATGGCTCCGCGCCCACCGGTGACCTCGAGGAGATCCTCGGTGAGGTGAGCAGCGTGGACCGGACCGAGGCCGCCGGACGTTTCACGGCCCGCGACACCCAGGGCTCCGGCGAGGACGGCGACCTCGGCGACCTGCGCGACGGGCGCGGTCCGCGAGGCCCGGCGGGGGAGGGCGACCCGATGGGCGAGTCCGAGGTCACCGGACCGACCACCGACTTCGGGCCCTTCCGGCCCGAGGAGCCCCGCGTCTTCGACGACGAGCTCGTGCTGCGCCGCCTGCGCGGCGTGAAGCGGCGGGTCCAGCGCTGCTACGAGCGGGAGGTCACCCGCGACCCGACCCTCGCCGGCCGCGTCGACGTCGAGCTCGAGGTGCACCCGGCGGGCAACACCTCCGCCCGGATCACCAGCGACGGCGTCGGGTCCCGCGGCCTCGCCGAGTGCATCACCCGCACCGCCTCCTCGATCCGCTTCCCGGAGGGGCCGGCGGGCGGCTCGGTCCGCTACTCCTTCCCCTTCCTCTTCGCGCCGCAGCGCTGAGTCCTCAGCTCAGCGCGTCGAGCGCCGCCCGGCGGGCGCCGAGGAGGCCGACCTTCGGCTCGTCGACGAGGCGCACGCGGGTGGCCTCCATCAGCGGACGCATTCGGCCCTTGGGCAGCATCCCGGCGGTGAAGCGCTCGGCGAAGTCGGCCATGGTCCGGTGGAGCTTCGGGGCGATGCCCCCGGCGACGTAGAGGCCACCGGTGGGGATGACCGCCAGGGCGAGCTCGCCGGCGGCGGCGCCGTAGGCGCTGGCGAAGCGCTCGAGGGTGAGCGTCGCCGCCGAATCACCGCCCGTGGCCGCACGGCTGATCGCGGCGCCGCCCTCGGCCTCGACCTCGGCGCGGACGCTGGTCTCGGCGCGCCCGGTGCCGACGATGAACTCGTAGATGGCCTCGAGGCCCATGCCGGAAACGACGCGCTCGACCGAGACCCGCTCGTGGGTCTCCCGCAGGTGGGCCAGGAGCGCGGTCTCGAACTCGTCGCGAGGGGCGAAGGCCAGGTGACCGCCTTCGCCCGGGAGCACCGTGCCGCCGGGGGCGACGACCGCGGCGCCGAGGCCGGTCCCGGCGCCGAGGATGAGGCGCGGACCCTGGGGGTCGACCTCGCCCTCTTTCAGCAGCGGGAGCTGCTCCTCGCTCAGCTCGTCGATGCCGAGGGCGATGGCGTGGAAGTCGTTGAGGAGGGTGACCGACTCGGCGGTCAGGTCCTCGGCGAGCTCGTCGGCGTCGATGGTCCAGGGGAGGTTGGTGGTCTGGACGCGCCGGCCGCGCACCGGTCCGGCGATGCCGAAGGCGGCGCCCCGCAGGTGGTCGAGGGACTCACCGCTCTGCTCGAGGAAGGCCTCGATGGCCGAGCGGAGCGAGTCGTGCTCCGCGCTCGGCACCTTCGCTTCGGCGACGCACTGCGGTGAGCCGCCGGGTTCGGCGTCGTAGAGCGCGAGCCAGGTCTTGGTGCCCCCGATGTCCCCGGCGAGCACCCGCTGCCATCGTTTCGCCATCTCTTCTCCTCGACCCTTCCACGGGCGCGTCCTCGTGGCGCGACACCGGCGGGAAAGCCTAGCGCCATGAACCGTTTCTTTCAGGTGGGCGTGGTCTGGATGGGCTGCGCGATTGGTTGGATGATCCTCGGCGGGACCCTCGAGGTCCGTTCGGACGGCGCGTGGAGCAGCGCGCGAGCGAGCGTGGAGCACCTCTGGGGGCCCGCGGCGGTTCACGGGCCGCCCCAGCTGCTGACGGTGTCGTCGCCGCCGGTGCACGAGGAGCGCTGGGACTCGACCGAGATGCAGCCGCCCCACCCGCAGCCGGTGGCGGTGCCGCCCTCGGCCTTGGCTGCGGACGCGGTGCGCCTCGTCGGCTCGGACGTGGCGGTCCACCTGGACCACGAGCAACGGCAGCGCGGGCTGAACTGGTTCCCGACCTACGAGGCGGCCTTCGACGGGACCTTCACCCACCGGCACGTGGGCGACGCGCCCGGCACGGCGCGCTTCGCCATCGATCTGAGCCGCGCGGGCAAGGGCTTCGACGGCTTCGCGGTCACCCGGGACGGCCGGCCGGTCGAGTTCACCACCACCGGCGGGCGGGCGGTCTACGACGTCCACCTCGAGCCCGGCGAGGAGGTCACCCACCGTGTTCAGTTCACGACGCGGGGGGTGGAGAGCTGGTCCTACGACCTCACCCAGGGCACCGGTGCGGTCGAGGACTTCCAGCTCGCGCTGACCACCGACTTCGACGCGGTGGACTTCCCCGAGGGGACCCTCTCGCCGACGGAGCACGCCGAGACCGGCGAGGGCTGGCGGGGCGAGTGGCGCTTCACCCACCTGCTCAGCGCCGACGACATCGCGGTCGAGCTACCGCGGCGGCTGAACCCGGGGCCGCTGGCGGCGAAGATCACCTTCTTCGGGCCCATCGGGCTGCTCTTCTTCTTCTTCGTGGTCGCGATGGTGGCGCGGGTGCGCGAGACGCCGCTGCACCCGATGCACTACTTCTTCCTGGGCACCGGCTTCTTCGCCTTCCACCTGCTCTTCGCCTACCTGGTCGACCAGCTGCCGCTGGCCCTGAGCTTCGGGGCCGCGGCCGCGGTGAGTGTGTTTCTCGTGGTCAGCTACGTACGGCTCGTGGCCGGCACGCGCTTCGCGGCCCGGGTCGTGGCCCCGGCGCAGCTGCTCTACCTGGTGCTCTTCAGCGCGTCCTTCTTCCTCGAGGGGATGACCGGTCTGGCGATCACTCTCGGCGCCATCGGCACCCTCTACGTGATGATGCAGATGAGCGCACGGACCCGCTGGGGCGAGCCGAAAGCGGAGGCGTCCGCCGACGCGCCGCAGCCGCGGGATCGCTGGGTGGCCGCGCCGCCGCCCGAGCCGGAGGGCCCACCGGCGGTCTTCTGAATGGTACGTTCGGGCCTTGCGCATCGGCATCTTCGGCGCGGGCTCCATCGGTTGCTTCGTGGGCGGGCGGCTCGCGGCGGCGGGCGTGCCCGTCACCCTCGTGGGGCGCGAGCGGCTGCAGGCGGAGATCGGCGAGCACGGGCTGACCGTGGCCGACTTCGGCGAGCGGCTGCACCTCTCGCCCGACCGGGTGCGCTACGTGACCGACGCGGCCGAGCTCGCCGACTGCGATGCGGTCCTGGTCTGCGTGAAGAGCGCGCAGACCGAGGCGGCGGCCCGCGAGCTCGATGGGCTGCTGGGGCCGAACGCGGTGGTCGCCAGCCTGCAGAACGGCGTGCGCAACCCGGTGACCCTCCGGGCGGCGCTCGGCGAGCGGAAGGTCGTGGCGACCATCGTGGAGTTCAACGTCGTCTCCAAGGGGGAGGGCGTCTTCCAGCGGGGCACCGACGGCGGGCTGACCGTGGAGCGGGTGCCGGGCACCGAGGGGCTCGTGGAGGCGCTCGAACGCTCCGGGCTCGGCCTGAAGGTGGTGGACGACATCGCCCCGGAGCAGTGGACCAAGCTGCTGGTGAACCTGAACAACGCGGTGGTCGCGCTGACCGACCAGCCGACGCCGGTGCTCATGAGCGACGCGACGCTCCGGCGGGTGATCGCGGCGATCATCGAGGAGGCCGCGGGGGTGCTGAAGGCCGCCGGGATCGGCACCGCGCGGCTGCGCGGCCTACCGGTGAGCTGGATGCCGCGGATCCTGCGGCTGCCCGATGCGCTCGCGCGGCTGGTCCTGCGGGCCCAGATGAAGGCCGACCCGGACGCGCGCTCCTCCATGTGGGAGGACCTGCACCGCGGCCGGACGACCGAGGTCGACTACCTCAACGGCGAGATCCTACGCGTCGCCGAGAAGGCCGGCGTCGAGGCCCCCGTCAACGCCCGCATCGTCGCCCTGGTCCGCCAGGCCGAGGAAGCGGGGAAGGGCTCCCCCGCCCTGAGCCCGGCGACCCTCGCCGCCGAGCTCGGCGTCGCCTGACCGTTNNGCCGTGCCGTCGATCACAAGATCACGCCCGACACCCACCTGAACGGTTACAGTGGATCGTCGGAGCCGGGTGCGTGCTCGGGGCCGTGGTGGTCTCGGTGGGCTTGGGGCGGCTGGGCTCGTGCTCCCAGCCGACGAGCTTCATGAGGATCTCGGCGTTCTTCACCGGGGCCAGGCGGGCGATGGCGGCGATGAGATGCGCGTCGGGACCGACGAGGATGCGGTGCTTCCGGCGCTCGAGGCCGCGGAGGATGATCTTGGCCGCCTTCTCCGGCGTGGTCATCGCCGTCTGCTCGAACTCGGTGTCCCGGTCCGCGAAGGTGGCCGGGTCCGCGCCGCTGGCCACCCGCGCGCTCTTGGCGATGGCGGTCTTGATGCCACCGGGGTGGATGACCGAGACGCCCACGCTGGTGCCGACGAGCTCGCGCCGGAGCGACTCGGAGAAGCCGCGCACGGCGAACTTGCTGGCGCAGTAGGTCGCCTGGCCGGGCGGCGCGATGATCCCGAAGACGCTGGACACGTTCGCGATCTGCGCCTGCGGCCGCTGCAGCAGATGCGGCAGGAGCGCGCGGGTCAGCGTCACGACGCCGAAGAAGTTGATGTTCATCAACCACTCGATGTCCTGCCGCGAGAGGTGCGCCACGTCGCCGCCGATGGCCACGCCCGCGTTGTTGATCAGCAAGTCGATGGCCGGGTGCTCGGTGAGCAGCTCGCGGCCGAGCTTCTCCACGGCGTCCACGTCGCCCATGTCACAGGCGTAGGTGGCGACGTCCACGTGCCGGCGCGCCTCCTGCGCGACTCGCTCGAGGCCGCGCTCGTCGACGTCGACCAGCGCCAGCTCGCAGCCGCGGCGCGCGAGATCCTTCGCCAGCGCCTCGCCGATACCGCTAGCGGCGCCGGTCACCACCGCGGTCTTGCCGCGCAGGTCGAGCCTCTTGGACCCCTGCACGGTCTGCAGGAGCTGTTTCAGTCGCGGGAGCTTCATCGGTCGGTGGCCCTTTCGGTCGGTGAAGGTGAGCACCCCATCATCGATGGGTTGCCACCGCAGCTTCAAGTAGTCGCGGGCATAATCGTCGCCGTTGACCCACGGGTCCGCCGAGCCCTGCTGCGGCAGGGCCTTCGCCCCGCGCTTCACGTATCCGGCGGAGAGCAGGTTCGACATGATCGGCCGCTTCTCCATCCCGCTCGACGGCAAGCGCGGAATCACCGTGTCGTGGCCGTGGGCGTCCATGTGGCTCAGCAGCCGCATCAGGTAGGTCGAGGTCAGGTCCGCCTTCAGCGTCCAGCTCGCGGAGGTGTAGCCGATGACCGCGACCCAGTTCGGCACCTCGCCGAACATCACGCCGCGGTAGGAGACCAGGTCGGAGGGATCCAGCGTCTCACCGTCGACCTTCATCGCCGCGCCGCCGAGGAACTGGAGCTTCAGCCCCGTCGCGGGGACCACCAGGTCCGCCTCGAGGACGTCGCCCGAGCTGAGCTGGACGCCGTTCTCGGTGAAGCGCTCGATGGTGTCGGTCACGATCGACGCCGAGCCCTCCTGCAGCGCCTCGTAGAGGTCGCCGTCGGGGATCAGGCAGAGGCGCTGGTCCCACGGGTCGTAGGAGGGGTTGAAGTGGGTGTCGACGTCGATGTCGGGCCCGAGCGCCTCGATCGCCTGCTTGCGGAGGTACCCGCGCACCTTGTCCGGTGAGCGCTTCGCGAGCCGATAGATGAAGCGGCCCATCAGCACGTTCTTCACCCGCACCGCCTGGTGGGCGAGCTGCGGTGGCAAGACGCTTCGCAGCTTCTTCGCGATCGCGTCCTCGCCCGGTCGGCTGATGATGTAGGTCGGCGAGCGCTGCAGCATCGTCACGTGCCCGGCGTCCTTCGCCATCGCCGGCACCAGGGTGACCGCCGTGGCGCCGCTGCCGATGACCACCACGCGCTTGCCGGCGTAGTCGAGGTCCTCGGGCCAGTGCTGCGGGTGGATGACCTCGCCCTGGAACCGCTCCCTGCCCCTGAACTCGGGCAGGTACCCCGCCTCGTAGCGNNTGCCGATGATCACGACCTTCTTGCCCGCGTAGTCCAGGTCCGACGGCCAGTGCTGCGGATGCACCACCTGGCCCTGGAAGTCGTCGATGCCCTCGAACTCGGGCATGTGCCCCTGCTCGTAGTCGTAGTAGCCGGTGCAGGTCACCAGGAAGTCGGCGCTCATCTGCTGGACGCTGCCGTCCTTCCGGTGGACCGTGAGCGTCCAGCGGCGATGCACCGAGCTCCATTCGAGCTCCTGCACCCGGTGACCGAAGCGGATTTCCTTCTCGAGGTCGTACTCGGCGACCGTCTCGTTCAGGTAGCGGAGGATCGCGTCGCCGCTGGCGATGTCCTGGTCCTCCTGCCAGGGGCGGAACGAGTAGCCGAAGGTGAACATGTCCGAGTCCGAGCGGATGCCCGGATAGCGGAAGAGGTCCCACGTCCCCCCGATGGCCTCTCGCCCCTCGAGGATGGCGAAGGACTTCTCCGGGTGCTCCCTGCGCAGGTGGCAGCCCATGCCGATGCCGCTGATGCCAGCGCCCACGATCAAGACGTCGAAGTGTTCCAAAGTAGCCATCCCTTTCCTGCCGTCGGCTTCGTGCCTCCTCCCGAGCCAGGGCCCGGGTGCGCAGAATGCCTCGGCGATAGTGGTAGATTAGCTGTCTTCGGTTTCTTCGCGATGTCCTGCACGGACCTTTGCTTGATGTTTCTTGCCATGTTCGCCATTTTGTAGCGGTGAGCCCCGACCCCGACGCCCGCATCCTCTGGACCGGGAACCTGGCCACCCCACGCCGCACGGTCCTGGGCCTGCTGGGACAGATCGAGCGCAGCGGCGTCCCGGTCGAGCACATCGGCGCGGTGCTGGTCGAGCTCGGCTTGCCGGTGCTGGCGCTGCAGGAGCCGGACATCTCCATCACCCACGACCAGCAGCTCGACTGCATCTCGCTCTTGCTGCAGCGGGTGCAGGGCTCCCCCGCGCTTCAGGCCGTGGAGACCGGGCTCGAGGTCGAGCTGACCGTCTTCGGCGTGCTCGGCCTCTCGATGATGTATGCCGCCGACCTCCGCGAGGCCCTGCGGCTGATCACCACCTACCCGGAGCTGAGCTGGGGGCACTCGCGCATCGTGGCCGTCGAGCGGGGCGACGCGCTCACGCTCTCGTTCGCGATGGAGGACTCGCTCCTCGAGGGCGTGGCACAGCCGGAGCGGGTGCGTCGTTTCTGCACCACCCTGGATCTCGCGGCCGCGGTCCGGATGGTCGGCCTCCTGCTCGATTCCCGCGAGCGGCCGTGGTCGGTCTGGTTTCCGTTCCCCGCGCCGCCCGACGCCCGCGCCATCGAAGAGGCCCTCCGCTGCCCGGTGCGCTTCGACGCACCGGAGGCGCGCATCACCCACTCGCGGACCATCTGGGACCGACCGACGGCGCTCGCGAACACCGTGGTCTGCCGGCTCTACGAGAAGCAGGCCGCCGAGCTCGCCCGGCGCCTGCGCACCGACGTGCCCTTCGCCGAGCAGGCGCGGCGGCTGCTCTGGGTGAGCTCGCCGCCACCGGACCGGCCGACGGTCGCCCGCTTGCTCGGGCTGGCGCCGCGCACCCTCAGCCGCCGGCTGGACGCGGAGGGCACCAGCTACGGCGAGCTCCGGCAGCAGGTGCGCTTCGCTCGCGCCAAGGAGCTGCTGCGCAACCCGCAGCTGCAGCTCGCGGAGGTGGCCGACCGCCTGGGCTTCAGCGACCCGGCGGCCTTCTCGCGTGCCTTTCGGAAGTGGTCCGGCGACACCCCCAGCGACTGGCGCACCGCCGAGCGCGCCTGACACCGACTCCGGGCGCCGACTCCGAGAACCGAGAACCGAGAACCGAGAACCGAGAACCGAGAACCGAGAACCGAGAACCGAGAACCGAGCTCAGTCCGTCAGCGCCTCGAGCGTGCGGATCCGGTCGTCGATGCGGGCCGCCTGGTGTGGATCATCCGCCGGCGGCTCCGAGCCTCGCGCCCCTCGGTATACCGCCAGCAGCCGCTCGCTCACCGCGCGGGCCTCGTCCGGGGCGACCTCGGCGACGAGCGAAGGCACGTTGGGGACGTGCATCGAGGAGAGCCAGGCCGGGTCGGTCCGGAGCACCCGGTCCATCAGCACGCCCAGGTAGAGCGGCGCGCGCGCCCGGGCCCGCTCGACGATGGCGGCGTGCACGTCGGGGCCCAGGTGGTCCGGCGAGAAGTGGCCCCCGATGATCAGCCAGAGATCGTGCTCCACCTGGCTGACGAAGCGGTTGCGGCCCGGGTCCCAGACGGCGGTGATTCCATGTTCCGCCAGCTGCTCCCGGTGGCTGTGGATCCAGCCGCTCGTTTCCCCCGAGGCCGCCCGGCTCGGGTGCGCCTCCGGGCGCTCGGCGACGTCGCACTCGTCGTCCTGCGCCGCGCACCACTCGTTCATCCGCTCGAGCACGGCGAGCCCCTCTGCGGACAGCGTCGGTAGCTCGGGCTCGGCTGCCGTTCCGCCGTGTTCCGCCGCGGGCTCTCCCGAGCCGCTGGTGTCGTCGGTCGTCGTGGGCTCGGGCTCGCCTCCACAGGCGGCCAGGAGCATCGAGAGCAGCAGGGCAGGGCGCATGGCCCCTTCTACGCCGGACGCCGGTCGAGATTCCGCCCCGGCCGTGGAACGATGTTTCGGTGCTCGACGATCGCGAAGAAGAGCGCGAGGAGGAGGAGGCCCTCGCACCGGAGGAGCCCAAGCCTCTCCGCTGCGTGGCCTGCCGCCATCCCATCACCCACGGCGACGCCCGGATCTCGGTCAACGGCGACCACCGGCACGTCTGCGTGAACCCCAGCGGGATCGCCTACGACATCGCCTGCTTCCGCGAAGCGCCGGGGGCGCGGGTCATCGGCTCTCGCACCGACGCCTTCACCTGGTTCGAGGGCTGGGCCTGGCAGCTCGCCGAATGCGGCGCCTGCGGCGCGCACCTCGGCTGGTGGTTCAGCCGGGGCGAGGAGGGCTTCGCCGGTCTCATCGACCGGCGGCTGACCGAGGGCGAGTGAGCCCGCTCAGGACTGGGAAGCGACCCGGCAGTAGTCGAAGCTGCTGATCACGCCGTCGATGCCGTTCACGCTCTGCTCGGAGACGAGCACCACGCGGCGGACGTCCATCGCCAGCGCCTGCTGCGCGACCCGGTAGAGCGGGGTGCTCGGCGGGAGCGCGAGGATGCGCACCTCCATGACCTCCTCCACCGCGGTGTTCGGATCCTTGGCGCGGGCCAGCAGGGCGTCGATCTGCGAGAAGGTGCCCACCGGCCAGCTGTCGTGGGTGACGATCAGCCCGTGCCGGTTCGCCAGGTCGAGGCGGTCGACGGCGAGGGCGATGGGATCGTCGTCCTTGACCTTGATGACCGAGGTGGTGGCGATCTCGATCGCCGGAATCTTCACCCGCTTCTCGTGCACCGCGCGCATCACGTCCCGGGCGGAGAGCACGCCCACCGTCTGGTCGCCATCGGCGACGAAGAGGCGGTGGAAGCGCTTCTTCAGCATCAGCCGCGCCGCCTCGTCGAGGGGGCTGTCGGGGCTCACCGTCGCCGGATCCTTCGACATGAAGTTGGCGATCGGCTCGTCCGGGATGCGGAAGGTCTCGCCGCTCTCGGCGTCCGCGGCGCGGAGCAGGTCGGTGCGCGAGAGCACCCCGACCAGCTTGCCCCCATCATCGACGACGCCGACGGCGGTGATGCCGTGTTTGTCGAGGGCCGCCTCGGCGGCGATGGTGCTGTCCGTGGCCTTCAGCACCACGGGGTCGGAGGTCATGTACTCGGAGACGGGCATCTTGAAGTTGGCCATGGGGCGCGCTTCTGCAACGGGCGTGCCCAGCCCATTCGTTGGCACGGCCGTGCCAAACGAGCCGGAGTCGCCGCACGTTCTGCGTTCCGCATGGGGGTGGACGCAAGGGGTGCGCAGACGGTCCCAGATCGAGCCCGAACGACGAAGCCCCCGGAATCGCGGGGATTCCGAGGGCTTCGGGTGGTGGGCGATCGCAGATTTGAACTAGCGGACTTCCTCCGTGTGAAGAAGGCACTCTACCACTGAGTTAATCGCCCGTTTCGGTTGTCAGGACCGCCTCCGGCGGGGCGCTGCCCTCCGAAGGACGGCTCAAATAGCAACGGGGGCCCAGGGGGTCAAGGGTCGAGCGACGACGCACACCCTGTGTTGACCCTTCGGGGTGCGAATGCCACATATCCGCACACCGGGCCGTCCCACCCTGCGGCCCAGGAGGTACCCATGGCAGCGCGTGAAGTCTTCATCGTCAGTTCGGCTCGCACCCCGATCGGCTCGTTCCAGGGAGCGCTCTCGGCGCTCGACGCGCCGACCCTCGGCGCGAAGGCCATCGAGGCCGCCCTCGAGCGCGCCGGTGTGAAGGCGGAGCTGGTCGACGAGACCTTCATGGGCAACGTGCTCACCGCCGGCGTCGGGCAGGCCCCCGCGCGCCGCGCCGCCAAGATGGCTGGCGTGCCGGACCGCACCCCGGCGACCACCGTCGGCAAGGTCTGCGGCTCGGGCATGCAGGCGATGATCTTCGGTGCCAAGTCGATCCTCCTCGGCGACGCGGAGATCGTGGTCGCCGGCGGCATGGAGTCGATGACCAACGCGCCCTACCTGCTGCCGAAGGCCCGCAGCGGCTACCGCCTCGGCCACGGCAAGGTGGTCGACTCGATGATCGAGGACGGCCTCTGGGACCCCTACAACGACTTCCACATGGGCAACGCCGGTGAGCTCTGCGCCCGGGAGCACGGCATGAGCCGCGAGGCGCAGGACGAGTTCGCCAAGACCTCCTACGAGCGCGCCCACGCCGCGCAGAAGGACGGCAAGTTCGACTCGGAGCTCGTCGCCGTGACCATCAAGGGCCGCAAGGGCGACACCGTGGTCGACACCGACGAGGAGCCGGGCCGCGCGAACTTCGACAAGATGCCCAAGCTCCGCCCCGCCTTCGACAAGGAGGGGACGATCACCGCGGCCAACGCCAGCAAGCTCAACGACGGCGCCGCGGCGCTCATCCTCGCCAGCGGCGAGGCCGTCGAGAAGCACGGGCTGAAGCCCATCGCCAAGCTCACCGGCTACGCCGGCCACGCGCAGGCGCCCGAGTGGTTCACCACCGCCCCGGTCGGCGCGGTGAAGAACGTACTGGCCAAGACCGGCCTCGAGGTCGGCGACATCGACCTCTTCGAGGTCAACGAGGCCTTCGCCGTGGTCAGCATGGCCTGCGTGAGCCAGGCGGACGTGCCCCACGACAAGATGAACGTCTGGGGCGGCGCCATCGCCCTCGGCCACCCGATCGGCTGCTCCGGCGCTCGCATCGTGGTGACCCTGTTGCACCAGCTCGCGGACCGGGACGCCAAGCGCGGCCTGGCCACCCTCTGCATCGGCGGCGGCGAAGCCCTCGCCGTGGTCGTCGAGCGAGTCTGAGCTCGTCGTGGACGGCGAGGGTGCCATGGCTCCGCCACCGCCGCCCGCCGGCGGCGATGGGGCACGCACGCCTTCCGGGCGTCCGTCGGCGCCGGAGCACGTCTCCCGGCTGATCCTCGCGGGCCTGCCCATCGAGCTGGGCGCGACCGGCGAGCGCTTCGGCCGGGCGGTCAGCGCCGACCCGACCGGCGCCGATCCGGACGAGGTCCAGGTGATGGGGAGCGACGGTCGCCCCTGGCGCATCGACCGCCGGAGCACCCGAGTCAGCGAGCCCGGCGACGGGCTCGAGGTCGTGCTCGTCGAGCGGGTCGCCGATCTGGTGGACCGAGCGCAGCTGGTGCTCGGCTTCCCGGTGGAGATGGAGTGGATCGAGCGCGAGGGCGACGGCGAGGTCGAGGTGGTGATCGTCCAGGTGGAGCGGCTGACCCTCGAGCGGCACCACGCCGACGGCCCGTTCCGCCGGGTCGCCCTCACCGCCGCCGACGAGGGCGTGGTCGCGCCGCTCACCATCGATGCGCTGGACCACGGACTCAGCGCCTTCGAGGAAGAGGGCCCGCGCGTCGGTCAGACGGTGCGCCGCATCTACGGGCGGCCCTACAAGCGCCGCACGCAGCCGAGCATCCTCGGACGCCTCGAGCCGACTCCGCTCGTGCAGGCGGCGACCGCCTGCGCGGCGGCCACCAAGACGGTGGTGCCGCTGCTGGCCGGCGCCTTCCGCTTCGACAAGAGCAGCGGCGCTCGTTTCCAGGATCTGGCCCGCGGCGATCTGCAGCGCCTCGACGACGAGGGGCTGCTCGCCGCGCTGCGCGAGCGAGAGCAATTCGTGGCCGAGGCCTTCCTGCAGCTCGACCGGAGCCGCGAGGCCACCCGGCAGGCGCTGCACGCCCTCGAGGCGACCATCGGCGCGCTGCCCCAGGAGGTCTATCCGGCCTTGGCCGCGCCGCGCTCGGTCCGGACCCGCCGCAAGTACTTCGTGCAGCTCCGCGAGCTCGCCGACGCCTTCGAGCGGGCCGGGCTCGACGTGGGCACCACCGACCCGCTCCCGCCGGCCCTCGCCCGCCAGTGGCGCGAGGTCGCCCGGGAGCTCACCGACGTGCGCCCGCTGGGCATCAACGTGCTCCACGAGCCCATCGGCAACTCCGACCGGGCGCTGCGTGACGCGCTGCGGCTGGTGGGCACCGAGTCGCCGGAGACCGTCGAAGGCCGGCGCCAGGACGCCAAGCAGAGCGTGCTGCGGGTGGCCCGCTCGCGCAGCCTGCGAACGATGCGCGAGGTGCTGGTGCGCCCGCTGCTCACGCTCCTCGACAGCGTCGCCGAGGCGAAGGGCCGGCTCAGCGAGGGCACCGCGCGCAGCCTGGTCCTGCTCCGCAGCGCCGCGGTCGAGACCGGCCGCCGCCTGGTCGACATGGCCATCCTGGACGAGCCGGAGGACGCGCTCTACCTCTGGCTCGCCGAGCTCGAGGACGCCCTCCGCGGCGAGCCCGGCGCCTACGCCGCCCGGGTGCGCCTCCGCCGCGAAGACGACGCCCGCTGGGCCCGCTTCGACGCCCCCCGCAACCTCCGCTGAGCAGGACGCCCCGGGCGAGCCCGAAGGGCGAGCTCGAGCGCGTCCTGCCCCGTGCCCCGCCGTGAGGCGGTTGCCCTTGCCCCGCCATGAGGCGGTTGCCCCCTTCCCGCAGCCAACGAGGACCTTCGCCGTCCCACTGGCTCAGGCTGTGGTAGCCCAGTGTCATGGGCACTTGGGGCGCGGGCATTTTCCAGAACGACCTGACGCAGGACGAGCTCTGTGAGGTTGCGGACCATATCTGCTACGCGCTCGGGAGTCTCGGTGAGCCAGGACCCGAGACCGGCGCACAGCTCGCGGCGGGGATCGGACTCCTGATGCAGTTCTCGCCCTACAGCTTCGACGTGGACAGCCCATCGCGAGACCCGCTGCTCGCTGTGATCGAGAGACATCGCCGTGGCATCCAGAACGAGAGCGCCGAGCTGGCTGCGNNGATCGAGACCGCGCTGCATGGGCCGCAGCAGAGCGGGTTCCCCGTGCAGAAGACGTGGGCTCGCGCGCCGGCGGGTTGCTTCGACCATCCGGTGGCGCGCGCTTTCGTTCAGGGCATCGCTGACGCCTGCGCCACGGCGGCAGAGGAGCTCTTCCTGGAGAGCGAGGAGTGGGTGCTCCGCGACCTCAACCGCGAGGGCTTCGGCATGGCGAGCTTCGGGCTGCTCTTGATCCTCGAGCCGATCGATCTCGAGCCTGACCGGGTCGAGCGTTGGCGAGCCGCCTGGGAGGCGGCGAGGGCCGAGCCCGACCCCTCCGAGGCCGATTTCATGCGGGAGTACGAGACCTGCGTCGCGAAGGCCTTCGACGCGCTGCTCGCCAAGTGCGCGCCGAAGCATGCGTGAGACGGAGTCCCGAGGGTCGACTCCTCGGCGGGTCCAATGGTAGGGAGCCTGCGAGGTGATTGTTCATGAGTGATGTGAAGATCTTCGGCGTCGTCGGCGCCGGTCAGATGGGGCGCGGGATCGCGCAGGTGGCGGCGCAGACGGGCTTCGACGTGAAGCTGCTCGACGCCAAACAGGAGTGGGCCGAGGGCGGCAAGGAGCGCATCGGCAAGGGGCTCGAGCGCTTGGTGCAGAAAGAGCGGATGACCCGGGACGAGGCGGACGCGGTGCTCGCGCGCATCGAGCCGACGTCCGACTACGCCGCCTTCGCCGACGCGGACATGGTGGTCGAGGCGGCCACCGAGGACCTGGCGGTCAAGGAGGACATCTTCCGGAGCGCCGACGCGGCCATGGCCAAGGACTCGGCGATCCTGGCCAGCAACACCTCGAGCATCTCGATCACCAAGCTCGCCGCGGCCACCGGGCGGCCGGACAAGGTCATCGGCATGCACTTCATGAACCCGNNGTGATCGGGATGCACTTCATGAACCCGGTGCCGGTCATGAAGCTCGTCGAGGTCATCCGCGGGCTGCAGACCAGCGACGAGACCTTCGACGCCACCGCCCAGATCGGCGAGCAGATGGGCAAGATGCTGGTCACCACCAAGGACATGCCCGGCTTCATCGTGAACCGGATGCTCATCCCCTTCCTGAACGAGGGTTGCTTCGCCCTCCAGGAGGGCCTCGGCACGGTCCACGACATCGACACCGCCGCCAAGCTCGGCCTGAACCACCCGATGGGTCCCTTCGAGCTCGCCGATCTCATCGGTCTCGACACGGTGCTCTACATCGGCGAGGTGCTGCACCGGGAGTTCGGCGACGACAAGTACCGCCCGCCGGCCACCTTGCGGAACTACGTCGCCGCGGGCTGGCTGGGCCGCAAGACCGGCCGCGGGTTCTACCACTACGACGAGCGCGGCAAGCCGATCCGCGAAGGAGCCTGAGCCATGAGTGACGTCGTCCTCTTCGAGACCAGCAAGACCGAATCGGGCGCGACCATCGCGACCGTGACCATCAACCGTCCGGACAAGCTCAACGCGCTCAACCGCGGCGTGCTCGAGGGGCTCGAGAAGCGGCTCGGCGAGGCCCGCGACGCGGGCGCCCGCTGCATGATCGTGACCGGTGCGGGCAAGGCCTTCGTCGCCGGCGCCGACATCTCGGCGATGCAGGACATGAGCCCCGGCGAGGCGCGCGACTTCTCCGAGCTCGGCCACCGGGTCGGCCACGCCATGGAGGCGCAGCCGTACCCGATCATCGCCGCCATCAACGGCTTCGCCCTCGGCGGCGGCTGCGAGCTCGCGCTCGCCTGCGACTTCGCCTACGCCTCGACGAAGGCCAAGCTCGGCCAGCCGGAGACCAAGCTCGGGGTGATCCCCGGCTTCGGCGGCACCCAACGGCTCCTCCGCCGCGTCGGCTCCGCGATGGCTCGTGAGCTGGTCTACACCGGCAAGATGATCGGCGCCGACGAGGCGCTGCGCATCGGTCTGGTCAACCAGGTCCACGAGCCCGAGGCGCTCATGCCCGCCGTCCAGCAGACCGCCGAGGCCATCTGCGCCAACGGCCCCTACAGCATCGAGCTCGCCAAGAAGGTGATCCTCAAGGGGCCGGACAAGGCCCTCAGCGACGCCAACCGCCTCGAGGCCGCCGCCTTCGGTCGCTGCTTCGAGTCGCCGCAGCAGAAGGAAGGCATGGCGGCCTTCCTCGAGAAGCGGCCGGCCAACTTCGAGTGAGCCGGGTCGCGCCAGCTCTCGCCCTCGCGGCGTTCGCGCTCATGGGCTGTGGCGAGTCACGCACCGTGGCGGAGTCGCCGGTGGGGGACCCGTGCGTTCCCGAGGCCATCCCGGAGGGCGGTGGGTTCGATTCCCTCGAGACCTACCTCGAGACGTCCTCGGTCGGATGCGCCACCCGGGTGTGCGCCGTGTTCGGCTTCGCCGGGGACCCCTCCGAGAGCCTCGAGGAGTGCGAGGCGGCGGGTGGCACCGACTGCGCGGGCAAGCCGCTGCAGCAGGAGATCGACGATCGCGTCTATTGCACCTGCCGCTGCGCGACCCCGACGAGCGGAGCGTCGACCTGCACGTGTCCGTCGGGGTTCGTCTGCCAGGAGATCCTGGACGAGAGCGCGGGCCCGGGCATCGCCGGTAGCTACTGCGTTCGCGAAGAGTTCCCCGCGCCCTGACGCTCGGGGCTCCAGCCTCGCCGGGCTCGAGCGCGGCGCCGCCGATGTGCGCGGCGGCCGTTCGATCGATAGGCTGTGCCCATGAGGATTGGGGAGTTGCTGGGTTGGGTGGTGGCGTTGTCGCTCGCGACTGCGTCGATTGTTTTCGCGGATGAACGCGTCGACTGGCAGACCCTCGAGCGCGAGCGGATCCAGCAGCACCTGCTGCGGGTGGAGCTGGAGCTGAGGGCGGCGCCGACGCACCACCTCGACGAGGAGCGGCGGGTGGCCCGGCGAGCGGCGCTCGACCGGCTGCGGGAGTACCGGCAGGCCGGGGTCTTTCCCCACAACGACTACCTCAGCGAGCGCACGCCGGTGTTCATCGACCGAGCCGGGCGCGCATGTGCCATGGGCGACCTGCTCATTCGGACGGGCGCGGAGCAGGCGGCATCGGTCGTCGCGAGCGAGGAGAACCTCGCGTTCGTCACCGACATCGAGTCGGTGGACCTGGGACCGTGGCTCGATGCCCATGGTCTGACCCTGGCCGAGGCTCAGGCCATCCAGCCTGCCTACGCGCCCGAGTGTCCCGATGGCTCGACGCTGCCGGTGTGCGGCACCGACGGAGTGATCTACGCGACACCCTGCGCCGCCTACGACGAAGGTGTCGAGGTCGCCCGCGTCTGCGCGGAGGTGCCCTGCGCGTGCGACCGCGACGCGGGTATGCGCCTCGACGCCGGGTCCGACTCGGTCTCGCCCGTCAGCGACGACGGCTGCAGCGCCGGTGGTGGAGCTGGCATCGGCGGGCTGCCCTTGCTCCTCTTGCTGATCGGTCGCCGTCGCCGCTCAGGGATCGGCGAAGCAGAGTGACTGCAAGGCGCATGCGGTGACCGTCGCCGCGCACGCCTCGTAGCGTTCCCAGCGGCGCGCGCACTCGGGACAGCGTCGGTCGTCGGCGCACCAGGGGAAGCTCTCCACGCAGCAGCCGAGCTGGGCCACCTCGTCGTGGCAGCGGTCGTCGAGGCAGGCGAAGCCCTGCACGCCCCAGCAGACGTTGCAGGTGAGCGAGAGCAGCTCTTCGTCGGAGCTGTTGGGGTCGGCGTCGATGCACGCCTCCTCGCAGCCCTCGTCGTCGGCACACTCGTCGACGCACCGCCCGGTGTCGGCGAGGCAGGGCGGGCCGAGCGCGGCGAGCGCGCCTCCCTCGTCGAGGTCGGTGACCGGCGCGGCGCAGCCCCGTTCCGAGATGTCTCCGAGATCGACGCCGGGGCCCGCGTCGGTGGGCTCGGTGTCCGTGGTCACCGCCGTCGAGCGCGGACATCCCACGAGGCAGAGGCTGAGGGTCGCGATCCAACGAGCCATCCCGGGTAGGGTAGCGCCCCTCCGTCTCGGGTGGGCGCGCCCGTCCGGAGATCGGTCGTCACTGGCCAGAGTGGGTGGCTGGACCCATGTGTTCGAGAGTGAAGATCATCGGCCTCTACAAGACCACCGAAGCTGCCGCGAAGGCGAAGGGCCTGATGCGCGAGCGGGGGATTCCCGACCTGCGGACCTCCTTGCTCAGCCCCGACGACACCGACGGGCCACACCTGGCGACCTATCCCCATCACCAAGCGGCGACGGTGGCCTGGCTCGGCGCAGCCATCGGCGCGGTCGTCGGCGGGCTCGCGCTCGGCGCGTCCACCACCGCGACCGTGGAGGCGCTGCCGGCGCTGGCCGGTGGTCACCTCTGGTCCGCGTTGGTCGGAGCCGCTCTGGTCTCGCCGGTGGGTGCGCTGGCCGGCGCGATCGTGGGCTGGCGCCGCCGAGTCCTGCGTGCCGACTTCTTCGACGCCGACGCCAAGCGCGGGGGCACCGCCCTGGGGGTCGTCGTCGAGACCCCCGAAGAGCTCGAAACGGCCCGCTACGCCTTCCGCGCCACCGGCGCCCTCCGAGTCGAGAACGGCCACGGCCCCTTCGCCGAGCCGGCCCCCGGCCTGGCCGATGCGTCGACCAGATGAACCCACGGCCGGGGACTGGCTGTCCATCACCGGGCCCCCATGAATTCGATGCGCCGCCGGAGCGGCGGGAGGAGGGCAGGCATGGCCTACGGCATCGTTCATCACTTCCCCGGAGGCACCCAGGCCCAGTACGAGGCGACCGTCGCAGCGGTGCATCCGTCGCCCGACGAGCTCCCCCCGGGGCAGCTCTACCACGCGGCGGGGCCCGCGGAGGATGGGTGGACCGTGGTCGCGATCCACGAATCCAAGGAGAGCTGGGAGCGCTTTCGCAACGACGTCCTGATGCCGCGGATGGAGGCTGGCATCGAGGGGGGCTTCCCCTCCGGGCCGGAGGAGCAGGCCTTCGACGTCCACAAGCTGCTACCTTGAGCGCTCATGGCATTCGATCGCGACCGGTTCATCGAGCGATGCCGCGAGGCCATCGCTGAGAACGAGGCGACCGGTGCGGTGCGCGAGGTCGTGGCCGAGGCGGTTCGAGACCGAGGGGCGCTCGTGGCCGGGCTCGGGGAGCACGAGAAGGCGGGCCCCGAGGTCCTTCACCGCGCGCCGGACATGACCATCCTCGATTTCGCGTGGGCGCCGTGGATGCCCTTGAAGCCGCACAACCACGGCATGTGGTCGGTCGTCGGCATCGTCGCCGGCCGCGAGGACAACGTCTTCTGGCGACGCACGCCCGAGTCCATCGAGGCCGCCGGCGCGCGCTCCCTCGGCGCGGGGGACGTGACCGTGCTGGGGACCGACATCATCCACTCGGTCGTCAATCCCATCGGCAAGCCGACGCGGGCGATCCACGTCTACGGCGGCGACTTCTTCGCGCCTCCGCGCCCCCGCAGCGAGTGGGATCCGGAGACGCTCACCGAGCGTCCCTGGGACATGGAGGACACGCGCCGGCTCTTCGCCGAGGCCGAAGCGCGCGCGGCCGTGGTGCGGAGCTGAGCGAAGAGGAGGGCGGGCCGCCACCGGTGAGGCTCCGCCCCACGGGAAGGATACGGGCCGTTCGTCGTACCTTTGGGCGCATGGTCCATCTCCACCGCGTCGGTGCCCGCCTGAACGGTCGCTCTCTCGTGCTCGCCGGCCTGATCGGCGCCCTCTCCGCGTGGGTCGCGGGGTGCGGCTCCTCGCCGGGGGAGATGCCGGACGCCGGACCGCCCTGCGCGAGCCACACCTGCTCCGAGCCCGACACCGTCTGCGTCGAGGAGCGCGGCGTCGCCGAGTGCGTGTGCCGGGAGGGCACCGTCCCGGACGCCACGGGGGCGTGCGTGGTGCCCTCGTCGTGCGAGGCGGACACCTGCAACCGTCACGGCGAGTGTACCGAGGTCGACGGCGAGGTGGTCTGCGAGTGCGAGCCCGACTTCGGTGGGCCGCTCTGCGAGCGTTGCGCCGACGGGCTCCACGACGACGGCATGGGAGGCTGCACCGCGGACCTGTGCGTCCCGAACCCGTGCCCGACCGAGCGCCGCTGCGAGGTGGTGGACGGGGAGGCGACCTGCGCGTGTCCCGCCGGCATGCACGAGGAGGCCGGCGAGTGCGTCGAGGACCAGGAGTGCACCGACACCACCTGCAGCGGCCACGGCATCTGCACCGATGACGACCTGCGTCCGTCCTGTGCGTGTGACGAAGGGTGGGCCGGCGCGTTCTGCGACCGCTGCGACGAGGCGGGTGGCTATCACGCCGACGGCATGGGCGGCTGCACCACCGACGCCTGCCTGCCCGATCCCTGCGACGAGCCCAACCGCAGCGTCTGCGTGGCGGACGAGCTCGGGGTGCGCTGCGAGTGCGACGCCGGCTTCCACCTGGACATGGGCAGCTGCGTCGCCGACGAGGTCTGCGCCACGGACACCTGCGGCGGTCGCGGCGCCTGCGCGGTGGTGGATGGCCGCACCGAATGCACCTGCGACGACGGCTACGCGGGGCCCGCCTGCGAGAGCTGCGCCGCCGGCTACCACGACGACGGTCTGGGCGGGTGCACCACCGATCCCTGCCTGCCGAACCCGTGCACGACCATCGCGAACCGCACGGTCTGTAGCGTGGACGCCGGGGGCCTGGCCGCGTGCAGCTGCGAGGGGGGCTACCACGACGACGGGACGGGCGGCTGCACGACCGATCCCTGCCTGCC
>JABAOG010004916.1_pt2 | contig 31041 bp, 27 predicted proteins | sample 7062131 | NCBI WGS metagenome assembly JABAOG01 (sample SAMN14538629, study PRJNA623070) | marine sediment metagenome | biome: marine biome [ENVO:00000428]; feature: marine pelagic biome [ENVO:01000023]; material: deep marine sediment [ENVO:00002113] | place: India: Arabian Sea | collected... | reverse complement strand
GTCACCCATGATCGACTCGTCGTTGTAGTCACGGGTCAGGTCGATGTTGGTCGCTCCGACCGGTTCGTTGACGATCGGCGCCACCACCTCGGCCCAATAGGCGACCCGGGCGGCGACCTCGAGGTCTGTGTTCTCGAGGATCCACATCGCACCTGCGAGAAGCTCGGCGGCGGCGTCTTCATCGACGCGCTTGCCCGAGCGAGCCTCGACTTCGTTCATGAACGCGTCGAGCTTGTTCATCGCCGCGTGGAACTGACCATCCTCGAAGGACTTCATGGCGCTTTCGAGCTTCTTGATCAGGCTGTTGGCAACGCCCCACGGGGCGATCAGGCCATCGTCGTACATCGCCATGACCATGTCGGCCAGGCCGTCGAACATCGGTCCGCCGGTGATCGTCATCAACTTGTAATCGACGATCGACAGCGACTTCGTCGACGGATCGACGGCAACATTCACCCTGCCCAGCCAGCGTCCGTAGTAGCCGGCGGCCACGATGGCCGTGTCGCCGACGTAGACGGGATCGAACAGTGCCTGGTGCTGGTGCCCACCGATCATCAGGTCGACCGGCATCCCAGCATCGATGAGGTTCTGNNTCGGCCTCGGCCATCACCTCGTCGTAGTAGTGCATGATCGTCTCGGTCAGGTCTTTGAAGACCAGACCGGCAGTCGTGCCGATCAGCGTGACTTCCGGAGTCTCCTCACCGGCCAGGCCTAGGACGCCGAGCGTGATGCCGCCCACTTCGAGCAGCGCGTAGGGCTCAGCCCATGGTGGAAGATCCCACTCGGTTCCTTCGAGCACGACGTTGGCGCCCAGCCACGGGAAGTTCGACTGCGCCACGCGCATGGCCAGTTCCTCCTGGCCTTTGTCGAACTCGTGGTTGCCGAACGTTGCAGCGTCGTAGCCCATCATGTTGTAGATGTCGATGGTGCTCTCGCCCATCAACAGCTGCGAGATCGCGGGTGCCGCGAAGTAGACATCTCCGGCGTCGAGTAGTGCCACGTTCTCTGCACCAACTTCGTCCCGGACATCGTTGACCGCGTCGGCCAGGTAGGCGGAACCGCCCCGGTACCGGTAGTCGGTCTCCAATCGACCGTGGAAGTCGTTGGTGTGGAGAATGGTGAACTCGGCGACGTCTCCGCCTGTGGACGGGGGATCCGCCAGCGCGGCGGTCGGGATGAACATGGCCACGATGACGGCCACGATCAGCAGCTTGCCGTAGCTTCGTTTCATAACTCCTCCAGGCTCCTCCCCGAAGGACCGGAAGAGCTACCCGACGGCCAGCGTCGCGCGGAGAACCCTTCCAACTCTCCACGATGCCCCATCTCGATCCGGATGTCCAGAGTCGAAAGTCCGCGCGCAGAGTGCTCCCCGATCCTCGTTTTCGCGCGTGAATGCTCCCCTATAGGGCCACAATCACGCGCGAAAACGGTATGAGAAAGGGCTCCCGGCGGTCGCGGTGGTTTGCTACGCTGCTCTGGTCACGAGCGCGAAAGGAGGAAGCCCCATGCAAGCCATCGCTTCACCTTCACCGCACCACATTCACCGGGTGTTCCGCTCGTCGACTTCCGCCTGAGGCGTCCTTCGCGCCGGAGCACCCCGATTCCGAGGAGTGCCCCAGATGCGGACCTCACCGTCCGGAACCTCCAACACTGCTGCCCTCGTTCCCTTTGGCTGGAACGACGGCGTTGCCGACCTCTATCGAAGCTTCCATCAATCCGACCGCTACCCGGGACGTGTCCTGCGCGTCGATCGCGGTTCGGCCCTGGCGGTCACCGCCCGCGGCCCGGGCCGTGTGGCAATGTCGCGGGGCGAGCCGCCCCCGGGCGCGGAGACATCCAACCCCACCACCGGCGACTGGGTCGCGGTGCGAGCCGATCCCGACCTCGGGGAGGTGATCGATGCCATCCTGCCCCGCCGTACGGCCATCACCAGGCGCGACCCCTCATCGAAGGAGTCACGACCCGAGGAGCAGGTGCTCGCCGCCAACATCGACGGCGTCTTCGTCGTCCACGGCCTCGACAGGTCCCCGCAGCCCGGGCGGCTCGAACGCTCATTGGTCATCGCGTGGGAGAGCGGAGCCTCGCCGACGCTGATCCTGACGAAGTCCGACCTCGTCGAACCGTCAACCGTGATGCAGACAGTCCGGGATCTCGAGTTGCTCGCTCCGGGCGTCCGGATCGTTGCGGTCAGCAACACGACCGGCGCCGGACTCGAGCAACTCGACCCAGACCTGGGAGCCGGAGTGACCATCGCCCTGCTCGGCGCATCGGGAACGGGGAAGTCGAGCCTCGTCAACCGTCTCGCCGGACAAGAGATTCAGGGGACCGGCGACACACGGCGCGGCGACGGTAAAGGCCGGCACACCACCACAACCAGAGATCTGATTCCACTGCCCGGTGGAGCAGTGCTCATCGATACACCCGGGCTGCGGGAGGTAGGTGTATGGACGTCGCACGACGGACTCGACCACGCCTTCGACGACGTGACGACGATCGCCACCCGGTGCCGCTTCCGTGACTGCGGACACCAAACCGAACCGGGCTGTGCGGTTCTCGCCGCCGTCACTGCGGGCGCGCTCGACCGCCGTCGCCTCGCCAGCTATCGCAAGCTCGAGCGCGAGATCGTGCATCTGGAACGGCAGGCCGAACGGCGCAAGCGCGACGCGTCCCGCCCGCGCCGGCGAAGGCCGAGGCGGCGCTGGGAGGACGAGGAGTGGTGAACCACCCGGGTTGACGGCGGCCGCTGTGATCCATGCCACCATTCGCGACTCGCAGGCGTACGATGAAGGCATGGGGACGAACAGTCTTGCTCCCGCCGATTCGATCGTCGCCACCCGGTACTGGCACCTGCTCGACGACGGACGGATCCAGTGCGATCTGTGTCCGCGCGAGTGCAAGCTGCGTGAGGGGCAACGAGGCCTCTGCTACGTGCGGGCACGGCAGGACGACCAGGTCGTGCTCACCACCTACGGACGCTCCTCCGGGTTCTGCGTCGATCCCATCGAGAAGAAGCCCCTGAACCACTTCCTCCCCGGCACGCCGGTGCTGTCGTTCGGCACCGCCGGCTGCAACCTCGCCTGCCGGTTCTGCCAGAACTGGGACATCTCGAAGGCGAAGCAGTACGACGTCCTGGCCGATCAGGCGTCACCCGAGAAGATCGCCCGCGTCGCCGCGGAGCTCGAGTGCCGCAGCGTGGCGTTCACCTACAACGACCCGGTGATCTTCCACGAGTACGCCATCGACGTGGCCCGGGCCTGCCGGGCGCGGGGAATCAAGACGGTGGCGGTCACCGCCGGATACGTGCACCCCGAACCCCGCAGGGAGTTCTACGCGCACATGGACGCCGCCAACATCGACCTGAAGGCCTTCACCGACGACTTCTATCACCGCACCTGCGCCGGCAGCCNNAACGAGACCGAGGTCTGGTGTGAGATCACCACGTTGCTCATACCGGGCCTCAACGACTCCGACGAGGAACTCGGTCACATGACCCGGTGGATCGTCGACCGCCTCGGCCCCGACGTCCCACACCACTTCACTGCGTTTCATCCTGATTTCAAGATGATGGACCGACCCTCGACGCCGTCTTCGACCCTCACCCGAGCGAGGAACATCGCCATCGAAAACGGCGAACGGTTCGTCTATACGGGCAACGTTCACGACCCGTCGGGGCAGTCGACCTTCTGCCACGACTGCGGCGCGCTGCTGATCGAGCGCGACTGGTATCGCCTGGGCACGTGGGCGCTGTCCGACGCCGGGCGGTGCGCGGTGTGCGGTACGCAGTGCCCCGGTGTCTTCGAGGCCGAGCCCGGTCACTGGGGCTCCCGTCGGCGTCCCGTCCGGATGTCGGCGGTGATCTGAATCGACCCGGAACAGACGATCGACCTCCCCCGTTCAGGACGGATCCGCTACCCCGATTGCGAACGCCCCGTAGCCGACCACACGGTCCTTGGGGCCCGCCGTGTCGCCCGACGTCCGGAGGTCGAGCATCTCACAGCGCCAGCCGCGTCCGACGGCTACCCGAAGCGCACCGCGCACGGCCGTCCTGCCGCATGCGCTGAACCGGTCGAGATCCTCTTCACGGAGATCCACGATCGCCGCCGCAGTGCTCGCATCGAGTCGCTGTGCCGTCTCGTGGTCGTGGTAGTGGGAGAGATCTGAACTCACCACGACGAACATTCCATCGTCGGTCATCGCCTCGATCGCCGCGGCAGCCGGACCAGGGTCCTCATCTCCGGTGAGCAGCGGCAACACGGTGAGGTCACCGAGCGCCACCTGCAGGAACGGTAGCTGTACCTCGAGCGAGTGCTCGCGGCTGTGTGCCGCCTCGGAAGGCGTCGCCAGTCCGCGCCGCTCGAGTTCGGCAGCGAAGCCGTCTACGACGATCTCGCCGAGTGGTGTCGCCATTCGTTCGTGGCCTGGTGATGCGATGCCTGGGAAGCCGACGAAGTGCGAGGGCCCGATGAGACCAATCCGTGTGGGAGCACCGAGTGACATGATCCGATAGGCGACGGCGGCGATCGGCCCGGAGTAGATGTGCCCGGCATGAGGAACGATGACCATCGTCGGCTCGAGGGCCGGCCGGTGAAGTGGCGCCGACTGCAGCATCTGACGGACGGCGCTCCGCAAACGGTCCTCACTCCCACGATAGAACGTGCCGGCAACCGCCGGTGGCCGGACGGTGGTCTCCATGCCCTCAGCCTACGCCGTGTGCCATGATGGCGGCATGGGACCGCACCGACTCGTCGCAGTGGCACGGGACGCCATCCGCGGACACCTCGAAGGCGGCGAGCGCCGTGCCGGGCGCCTACCAACCGGGCCGGTTCCCTGGGGAGTGTTCGTATCGCTGCACGGGAAGCCGGGGCCGGGAGAGGTGGAGGGCCCGCTGCGAGGATGCATCGGTAACCTGAACCTGCCGTCCAACATCGATCTCGACGAGGAGGTGGGACGGGTCGCCGTCTCCTCGGCGACGTCAGATCCCCGATTCCCTCCTCTCACGTCCACCGAAGCAGACGACCTCGACATCACCGTCTATCTCCTGGATCCGCCGGAACCGGTGAGCGGCGTCGAAGATCTCGATCCCGTCCGCTACGGAGTCATCGTGACGGGGCCCGGCGGACGCCGTGGTTTGCTCCTCCCCGAGATTCCGGGCATCGACTCGCCGGAACTCCAGCTCGAACTGGCAACTCGCAAAGCCGGGCTGCGTCCCGGCAGCAAGGTCGCCATCGAGCGCTTCACCGCCACCATCGTGCGGTAGCTTGTGACCATGACGACCATACGACGCCTGACCGATTCGTGCCTGACCGTCACCAGCGACACCGGTACCACATTGTTCGATCCGGGATTCCACACATTCGACGAGTTCGACCTGCAGACACTCGGCGACGTGCAGCGCGTGCTGATCACGCACCAGCACGGCGACCACTTGAAACCCGAGTTCGTCGCCTGGCTCCTCGACCGGGGGGAAGACGTGACCGTCTTTTCAAACCAGGCGGTCGCCGACGTCCTCGCCCGGCACGACATCGACGTCGACACCGGGACACCGCCGAGAACGAGTTTCGAGGACGTTGTTCACGAACCGACGCCGATGAGGTCGGCGCCGCCCAATCGTGCCTTCACCCTCGATGGAATCCTGACCCATCCCGGTGACAGCTACCGGCTCAGCACGACGGCTCCGGTGCTGGCGCTACCCCTGATGATCCCCTGGGGATCGACGACCGCATCGGTGGAGTTCGCCATCCGGCTCGGGCCCCGGCAGGTGATCCCGGTCCACGACTTCTACCTCAACGACTTCGGGCGGAAGTGGGTGAACGGCATCGTCGTCGACTGGCTGACCGAAGCCGGCATCGAACTGGTCCCCCTCGACTGGGGCGAGAGCTACACCGTCTGAGCACTGAGTACTGAGTACCGAGTACGCCGCAGCTTCGCTGCGCGGCCCCCTCTGCCCTCGAAGACTCGGGCATCTCCCCCGCCTCCGGCGAGGGAGAAATCAGAAGCCCACGTTGCGCGGCGTCCGCGGGAACGGGATCACGTCGCGGATGTTCTGCATCCCGGTGGCGAACTGCACGACCCGCTCGAGGCCGAGGCCGAACCCGGCGTGCGGGGCCGACCCGAAGCGGCGCAGATCCAGGTACCACCAGTAGTGGTCGTGATCCATGCCTTTGAGCGTCATGCTCTCTTGCAGGACGTCGAGCCGTTCCTCGCGCTGGCTGCCGCCGATGATCTCTCCGATCTGGGGGACGAGCACGTCCATGGCCGCCACGGTCTTGCCGTCGTCGTTGCGCCGCATGTAGAACGCCTTGAAGTCGAACGGGAAGTCGGTGACGATGACCGGCCTCTTGATCGCGGTCTCGGTGAGGTAGCGCTCGTGCTCCGACTGCAGGTCGGCGCCCCATTCGACGGGGAACTCGAATGTCTCGCCCGATGCACCGAGGATGTCGACGGCCTCGGTGTAGGTGATCCGCTCGAACTCGCCGTCGACAACTCCACCGAGCGTGTCGAGCAAGCCTTCGGCGACCCACTTGTTGAAGAACTCGAGATCCTCACCACAATGATCGAGCACCCAGCGGACCAGGAACTTGACGTAGTCCTCGGCGAGGTCGGCGTTGTCGGTCAGGTCGGCGAACGCCATCTCCGGCTCGATCATCCAGAACTCGGCCAGGTGGCGGCGGGTGTTGGAGTTCTCGGCCCGGAAGGTGGGGCCGAACGTGTACACCCGGTCGAGGGCCAGCGCGTAAGCCTCTGCATTCAGCTGTCCGCTGACTGCGAGGAACGCCGGTCTGCCGAAGAAGTCCTGCGAGTAGTCGACCGCTCCCCCGTCGGCTCGCGGCGGATCGGTCGGGTTGAAGTTCGTGACCCGGAACATCGCTCCCGCGCCTTCAGCGTCGGAAGCGGTGATGAGCGGGGTGTGGACGTAGAGGAAGTCCCGTTCCTGAAAGAACCGGTGCGTCGCATACGACAGGGCGTTGCGCACGCGGGCCACCGCCCCGAGCGTGTTCGTGCGGGGTCGCAGATGAGCGATGTCGCGCAGATGCTCGAACGACATCCGCTTCTTCTGCAGCGGATAGCTCTCGGGGTCGGCCAGGCCGAACACTTCGACACGCGAGGCCTTGATCTCGACGGCCTGACCCTTGCCGGGTGATTCCGTGAGGATTCCGGTGACCCGCGCCGCCGACCCGATTGAAAGCTGCAGCACCTCGCTCTCGTAGTTGGGAAGATCTCCGTCGGCGATGATTTGCAGGCCCGAGAAGCTCGATCCGTCGTGCAGTTCGATGAATGAGAACCCACCCTTCGAATCACGCCGGGTACGAATCCATCCTGCAACCGTGACCTCGGCGCCGAAGTCGGTCTGCTGGAGAACGTGCTTGATCAGTTGGCGGGACATGGATGCTCCGGGTGGTTGTTGCAGCAGGCAGGGATGATAGAAGCAGTGCCGTCCGCGTCCGTCGTCCGGTATCGGGCGTCGGTGTCCGCTCAGCAAGAACCCCCGGTCGGGTGACCGGGGGTTCTCTGAAGGTTGGGTTCGGTTCAGTTGAATCTCGGCACCGGTGAGTCCCAGCTCACTCCGGACCAGACGCCGGCACTCCAGGACAGACCGGACCAGGACAGACCGGACCACGACAGGCCACTCCAGGAGAGACCATTCCAGCTCATGTCCGACCACGACAGACCACTCCACGACAGACCAGACCACGACAGGCCACTCCAGGAGACGCCGGACCACGAGACACCGGACCACGACAGGCCACTCCAGGAGAGGCCGGTCCATTCGGAACCGTTCCAGGTGCCACCATCCCACGCCGACTGGTACCAGGCGTCTGAGGCATGCTGCCGACTATCGAACGGCTGACCGAAGATGTCGATCTCGCCTTCCAGCCTCACACCGCTGGGGTCCTCGAGATGGAACGATCCACGAGCAGCGTCGATCGACCCGTTTCCGGACGACCAGGTGTACGGGACTACGCCGGACGGGTTCCTCTTCTGCTTGACGGCTGCGCCCACGTCGATCAATCCGGCACCCTGACACTGCCGATGGGCTCCGGCGAGCGGCTTCGCCGTGTCCAAGAGCAAGTTCTTCACCTGATAGGCATTGAGGTTGGGCTTCGCGCTGATCAAGACCGCAGCAGCCCCGGACACCACGGCGGCCGCCTGGGAGGTTCCCGTTCCGCGGAACAGACGATCGTTGACCGCCGCCGACGGGAAGTTCGTATCCGCATAGGAACCCGGGTTGCGAAGGCTGACGATCGAGACACCGGGGGCGACAACGTCGACGTGGCGGCTCTTGGTTCCGCAGTTCGAGAAGTCCGGCACGTGGTCGTCAGAGGTGTCGGCGGTTCCGTTCGTGTTGACGGCACCGACCGCAATCACATACGGATCGAGAGCGGGGTTGCGCAGCGGATCGACGTTGCCGTCGTTGCCGGCCGCCACTACAACGACCACCCCATTCCAGACCGCCTGCTCGACGGCATGTGCCAGCGGGTCGAGCAGGTAGCTCTGCGTCGAGTCGGTGCCGAACGACAGGTTGATCACCCGGATGTTCATCCCGTTGTCGTTGCGGTGCTGCACCACCCAGTCGACCGCCGCGATCACCTGCGACACATCCGTCGAACCCTCATGATCGGCAACCTTGATGCTGAGAAGTTGGGCTCCGGGTGCAATCCCGAAAAAGTCTGCCTTGCTGGGCGATCTCGGGTTGGCGATCCCTGTGTCGTTGCCGGCAATGATGCCCGCCATGTGCGTTCCGTGCCCGAACGTATCCAGATACATCAGATCAGGATTCTGCGATTCGAACGACAGGTCCGGACCGTTGATCACCTTGCCGGCGCTCGTGAGACCCAGGACGGGCACGACGCCCGAATCGATCAGTGCCACCGTTACACCTTCACCGGAGGCGCCCTGCGACCAGGCGGATGATGCTCCTACTGCCTCGGTGATCACGTGATACATCGAGCCATCCAGCGTGGACGCGTATCGCATCTCGCCGAAGGTGACGGTGCCGTCTCCGGTCGGATCGGGATCCGACGAATTACCACCGTCGTTCTTGGGTGGTTTACCCATCAACTGCACGGTGCCGTCGGGTGTCACGGCATCAACGTGCGGGCTGGCCTCCAGCACAGGCATCGCCGAAACCGGCACCTCAGCGGCGAAACCATTGATAATCGGCAGATCAAACAGCACCGACCCACCCAACTGCTCCACGTAACCCTCCACCCCATCCGCACCCACAGCCTTCTCCACAATCACCTGCAACAGCGGTGAGTCACCCTGATCCGCAGCCTCCGGTGTCAACAAGGCGGCGATCATCATCACCGCGATCAACAACGCCACCAACCAGCGGCGCCTGTCCTCCCATTTGACCGATAGCGCTACGTTCACCTCTGTACCTCCCAATCCCATGCCCCTGATATCGACGGCTCGTGCAAAAACCCGCGAATCGTTCCGGGCGATGCTCATGTGACTAGTCAGGGCCCGAACCCGGTATCCGGTCTCCGGTATCCGGCGTCCGCAAGTCTCGACCCCGCAGCAACACTCCCGTTTCTCCACCGGCAACGCCGGGGGGAGTGGTTTCGCCGGCAGGTGAAAGCGAGGGGGGCCAGAACCGAGTCCGACCCGCCGCTTGGCTGCAAGAAGCCCAACGACCATGCCGGAGGAGGCGAGCACCTCCTTTTCTGCAACTGCGCTGCTCTCGCAGCGGCGAGACGCCTATCCTCCGCGCAACGTGAGTCGACTCATCGGCCGTAGGTCAACACGTGCTGAGCCCAAGCCCGAGAAGCTCGGCACCTTCATCGGGGTATTCACGCCGTCGATCCTGACGATCCTCGGTGTGATCCTCTTTCTGCGGACGGGGTGGGTGGTCGGCAACGTCGGGCTCGCCGGCGCCGTCGCCATCGTGGTGATCGCCAACGCGGTGACGTTCGCAACTGCGCTGTCGGTGGGCACCGTTGCCACGAACATGCGCGTCGGAGCCGGCGGGGCGTACTACATCATCTCCCGCAGCCTGGGCGTCGAGATCGGCGCCGCCATCGGTATTCCGTTGTTTCTCGCCCAGGCATTCAGCATCACGCTGTACGCGTTCGGCCTCGCCGAGAGCCTCCAGCTCATCTGGCCGCAGCTACCGCAGCGACCTCTCGCCACCGTCACCGTGCTCGTCGTCGCGCTCCTGGCAGCGCGCGGAGCGGACCTCGCTCTCAAGCTGCAGTTGCCGATCATGGCAGGCATTGCCCTGGCCCTCGTTGCCCTTGGAATCGGTGTGGCGGAAAACATTCCGCGCACGATCGAGTTAGGAGGCGCCGTCGGCGGGCAGGACTTCTGGCCGGTGTTCGCCGTGTTCTTTCCGGCTGTGACGGGGATCATGGCCGGCGTATCACTGTCCGGCGATTTGAAGGACCCGGGCAAGGCGATTCCTCGTGGATCGATTGCCGCGGTGCTCGTCGGATTTCTCGTCTACCTGCTGACCGTCCTGGCCCTGGGTATCGCCGCCTCTCCCGACGAACTGATCTCCGACAATCTGATCTGGTTCACACTTGCCGGCGGGATCGGGTTTCTGATCTTCCCCGGACTCTGGGGCGCCATCTTCTCGTCGGCGGTCGGGAGCGTCCTGGGGGCGCCTCGCACGCTCGAAGCCATGGTCGACGATCGGGTCTTGCCCCGGTTCATCGGCGCCCGCGTTCCCCGTATCGACGGTCCCGGCGTTCCGCTGCTGATCTCCGTCGCGGTTGCACTCGCCGCCGTNNCTGACGATGTTCTTCCTCACCACCTACGGCATGGTGAACCTGGTGGCCGGTGTCGAGAAACTCACCGGCGACCCGTCGTTCCGGCCGACGATGAGCGTCCCCTGGTGGATCTCACTGGCAGGTGCACTCGGATGCTTCTGGGTGATGTTCCTCATCAACCCCCTGGCGCTGGCTGTGGCGCTCGTCGTCGAAGTCGGCGTGTACCTGCTCATGCGCAGACGGGCGATGGCCGCACCCTGGGGCGATCTCCGGCGCGGGGCACTGATGGCGCTGGTGCGCTCCACGGTCCTGCAACTGCGCAGACTCCCCGAGGATCCGCGCAACTGGCGCCCCAACATCCTTCTGTTCGCCGGGAATCCGCGCAAGCGCTCGGATCTCGTCCGGTTTGGTTCCTGGCTGGTGCACGACAGGGGGATCCTGACCGTGAGCGATGTCGCGGTCGGGGACCTGGCGGAATTGGGCCCGACGATGGCGGAGCGACGCGATCGCCTCAATCAGGATCTCGACGACATGGGTGTCGTCGCCTTCGGGGAAGTCGACATCGTCGACGACTTCGTGGGGGGCGTCATCAGCATCGCCCAGGCGAATGGGATCGCCGGCATCGCNNACCATCGGGATCTCGGCGGTCATCTGCCATGCACGACCGTTCTCGACACGTCAGCGCAGGAACATCGTGGTCTGGTGGGGCGGGCTACAGAACAACGGCGACATGCTGGCCCTGCTCGCCCACCTGATCACCCTGAACGCGGAGTGGCGCACGGCCAAGATAACCCTGAAGAGCATCGCCACCACCGAGATGATGATGCAGCGCAACCGTCAACTGCTCGAGAAGGTGATCGGGGCCGCACGGATCGACGCCTCGATCGACATCCTCCGCAAGTCCGACGAGATGTCCATCAGCGAGCAGATCTTCCGTGAGTCCCAGCATGCCGATGTCGTGCTGATGGGCCTGCGGACGACTCAGCCCGGCGAGGAGGAGGGCTATGCACGACGTATCGAGGATCTCGCCGACGGGCTGCCGTCGGTGCTGTTCGTGCGGTCGGCGGGCGTGTTCCGCGGCCGCCTGCTCGGCGAACAGCCGGATGAAATGAACGGGCGGAAGCTCCCGGCCGACACCCCCTGACATACTGGTTTCTCGGCAATGCAGCGGCGCGTCACGCGCCGCTGCATTGCGCAGAAACCTCTGGGTGGGTGGTTGAATGCGCCGATGCGTCGTGGGATCGCGCTCGGAATCGCCGCCTACACCCTGTGGGGTGTGCTTCCGATCTACTGGAAGTCGGTCGAATCCGTCGAGTCCCTGGAGGTGCTCGCCCACCGGGTCGTCTGGTCGGTGCTCCTCCTGATAGGGATCATCCGGCTGCGGAAGTCGTGGTCCCAGATTCGCCGGCTCACCCGACGGTCCCTGTTCCGCTTGCTGATCGCCGGCACCCTGCTGACGGTCAACTGGGGCACCTACATCTGGGCAGTCAACAACGGCCACATCGTGGAGTCGAGCCTCGGCTACTTCATCAATCCCCTGCTGAACGTCGCACTGGGCGTCGCAATCCTGCGAGAACGCCTGGACGGGGTTCAATGGACCGCCATCGCCATCGCCACCGCAGGAGTGCTGTACATGACGGTGGCACTCGGGTCTCTCCCCTGGATCGCCCTGGTCCTGGCGGGAAGTTTCGGCTTCTACGGGTTGCTCAAGAAGCAGATGGTCGAGCTCGGCCCATTCGAGAGCCTGACCGTCGAGGTGTCCGTCGCGGCCACCCCTGCACTGCTCTTCCTCGTCTATCTGGCGGTTGCCGGCGAGGGCGCCTTCATCTCCTCCGGACCGAGGATCACCCTGCTGCTCGCACTCACCGGTGTCGCCACCGCGCTACCGCTCGTCCTCTTCGGTGCCGCTGCCACCCGCATCCCACTGTCGACGATCGGACTTCTCCAGTACATCGCCCCGACCCTGCAGTTCATCATCGGCGTGTTCGTATACGGCGAGGTGGTCGGACGGGACCGGCTCGTCGGCTTCATCCTGGTCTGGGTCGCGCTCGCCCTCTATTCGGGGAACGGGCTCCGCAGGAGACATCGGGCGTCACTCCATCCCATCCCGGTGTGACTAGTCGCCGGACAGGAACCTCACGATCAGCGGTGCCGTGCCGACCACGGTGATGACGCGCAACAGGTGGGCGGTCACCACGATGGGAGCGTTGGCACCGACGGCGGCACTGATTGCGGCCATCTGGGAGATACCGCCCGGCGACGCGGCGAGGAATGCCGTCGCCGGATCGAGACCGGCGGCGCGCAGAACGAGCGTAATCAGGCCACCGGCGAGGAGCAGTCCGCCTACCACAATCGCAATCGGCACCAGCGACGCCCGCAGGGTGTCGAGGCTCTCTCGGGTGAACTGCTGACCGAGCGCCCAACCGATGGCGGCGAACGCCAGGAACCGCGACCATTCGGGCAGCTCCGCGGTATCGAGACCGGTCAGATTGATGGCGGCGACTGCTGCCATCGCGCCGATGAGCGCCCCGGCGGGAACGTGGAGTCGCTCCAGCAGATAGCCCCCGGCCAGCGCGGCAACGATCGTACGGAGCACCATCACAGTTCCTCACTTTCTTTGCACCCATCCAGCAGGACCCCGGGCCCGAATGCCGAATCGCCCATGACCGCAGGTCCCGACGACCGACGCTACCGAATCCGGTGACGGTGTCGCCAATAGAGTCCTTCAACCATGGTCGCACCGCCGTCCACCTGATGCGTTCGAAGGACGTGCAGTCGGCTACTGCCGCTGCGACACAGAGCTACCACCACGGAGGTGATGATGGGGAAGAAGATCCTCATGCTCGTCGGGGACTACGTCGAGGACTACGAGGTCATGGTCCCATTCCAGGCGCTCCTCGCCGTCGGACACGACGTCCATGCCGTCTGTCCCGACAAGGTCGCCGGTGAGACCGTCCGTACCGCGGTCCACGACTTCGAGGGCGACCAGACGTACAGCGAGAAGCCCGGACACAACTTCGCCCTCAATGCCACGTTCGACGAGATCGACGAGGCGGCGTACGACGCCCTCATGATCCCGGGAGGCCGCGCCCCCGAGTACCTGGCGCTCAATGAGCGCATCATCGAGATCACCCGGCACTTCGCCGAGGCCCGCAAGCCGATTGCCGCCATCTGCCACGGACCGCAGATTCTGGCCGCCGCCGGCGTCCTTTCCGGGATGGAGTGCACCTCCTACCCGGCGGTCGGTCCTGCGGTGACTGCAGCCGGCGCGAACTACATGGACATTCCCGTCGACTCTGCGCACGTCGATCGGTTCCTCGTCACGGCACCGGCATGGCCGGCCCATCCGGCGTGGATCTCCATGTTCCTCGACCTGCTCGGGACGAAGATCCTCACCTAGACGGTCGGTGTCGACCAACCTGCCCAGTCGCCTCACTCACCGAGCCGGCGACCGGTTCAGTGCGCCGTCATGTCCCCTCGCCGGCGACGGTCCACCAGCAGCACCAGGGCGCCGGTCACCGGCGGTCGGGCCGTGGCCCGTGCTCTTCGATCACCGGCAAGTCGCGGGCGTCCTGGCCTCGGATCAGCCTCCGTGTACCGGCGCACCCGGATTGAACGCCACCCACGCGAACCAGAACTCGTTCTGGTGGAGGGCGAGGTCCAGTTGCACTCCGACCAGCTCACCCTCGATCGCCTCACCGAACAGGCTCCAGGTGGATCCCGTCTGATCATCGACAAACGCCGAGTCACCTGAGGCCGTAAAGGTCAGTTCCCGGCCGTCGACCTCTCGCACGAAAGCGATGCCGGTCCCGATCTGCCCTCCGTCCCCCGGTCGCGCCCCATCGAAATTGTCTGCGGCACCCGTCGGTGCCCACCAGACCGTGATCGGCACGCCACCCAGGACATCGTTGACGGTGCGCTCGTCCCGAAGCACCGAGAACGGGAAGGCCTTCGTCTCCTCATCGACGCGCACACCGACGACTCGTTCGAGCGCCGGAAACCGCTCGTCGAGAGGTCCGTCGAAGAAGGCCGCGTACGGTGCCGAGCGGTTCGAGTAGCCCTGGTATGCCACCGAGGAGTAGTTGAACCCGAAACCCGTATCCAGCGAGAGGGCCTCTCCGTTCGGATGCACAGCGGCGAAATCGGCCCACGTGACCATGGACGAGGGCAGGAGTTCGAGCCGCGTGCCGGCAAACGAGCCGACGATTCCCTCACCCGTGATCTGTTGCCAGAGCGAAACAGTCCGGTCGTCCCACATCACGAGGTCGGAGTTCCGCAGCAATCCTGACACCCCGAAACGGAGCACCTCGTCGCCTACCCGGCGATCGAACACGACGGCCGTGTTGCAGAGGGGACAGTACGTCACGGCGAACGGCACACCCTTCACCTCATCGTTGACGATCTCGTGTGCGGTGAGGATCCTCAACGGATAGAACCGGGCGACATCGTCGAGAACGAAACGAACACCGATCTCCCGTTCGTCGAGCCACTCAGCTGCTGAGGCGATCGACTCATAGGCCGGATCATCGAGCGGCGCGATGCGGTCGCGCGGGTCCGGGGCACGTATTCCGAGCTTCAGTTCATCGAGTTCGATGGTCCTGAGCGACCAGTCGGTCGTCCAGTCCTCCACGGCGAACTGCAGCGCTTCCGGGATTTCGAACCCCACCGCGACAACTTCGGGCGGCTCACCGGATACTTCCGTCGAACCCGACGTAGTTGTCGGATCTCCGGCGCCGGAGGGTTCCTCAGGTGCCGGGACCGTTGTGGAAGCCCCGGCCGCCGACCCGGTCTCGGGCGCATCGCCTGCGAGGAAGGCCATTCCGACCGCAACGGATGCGGCGACAAACAGGACCATGGCGACGACGAAACGATTCACGGGGTACCTTCGACGGGTCATCACCTACCAACGCCCGACGAACGAACGATCTTCCGGAAAGCTCGCCCCTTCGGCTATTCCGGCGGTGACACGCCTGCGTGAGCTGGTCCCGCGGCACTCCGGTGAGCCGATCGGCGGCGGACACGACCAGTGTCACATCGACACCGGTGTCGGTCAGAAAGCTCCGGGCGGTCACGCTCTTCCGCGCCCCCGCCGGTAGTGCCGGATGAGCGCGTTGGTCGAGGCATCGTGGGCGAGGTCCGGCGAGGCAGGTGCCGTGAGTTCGTCGATGATGGTGCCGGCCAGCGCCTTGCCGAGTTCGACACCCCACTGGTCGAACGAGTTGATGCCCCAGATGCTGCCCTGCGTGAACACTTTGTGCTCGTACACGGCGATCAACTGGCCGAGCACCGAGGGGGTCAGCTTCGGAGCAAGGATCATCGAGGTAGGTCGATTGCCGGGGAAGGTCCGGTGCGGCACGAGGTCGGGAGACACGACGGATGCGGCCACCTCGTCGGCGGTCTTGCCGAAGGCGAGCGCTTCGGCCTGGGCGAACAGGTTGCCCATGAGCAGATCGTGCATACCGCCCGGGTCGTCGGCAGGCTCCACGAATCCGATCAGGTCGGCGGGGACCACGGTCGTTCCCTGGTGAAGCAGTTGGTAGAACGCATGCTGACCGTTGGTGCCGGGTTCGCCCCAGACGATCGGCCCGGTGTCGAGAGCGACCGGTGTCCCGTCGAGGTGGACCCGCTTGCCGTTCGACTCCATGTCGAGTTGCTGCAGGTAGGCGGGGAACCGATCGAGGTCCTGACTGTAGGGCAGGACCGCATACGTGGGGAAGCCGAGGATGTTCCGGTACCAGATGCCGATGAGTCCCAGGAGGACGGGGACGTTCCTCTCGAGCGGAGCATCGCGGAAGTGACGGTCGATCGTGCGGAACCCATCGAGCATCTCCCGGAATCGTTCGGGCCCGATCGCCAGCATGAGACTGAGACCGATCGCCGAGTCCATCGAATAGCGGCCACCCACCCAGTCCCAGAAGCCGAACATGTTCTCCGGGTCGATGCCGAAGCCCGCCACCGCGTCGGCGTTCGTCGAGACGGCGACGAAATGCGCAGCGACTGCCGCTTCGTCGCCGAGCGTTTCGATCAGCCTCGTCCTGGCGGTCCGGGCGTTGGAAAGGGTCTCGAGCGTGGTGAACGTCTTCGAAGCGACGATGAAGAGCGTGCTCTCGAGGTCGATCCGGGCGAGGACGGAAGCGAGATCGGCCGGATCGACGTTCGACACGAAGTGCGCCTCGAGGCCCGGTTTCACGAACGGCCGCAGCGCCCGATAGGCCATGGCCGGGCCGAGATCTGATCCGCCGATGCCGATGTTCACCACATGGCGGATCTCCCGTCCCGTGTGCCCGCGCCACTCCCCTACCCGCACTCGTTGCGCGAACGAGGCCATCCGGTCGAGAACGGCGTGCACCTCGGGAACGACGTCCAGGCCGTCCACGACGAACCGATCGCCGGAGGCAGCCCTCAACGCAGTGTGCAAGACCGCCCGATCCTCGGTCGTGTTGATGCGGTCCCCGGCGAACATCGCCTCGATACGGCCCCGCAAGCCGGCCCGATCGGCGACCTTCACCAATGCGTCCAGCACCTCGCCGGTGATGAGGTGCTTCGAGAGATCGACGACGAGGTCGCCGGCAGTGAACGTGAAGCGGGCGGCCCGTTCCGGATCTGCAGCGAATGCCTCCCGCAGCACGAGTCGCCGGCCGGAGTGCTCCAGCGAAGCAAGCGTTGCCCATTGCTCGGTGGCGGATATCGAACCGGCCATCACACTCCCGACGTCGCTCCCGTCACGGTACTCGGTGTCAAGGCGTCACCCACTCCCAGTCTCCGAGGATCCGATCGGCTTCGTCTGGACCCCAGCTTCCGGGTTCGTACGTCACGGGTGGCGTCGGATCGTCGAGTGCTCCTTCGACCACCCGCCAGGCTTCCATGACGCCGTCCTGCCGGGCGAACAGGGCGGGATCGCCGCGCAGTGCATCGCCGAGCAGACGACCGTACGCATCGCTTCCCGGATGGCGATCGTGCTGCATGTGCAGTTCTACCGGTCCGCTCACCATATCGGGACCCGGGATCTTCGACTGCATCGACAGCGTGATGTCCTCTTCCGGCTTGGTCTTGAACGTGAGGCGGTTCGGTCCCGGCCGCCGCCCGCTCCCGGCGAACAACGGCCGGGGCGGACGATCGAACTCGACCACCGCCTCGGTGACCGTCGCCGCCATGGCCTTGCCTGCCCGGATGAGCCACGGCACCCCCGCCCATCGCCACGAGTCGATCTCGAGGCGAACGGCGGCGAAGGTCTCGGTGGTCGAGTCTTCTGCGACGCCGGCCTCGTCGAGGTAGCCGTCGTAGCGTCCGCGCACGACGTCGTCCGTGGTCAGCGACTCGACCGCCCTGAGCACCTTGACGCGTTCGTCACGGAGAGCGCCTGGATCCTCGGATACGGGGGGTTCCATGGCCAGGAGCGCCAGCACCTGGAACAGATGGTTCTGAATGACGTCGCGAATGGCCCCCACTCCGTCGTAGAACGAGCCACGGCCCTCGATCGCGAAGTCCTCGGCGAGCGTGATCTGCACACCGCGCACGAAGTGGCGGTTCCAGACCGGTTCGAGCACGGTGTTGGAGAACCGGAAGATCATCAGGTTCTGCACCGCCTCCTTCCCGAGGAAGTGGTCGATGCGATAGACGCGGTCCTCCGGATAGTGCCGGTGAATGATCTCGTTGAGTTCGATCGCGGAGGCGGTGTCGCGGGCAAATGGTTTCTCGAGCACGACCCGTCCGTGCCGGTTGAGCCCGGCGGCGGCGAGTCCCTCGACAACGTCGTCGAACAGAGCAGGGGGAATGGCCAAATACGACACCGTGCACCGCGCATCGCCCAGGCGGGCGGCGATAGCCGGATACGTCGCCTGGTCGGCGTAGTCGCCGGCGACGTAGCAGAGGTTGGCCGCCAGCTTCGAGAACACCTCATCGTCGATCGGCTGCCCGTCTTCTTCGAGCGCCACGCGGGCATGCGAGCGAAGTGTCTCATCATCCCAGTCGGTGCGCCCGACGCCGACGACCGGAACATCGAGCACCCCTGTGGCGGTGAGTTGGTAGAGCGCCGGGAACAGCTTCTTCCTGGCCAGGTCACCACTGATACCGAAGAGAATCAGGGCGTCGGCACGCGGATGCGCAGCTGAGGTCATGAACGAGTGGTGTCTACCACCGAGTTCACCGTGCCCTGTTCGTCGGTGAAGTACGAATCGGCTTCGTCATCGTTGAGCCACCATCCGCCGGGAGCCAGATAGCGGAACTGGATCTGCCGGTCGAGCGGTAGACGGATCCGCACCTTCCAGGTGTCACCAACGAGCTTCATCGGCTGTGGAACCCAGTCGAACGCGCCGCACACCACCGACACGCCCTCGACCCTGCCCGGCGCCGACGTCGAGAACGTGACTTCGACCTCATCCCTGGTCTTGAAGAATCGCTTCTTGATCATGGGGCCATTCTGGCCGAATCCGGCTGATTGTCGAGAAGAGCCCGGCCCATCGCAGTGACCAACTTCCCTCCCGGGACCCTCGGCGAAGGTACGTTCGGCCCCTACCGACCGGGCGAATCGGAGTCCATCCTGAATCTGGAGTGCCTCGATGATCGAGCTGCGGATACACGGACGCGGAGGTCAAGGAGCGGTGGTCGCTTCGAAGACCCTGGCGCAGGCCGCGTTCCTCGCCGGTCGGTACGTCCAGAGTTATCCCGACTACGGCGTCGAGCGCCGCGGTGCCCCGGTCGTCGCCTTCGCCCGGATCGCGGAGAGCCCCGACGATCCTTTCGTCCGCCAGGACATCCGCCACCCACATCACGTCCTGGTTCTCGACGCCACACTGCTGAAGGCAGCCGACGTTCTCGCCGGACTGCGACCGGGCGGGTGGGTTGTGATCGACAGCCCCGAACCGCCCGATCGTCTCGGCCTCGGCGGCGAGATGCGGGTCGCCACCGTCGACGCCTCATCCATTGCGCTCGCCCATGGTTTGGGGACACCCGCGCAGCCCGTCGTCAACACCGCCATCCTTGGAGCGTTCGTTCGCGTCACCGGGCTGGTGGCCCTCGACGAGTTGCTCGGCGCCATCGACCACGAGGTACCGACGAAGACACGCGAGAACCGCCTGGCTGCGGTCGACGCGTACGAACGAGTTCTGACCGAAGTGCCGGCATGAACGGTTTCCGACACGTCGACGACTACCCGGAAGTCCCGGTGTCGATCGCCTCGAGCCGAACGGCTCTCAAGACGGGAGCCTGGCGAAGTGTCCGGCCGGTGCTCTCAGGGGCCACCGCCCCCTGCAGCGCAGGCTGCCCGGCGGGAGTGGCGATCCCCGCCTACCTGCACGACATCCAGGAAGGGCGGCTCGACGAGGCGTTCGCCACGGTGGCGGCCCGCAACCCGTTTCCGCGCATCACGGGACGGGTGTGCCCGCACTTCTGTGAGCACTCCTGCAATCTGGCAATCGCGGCCGGGGAGGAGTCGGTGTCGGTCCGATCGATCGAGCGCTGGCTCGGTGATGCCACAGCCGGAACGGCCTACCCGGCACCGCATCCGGCAACCGGGCGACGAGTCGCCGTGGTAGGAGCCGGGCCCGCCGGTCTCTCCGCCGCCTACTACCTGCGCCGATCCGGACACGAGGTGGTGGTATTCGACCGCCGGGATCATCCGGGAGGGATACTCCGCTACGGGATCCCCGACTACCGGCTGCCGTCCCGGATCGTCGACGCAGAAGTGGCCCGGCTCCAGGCGTTCGGCATCGAGTTCCGGACGAGGGTCGAGCTCGCGCGCGATCTCTCCCTTGAAGACCTCGAGCGTGAGTACACGGCCGTGTTCGTCGCAACCGGCGCCGGGCGCGAACGCACGATCGGCATCCCGGGCGAGAGCTTGATGGAGCGGGGTCTCGCTTTCCTGGAAGCTGCCAAGAGCGGCTTGGCAGCACTGCCCGGAGCGGAGTGTGCCGTCATCGGGGGCGGCAACACGGCTGTCGACGTTGCCAGAGTTCTGCGCCGTCTCGGTGCCGACGTCACGGTCCTCTACCGGCGCAGCGAAGCGGAGATGCCGGCGATACGCGAGGAGTACGAACTCGCGGTCGCCGACGGTGTCGTATTCGACTGGCTGGTGTTGCCGGTCGCCGTCTCCAAACGCGGCGACCGGCTCGAAGTGACGGCCGAAGAGATGGCTCTCGGCACTCCCGACGCTTCCGGCCGTCGAAGGCCGATGCCGACCGGAATCACCAGAGACCTCTGGTTCGACGCCGTGTTCACCGCCACCGGCGAGACCGCCGACATGACCCCCTATCCGGACCGGCTCATCGATGGCGAAGGATGGATGGCCGTCGATGAGGATGGGGCAACCCGCGACCCGCTCGTCTATGCAGGCGGCGACCTCGCCACCGGACCCGCCACCGTCATCGAGGCGATCGTAGCCGGACGCCGGGCGGCGAGAGCGATCGACCTGCAACTCGGTCTCGACGAGCGGTGGCCCACCGAGGAGCCCATCGCCACCGTGGCTCCCGGAGATGTGCAACTCACCTACGTTCCACACCACGAACGCGCCGACGATCACCCGGTCGAGACCCGGAATCCGTTCGAGGAGGAGACCCAGGACCTGACCGACGCCGAGGTCCTGGAGGAGATCGACCGGTGCCTGTCGTGCGGCAGCTGCAACTCCTGCGGAACGTGTTTCGTGTTCTGCCCTGACGGGGCAATCACGTGGGAAGACGGACCGGTGTTCGACTATGAGTTCTGCAAGGGCTGCGGCATCTGTGTCGCCGAATGCCCCGGCCACGGTCTGATCCTCATCAACGAGCGGGAGGCAGTCCATGCCTGAACGCCTGCTGCTGACCGGCAATCACGCCGCTGCCTACGGGGCCATGCTGTCGCGGGCCGAGGTGATCTCGGCCTACCCGATCACTCCGCAGACGATGATCGTGGAACTCCTTTCTGAGATGACGGCATCGGGACAACTCGACGCCCGCTTCATCACCGTCGAGTCCGAGCACTCGGCCATGGCGGCCTGCGTCGGAGCAGCGGCGGGTGGGGCCAGGGCCTACACGGCTACCAGTGGCCAGGGGCTCGCGCTCATGCACGAGATGCTGCACTGGGCGGTTGGGGCCAGGTTGCCGATCGTGCTCACGAACGTCAGCCGGGCAATGGCGCCGCCGTGGTCGATCTGGAGCGATCAGACCGACATCATCTCGCAGCGCGACGTCGGCTGGCTGATGTTGTTCGCCGAGAGCGTGCAGGAGGCCCAGGACTTCGTCATCTGGTCCTACCGTGTGGCCGAGCAGGTCTACCTCCCGGCCATGGTCTCCATGGACGCGTTCATCCTCTCGCACACCGCCGAACCACTGATCGTGCACGACCGGAGTGCCGTCGACACCTATCTGCCGCCGTTCGAACCGCTCTACGATCTCGACCCGGCCGAGCCGCGCGCCTACGGGGGCCTCGTCAGCCGCGACCACTACTTCGAGATGCGGTACAAGATCTTCGAGAGCATGGACCGCGCCCGCCGGTTGCTGACGGAGGCCGGCGAGGAATTCGGTGACGTGCTGGGCACCGGCTACTCCCCCGTCGAGGGGTACTTCCTCGACGACGCCGACTACGTCCTGGTGTCGGCCGGCGCCATGACGTCCAACGTGCGCCAGGCCGTACGGGAGCTTCGCGAACGGGGCGTAAAGGTGGGACTGCTCCGCATCGTTGCGTTCCGGCCCTTCCCCGTGGCCGAAGTGCGGAGTCTCCTGTCCGGGCGCTCGAAGGTCGGGGTGCTGGATCGCAACATGAGCGCCGGGCACTCCGGAGTGTTCTCCGAGGAGATCCGGTCGGTGCTGGCCGGTCGGCCGGGTTCGCCGCCGGTGTTCGGCTACGTCATCGGCCTGGGCGGCCGGGATGTCAGGGTGGAGAGCGTCCTCGAGGTCTTCGATGATCTCCACCGGCGAGAAGATCCCGAACTCGCTCTGTTTGCCGGCGTGAAGGGTCTCCCCATCGGCCCCGTCCGGCCGGACTCGCGCATCATCCGGCCAAGGGAGTTGACACGATGAGGTGGGCGATTCCCGAGGCCGAGTTCATGGATCGAGGGACGCTGGGCTGCCAGGGGTGCGGTGGTGCTCTGTCCATGCGTCTCGTACTGAAGGAAGTCGACGGTGATGCCATTGCCGTGGTGCCGGCCTGCTGCTGGTCGATCATCGACGGGCCCTGGCCGGTACACGCCCTGGACATCCCGGTGTTTCACACGGCCTTCGAAACCGCCGCGGTGGTCGCCGCGGGAATCAAGGCTGCCAAGCAGATAAAGGGGAAGGACACGACCGTCATCGCCTGGGCGGGCGACGGAGGGACGTTCGACATCGGACTGCAGGCGCTCTCCGGGGCCGCCGAGCGCAACGAGGACATCATCTTCATCTGTTACGACAACGAGGCCTATATGAACACGGGCATCCAGCGCTCGTCGGCGACCCCGGCGGGAACCTGGACGACGACAACACCGGCCGAGCATCCCGAGCCCCGCCCGAAGAAAGACATCATGGGAATCATGGCCGCACACCGGATTCCCTACGCGGCGACGGCGACCGCTGCCTATCCGGAAGACCTGGCCCGCAAGGTCCGGACCGCCGTCCATCTCACAGGCGGTATGCGTTTCCTCCACGTGCTCTCTGCCTGCCCTCCGGGATGGAAGATCGGCGCCGACCAGTCGATCGAAGCGATGCGTCGCGCGGTGCAGAGCCACGTGTTCCCGCTCTACGAGATCCGCGACGGCCGGAGCTACGACATCACCCTCCGTCCGGAGCCCGAACTTCCCGTCGAGGAGTACTTCTCGTTGCAGGGACGCTTCGCACCCTTGCTTGCCGATGAGGCGTTGCTGAAGCGTGTCCGGAGCGAGGTGGAGGAGCGCTGGGCCGAGCTTCTGGGACGGCACGAACGAAGCGGGAACGGCTAGCGGGTCGACGGAGCCGGGGGCATCCACACAGCCAACCATAGAGCCGTCCACATTGGTGCCCACATGGAGTCGCGCGAGCCGAGGAGCCTCCCAAACGTATCCTCCCCACTCCGTGGGGAAGTGGCCGAGCGTAGCGAGGTCGGAGGGGGTGCACCCAACGGGACCGGCTACACCGAACGCGCACCCACCTCCTTGCTGAGACCACCCCCTCAGTCCGGCTGCGCCGGACAGCTCCCCACACGTGGGGAGCACACGAGATCCCGGCTCTTTGCTCCCGGCCTCGCCGCTCTCCGGCGGCCCCACCACCCACACTCCCCACGACCACCATCACATTCTCCCCCGACCGCCACCCATCCCTCCACCGCTGAAAGCGGGGAGGTGGCCTGTAGCTCATGCTGCAGGACGGAGGGGGCAGGCGAGGGGGGCCCGGTACCGAGTACCGCTTTCTCTAGAGTCCTTGGTAGGACTTACCGATGGCACACAAGCTGTGGGACTCGCTCGGATTCCGTCGACTGTTCGCCGCCCAGGTCGTCTCGTCGTTCGGTGACTGGCTGGCGACTTTCGCTCTGATGGCGGTCGTCTTGGATATCTCCGGGTCGGCTGCAGCGGTCGGCGGTATCCTCGCCCTTCGCCTCGCTCCGGCGGCCATCGCGGGACCGCTGCTCTCGTTCGCGGGAAGTCACTGGGGGCGCCGGCGACTGCTGCTCTCTCTCGACCTCATCCGGGCCGGCATCGTGGCAGTCATTCCGCTGGTTCGTTCGTTGTGGTGGGTGTTCCCGTTGACATTCGGCATGGAGGTGGCGACGGTGCTCGCAATCGCGGCGCGCGACACGTCCATCCGGGACGTTGCCGATGAAGATCACCTTCCGACCGCCAACGGCGCCATCCTCGGAGCCGGCTACGGAAGTATCCCGCTGGGAGCCGGTGCGTTCTCGGCGATCACCTGGTTCGCCTCCGACGCCTACGGTCTGTCGTTTCCCGACCGCTTCCACTTCGCCTTCTGGCTCGACGCCGCCACATTCCTGATCTCCTTCACCTTCATCGCCCGCATCACCGAGATCTCGACAAGGCCCGACCTGAACGGGGCGGGGTCGGAAGCGACGACGATACGGCTCCGCGACGCGCTCCGGGTGCCGCTCATTCGGGGGACGCTTCCCGCTCTTCTCGTCGCTTCGCTGGGCATCGGCACGATGTTCTCATTGGGCATCGGCTTCGTTCGCGACACGCTCGGAGCGAGCGACACGCAGTTCGGGCTGCTCGTCCTGGCATTCGGGTTCGGTGCGGCGGGGGGTCTCGCCGTTCGGCAGACTGTGGGCGGAGGCGGCATACCTGCGGTCCGGGTCGGGGTGGCGGCCATGGGTGTCGTTTTGGTTCTGATGAGCCGGGCCGGCGACCTCCCGCTCGCCTTCATCTCTGCCGCCGGGTTCGGAGCTGCCGGGGCCTACGCAATCGTTTCCGGCCTGACGCACCTGCAGCTGCAGTCGGATACGGCAACACGCTTCCTCGGCCTCGGCGCGTTCCACATCGGCATACGGATCGCCCTCTCGATCGGGGCACTGGCCGCCGGCGCTGCGGCGGACCTGCTCTCGGCCCTCCACGGGCCCGACCCGGTCCGCACGGTCATGCTGATTTCGGGTCTCGTGGTGGTGCTGGCCGCTTCGGCGGTGGGCGAGCGACGGGATCACCACCGACACGGCGTGGGGTGAAGAACGGAGCTACTCCGGCGCCGTGTCTCCAAGAGCCAGCATGAGTCGCTGCAGCCGGGTGGCGGTCTCCTGCCGATCCCTGGTTCCCAGCTCTGCCAGGAGTTCTTCGATGCCGGCGAGGATCTCCCGGAATGTCCGGTCGACCGCAGCAATTCCCTCGTCGGTGATCCGCAAGAGGGTCGAACGGCGATCGAGCGGATGCGGCTCTCTGGCGATGAACCCGGCCGCTTCGAGCCGGTCGAGACGCCCGGTGATCCCGGGGGGGCTGACCATGACCCGGCCGGCGAGGTCCTGCGGCCTGAGTTGCTCGGGGTGCACGCGTCGTAGCGCGGCGAGCACGTCGTAGTCGCCCTTGACGCCGAATCCCTCCCGACGGCTGACCTGATCGAGCCGGGAATCGAGGATCCGTCCTGCCCTGATCAGTCGCAACGCAATGGCGTATGCCAGGAGGTCGTCTCGAACTCGCAGCCGTTCCCAGTCGCGGATGGCCGAAGCGCTGTAATCGTCGCGGATCTTCATATCCTGATCCTACGTCCAATGCATTTTCGTTGACAAATGATTTGTCAACAAATATTGTGGGAACGAAGCACCTGGATGGCGTTTCCGGGGTGCGCCACCAACCCGACGATCGGGTAGACAATGGAGGTCATCATGCGGCGAACCATGTTTGTCGCTCTCGTTCTTGCGCTGATACTGGCAGCTGCGCTGCCTGCAGGCGCCAAGGAGGTCTACAACGCGTCCCAGTCTTTCGAGCAGATGCAGGGCTTCTGGAGCAACTACGACGAGGCGACCGGCGCGTGGCAAGAAGGGGGCGTGTACGCAACCGAACAGGGTTCCGAGACCTGGATCGAGTACTACGGATACACGTCGACACCCGCATTCTGCGAAGGTGACGTGCCCGGCTACTACTACGAGTGGTTCAGCGCATTCGGACCCGGGAGCATGAGCACGGGCAAGTCGTACACCTCGGGATCCGCGGCAGGCGCCGTCGAGGGCTGGATGGAATCGTGGACTGAGTGCTGGGACGGCGACGTCTACATCTACGAGCCCGGAGTCAGCGACGCGGTCTCTTTCGAGATCGGAATGGAGTTCACGGGTACCTCTGTGCTGATGCGTGAGAAGGGGTCATCCTCATTCAAGATCCCCGGCGAGTGGAACTCTCACGACACGTACTCGTCGGTCTTCCGTACCGGCGAGCTGCTGGTTTCGGTCGACGGCGACACGTTCAACACCGAGGGCGTGCTCGGCAAGGTGAGCTGGAAGAGCCACTACAACACCAAGTAGGTCGGTCATTGTGGCGGGCCGGCGAGATCCGGCCCGCCACCCCCAGGGGCATCACCCACCTTCGCTGGGGCAAGGGGGACCGGGCTAGGGGGCGGTTCGATCGGCAGGGGGAAGCCGGTCGAACCGAATCCGGTCGCCGTCCGATCCGCAACACATCACGGTTCGTAACGGGGTGCGCGCCCACAGCGCCGATTACCTGCTACTGTTCACCGAGCCGCACCGGGTGGAGGCCAGCGATACATCGCTTCCCCGGAGACCAAACGGCACATTCTCACCCCGGTTGGACCGCCTCTTCGGCCGATACTCGATCCCTCAGGCGATGGTCGTCACGTGGTCGAGCGAGATCAGCCACATCCAACCATCTTGCAGGAGTCAATCAATGACCACTACGTTCGCTCGCCTCGGGCTGCCCGAGTCGCTGGTGCAAGCACTCGCCCAACGCTCCGTCACCGAGCCCTTCCCCATCCAAGCTGCCACGATCCCCGACGCCCTTGCCGGTAGAGACGTCTCGGGCAAAGCACCGACCGGATCGGGCAAGACCCTCGCCTTCGGGCTCCCGTTGCTCACCCGTGTCGACCGTGCCGAACGGAACCGTCCGAAAGCCTTGATACTCGCCCCAACCCGAGAACTCGCCGAACAGATCAAACGAGAGCTCACTCCCCTCGCCCGGGCGGCGCGGCGTTCTGCCTTCGCGATCTACGGTGGCGTCGCCTACGGCCCCCAGAAGAACGCGCTCGGCAAGGGTGTCGACGTTCTGGTGGCTACGCCGGGACGGCTCGAAGATCTCATCGAGCAGCGATCTGTCGACCTCCGTGGCGTCAACATCGTTGTCGTCGACGAAGCCGACCGCATGGCGGACATGGGATTCCTCCCCGCCGTTCGGCGCATCCTGGACCAGACCGCCCGGCGGCGCCAGACGCTGCTGTTCTCGGCCACTCTCGACGGGGACATCGCCGTGCTCTCCCGCGATTATCAGCGGGATCCGATCCGGCACGAGGCGGGTTCGGTGGAGCCGGAAACGGTCGATGCCCGCCACCACTTCTGGCTGGTGCAGCACCACGATCGCGTCCGGCACACCGCCGACCTCGTCGAGGCTGCCGGCCGTTCGATCGTCTTCACCAGGACCCGCCACGGCGCCGATCGGCTCGCCAAGCAACTCGGCAAGCTCGGCGTAGCCGCGGTTGCGATGCACGGGGGCCGCTCGCAGAACCAGCGCACCCGGGCCCTCGGGGAGTTCGACACCGGACGGGCGCAGGCGCTGATCGCTACCGATGTCGCCGCCAGGGGCATCCACATCGATGCCGTTGCTTCGGTCATCCACTTCGATCCACCCGGTGACCACAAGGACTATCTGCACCGTTCCGGCCGCACGGCCAGGGCCGGCGCGACCGGAACCGTGGTCAGCCTCGTGACCGGCGAGCAGCAGGCAACGGTCCGCCGCATGCAGAAGACCCTCGATCTTCGGGTCCCGATCGAGACACCTCAGGTCGCCAACCTCACCCATGGAGGACATCGGATCGGCGACCGGCATTCCGCAGCAACCAACGGATCGGCGACCCACCGGAAGGGCCTCCCCACTCGGCAGGCCGACCGTACGACCAATGACGGACAGAGCATCTACGTCGCCAACCTCCCCTGGAAGGCCACCGCCGAGGATGTGCAGGCGCTCTTCCGCACGTACGGCGACATTCAACAGACCACGATCATCACCGACCGGCGCACCGGCCGCTCGAGAGGATTCGGCTTCGTCGACATGCCTCAACCGGCGGCCCGGAAGGCGGTCGAAGCGCTGCAAGGGGCAACCCTGGGCGGCAGAGACCTCACCGTTCGTCTCGCCCGTCCTCGGTCACCGCGCACCTGACGGCGCCTCACCGGCCGGTACGGCCCATCGAAAGGAGTGCCGATGACGGCACCAGACACAGACACGAGACTCAGATTCAACGACCTTCGGCGCGGGGCCATTTACCGCGCCACCACACCCGGAGGTGCCGCCGTCGGCGAGTACCTCGGCATGGAAGCTCCGTACGGAGATTGGGCGCTGCTGCTCCGCCACCAGAGCGGAACAGAGTCGATCGCGCTCGCCCGGGTCATCTCGATCCATCCACTGGCTGCCTGAGCGGACCTCACCGGCAGCACTCGATCGCAGCTCTCCCACCAGGCGAGCGTTGGTGACGGGCTCAGATCTCGAGCGTCCGCGGATCTGGCGGCACGTCGACGGCGTACTCGCGGAGGACCTCAATCGGCACGATGTCGAGCACCGCTGCATGGGTTGAAGCCAGGACGACCGGAGCCGCCGCCCCGTCATGGTGTGCTCGCAGCCAGTTGTAGGCGGTCACACACCACCGGTCTCCCGGAACCAGGCCCGGGAACCTGAACTGCGGTGCCGGTTCGATGAGGTCGTTGCCGATCGAACGTTGATGTTCGAGGAACTCTCTGGTCATCACCGCACAGATCGTGTGGCTGCCCCGGTCCCGAACGTCGGTGCGGCACGACCCGTCCCGCAGCCATCCGGTCAACGGATCGGTGCTGCACGGCTCGAGTTCGTCGCCGAATACATTCCTCTCCACGGAGCTCAGTATGGCCGCTCCGGGCGCGCGACGTAGCTGTGGTACCGCCCCACCTCGAAGGAACGCTCTCCGAGGGGGTCGAGTTCGAAGGCAATATCGGTGACGAATCGCCGAAGGACCGCGTAGGTGTCGTCCACCCGGTTTGCGGTGTCCAGGAACAGCGCTGTGCCGGGCATCCAGGGTCGGTACCCGAGCCGCTGTCGCTGGATCCGATCCCACGTCGCAACTCCATCGTCCGGTCCGAATCCCTCCCGTCGAGCGTTCACCCGGTCGCGCCAGATCGCTTCGTCCGACACGTAGGTGTGCGCCGGCCGGAACCTCGCGCGGGTCTCGACTGCGATCGCCCGAGCGTGCCAGCGGTCGAGGTCCATGAAGACCGAATCGACGATCACGCTCTCGCCCGCTACCAGATGTCGAAAAACGCGGCGCAGTAGCTTCACGATCAGCTCATCCCAGACCCCGGTGTCGCTCCAGTCGGTGTCCGCCGGCATGTCGACGGTCAGATCGTCGATGGCTTCCAGTGTCCAGCCGAGATCGCCTGCCAGTCTCGTCGCCAGCGTCGTCTTGCCGGTCCCGGGCAACCCGGAGAACATGACCAGACTCGGCCGGGTCGCTCCCCGGTTTCCATCGTCCGACGTCATCTACCCGTGCTGCGGGAACCCGAGGTCGACACCGCGGTGGATGGGATCCGGCCAGCGCGTGATGATGGTCTTCACCTGGGTGTAGAAGCGGATGCTGTCGGGCCCGTAGATGTCGTGGTCGCCGAACAGCGAGTCCTTCCACCCGCCGAACGAGTAGAACGACAGCGGCACCGGGATCGGTACGTTGATGCCGACCATGCCGACCAATATCTCGTTCTGGAATTTGCGGGCGGCGCCGCCGTCGTTGGTGAACACGGCCGTGCCGTTGCCCCAGGTGTTCTCGTTGATCATCCGGATGGCCTCTTCGTAGGTGTCGACCCGCAGATGGCAGAGCACCGGACCGAAGATCTCGTCCTGGTAGATCTTCATGTCGGTGGAGACGTTGTCGAACAGCGTTGGACCGAGGAAGTAGCCGTCCTCGTAGCCTTCGACGGTGAACCCGCGTCCGTCGGCGACCAGCGTCGCTCCCTCTTCGACGCCGAGATCGACGTAGCCGGCCACCCGGTCCCGGTGTTCGGCGGTGACCAGCGGGCCCATCTCCGAACCATCCGCGAGGCCTGGACCGACCTTCAGTTCGGCGATACGGCTCTCGACTGCCGGAAGCAGCCGGTCGGCGGCGTCGCCCACGGAGACGACCACCGAGATGGCCATGCACCGCTCCCCCGCCGAGCCGTATCCGGCCGAGACGGCCGCGTCGGCGGCGAGGTCCATGTCGGCGTCCGGCAGGACGACCATGTGGTTCTTGGCGCCGCCGAGCGCCTGCACTCGCTTGCCGTGTTCGATGGCCGTCTTCTGCACGTACCGGGCGATGGGCGTCGAGCCGACGAATGAGACGGCCTGCACGTTGGGGTGGGTGAGCAACCGGTCGACCGCCACCTTGTCACCGTGGACGACGTTGAACACGCCGGCGGGCAGACCGGCCTGCTCCCACAACTCGGCGGCCAGCATGCTGGGCGACGGATCCTTCTCGGAGGGTTTGAGCACGAACGTGTTGCCGGCGGCGATCGCCATCGGGTACATCCACAGCGGCACCATGGCCGGGAAGTTGAATGGGGTGATCCCGGCCACCACACCGAGAGGCTGGCGGATCGAGTACATGTCGACGGCCGTGGACACGTTCTCGGAGAACTCGCCTTTGAGCAGTTGCGGGAGACCGCAGGCGAACTCGACCACCTCCAGGCCCCGCTGGACCTCTCCCCGGGCATCGTCGAGGGTCTTGCCGTGCTCGGCCGTGATCAGCCGGGCCAT
>JABAOG010001733.1_pt1 | contig 31073 bp, 32 predicted proteins | sample 7062131 | NCBI WGS metagenome assembly JABAOG01 (sample SAMN14538629, study PRJNA623070) | marine sediment metagenome | biome: marine biome [ENVO:00000428]; feature: marine pelagic biome [ENVO:01000023]; material: deep marine sediment [ENVO:00002113] | place: India: Arabian Sea | collected... | reverse complement strand
GGCTGCAGACCGTCACCGACCCGCCGTTCGGCAACACCGAGCACGGTCTGCTCGGCAAGGTCGAGTACATCGATGATCTCCTCATCGGTTTGCAGCGCGAAGTCGGTGATCCTCGCTCCTGCCTGCAGGAGATTACGCCGCATGGCGTTCTCCTCGACGATGTCGGCGTAGTAGTCGACGTTGGAGGCGGTCGGAACCCGCTCCATCAACTCGGTGAGGTAGATGACCCCTCCGGCGCGCTCCAACTCATCGCCGCGCCGCAGCGTGTCGGAGACCGTGACTACGTCGATCGGTTGGTTGCCGTTGTAGAGATGGCCGATCGCCTCGAAAATCGCCTGGTGTGCGGGNNGCACGCGCCCGGACGATCCCCGCTTCTCGGGAGGGGCCGTCGACCGGCCCGCTGGAGGCCGCGCCTCGAGTGCCATCAGGCCGGAATGATGTCCAGCGACAGGGGGAACTCGACGTCGGCATGAAGCTTGATCGTCGCCTCATGCAGGCCGATGTTCTTGATGGGCTCGTCGAGTCGCACGGCCTTGCGGTCGAGCTGAATACCGGTGAACTTCTGGACACCTTCGACGATGTCGGAGACACCGATCGACCCGAACAGCTTGCCCTCGTCGCCGGCCTGGGCGGCGATGACCACCCTGGTACCGACCAGCTGCGTGGCGATGCTCTCGGCAGCCTCACGCGCACGGCGCTCGGTCTCCTCGCGGGCGCTGCGGGCAGCCTCGGCGTTGCGCAGCGCTCCCGCGCTCGCCTTGACGGCGAGGTTCCTCGGAATCAGGAAGTTGCGCGCGTATCCGTCGGATACATCGACGACCTCCCCGGCACCGCCGACGCCGTCCACGTCCTTGATGAGTATGAGCCTGGTCATCGGCCGGTGTAGGGCATCAGGGCCATCTCACGAGCGTTCTTGATGGCCACGGCGACCTCGCGCTGGTGCTGGGTGCAGTTCCCGGTCACACGACGCGAGCGGATCTTCGCCCGATCCGACATGTACTTGCGGAGGATTGCTACATCCTTGTAGTCGATGTACTCGACCTTCTCCTTGCAGAAGTAGCAGACCTTCTTCTTGAAACGTCGCCCGTTCTCGGGGCGACGCTTTCTCCTCTTTTGGGAGGTGCGTGCCATTTCGTCTCCTAGAACGGCGCCTCGTCGGGGCCGTATGTCTCGCGGGCGACCGGTGCGGCCGGCATGGATGAAGAGCTGTTGTCTCCCCAATCTCCGCCGCCCTGACGTTGCGTCTTCGACACCGTCGCCGTGGCCCATCGAAGGCTGGGACCGAGTTCGTCGATCGATATCTCGACGACGGACCTGCGGTCTCCATCCTGGGTCTCCCAGCTCCTCTGTTCGAGGCGGCCGGTGATGATCACTCGCATACCCTTCTGAAGGGATTCGGCGGCGTTCTCTGCGGCTTCACGCCACAGGGTTCCGCCGAGGAAGCTCGTCTCCTCCTGCCAGTCGCCGGACTGATCTCGCCAGCGCCGGTTGACGGCCACACGGATGCGGGCCATCGCTACGCCGGAGCCGGTGAAACGGAGCTCGGGATCTTCGACCAGATTGCCGATGACGGTCACGGTGTTTGTCGCCATGTTCTTCTCTCCTCGGGATCGACACCCTCACTATGAGGGAGGGGTGTGACAAAACCCGTGTGTCAGCGTTTGTCCCGTCGCACGACCTTGTGACGCACAACAGCATCCGACAGGGCGAGGGCTCGATCGAGGTCGTCCAATGCCACGGAAGGATCCTCGAGCGTGAACTGCACGACCGAGTAGTAGCCCTCGCGGATGTGATCGATCTCGTAGGCGAAGCGACGCTTGCCCCAGAAGTCGGAATCCGTGATCTCGGCGCCGCGTGCTTTGAGCAGCTCCTCGATCTCGGTGACCTTCGACCGAACATCGGCCTCGACGATTTCAGGCCGATGAATGGTCATCACCTCATAGTTCCTCATTTGTACTCCTCCTCTGGACATCCACCGCAGTGGAAGGCCCCGCCGCTCTGACGGAGCAGGATGGACGCGAGACTTGCAGCAAGCCGCGCGGGGAAGTGCCGTGAGTGTAACCGGACTCGTGCGATCGCGGAAGCCGGGTTCGAGGTGGGATTTGCCGCTCTCCCCCACCCATCCGCTTCTTGCGTCCACCAGCCCCGGGTTCCGGGAACGCCGGACGCAGGAACGGTCTGAAGCTACAGCAAGACGGACTCACCGTAGCCCGGGGTGAGGATCCTGTGGCTGAGTCGCTCCCGCACCACATCGCCGAAGGCGTCCATGGCATCGGGGTCTCCGTGCACGGCGATCACCTGCTCAGGTCGTGTCTCTGCGGACGCCAGCCAGTCCAGCAATTCGGAACGATCCGCATGCACCGAGAACGCCGGGACGGAGGCGATCTCCGCCTTCACCGGCCAGTACTCACCGTGAATCTTGACCCGATCCTCCCCGTTGAGTAATCGCCGCCCGCGGGTTCCGTGCGCCTGGTAGCCGACCAGAATCACCGACGAGTTGGGATCGGGCAGCACCCGCTTCAGATGGTGCACCACCCGCCCGCCGGTCGCCATGCCCGATGCCGAGATGACGATGTAGGGGGGTTTGGCGTGATTGATCTCCTTGGAATCCGCCACCGATTCCGTGATCGTCAGATCGCCGGGGTCGAACACCTCAGGATGGCCGACGATCGAGTCCAGGATCTCGTGCTCCCCTTCGGCCACGGCGCGTACGTAGAACCCGAGCGCCGAGCGGGCCATCGGCGAGTCCAGATAGACCGGCATCTCCGGAATCGTCCCCGCCTGCGTCAGTTCCCGCAGCGCCATGAGGATGACCTCGGTGCGATCCACGGCGAAAGCGGGAATCACCACGGCTCCCCCGCGCGCCGCCGTCCGCGCAATCACCTCGCCGAGTCTGTCGGTGCCGTCATGCTCATCGTGTTCGGTATCACCGTAGGTGGTCTCCATGATCACCGTCCCGGCCGCCGGAGGCGCGTCGGGTGGATCGAGAACCGGATGCTCGGGCCGTCCGATGTCCCCGGAGACGTGGAGCGGAGCAGTTCCGTTGTCGAACTCGAGCAGTACGGACGCCGAGCCCAGAATGTGCCCCGCCCGCGTCAGACGCAGCCGGACGCCGTCGGCGATCCGAACAGACGATCTCCATGGAGCAACCCGAAACAGGGTTGCGGCAACGATGGCATCGTGCTCCGTGTAGAGGGGCAGGGCCGGTTTGTGTTTCGTGTAGCCCTTTCGGTTGGCGCGTTCGGCATCGTGTTCCTGAATGCGTCCCGAATCGGCCATCACGACCGAGGCCAGGCGCCCGGTCGATTCGCTCGCCCATACCGATCCTGTGAACCCTTCGCGGACCAACGCCGGCAGGTATCCCACGTGATCGAGGTGCGCATGGGAGATCACCACCGCATCGATCGTCGCCGGATCGATCGGGAACTCGTTCCAGTTCATCTCCCGCAGTCTCTTCTCGCCCTGAAACATCCCGCAATCGACCAGCACCCTCGCCTTCGGGGTCTCAACCAGAAACTTGGATCCGGTGACGGTCCTGGCGGCACCGAGAAAGCGGACGAGTGAGCGCGGTGGATGATCGGTCATGCCTTGAGGGTAGGAGGCGACCGCGCGGATCTGAAGGAACGAGTCGGCGAGTCTGCCAATCGTCTCCTAGCTTCCGGCTCGTTCTTCCTCACGCGCCTTACGCAACCGCTCGGCGAGACCGAACCGCGACGACGTTGGCCGCAAGTCGACGACGACCCCCACCGCGGCGGCGAACCCGGCCGGGTCGTTGGCTACGAACGTCCACTCCTCGCGATCTGCCCGGAACGAGAACTCGCGGATCGAGACTCGCTCGAAGCGGGCCTCGTCGAGGGGCCAGGCTCCGATCCACCGTCCGGGAGCGCCGACGATCGTGCACCGATTCTCAGACACCTGGAGGACCACGTCGGTGTCGGCCGCCGAGGGCCTCTGTAGGACTCCGCTGTACCTCGTCATGTCATCAAGCTACCCGTTCCGGTGGCGCGTTGGAAGGGGTCAGTAGTCCAGTCGGGCGGCATCGGGAATTCCCTCCAGATCGCCGAGCGGCGCCTCCAGCGCGTAGCGATAGGCGTCGGGCGGGGTATACGTGGGGCACGGGTCCTCCTCGCAGGGGACCATCGACATCACTTCCACCAGTTCCCCGCTGCCGTCGAAGAACGCGATATCGAGCGGGATCAGGGTGTTCTTCATCCAGAAGCCCCCGGTGCGGTCCTCTTCGAAGACGAAGAGCATGCCGTCGAGATCGCCGAGAACCTCGACGAACATCAGTCCGCGCCGGCGCAGATCGGCGGTGTCGGCAACCGCCACCACCCAGGAGCGTCCATCCAGTGTGATCTCCTCGACCGCGAAGCCGACGACGTCTCCGACATCGAGTGCGGGCATCGTGGTCGAGTCGCCCGGGACGTCGACCGTCGTCGACGGCGACGGGACCGATCGGACCGGCGTAGAGGGCGGCGCCGCCGGGATCGAATCGGCAGGGATCGTCGAAGTCGACGTCGCCGAGCAGGCGGAGGCGGCTACCAGGAGAGCGGCCAGGAAAGATCGCTTGATGGTCCCTCCAGGAGCGCCGACTCGACTTCTTCGCTCATGTGGTACGTCTCCTCGTCCGAAGGGAACTCGCCCGACTGGACATCCGCGAAGAACCGCTGGAGCGCCTCGACCGCCTGGCCCTTCAGATCACCGTACCTCCGCACGAACTTCGGCAACCGGCCGTCGTGCATACCGAGGACGTCGTGGAAGACGAGCACCTGGCCATCGGTCTCCGGCCCCGCTCCGATCCCGATCGTGGGTACCGGCACTTCCTTGGTGATGATGCCGGCCAGCACATCCGGGATTCCTTCCAGCACGATGGCGAACACACCGGTATCGGCGAGGGCCAGCGCATCGACGATCATGTCTCGTGCATCCTCGACGGCTTTGCCCTGGACGCGGTAGCCGCCCATGGTGTGGACCGATTGCGGCGTCAGACCCAGGTGACCCATCACGGGGATCTCCGCCTGCAGGATCGCTTCGACGACGGGCAGCCGTTTGCGGCCGCCTTCGAGTTTGATCGCCTCTGCTCCCCCCTCGCGGACCATCCGACCGGCGTTGCGCACAGCTTCCTCGACAGAGATGTGATAGCTCATCCACGGCATGTCGCCGACGAGCAGCGAGCGGGGTTGAGATCGGGCGACCGCCGCCGTGTGGTGGATCATGACGTCGAGGTCCACCTTCAGCGTCGACTCATACCCGAGGATGGCGTTGGCGAGCGAATCTCCGACCAGCACCATGTCGGCCCCCGCCTCGGAGGCGATNNCGCCATCACATCGGGGACGGTGACCTTTCCGTCCATGTGTCTCCCTCTCGTTGTTCCACTCAGGCTAGTTCGGGTGTCACCCTTTCACCCTGGTGTAGGTTGCCGGCATGGCGCGCAAAGACATATCGATGCACCCCCGGGAGGTCGAGGAGTTCCTCGACGGTGGCCGAAACCTCCAGGTGGCGACGCTGGGACTCGACGGATGGCCGCACCTGACGACCCTCTGGTACACGCTGCTCGAGGGAAGAATCGCCTTCCGGTCGTTCAGTCGCTCGCAGCGGATCGTCAACCTGCGTCGCGACTCCCGCATCACGGTGCTGGTCGAGGCCGGATCGAACTACGAGGACCTCCGGGGGGTGATGGTGCGGGGGCGGGCCGAACTGATCGATGAGCGTGACATCGTGCTCTCCGTGTACGCAGCCGTCACGTCGAAGTACCAGTTCGGAGGCGAACCGGTCGACCCTGCAGCAGTCGAGGCGATGTTCGGAGCCCATGCCGAGAAGAACGCGGCGGTCGTCGTGCACCCCGACCGCACGGTCTCCTGGGACCATCGAAAACTCGGAGGCGCCTACTAGCGAGTTCCGGGTCGCGGGTCGCGAGTTTCGGGTCGCGGGTGCCGAATCGTCGGGATTCGAAGTACGAAGTACCTAGTACGAAGTACCAAGTACGAAACTAGAACCAGGCGTAGCGGGGAATGGTGGCCGCCACGATGACGAGTGCGACCAGCAGGCCGCCTCCGGCCAGCGCATAGGACGGCGTTGCCGCCGTCTTCCTCGCCCGCACGACCGCCACGTGTGCGGCGGCGGCGGCGAGCAGCATCCCGACAGGGTGGATCACCTTTATGAAGAAATCCTGGTCCCAGCCCTCGTTGGCGATCCAGAGCACGATACCGATCGCCAGCTGCAGGTCGAAGAGGATCGTCGCCAGCGTGAAAGGACGTTCCGCACCGACGGGCCAGCCGGCTCGACGCGTGTACCTGAGCACCCCCAGCACCCCACCGCCCAACAGCACGGCCAGCACCACCCAGCGGTACCACGAGTGAATGTCGACCAGGAATTCCATACGCGAGACACTACCGGGCAATCTCACCGACCGGCAAAGCAGTACCTGCCAAACGTGCAGCCTGAGTACCCGGCCCGAAGAAGGGCGGGGTCAGTCCTCGAGGCGCTCGCGCAACCAGCGGATGTCCGCCGCCTGGTCCTCGGGCTCCCCGGGAGTCTCCACGATCACGGGGGCGCCCGCATCCCGGACTACCTCGACGATCAACTCAGGCGGAATCTCCCCTTCGCCGAGATTGGCGTGCCGGTCGCGCCGGGAGTCGAACGGGTCTCTCGAGTCGTTGCAGTGCACGAGATCGATCCGGCCGGTGGCCTCCAGCACCCGTCCGACGATCCCCCCCAGATCTTGTCCGGCCGCCCACGCATGGCAGGTATCCAGGCAGAAGCCGACGTCGAGGTCGCCGATGACGTCCCAGAGCCGATCGATGACGTCGACCTCACGGGCCATCGCATGCTCCCCACCGGCGGTGTTCTCGATGAGGACGGGGACCGTCGCATCCAGTTCCTCGAGTGCCTTTCTCCACCGATCGAATCCCACGTCCAGTGGCTCGTCCGAATCGGTGAGATGTCCCCCGTGCACGATCACCCCGGCGGCGCTGATCTCCTGTGCGGCTGCACAGGTATCGGAGAGGATCTTGCGGCTGGGGATGCGCACACGATTGTTCGGAGAGGCTACGTTGATGAGATAGGGAGCGTGCACGTAGATGGGGATGCTCGAGGCGCGCAGCGCAGCAGCATCCTCCCGGGGAGCCGGTTTCTTCCAGGACTGTGGGTTGCTCAGGAAGACCTGTACACAATCGGCCCCCCGCTCGGTGGCAGCGGCGAGCGGATGGGCCGCCCTGACGTGTGCTCCTATCAGCATGGCGCGCACCCTAGTGGCCCGGCACGGACAAGGTGACAGCGCCATCTGCGTCGAGCCGCCTCCTATTGGGCCACCTCAACCAGTTATGGGCACCAGAGCGCTCCATCCGACCGCTCCTGCTCACAACCATCCGGTGACACGGCCCGAACACGCGCACCCGTCAGCCGGCGGAAGGCCCGGGGTCGAGCTCACGGAGCGCTCCCGCGACGACCTCGGCCGACTGCTCCCAATCCTCGGTGAGCACGATGAGCGTTGATTCCTCCGACCAGCGCGCCGACCACGGGTTGTCGGGAATCCCCGTTCGGTCTGCGATCTCCAGAGCGAGCACGGGCAGTGTCACGCCCGAGTCGTCGACGGTCATCGCCGACCATCCCCTGATCGCAGACCAGGGAATCTCGACGAGGGGGCGAAACGGCCCGCGCAGCGCCCATCTCGTCGTCGTTTCGTCTGCCGACAGTACCGGTCGAGGGAACAGGAGTTCCTTGAGGCCGAACACGATCAGCGTTATGCCGGCAAGCAGGAAGAGAATGGCCCACAACGTGTCCCTGGCTTCGAAGGCATCGGGACTCTTGTCGGCATAGATGAGGTCGAGCAGCCATTGCATGATGCGACGTCGCGCCAGGAAGTCGGCTCCGAACACGACGAATGGGACGCCGGCGAGGGCGACCAACCACATCCGCAGCGCCGATCTGCCCACCCGTAGTGAACTCATGGTCCCTCCACTCCGAGATCGCCGGGCACGACGAGAGCCGCGAACGGGACGCCGGACTCGGCGCACCGACGCGCTGCCTCTCCGTTGCTCCGGTCGACGAGAGCAATCGCCTGCACGACCTTCAACCCCGACGCCTGCATCACTTCGATCGATTCGACCAGCGCGCCGCCTGTGGTCACCGTGTCGTCGAGGGCGGCGGTCACGTCGCCGGCGCGGACGGGACCGACCAGGCGTCCCCCCGTGCCGTGCTTCTTGGCCGCCTTGCGCACCGAGAACGCGACCATCGACCTGCCGCGCTGGGCCGCGATGAGGGCGGTGGCAACCGAGATCGGATCGGCGCCCATGGTCATCCCTCCGACCGCGGCCACGTTGTCGTTGAGCACGTCCAGGACTGCGGCTCCGACCAGCGATGCTCCGTGACCGTCGTAGGTGGTCTGCCGGGCGTCCAGGTACCACGACGATGTCTTTCCCGAGCGCAACGTGAACGGACCGTCGGTCCGCAGCGACCGCACCGTCAGATGCTCGATGAGCGGTTGCAAGAAATCACTCAAGTTGCCACTCTCCGTGGCCGATAGTACTGGCATAACACGAATCCGCCTCCCGTGTTAGCCCGACCATAGCGACCGCCCCGACCCAGGGCGGTCGCTTCAGTTGTGCTACGTACGACGTATCTCGTATCACGTAATTATCCACCACCAACCGTCCGGGGCGATGTCTCATCGGTAGGACGAACCCAGGCCGGCGGCATGCTGTCTGCGCTACTTGCCGAATCGGCGCTCACGCCGAGCGAAGTCGCGCAGCGAACGAAGGAAGTCGACACGCCGGAAGGCCGGCCAGTACACGTCGACGAAGACGTACTCGGCGTAGGCGCTCTGCCACAGCAAGAACCCCGACAGCCGCGATTCGCCCGAGGTGCGAATAACGAGGTCCGGATCGGGTAGGTCGGCCGTGTACAGGTGGGCCTGCACCGCGTCGATGTCGACGTGATCGGTGAGCTCACCGGCCGGCACACCCGATCGCACCAGGTCGGCCACCAACTCCCGAACGGCGTCGACGATCTCCTGACGGCCTCCGTATCCGACGGCCATCGTCAGGCGGCGAGAACCGTGCTCGCAACGTTCCTCGAGCGTCTTGGCGGCGGCGACGAGATCGGCCGGCAGCAGATCGAGGCTACCGATGAACCGGACTGCCATGTCCTGGGATGCGGCTGCCTCGGGAATCCGCTCGAACAGCTCGATCAGCACCTCGAAGTACGGCTGGAGCTCGGCGGCCGGGCGCTGCAGATTGTGCGTCGAGAGCAGCCATCCCGTGATTGCCGGCACCTGCAGGTCGTAGGCCCAGCCGAGAAACTCCTCGAACTTCCGCATACCGACGCGATAGCTGGCCGTGTAGTCGGGCAGTCGCTCGCTGCGGGCGTACCGCCGGTGCCCGTCGAGGATGATGCCGATGTGGCTCGGCAGCGGCTGTGATCTGAGCTCCCGCTCGAGACGGCGCTCATAGAGCCGGTAGACCGGCTTGAGGATTCGATCGCTGCTGCTCATCGACGGTTCCATGGTACCGGTCGGCGACCAATCATCTGGTGCGCTGTGCGCTCAGCGCCGGCCGACGAGCGGGAGAGCGCTTGCCTCACGGCAGAGCGCCTCGACCTCGCCCGGTTCGACGGGCACGCCGGCGGTGAGGTTCTCATGGCCTTTCCGCGTGATCAGAATGTCGTCCTCGATCCGCACGCCGATGCCGCGGAACTCAGTGGGGATCGGGTGCTCGATGGACGGTGCCGCCTGCAGCTCCTCTTCCTCGGCCTTCCTCGCCTTCTCGAGGCCGAGCCGGAAGCGACGCTCGGTCCAGGAATCGAGGTCGTACTCGTAGAGGGGGAAGGTGGCGACTTCTCGATCGGGGCGCACGTAGATGCCCGGCTCGACGGTGAACGTCATTCCCGGTTCGAGAAGGCGGTGCTGCCCCTCGACTTTGTAGGTTCCGGCATCATGCACGTCCATGCCGAGCCAGTGCCCGGTGCCGTGCATGAAGAATTCCCGGTAGTGGTGCATTGCCAGCGAATCCTCGACCGCCCGGGGTAGGAGTCCGAGATCGACCAGACCTTCCGTGAGGACCCGGGTTGCCGTCTCATGGATGCTGCGCATCGTTGCACCGGGTACGGCGGCACCAATGCCGGCCCGCTCGGCTGCGAGGACCACTTCGTACACGGCCAGCTGCGGGCCCGAGAACGATCCGCCGGCAGGGAACGTCCTGGTGATGTCCGCCGAGAAGTAGCCGAACTCGGCGGCGGCGTCGATGAGCACCAGGTCACCGTCCTCGATTCGCCGGTCGTTCTCCGTGTAGTGGAGCACGGTGGCGTTCGCGCCGGACGCCACGATCGAGGGATACCCGTTGCGCAGAGATCCGTACTGCCGGAACACGTACTCCATCGCCGCCTGCACCTGATACTCGTACAGACCGGGAGCCGCGAACCGCATCGCCTCCTTGTGGCCCTCAACGCTGATCCCGGCCGCCCGTCGCAGCAGGTCCACTTCGGCTCTGTGCTTGCGCAAACGCAGATCGTCGATGACGGGGGTCGGGTTGCTGATCGTGAACGGCACGCGGTAGCCGAACCTTTCGTGAAGCGCCGGAAGCTTGGAGAGCAGCGCCGACATCCTCGCATCGAGGCCTCCTCCCCAGGCGTAGTAGAGGTGCGATCGCCCGATCAGCCGGTCGGTGAGTATCGATTCCAGCTCGTCGAGCGGATAGGCGTCGTCGGCGCCGTAGCGCGACGTGGCGCCTTCGACGCCCGCCCGGTAGCCGTTCCAGGTCTCCATCTCGCGATCGCGGGGCCGCACGAACAGGGTGAACCGTTCCCCGTCGATGAGGGCGACGGCATCGGGTTCGGGAAACCCGGTCAGGAAGAAGAAGTCGGAGTCCTGACGGAAATCGTGGTCGACGTCGTCGTTTCGTTTTTGCTCCGAGGCGGCGGGAACGACGGCGATGGCATCGGGAATCCGCTCGAGGAACTCCCGTCGTCGGTCGGCATAGAGGTTGGTGGTCATGGCGTGAGGCTAACCGTCCCGTCCGGCTGCAGGTCTACCCAGGGTGACGATGACCGGCAGATGATCTGAGCCCAGGTCCGGTCCCAGCCGTCTCTCGACGGTGACGAAAGCGTCGTTGTGAAGCACGTGGTCGATGGGAAGCATCAACGGGCCCAGACCGGATGGATATGTGGCCACCCACCCCTTGCCGTCCATCGAGTTCGCCAGCGTCGCCAGCAACGGCCGGAGGGCCGACGACCAGGGGGTGGCATTGAGGTCACCCGCCACGACGACCGGGCCGTCCACCGCCGTCGCATGAGCAGCGACCGCTTCGAGTTGACGATCGCGCTCGGCGGCGTACCGGCGTGAGATCGGAGGGTACGGATGGGCTCCAATCACCACCGTCTGCTCCCCAGCGAAGGAGACGGTCACCTCGATGGAGGACCGATCCCCCGTGTCGAGCAGTGCAACGTCGGCAGGGCCGCCGGTGAGCACCAGGCCACCGATGGTCGTGCCGTCCTGAAGGGGTTCAAATAACAGGAAGGGCAGGTCCGCGGCTGCGAACTCCTCGCGCCAGGGGCCACTCGTTTCCCACAGGAAGACGACGTCGGCGTCCAGCGAACGCACCCATTCGATGACGGCGGGCCGATCCGGGTTGCCGACCTGGACGTTGAAACTGACGACGGTGAGCGAGGGTCCGACGGGCTCTGCGGCGGGCGCCGGGATGAACAGCGGAGCGACGACCACTGCGTTGAGAGTGGCGATCGCCAGCGCGACGGCGGCGGCACGCGTACTCCCGGTGGCCACCAGGCCGGCACCGACGAGAACCAACGCCGGCGCGTACTGGAGGCGCGGATGGGCGAAGAGATCGAACACCCACCAGACCTCCCCGGCAAAGCCGAGCAGGGATGCGGCGGCGAGCACCGCCCCCGTGATGAGCAGCACGACACCCACCACGCGACGGGTCGACGATTCAGATGCCGTCGTACCAGCCTGCAATGGCGGCGCCGATCTCATGGGGAGAGTCCTCCTGCACGAAGTGGATACCCGCCACGGTCACCTCGGTCTGGTTCGGCCAGGTCCGGCAGAACTCTCGCTGGCGGCCGATCAGGATAGATCCTGGCTCGGCGTTGATGAACAGCTTTGGGACCGGCGAGGAGGCCAGCCAGGAGGAGTAGTCGGAGACGATCGCATGGACCGCCGCGGGTTCGCCGTCGATGGGAATCTGCCGGGGCCAGCTCAGGGTGGGCCGGCGCGCTTCGCCCGACTCCTTGAACGGCCTGCGGTACTCGGCCATCTCCTCGTCGGTGAGGTCACGCAAGATCGAGTTGGGAAGGATGCGTTCGACGAACACGTTCTTCTGCAGGATGATCTCCTCGCCGGCGTCGGACCTCATCGCCCGGAAGATTCCCGTTGCGTTCTCCGGCCAGTCGCTCCAGGCGACCGGCATGACGATGCCCTCCATGTAGACGATTCCTTTGACGGCTTCTCGATGGCGGTTCGCCCAGTCGAACCCCAACCCCGAACCCCAGTCGTGCACGACCAGGGTCACGTTCTCTGTGACGCCGAGTTCCGAGAGCAGCGCATCCAGGTAGGTGCGGTGGTCGGCGAATGTGTACGAGTTGGGACCGCTCGGGAACAGTTTCTGGCTGTCCCCCATGCCGATCAGGTCGGGGGCGATCAGACGCCCGTGCCCTTCGAGGTGCGGCATGACGTTGCGCCACAGGTACGACGAGGTGGGGTTGCCGTGCAGGAAGACGATCGGGTCGCCTTTGCCGGCGTCGATGTAGGCCATCCGGAGACCGAGGACGTCCTCGTAGTGCTTCTTCCATCTCATCGGTCTCTCCTTGGTGCCTGCAGACGTCAACGTACTACGGCGGGAGGCGTAGGAACGGTGCGTCCATCCCGTGGACGGATGCCCCGTATACTGCCGCGCCCCAAGGAGTCCCCATCGAACTCAGTCCCGCCTCGATCCTCACGATGTGGGCGGCCGGAATCGCCGCCGGAGCCGTCCCGGTAGCACTCTGGAACATCGTCGGGGCCGGCTTCCACCGCATCGTCGTGGGTTCGGCCGCCCTGATGGCGGCCGGGGCGTTGCTCTTCGAGGTCCACGCCGCGACTGTTGCGGGACTGGCGTTCCTTGCAGCAGCCGCAGTCGCAGGATCTCGCGCAATCCGGACGGCCGGCGCGTTCACAGCGGCAACCGTCTCCTTGCTCTGGGCGGCGACGTCTACGGGGGACGTCATCCTGGTCATCACCGGAGCAACGGCACTGGGGGCCGTCACCGACGGAATGCTGCTCGGCCACTGGTACCTGGTGGATCCCCGCCTTCCACGATGGGCGCTCAAGTCGCTCAATGTCGCCGCCGCCGTCGGGGTTCTGGCCGACGCGGCCCTGCTCGCGGCCGGCGGTGCCCTCGACTGGGGTCCGGACGCCGTCATCGTCGGTTGGGCATTCGTCGGTCTTGCTGCCATGAGCGTCCTCCTCTTGACCGGGGTCTGGTTCGCACTGCGAGAACCCGGATACAACGGCGTGATGGCGGCGACGGGGCTTTCCTACCTGGCGGTTCTGACCGTCGTCGGGGCGGGCATCGCCGGCCGATCGCTGCTCGGTGAAGGTTCGTCGCTGCTCTCCGGATAGGATGCGTTCACTGTGCGCATCTACACCAAGAAGGGCGACGACGGGAGCACCGGCCTGTTCTACGGCGGACGGGTGTGGAAGGACGATCTCGCCCCGGAGGCATACGGAGCCGTCGACGAAGCCGTCGCCGTGCTCGCAACGGCGCGTGCACAGGCGAGCGGTGACCGGGCGGAGCACTTGCTGGAACTGCAGCGAGAGCTGTTCGTGGTTGCCGCCGAGCTCGCCACTGCACCGGACAACCGCGGCAAGCTCGATGACGGCGTCAGCAGGGTCACCGCCGCCATGGTCGACCGTCTCGAGGTGCGAATCGACGAGATCGTCGAGGAGATCGGGCAGCCGACCGGGTTCGTCGTTCCGGGTGAAGCTCCCCTGCCGGCCGCACTCGATCACGCCCGGACCGTGGTGCGTCGCGCCGAGCGCCGCTGCGTTGCCTACGCGCGAGCCGGCGGTCTCGAGGGAAGCTACGTGATCCCCTATCTGAACCGCCTGGCCGACTACCTGTACACGCTGGTGCGCGCCACCGAAACAGAGTGGAAACCGTCCCGGACCGAATAGGAGGATCGATGATCGACTTCAGAGGTGGTGCAACCATCGAGAGCGGCGGCAGGCTACTCGCCGTGCCGGTCTACGCCGACCGCACCTGGGGACCGGGGGCGGCACAGGCTGCTGGGGCCATTGGGGATGGACTCGAAGGTCAACTCGACCTCCTCGACTTCACCGGCAAGTTGGGACAGGTGGCCATCGTTCCGGCGTCGGGGTCACCGTTCGCGACCTACGCGTTCGTCGGGCTCGGTGATGATGTCGATCTCGAAGTCGTCCGCCAGGCCGCCGGATGGCTGGCTCGTTCGGTGTCCCGCATCGAAGAGATCGCTACCACGATGCACCTGATCGACGTCGACGGCGCTGCTGCAGCGTTCGCCGAAGGCTTCCAACTCGGCCTCTACCGGTTCGACAAGTATCGATCCGAGTCGGAGCCGCCCAGTGTCGAGGCCGTCGTGTTCGTCGGAGACGATGGCGGTGCAGCCGCCGAGGCGGCTGCAGCTGCCGCGCCCGGTATCGAAGGTGCCATGCTGACGCGCGACCTGATCAACGAACCCGCCAACGGCAAGTCGCCCGAGACGCTGGCAGGCATCGCCGCCGGTATCGCCGGAGAGTACGGCCTCCACATTCGCGTCTACGAGCCGTCCGAGTTCGGCGACGAGCGGTTCGGCGGATTGATGGGCGTGGCGGCGGGCGCCGCCAATCCGGCCCGGATGGTCGAGTTGCTCTACCAGCCCGAAGACCCCAAGGCATTCATTGCCCTCGTCGGCAAGGGGATCGTGTTCGACTCGGGCGGTCTCTCGCTCAAGCCGGCCGCCAACATGGAAGACATGAAGACCGACATGTCGGGTGCTGCGGTGGTCTTCGGCGCCATGAAGGCCATCGCGTCGGCCGGGTTGCCGGTCAAAGTGCTGGGGATCACCCCGATCACCGAGAACATGCCCGGCGGCAGTGCCACCCGCCCGGGTGACGTGCTGGTGCCGCGCAACGGGACGTCGGTCGAGGTGCTGAACACCGATGCCGAGGGCAGGCTGGTGCTGGCGGACGGCCTCTCGCTGGCCGCCGAACGGTCGCCTGACCTGATCGTCGACGTCGCCACCCTGACCGGCGCATGTGTGATTGCTCTGGGTGAGAAGATCGGTGGACTTTGGTCGAACGACGACGATGCCGCCGAGCAGGTCTTGCGTGCGTCGGCCCGCTCCGGTGAACGGTTCTGGCGGATGCCGCTTCCTGCGGACTACCGGAAGGCCCTCGATTCGACGGTGGCCGACCTCAAGAACATCTCCGGCAGCCGCTACGGCGGTGCCATCCACGCTGCGCTGTTCCTGAAGGAGTACGTCGGTGAGAACCGGTGGGTCCATCTGGACATCGCCGGCCCGGCGCGCTGGAAGGAAGAAGAGCACTACCTCCGCAAGGGCGGTTCCGGTTTCGGAGTTCGCACGTTGCTCGCCCTCGCCGAGGAACTCGCCACCACCTGATCCCACCCCGTTCGTGCGTGGATCGCTCCCGCTGGGCGGGAGGAACTCACGCAAGAAGCCACTCGGGATGACGGGATAACGCGAAAAGTCTCTCACCGAATCACCCCGCCGGTTGATATGTTCGATTGGTGGAGGGACCGGAGGGGACTTCCGTGGCACGCCACGAAGCCCGGGGCAAGAAAGGCCATCCGGGCCGGCATAGAACAAGAGGATTCGTCGCAACTCTGGCAGCGGGGGCACCGCCCGGGCGACACCGCGCCGCCGTTCCGGCTCTGTTCCGACTGATACCGGTGGTCGTCGTGCTGACCGCCGTCAGCCCGGCTCTCGCGACCCTCATCCCGGGGACAACACCGGCAGCTCACGTCGTCGAGGTTGGTGCTCCGCCCTCGAACGAGATGGTGCCCACCTCACCGGAACCTCCTCCGACATCACCCGAATTGCCGGCAGTCGCGAACGGAAACTCCCCGGGAGGCAAGCCGGCTGTTGTGGGAAGGCTCGCGAGCTCGAATGCCGAGACGGCTGCTAGTGAATCCGTCACTCCGATTGGGACACAGCAGCAGCCACAACAGCAGGCTCAGCAGCCGGTAACCGACAACCAGGACACCGGGACGACCACACCCCTGGTGACGCCGGACAGGACGATCATCGTGCGATCGATCCCGACGACGACCACGACCACGGTGTCCGAGGACTTCGACTTCTGGGACTGGATCATCGGGTACTCCCCGCCGGAATCCACGACGACGACCCTGCCTGTGAGCGGTGACGTCTCGACGACAACTACCACTCCCTCGACGACCACCTCGTCCACGGAACCGCCCTCAACCACCACTACCGCCCGTCCTTCCCCGACCACCAGCAGTTCGACAACCAGCACGTCGACCACAACGACGACGACAACTACCACAGCGCCTCCGGCGACGGGGACCATCACCGTCACACTTCGCGCGGATCCGTCCGGCACGCCGACCGGCTTCATAATGATGACCAGCTTCAGCCCTCCTATCGAGCTGCTCGACGGCGATTCCCGGGAGATCTCGGTTCCGTCCGGCGANNTCTCCAGGATCTCTGCCCGTGGGCAGCTCCGATTCCGTCTCGTGCATGTTCGAAGTAGCCCAGAGAGGCGCCGTGGTCGTAACGAAGACGGAGTCCGGTGAACCCCCGGCCGAACCGTTCGCCTTCGAGGTCCGCGCCGATGCCTCACTCGAAGAGCGCGGGCTGGTGCTGGCCACCGGGCAGTCCGACGCCGATGGAACCGTGGCATTCGCGTGCATGGACGACGTCGATCCTGCAGTCTGCCTCGACGAAACCTCGCTCGATCCGGCAGGGGCGCACTTCCCGGCCGGTGCCTATCAGCTGTGCGAGATCTCCGTGCTCCCCGGATGGTTCAACGACCTGGACGGATTCCTTCCCGCCGAGACCGACGGCAGCACCTTCTGCGCCGACATCGCCCTCGATCCCGGATCCCTGCTGATGGTGGTGGTCGACAACACGCCTCCGCCGGGCGGATTCGCTCACCCGCCGGAGTTCTGGCGCAACTGGAGTTCCTGCGGAGCGAAGGGCGACGAGACGCCGGTGCTCGACGAAACCCTTGCCATGTTCCATGGCGGAGGGGCGCCGGTCGGCGACGTGTTCATCGACGGGTGCCCTGAAGCCGTTGAGCTACTGGGTGGCAACGCTCTGGATGGAGCATCTCGGTCCGGGGACATCGCATACTCCCTCGCAGCCGCACTGCTGGCCGCGCAGCTCAACGAGCAGGCAGGGGCGCTCACCTGCGCGCTGTTCGATGTCGCCGTCGAAGATGCGTCGGGGCTGCTCTCAGACATCGGATTCGACGGCCTCGGCCCATTCCTCGAGGCGGGGGACAATCCGGGGACCGCGACCGCAGCAGCACTCGAGACCACCCTTGATCTCTACAACAGCAATCAACTCTGTGAACGACCGGACGAAGAGGCTGCCCCCGATTTGCTCGTGCCGTTCCTGATCTGGCCCGCGATCTTGATTGCCGGCCGGATCGGCCGGCACCGAACGATTCATGGACTTTGCCGTCAAGGGGAGGTGACCGCCTGAGCGCAGCGACCCAACGATCACTGCTACGAGCCGGAGCAACTCCGGCAGAGGGGAAAGGAAATGAACAAACGAATATCGTGGATCTCGGTGATGGCGCTCATCGTTGCGCTGTTGCCCCTGGCCTCGGTGGGTGCCACCGGGCCACATCCCAACATCACACCGGCAGAGGTAGAGGACGTCGTGTTTCCCGGGTTCTCGACCACGGTCGAGAAGGTCGTGCATACGCCGGCGATCCCGCCGATGCCCGACATCTACTTCCTTGCCGACACGACGGGGAGCATGGGCCCGGTCATCGCGCAGGTGAAAGCCGACGCGTCGGCGATTCTCTCGGCCGTCTTGACGGAGGCTCCCGATGCCGCGTTCGGGGCCGGCGATTACAAGGACTTCCCGTACGACGACTCTGCATTCAGCAACTCAGCGCCGATAACCGACGACGGCGGTACGTTAGCCTCGGCCGCCATCGCCGCCTGGACGGCCGGCGGCGGATACGACGGACCGGAGGGACAGTTCTACGCGCTGGACCAACTCGTCGACAACGGGAACTGGCGAACTGGGGCTTCGAAGATCGTCGTCTGGTTCGGGGATGCACCAGCGCACGACCCCGTATGCAGCGCTATCAGCACTCTGGGCTACGACATCGATGAAGCCTCGCTGACGGCGAAGCTCGTTGCCAACGACGTTCGGGTCGTGGCCATCAGCACCGTTACAGGCGCATACAGCGACGGCTTGGATGACGACCCGACGCTCTATGGGGGTGACTACGTCTCGGCATGCGGATACGAAAACGGATCACCGGATCAGGCGACTCGTATCGCAGCGGCTACCGGCGGAGTGCACTTGACCGGCGTCGGTTCGGAAGACATCGCAACTGCGATCCTCGAAGGCCTCTCGGCGATATCGGTCGATGTGTCCATGGCCAGCACCTGCGAGTGGCCGATCACCACGAGCTTTGCGCCGGCAGTCGTCAATGCCGTCAGCGGTAGCGACGCCATGTTCACCGAGACGATCTCGGTGGCCCCCGATGCACCGGGCGGAACCTACGAGTGCTACGACTACGCGCTCGTCGACGGCACACCGCTCGAAGGACTCGTCTACACCGTGACTCAGAGCGGTACCACGTTCGACGTGGCACCACTGGCCGGCAGTCAGTCGGTAGTCGACTTCTACGACTACGGCACGGTGCCGGCCAGTTCGAACACCGGTGTCGAGACCTCCGACACGAGCGTGCTGTTCCTGTACTCGGGACCAGACGGCCTGAGCCTGGTCACGATTCACGACCAGGCAGGCGACGGATCGGGTGGGCAGGCAACGATGACATTCGGGAATCTGCCCGGTTCAGCCTCATGGGTCGTCCGCGATGATCCGGGTGAAGCTCCAAGTTGGGTGTGGCTCGACTGCTGCACCGACGGCGGTGCGCTCAACGGCGGGTTCTTCGACCACTTCGCCGGCGGGGCGTGTGTGACAGTGGAAGCTTCGTTCGCCAGTGGCATCGACGCCTGGCACTTCCTGTCCGAGGAAGAACCAAGCACGGCCGCCTATCCGCTTGACATGGCGGCACCAATCGAGATATGTGCACGGCCCCTCGTTGAGACCAAGACCATCAAGGTGCCGGAAGGCTTCCTGACCGGCGGCGGCTTCATCGGCAAGGGCAAGGACAGCATGAACTTCGGTGGCAACGTCGGGTTCCTGGCGGACTTCTCCGTGGTCGGCCAGTGGCAGTTCCACGACAAGTCCTTCGAAGACTTCGCCGGCCTGAAGATGCACTCGACGTCGATCGACTACCTGCAGTTCTCCTACGACGGTCTACTCGGAAGCGCTGCACCGCCGGACGCGAACGCGAACATCGCCGAGTTCGCAGGTACGGCTCGGGTCAAGGTGGGCAACGATGCCTGGATCGAGGGCTGTGCGTTCTATGCCCAAGCCCAGGACCATGGCGAGCCCTCGACGAAGAAGGGTACTGACTCGGACAAGTTCGCCATCGCCATCGATTGCGGGGACCCACCCGCCGATTGGGACGACTTCGGCACCTGGGACTACAGCTACTTCCCCGTCGTTGACATAGACGGCGGAAACCTGCAGATCCATTCAGGTGTGAAGGACGGATAGGGACGAGTCAACGAAACTCGACTACTGGGAGCCACCTCCGGGTGGCTCCCAACGCGTCCCAACCCGTTCGTGCGTGGATCGCTCCCGGTGGGCGGGAGGAACTCACGCAAGAAGCGTCAGGAGCGGGCGGTGCGGAGGCGTTCGATCTGGCGGTGCACACTCTCGGCACTGCCGCCGCCCGGCGAGAGCCGTCGACGCACCGAGTCATCCCTGTCGACCCGCTCGACGTCGTGCTCGAGGAAGACCCCGTGCGCTGCCGCGAGGTCGGCGGCGGTCACATCGGACAGGGTCCGGCCGTCCGCCGTCAACGAGGTCACGAGCCTACCGACCGCTTCGTGTGCATCCCNNAGGGTGGAACTCCGCCGATTCCAGCAGCGCAGTGATCGCCGTCAGCGTCCCCGCGACTGCGTCGTCGACGCGAAAGACGTGTTCCTTGTCCTCCTGCAGATCCCGGTTGTAGGTGAGGGGTAGCCCTTTCTGGAGAGCGAGGAGCGCCGTCACGTCACCGATGGCACCTGCGGCTCTCCCTCTGGCCAGTTCGGCGATATCCGGGTTCTTCTTCTGCGGGAGCGCAGAAGAACCGGTAGTGAGCCGGTCCGAGAACGTCACCCAGCCGAACTCGTCCGAGGCCCACAGCACCAACTCCTCCGCCAAGCGTGAGAGATGCACCATCGTCTGTGCACACACCCAGGCGTACTCGGCGACAACGTCGCGGGACGCGACGGCATCCATCGAGTTCTCGAAGGCGCCCTCCATGCCGAGTTCGCCTGCCGTCATGTTCGGATCCAGAGGGAGACTCGAGCCTCCTGAGGCGCCGGCACCAAGCGGCGAGACGTCGAAGCGGCGCCGCACGCCGGCGAATCGATCGCGGTCGCGCAATGCCATCCAGGCGTAGGCCAGCAGATGATGACCGAGCGGCACCGCCTGCGCCTGCTGGAGGTGGGTATATGAGGGAACCACTGTCGTTGCGTGAGCACCGGCCAGCGCGGTGAGGGCGTCGATGAACCCATCGATCTCCTTCATCCGGCGCTCGGCGGCACGCCGCAGGTACAGCCTCATGTCGAGCGCCACCTGGTCGTTGCGCGACCTGCCGGTATGCAGCTTCCGGCCAACCTCGCCGGCGATCTCCACGAGCCTGCGCTCCACGGCGGAGTGGACGTCCTCATCGCTCTCCAGGAACTCGAAGGTGCCGGATCGCGCCTCGTGGAGGATTGCCCGGAGCCCCGCGGTGAGGGCGGCCGCCTCGTCCTCGAGAAGGATTCCGACCCTGCCCAGCATGGCGACGTGCGCGAGAGATCCTTCAACATCGACGTCGAGCAGTCGGCGATCGGCATACGAAACGGTGTAGTTCCACAACACCTCGTCTGGGCCTTCGGAGAACCGTCCTCCCCAGAGCGTCACGGCGAGCAACCTTGCGTTCGGCGGGCAGCCCCCCTACCCCCGGGCTTTCGGCCCGGCGGTACTTGCCCCCCTACGGGGGGACCGAAGCGCCATCCGAGGGGGGTCCTGATGGTCACTCTCCTTCGCCCAGGCGCTCCTCGGCCAGCTTTCGCAGCCGCAGCGCATTCAACCTGATGAACCCGGAGGCATCGGCCTGGTCGTACACCGAGTCCTCTTCGAACGTCACGGTGGCGTGGTCGTACAGCGCATAGTGATCCGAACGTCGGCCCTCCACGTAGACCGCCCCTTTGTAGAGCCGCAACCGGGCCTCTCCCGACACCCGCTGCTGGACTTCGTCCATGAACGCTTGCAGGGCTTCGCGCTCGGGGGCGAACCAGAACCCGTTGTACACCATCTCGGCGTATCGCGGCACGAGCTCGTCACGCAGGTGGGCGACCTCACGGTCGAGAGTGATCGACTCGACCGCCTTGTGTGCATGGTGAAGCACCGTTCCGCCCGGAGTCTCGTACACGCCCCGGGACTTCATGCCGACGAACCGGTTCTCGACGATGTCGACGCGCCCCACGCCGTGCGCCCCGGCAACCATGTTGAGGTGCGAAAGCAGCGCGACCGGTGCCATCTCCACACCGTCCACCGCCACCGGGTTGCCCTTCTCGAAGCTCACCGTGATCACCTGTGGCTCGTCCGGGGCATCCTCCGGGTCGGTCGTGGTGCGGAACATGTTCTTCGGCGGGGCGGCCCACGGATCCTCCAGCACGCCGCCCTCATAGGACATGTGAAGGATGTTGGCGTCCACCGAGTAGGGCTTCTCGGCGGTGACCGGCACGGGGATGCCATGCCGTTCGGCGTAGGCGACCAGATCGGCCCTCCCCTTCAGATCCCACTCTCGCCACGGGGCGATGACCTCGATGTCGGGTTCCAATGCGTAGGCGGAGATCTCGAATCGGACCTGATCATTGCCCTTGCCGGTCGCCCCATGAGAGATGGCGTCGGCGCCGTAGCGCCGTGCCACGTCGATCATGCCCTTGCTGATCACCGGTCGTGCGAGCGAGGTCCCCAGGAGGTAGTACCACTCGTACACGGCGTTGGCCCGCAACGCCGGGAAGACGAAGTCCTCGACGAACTCGGCGGTCAGATCCTGGGCGATCGCCTCGACGGCTCCCGTCTGCAGGGCCTTCACGCGGGCCTCCTCGACCTCGTCGCCCTGGCCGACGTCGGCCGTGTAGGCGATGACCTCGGCGTCGTACTCCTCGATCAGCCATTTGAGGATGATCGAGGTGTCGAGACCCCCGCTGTAGGCAAGGACTACCTTCATGTTCCGGCTCCGATTTGCTCTAGTTGCTTTGCGATCCGCCATCCTCCGACCCTGTCCTCCACGACGACGAGCACCGTGTCGTCGCCGGCCACCGTCCCCAGGACTCCGCGCAGTTCGCTGTGATCGACGGCACCGGCGACCACCTGTGCAGCTCCGGGTGGTGTCTTGACGACCACGAGATTCGAGGTCGAGGTGATCGTCAGAGCGAAGTCGACGAGAACCCGTCGCAACGCGTGCTCCGGCCACCCCTGGTCGGCCTGCTCGTCGAGTGCGGGTAGCGCGTATACCGAGGCTCCGCTCCCGTCGCGCACCTTGATCGCTCCAAGCTCTCTCAGGTCGCGGGAGACCGTTGCCTGCGTCACCTCGAAACCCTGCGCCGAGAGCCGCTCGACGAGGGCGGTCTGGCTCGACACCGGGTCTCTGGACAGAATGCGACGGATGGTGCGCCGGCGTGCGGCAGTGTTGGGCATTGCGTGACTATACGAGCTGTCGCATATTCATGCAAAGCAGAGAGTGATTCAGATGAGGAGGTGACCCCCGTCGACGGCCAGGACGTCACCCGTTACGAAGCGCGAGTGGGCGAGGTAGAGACAGGCGTCGGCGACGTCGTCGGGGACTCCCGGCCGGCCCATGGGAACGTTGCCCGTGACGAACTCGTGCATCTCCTCCCAACCGGCCGTCCACGGCGTCTCGACGAGTCCGGGAGCAACCGCATTGACCCTGACCGCCGGGCCGAGGGCCCGGGCGAGCAGCCTGGTCATGTGGTTCAGGCCGGCTTTCGAAACCGCATACGGAACCGACGAGCCGACGGCTTTCGAGCCGGCGAGTGAGGTGATGTTGATGACCGATCCATTGTCGGATCGGCTGAGGAGGGGAAAGGCGGCTCGCGTCACATACCAGGTCCCCAGCAGATTCACACCGAGGATTTCGTTCCAGACGTCGTCTGTGACCCCATCGAGGTCATCGTGCGCAATGAAACGGGTGGTTCCGGCGTTGTTCACCACCACGTCGAGCCTGCCGAACGTCTCGACGATCTCATTGATCATCGTCAGGACCTCTGCTTCCACGGCGACGTTTGCCCGGCAATAGATGCCGCCGACCCTGGCCGCGACGTCCTCCCCGGTGGCGACGCTGGTCGAAGAGTTGACCACGACCCGAGCGCCGAGTTCAGCGAAGCGCTCGGCCACCCGCTCGCCGATCCCGCTGGACGCGCCCGTCACCAGGACCACCCGCTCGCTGAAATTCACTCACCCTCCTCGGTCGGTTGGGCACACAGTAGAACCGACTCACATCCGAGGCCCGGAGAACCGGGAGGCGGCTCAGGCTTCAGGGAGTCGCCTGTCGCATGGCGCGCACGAAGCGCCGGACCGCCGTCTCGGTTTCCTCCGTAGAGATCGACAGCGGCGGAGCGAAACGGATCACGTCGGCACGCACGTTGTTGATCACGAGCCCCTCGTCGAGGGCGGCCACGACAACCGCTGCCGCCTGTTCCTCCTCGAGCACGACACCCAGAAGCAAGCCGCGGCCACGGACCTCGCGGACTCCGTCCACCGCAACGAGTGCGGCCCGGAACTGCTCGCTTCTGGCCACCACGTTCTCGAGCAAACGGGCGTGTTCGATCTCGTCGAGTGTGGCGAGCGCAGCGGCACAGACAACCGGGCCTCCCCCGAAGGTCGTGGCATGGTCACCCGCCGAAAACGCCTCCGCCACCTCGTCTGTCGCCAGACAGGCACCGATCGGGAGTCCATTCGCCAGGGCCTTGGCGGAGGTGGCGATGTCCGGGGCGAATCCGAGGCTCTGCCACGAGAACCAGGTGCCGGTGCGACCGATGCCTGCTTGCACGTCGTCGACTATCAGGAGCACCTCCCGCTCGTCGCAGAGTGCCCGCAGGCCCTGGAGGTATTCGGGGGCCAAGGGAACCACGCCCCCCTCCCCCTGGGTCGTCTCCACCATCACCGCCGCAGTGCCGGAGTGGACTGCTGCGGCAACGGCATCGAGGTCGTGAGGGGGAACCTGCGCGAACCCGGGAGGCAACGGTGTGAACGCCGCCTGTTTCTCCGGTTGGCCGGTAGCGGCGAGGGTTGCAAGCGTTCTGCCGTGAAACGACCCGTCGAGGGTGACGATCTCGAAGCACTCCGATCCGTGCCGGGCACGACCCCACCGCCGCGCCAGTTTGATCGCCGCCTCGTTGGCGGTCGCCCCATCGTTGGAGAAGAACACCTTTCCCAGGCCTGAGCGCTCCGTCAATCGTTCGGCGAGGTCCACCTGTGGCGCCGTGTAGAAGAGATTGGAAACGTGAACCAACGCCTGCATCTGCGCGGCCACGGCGGCGGCAACCCGTGGATTGGCATGCCCGACCGACGTGACGGCGATCCCGCTCAGGCAGTCCAGGTAGCGCCGGCCTGCGCCGTCCATGAGGAAGCTCCCCTCGCCGCGCACGAACTCGACGGGTAGCCGCCGGTAGGTCTGCATCATCGATCTTGCCTCACGAGACGCCACGTCACTCACGGCATCACCATGGTTCCGATTCCCTCACGCGTGAAGATCTCGAGCAGCAGCGCGTGCTGCACTCTCCCGTCGAGGATGTGGGCGTGATGGATCCCCGCCTCGATGGCCGAGATGCAGGAACCCAGCTTCGGGAGCATCCCCTTCGAGACCGACCCGGAGGCGACGAGCTCGCGCAGTCCCTCCACCGTCACTCGTTGAATCAACGAATCACGGTCCCCGAGGTCCCGGTAGAGACCCTCCACATCCGTGAGGTACACGAGTTTCTCAGCGCCCAGCGCTTCGGCGAGAGCGCCGGCAGCCGTGTCGGCGTTGAGGTTGTAGACGTTCCCGTCCTCGCCCAGCGCGAGAGGCGCCACCACCGGCACAACCCCCTCGGCGACCATCCTCTGAATGAGTTCGGGATTGACCTGTGTGATCTCGCCGACGAATCCGAGCTTCGGGTCGCGGGGGGCGGCGATGAACAGGCTCCCGTCGATTCCGGTCAATCCTGCGGCCATCGCCCCGTGCGACCCCAGCAGACGAACGATGTCCGGGTTGATCTCGCCTGCGAGGGTGGTCTGCACGACCCGGATCGTCTCGGCGTCGGTCACCCGCAGCCCATCCACCCACTCGGGTTCGACGCCGGCCTGCCCCATGGCCCTTGTGATGTGCGGCCCACCGCCGTGCACGATCACAGGTTGCAACCCCACCAGTGCGAGCAGCGCCACGTCCCCGGCGAAGGTCTGGCGAAGGGTCTCGTCGGCCATCGCCGACCCACCGTATTTGATGACGAAGGTCTTGCCTTTGAACTCCTGGATGTAGGGCATGGCCTCCATCAGCACCTTGGCTCGACCCATGGTGCGAGCGATGCGACTCTTGGCGGGGTCCGGCGGGGTTCGGCTCATGATCGTTCTCCGTTGAACCTGACGTACTCGGGGGTGAGGTCGGTGGTGAGCACACCCGCCCGGCCCGGCCCGGAGCCGACGTTCACCTCCACGGTGAAATCCCCCACGGCGAGACGCTGCTCGAGGGCGGCAGCATCGTGCCCGACCGCAACACCTGCCGCCGCCACCCCAATGCTTTCGTAGGCGATGTCGATCGCTGCCGGCTCTATTGCGACGCCCGCCGTGCCGAGAGCGGCGAAGATCCTCCCCCAGTTCGGATCTCCCCCGTAGAACGAGGATCGGACGAGGTCGGAGTCGGCGATGATCTTGCCGAGCATGCGAGCCTGAGCGTCGTCGCGCGCCCCGGTCACTCGGATGGTCACGACACGGGATGCGCCCTCGGCGTCGGCGGCGATCTGCTGCGCAAGGTCGGCGCACACCGAGGCAACGGCGTCTGCGAACTCGGCGAGATCCGGAGCGACTCCAGATGCTCCTGATGCCAGCATCAGGACCGTGTCGTTGGTGGACTGGCAGCCGTCGACGTTGAGGGCATTGAACGTCACGTCGACCGCCTCTGTGAGGATTCGCTGCAGATCGGCGGCGGCGACGATGGCGTCGGTCGTCAGTACCGCGAGCATCGTCGCCATGTCCGGTCTGACCATGCCCGCTCCCTTCGCCATTCCGCCGACGGTCCAGCCGGATGCCGCTGCCACAGACTCCTTGATCACGGAATCGGTCGTGAGAATGGCGGCGGCGGCCGTCGACCCGTCGGCGAGGTTCCTCCCGAGACGGCTGGGAAGTCCTTCGATCAGGCGCTGCACCGGCAGTTGTGGCCCTATCGTTCCGGTCGAGCAGATCAACACGTCCTGCGGGACACATCCGTACGTGGACGCGGCGGCTTCGGCCGTGGCCATCGCAGCCTGCAGACCCCGGGTCCCGGTGCCGGCGTTGGCGCAGCCGGAGTTGACGACGACGACGCGCGCCGTGCCGCCTTCCAGGTGCCGGCGGGATACCTCGACGGGCGGGGCGGCCGTCGTCGACGACGTGAACACCCCGGCAGCCGGCACGACGTCGTCGGCGACGATCACTGCGAGGTCGAGTTCGCCATCGTTCTTGATACCGCACGCGACGCCGGCCGCGGAGAACCCCAACGCCGCGGTCACGCTCACGGCATCCACCCGGAGAGCGGGAGCCCGGAGGTCTCAGGCAGTCCCACCATGAGGTTTGCCGCCTGGACGGCCTGCCCTGCGGCTCCCTTCACGAGGTTGTCGATCGCCGAGGACACGATGACCATCCGCGTTCGCTCATCCAGTACCGCCGAGATCAGGACACGATTCGAACCCACGACCCAGCGCGTTTGGGGTGGGCCGTCGATGACCTCGACGAACGGCTCTTGCTCGTAGGCACGTTGCATCACCTCCCGCAATCTACCGGCGGTGAGTCCTTCGACGGCCGGAGCCGTACAGGTCGCCAGTATCCCGCGCTGCATCGGGACGAGATGGGGCGTGAAGGTCACCCGAACGTGTCCGCCTGTGAACAGTTCGAGACCCATCTCCATCTCCGGCCGATGCCGGTGCTTGCCTACGGCGTACGAGCGGACGCCCTCGTCGACGGACCCGAACAGGAGGTCGTCGCGCAACGATCGGCCTGCCCCGGAGACTCCCGAAAGCGCATCGACGACGATCCGATCGCCGTCGACTGCCCCGGCCGCCACCAGCGGGGCCAGCGCCAGCAGCGCGGCAGTTGGATAGCAGCCGGGAGCGGCGACCCTCGTTGCGCCCGCGATCTGCTCTCTGAACAACTCGGGTAGCCCGTAGACCCAACTCGCGAGCGTCGACGGCTCCGGATGGAGCGAACCGTAGGCCTCCTCGTATCGTCCGGCAGTGTCCATCCGAAAATCGCTTCCCAGATCGACGATTCGCATCCCCCGTGCGGCGAGGGCAACGGCGGGCTCGAACGATGATCCGTGCGGCAGTCCGAGGAACACCAGATCCACGTCGGGCACCGCACCCGCATCGTTCGAGCCGAACCGGCGATCTCCCCCTGAGAGGTGCGGATGCACGGAGGAGAGCGGCAGCCCCTCCTGGGAGTGCGCGCCCAGATATGCGATGTGAAAATCCGGATGCTCGTCGAGGAGGCGGACGGCCTCACCGCCCGCATAGCCCGACGCTCCTAGGACGGCAACGGCGTAGACCATAGAACGCATGAATATACGACTATTTGTATAGATATGTCAAAGCGGTGGGCCCTCGCCGGCACCTATCGCTGGAAGGCACTGCCGGGTACGGCTACTCCGGCGGCCTCAATTCGAGTTCGTCGATCGGTGGCAGTTCGGAAGAGTACAACCACCGATCAACCAGGTTCATTGCAGCCGTTCCTCCCCACCGTTCGACCAGCTCCAGGAAGTCCGCAGTGCCCGCGTTTCCATGGCGATTGGAGTCGGCCCACTCCCGTACCAGCCCGAAGAATGCCTCGTCTCCCACCGTCAGACGCAGCACATGCAGCGTGAGGCCCCCCCGCAAGTACACCGAAGCATTGAACAAGTCGTCGGGCGGCGGGGTCCCTGGCGGAGGATACTGCTCGAGCGCCAGGCGGTAGCTCTCGACGGTGGCCTCTCCCGTGACGCCTCCGGCGAGGAGACGGTAGGCGGCGACGACCTCTGATTCGATGGCGTGTGCTCCTTCGTCGTGCTCGGCCCACAGCCACTGGCCGTAGGTCGCGAAGCCCTCGTTCAGCCAGACATCGCTCCAGTCCTCGACACTCACCGAGTTGCCGAACCACTGGTGAACGATCTCATGTGCGACCACGCTCTCGCCCAGGACGAGGATCTGGGTTCCAAACGTCGATCGGGTTTGTGTCTCGAGAGCTGCGGGGAGACGTTCGGTCTCGAGAACGAGCGCGCCGTACTCGTCGAACGGGTAGGGCCCGAAGAGGCCGGAGAAGAAGTCCAGCATCTCCCCTTGCCTGGCGAACGGAGCCTGCTGCTCGACGGTCAGATCGTCGTCGAAGTAGTCGTTGACGGGCACGCCTGCCTCCGACACCGTCGAACGGGTGTCGAAGTCCCCGACGGCGAGCGCAACGAGGTAGGGGGCGATGGGATCGTCCGACTCCCAGCGGAAGGTGGCGCCGTCGCCGGCCCTCGAAACCTCTATCAATGTGCCGGACGACACCACGGTGTACGGCGCCGGCACCGTCATGCGCAGCGAGAAGGTTGCCTTGTCGAGGGGATGGTTGTTCGATGGGAACCAGGTGTCGGCTCCCGCCGGTTCGCTCAGCGCGAACCATCCGTCGGTGCTCTGTTGCCATCCCACGTCGAACCTGCCGGCCACGTTCTGGATCGGCGCCGGCACACCTCCGTACTCGATCACGATCACGTGGGGTTGTCCCGCCTCCAGCGGCGAAGCGGGATCGACGGAGAGTCCATCGATCAACTCGTGGGCGGCCGGGACTCCGTCCACGGTGATCGACGTGGCGGTCAGTCCGGTGAGGTCGAGGAAAAGCGACCCGAGCCGCCGTTCCGGCGTCACGGTCAGTGTCGCCACGCCGACGAGGCGCTCCCCGTCGAAACTGAGGTCGAGGTCGTAGTGCTCGACGTCGTACCCACCGTTGCCGAGTGAGGCGTAGAGGGAATCGCCCAGACCCGGCGTCCCGGGAACGGCCGGCTCGGGAACGGTGGTCGTCCCGACCACGGGTAGCTGCGGAACGGACCGGGGTTCCGGCTCCGTCGTAGTGGTGTCCCCTCCTTCCGCCGGACTGCAAGCGGCGAACAGCACGGTGAGCATCACGGCCCACCGCTTCACGATCGGGAGATTCCCTTCTCCTCCGCCCACCCATCAACGAGTCGGAGTGCCTCCTCTTCGGAGTACGGCCCGTGGTCGAGGCGATGCTCGAGCAGGAGATCCATGATCTCGCCGACGGCGGGCCCAGGAGCGATGCCGAGGTGCTCCATCACCCGGTGACCGTTGATCGGCGGACGCAACGCCGCCAGTTCCTCTCGCTGGCGGAGATCGTCGATGGCGGCCTCCAACTCATCGATTCTCCGCTGGATCGCCCCGGCCCGCACCGCGCTCGCGGTGGTGACATCGCAACGCACCAGCTGGTTGAGATCGTCGAGCAGGTCTCCGGCGTCGCGGACGTACCTCCGTACCGCCGAGTCCGTCCAACCCATCTTGAACGTGTGTGGGCGAAGGTGGAGGAACACCAGTCTGGAGACGTCGTCGACCACGGAGCGCTCGTAGCGGAGCACACGCAGCCGCTCACGCGCCATACGCGCTCCTACCACCTCATGGTGATGGAACGTGACGCCGCGCGGCCCGAACTCTCTCGTCGCCGGCTTGCCGACGTCGTGGAGGAGTGCAGCCAGGCGGATCACCAGCCGTGGGTCCGTCTTCTCCACGACCGCGATGGTGTGGGCGAGCACGTCCTTGTGATGGTGGATGGGATCCTGCTCCATGCGGAGTTCTGCGAACTCGGGGATGAAGTGATCGGCGAGTCCGCTGTGCACCAGGCCCCACAGCGCGTCGCCGACGTGCTCCCCGACCACCAGTTTCGAGAACTCGTCTCGGATTCTCTCCGCCGACACGATCTCGAGCCGATCCGCCATCCACCCGACGGCGTTGAGGGCCGCCTCGTCCGGCACGAACCCGATCTCTGACATGAAACGGAAGAGGCGCAACATGCGGAGCGGGTCGTCGGAAAACGAGACCTCCGGGGACAGCGGGGTGCTGAGAATCGACTGTGCCATGTGCGGGAGACCACCGAAAGGATCGATCAGTTCTGCTTCTGGAAGCCGCAGGGCCATCGCGTTCACCGTGAAGTCACGGCGGGAGAGGTCGGTCTCGATATCGTCCGAGAACGACACCCGGGGCTTCCTCGACTCGCTCCGGTAGACCTCGGCACGGAACGTGGTGATCTCGTGAATCTGCTCGCCACGTCGCACCCCGACGGTGCCGAACTGCTCACCGATGCCGTACACGGCATCGGCCCACCCATCGACCACATCGCGAATACGCTCCGGGCGGGCGTCGGTGGCGAAGTCGAGGTCGGCCGGAGCTCTCCCCAACAAGGCATCGCGGACCGACCCTCCGACCAGGAACAACTGGTGACCGGCGGCGACGAACAAATTGGCGAGTTCCACCGACGGGGCGTCGGCGCGGACCAGCCACTGAAGCCGCTCAGGGATCATG
>JABAOG010000627.1_pt2 | contig 31094 bp, 17 predicted proteins | sample 7062131 | NCBI WGS metagenome assembly JABAOG01 (sample SAMN14538629, study PRJNA623070) | marine sediment metagenome | biome: marine biome [ENVO:00000428]; feature: marine pelagic biome [ENVO:01000023]; material: deep marine sediment [ENVO:00002113] | place: India: Arabian Sea | collected... | reverse complement strand
GATCTCCTGCGCGTGCAGCGAGCGGCCCGACGTCTGGATGTGGTACTTGAGCTTCTGCGACCGGTCGTTGCCGCCGTAGCGCTCGCGGATGGCCTTCGCCCAGATCCGGCGCGCGACGCGGCCGATGACCGTGTACTCGGGGTCCAGGCCGTTGCTGAAGAAGAAGGAGAGGTTCGGCGCGAAGTCGTCGATGTCCATGCCGCGGGCGAGGTAGTACTCGACGTAGGTGAAGCCGTTGGCGAGCGTGAAGGCGAGCTGGGTGATCGGGTTCGCGCCGGCCTCGGCGATGTGGTAGCCGCTGATCGAGACCGAGTAGAAGTTGCGCACCTCGTGGTCGATGAAGTACTGCTGGATGTCGCCCATCATCCGCAGGGCGAACTCGGTCGAGAAGATGCAGGTGTTCTGGGCCTGGTCCTCCTTGAGGATGTCGGCCTGCACCGTGCCGCGGACCCGCTTCAGCGTGTCGGCGGCGATCTTCTCGTAGGTCTCGCGGTCCATGACCTGATCGCCGGTCACGCCGAGGAGGGCGAGGCCGAGGCCGTCGTTCCCTTCGGGGAGGTCGCCCTGGTAGCTGGGGCGGGGCAGCCCCATGTCGGCGTAGATCGTCTCGATCTTCTTCTGCGCCTCCTCGAGCTTGCCTTCGGCGCGCAGGTGCTTCTCGCAGGCCTGGTCGATGGCCGCGTTCAGGAAGAAGGCGAGGATCATCGGCGCCGGACCGTTGATGGTCATCGAGACGGAGGTGGTCGGATCGCAGAGGTCGAAGCCGGAGTAGAGCTTCTTGGCGTCGTCGAGGGTGGCGACGGAGACGCCGGAGTTGCCGACCTTGCCGTAGATGTCGGGGCGCTCGTCCGGGTCCTCGCCGTAGAGGGTGACCGAGTCGAAGGCGGTGGACAGCCGCTTGGCCGGCATGCCGCGGCTCACGTAGTGGAAGCGGCGGTTGGTGCGCTCCGGGCCGCCCTCGCCGGCGAACATGCGCGTCGGGTCCTCGCCCTCGCGCTTGAGCGGGAAGACGCCGGCGGCGAAGGGGAACTCGCCGGGCAAGTTCTCGGTCAGACGCCAGCGGAGGATCTCGCCCCAGTCGGTGAAGCGGGGGACGCTGATCTTGGGGATCCGGGAGCCGGAGAGCGAGGTCTTGAAGAGCGGTCGCTCGATACGCTTGCCGCGGACCTCGAAGCCGAAGGTGTCGGCGCGGAAGGCGGCGGCGACCTCGGGCCACTCGCGGAGCAGCTTGCGGCAGCGACCGTCCAGGCGCTCCTCGAGGGCGGCGTAGCGCTTGGCGAGGGCGTGCACCGGCTCCGGATCGGCGTCGGTGACCGTCGGCTCGCTGAGGGGCGCGGCCTCCTCGGCGTTGTCCTGCAGGGCATCGATGGCGCCGCGGAGCTGGAAGAGGCGGCGAGCGATCTGGGACTGCTCGGCGACCCACTTGTCGTAGCGGTCGGACGCTTCGGCGATCTCGGCCAGGTAGCGGACGCGGTCCGGCGGGACGACGAAGCGCTTCTCCGAGTCGGCGTCCCGGGTACCCTCGAGGTTCGGGGCGAGCGGCGCGCCGGTCTTCTCGGCGATGGTGGCCATCAGCTTCCGGTAGAGCCGATCCGTACCCGGGTCGCCGAACTGGGAGGCGATGGAGCCGAAGATCGGCAGCTCGTCGTCCTTGGCGTCGAAGAGCTGATGGTTGCGCTTGTACTGCTTGCGGACGTCGCGCAGGGCGTCGAGGGCGCCGCGCTTGTCGAACTTGTTGATCGCGACGAGGTCGGCGAAGTCGAGCATGTCGATCTTCTCGAGCTGGGTCGCCGCGCCGTACTCGGCGGTCATCACGTAGAGGGAGACGTCCGAGTGCTCGGTGATCTCGGTGTCGGACTGGCCGATGCCGCTGGTCTCGAGGAGGACGAGATCGAAGCCGGCGGCCTTGCAGAGCTCGATGGCGTCGCCGACCTGCGCGCTGAGCGCCAGGTTGGCCTGCCGGGTGGCGAGCGAGCGCATGTAGACCCGCGGATCGTCGATGCTGTTCATGCGGATGCGGTCGCCGAGCAGGGCGCCGCCGGTCTTCCGCTTGGTGGGGTCGACCGAGAGGATGGCGACGCGCTCGGAGCCCTTGTCGCGCAAGAAGCGGCGAACGAGCTCGTCGACGAGCGAGGACTTGCCGGCGCCGCCGGTGCCCGTGATGCCGAGGACCGGGACCTTCGCGGTGCCGCGCTCTTCTTGGAGCGCACGGGCAGCGGCGACGATGGCCTCCCGCTCCTCCGGGTGCGTCTCGACCAGCGTGATGAGACGGGCGAGCGCCTGCTGCTGCGCCTCGCGGTCGTCCGGGTTCTTCAGGGAGGCGAGGAGCCCGTCGTGCGGCGGCTCGCTGGCGGGGAAGTCGCAGCCTTCGAGGACGAGATCGATCATCCCCTGCAGGCCGAGCTCCCGGCCGTCATCGGGGGAGAAGAGGCGAGCGACCCCGTACTCGTGCAGCTCCGCGATCTCGCTGGGCAGGATCGTGCCGCCGCCGCCGCCGAAGATCTTGGCGTTGCTGCCGCGCTCCTTCAGCAGATCGACCATGTACTTGAGGTACTCGACGTGACCGCCCTGGTAGCTGGTGAGGGCGATGCCCTGAGCGTCTTCCTGGATCGCACAATCGACGATCTCGGCGACCGAGCGGTTGTGGCCCAGGTGGATCACCTCGGCGCCGGAGGCCTGCAGGATGCGGCGCATGATGTTGATCGCCGCGTCGTGGCCGTCGAAGAGGGAGGCGGCGGTCACGATGCGGACGTGATGCTTCGGGGAGTAGCGCTTGTCGGAATGCGGGCCGCTCATGGGACCCGATGTACCTGGGAGGCAGGCGTCCGCCAAGGCGGATTGTGAGAGCCCTTGCGGCCCCCCGCCCCCCGTCCCAGGTACGAGAGGGCGACCCGCCCCAGGTACGACGACCAGCCGTCCGTCCCAGGTACGACCGGCAGTCTGCCCCGTCCCCAGGTAGGAAGGCCCCTCCGTCCAGGTACGAACGGGAGCCGTCCCAGGTACGGAAGGGAGCTCGGCCGACCCGTCCCAGGTACGCGGGGCCCTCGTTCGGGGTCGCGCCCCTTGCTCATCGGCGCCCCCCCAGCCATTACGGGCGCTCCGATGAACCTCGAAGCGCTCACCTCGATTCGCGACCTGACCTGGCTCTACGCCGCGGGTCCGCTCCTTTTGATCGCGGCGCTGCTGCTCACCCTGCGGCTGAAGGCCCCCCAATGGCGGCGGCTGCCCGACGCTTTCCGAGCCCTCCGGGCGTCGCCCAGCGGCAAGGACGGGGCGGCTCCCGGCCTCGCAGCGGCGCTGGCCGCGGCGGCGACCTTCGGTGCTGCCGGCGTGGTGGGAGCGGCGACCGCGCTGAGCCTCGGTGGCCCCGGGGCCCTGCCCTACCTCTGGCTCTTCGGGATCCTGCTCGCCCCGATCTATTACGCGCAGACGCTCTTCGCGAAGACCGATGCCCCGGGTGGCGGGGACGCGAAGGCGTCCGGGTCGGTCTCCCGCCGGCTCCTCCGGATGGGTGGCCCATGGCGGATCCTCGGCGCCGTGGTGCTGGTCGCGACCCTGGCGGTCGCATGCCTCTGGGGCGGCGCGGCCCACGGCGGGGCACTCGTGGAGGCCACTCGCGAGCTCCTGCCGGGCTCGACCCCCGTCCTGGTGGGCGCAGCGGCCGCGCTCGGCACCGTCCTGGCGGTGTCGGAGGAGAAGACCGCCGGGCTGGCCGGATGGCTGGCAGTCGCCGGCCTCGGCGTGCTGCTCGTGGCGGCCCTCTGGGCGATCGCGGCCGACCCGGGTCTCGCTTTCGGCGCATTGGCCGACGCCTTCACCGGCGCGCTCGAGGGATCGCCTCAGGCCGGTGATTTCACCGGGGCGCTGGCCGGAGAGGTGGCGTTCGCCGCGACCATCCACCTGCTGCCGCCAGCTGCCTCCGGCGCGGGTGTCGCCGGAAGCCTGGAGTCCCTGTCCCGTGGCAAAGTCCGCACTCAGGCGGCCCTCGCCCTGCTGACGCCGCTCTTCTTCGCCGTCTTCGCGACGCTGCTGATCATGGCGAGCATCGGAACGGGGGCCTTTTCGACGCCGGTGGAGGACCGCCGAACCGTGCTCGACGCGCGCTTCTACACGGTACCCGCCGAGACCGCGAACGAGCGCTTGGACGAGGCGCGGCTCTATGACGGCTACGTGCGTATCCGGGAGGGACGCCCCCGAAACCCGCACCTGCTGGTCGGCAGCGAGCGCGGGATGATCAGTGAGCCCCGGTTCGAGTACAACGAGCGCACCGCGGACATCGCGCTCCAGGTACGTGAGGGCAAGGCGTTCCGGCTGATGCGGAACACGGGCCCGGCGACCCTGGGGGACGTCGACGCGGCGCATCTGTGGCGGGCGAGCGTCGTCGGCGAGATGCTGCCCACCGGCGGAGCCCTGACGGTGGCGACGGCGCGGGCGGCCGGCGGCGACCTGCCGGCGCGGATTCTCCTGGCCGCCCTGCTCGCCCTCGCCGCCGTGGCGTTCGCCGGCTTCGGTCTCGGCGCGAGCCGGGCGCTCCCCGCGACGGCGCCCACTCCCGCAAAGGTGGCCGTGGCCTTCCTACCCGCAGCGGGCGTCGGGCTCGTCCTCGCTCGACTGACCCCAGGCATCCCCCTATTGGGGCAAATTTCCTTGGCGGTGCTCGCCGCATTCGTCGCCGTCGTACTGATCCTGCGAGCGGCCGAGCTAGGCAAACTGGACGCAGACCTCGCCAAGAAGGCGGAAAAGCGGAAGAAGAAGAAGGCCGACGACTGATCGTTGCGGGTACGACCGATCGTCCCAGGTACGGCACCGAAGACCGTCCCGGGTACGACCGATCGTCCCAGGTACGGCGGACCCCCGCGGTACGACCGACCGTCCCAGGTACGGAACCCCCGGGGTCATTCGACCGGCCCGCGGGGGCATGTTAGGGAACCCCGCCGCCCGGTCTGCCGGGCCCACGGAGCATGGAGAGCATGAGCGAGCGCACGGTCGGAGTCATCGGAGGCAGCGGGCTCTACGAGATGGAGGGCCTCGAAGACGTCGAGGAGCACGAGGTCTCCACGACCTATGGCGACCCGTCCGACAAGATCGTCTCGGGCCGCATCGGGGAGACTCGGCTGCTCTTCCTGCCCCGCCACGGCCGGGGCCACCGCTTCGCGCCCCACCAGATCAACTACCGCGCGAACATCCTGGCTCTGAAGCAACTCGGCGCGGAACAGGTGATCAGCGTCTCGGCCGTCGGCTCGATGAAGGAGGGCATCGCCCCAGGCGACATGGTGGTCGTCGATCAGTTCATCGACCGAACCCGAACCCGCCCGAGCACCTTCTTCGAGGATCTCGGTGTCGTGGCCCACGTGGAGCTGGCCGACCCCGTCGACGCGGCGCTGGCCGGCGCGCTCTACACCTCGGCTGTCGAGGTCGGGGCCCCCGTCCACCGCGACGCGACCTACCTGTGCATCGAGGGACCGCAGTTCTCCACCCGAGCCGAGTCCAACCTCTATCGCAGCTGGGGCGTCGACGTGATCGGGATGACCAACCTGCCGGAGGCGCGCCTCGCCCGCGAGGCCGAGCTGCCCTACGCGACCCTCGCGATGGCGACCGACTACGACTGCTGGCATCAGGGCCACGAGAGCGTGACGGTGGAGGCCGTGCTCGAGGTCATGCGCAAGAACATCGCGACGGCCAAGGCCATCTTGAAGACCGTCGCCTCCCGCATCCCGGACCCGGCCGATTCGCCGGTGAGCTCGGCGATGAAGCACGCGGTGATGACCGCGCCGGAGCTCATTTCCGACGAGGCCCGAGCCAAGCTCGAGCCGCTGATCGGCAAGTACCTGAAGTGATCACCGCGGTCCCAAGAGACCGCGCCAACGTCCACCCTCGCCCCCCTCGACCGTCTCATGACTGACATGCTCGTCGTCGGCTCGCTCGCCCTCGACACGATTCACAACGCCCAAGGAACCCACGACCAGGTGCTCGGTGGCTCCGCGACCTTCGCGAGCCTCGCGGGTGCCTTCTACACCGGCGTCAACCTCGTCGGCGTCGTCGGCACCGACTTCCCCGACTCGATCGTCCAGCAGCTGCGAGAGCGTGGCGTGGACACCTCGGGGCTGGAGATCACCGAAGGGAAGACCTTCCACTGGGAGGGTCGCTACGCCGACGATCTGACCTCGCGCGAGACGATCACCACCGAGCTGAACGTCTTCGCCGACTTCGATCCGAAGATCCCCGAAGCCTTCCGCGACACTCCCTACGTGATGCTCGGCAACATCGCGCCCGAGCTGCAGCTCTCGGTGCTCGACCAGATTCGCGAGCCGAAGCTGGTCATCGCGGACACCATGAACTTCTGGATCGACGGTGCTCTGGAGCCGCTGAAGAAGCTGCTGAAGCGCGTCGACGTCCTGGTGATCAACGAGGAGGAGGCACGCCAGCTCTCCGGTCGGCACCACATGATCCACGTCGCCGGCGAGCTGCTCGACATGGGTCCCTCGACCCTGGTCATCAAGCAGGGCGAATACGGCGCCTGGCTCTTCGCCGGCGAAGACGTCTTCAGCGCTCCCGCCTTCCTGCTCGAGGCGAAGGACCCGACGGGAGCCGGGGACTCGTTCGCCGGCGGCTTCCTCGGCTACTGCGCGAAGCACGACTCGACCGACGCCGAGACCATGCGCAGCGCCGTGATCCACGGCTCCGCGCTGGCCTCCTTCTGCGTAGAAGGGGTCGGCCCGGCGCGGCTGCTCGAGCTCTCCAAGGAGCAGGTGGAGGCGCGGGTGAACGAGTTCCGCAAGCTGGTGGATTTCGCCCACCCGTGACACCATGCGGGTCGCTTTGGGGGCCCGGTGGACGCTGGGACGCCCCTGGGTTCTTCGGAGCCCCGAAAGGATGAGGACCGGGATGAATCGATTCGGATGGCTTGGACTGGTGTGCGCGCTCGCCGTTGGCGCGAGCGCGTGCGGAGACGACGGTGGCGATGGCGGTGAGATCGACATGTTCGTGCCCCCGGACCTGGGGCCATGTGCGACCCAGCCGCCTCGGCCCGAGCAGCTCACGCCGCCCTGCGACTACCGAGTGTCCAACGCCGACCGGCTGGACAACCCGGAGTTCCGCGTCACCAACCTGCAGATCTCCGAGCCCGCCGGCACCGCGCTGACCAGCAGCGCCGTGCTGAACATCTTGGCCCTGGCGGTGGAGGAGGAGCGCTTCAACTGGCTCATGCAANNATGCAAGCCACGGTCACCGGCACGGACGTCGAGGTCGTCACCGGCTACGGCGAGTGGGATTGCGAGACGAGCACCTACTCGTTCGTCGACGGCGTCGCGCCGACGGACGGCGGCGGCGACCCCGACCGCTGGAACCCGATCACGATCAGCGGGACCCTGGATGGGGACACCTTCAGCGCCCCGGCCGTGGCGGGCGCGTTCACGGTGCCGATCTTCGACGAGAGCGGCGAGAACCTCGATCTGGAGCTCCCGCTCAACAGCTTCGAGGTCATCAGTGCGACATTCAGCGAAGACCGAACCTGCATCGGTGAGCGCATCGACGACGGGGCCGGCTTCATGAACTTCGCCACCGCTGGCGACGTGCGGACCTTCATCACGGTCGCCGACGCGGAGGTCAGCATCGTCACCCAGCTCGCGGGCACCAGCCTCTGCAACCTGATCAGTGGCGCCGACTGCGAGACCGACGCCACCGGCGACTGGCGGAACACGCCGAACGCCATCTGCGACGCGGACGGCAACTGCACCGCTGGATGCGACTTCGCGGCCACCATGGACTGCAACGCCTGGGAGATCCGGGGCCAGTTCGCGGCCGCCGGCGTCGAGATCGAGTGACCTGACCGGCCCGATGGGCCGTACCTGGGACGAAGAGCCCGCTCCACCTGGAGCGGGCTCTTTTCCTTCCGTCCGAAGCCGGCCCAGGACGGTCCAGCGTGCTCGGGCTTCGTCGTACCTGGGACGGATCCAGCGTTCGTACCTGGACATGCTCCGTACCTGGGACGAAGAGCGGATCGACCGTCCCAGGAAGGTGACGACACCTGACAATCGCTTCGCTTGGCGCCGTGGAGGTTGTCGGAGGGGCCGACCGACCGGTAGGCTGTGCGCACTTCAGAGCTTGGGTGTGTAGAGAAAGGGTGCGTGATGTCGGTGCTTTCTAGGAATCGGGGACGTTCGTCCGCGGGCGAGTCGGCTTGCGACGGTTGCTGTAACGAGACGGAAAGGGCCGGATTTCTGGGCTACGGCGCCCGGAGCTGGACGACCAGCCTGGTCCGGAGTCTGCAGTGGTCGCTGCTGGCCTTCTTCCTGTTCGCCTGTGGCGGCGGAGGTTGCGGCGGCTGCGAGGCGTGCGGCACCGGTCCCATCCCAGGTGGCTTCCCCATCGAGGAGCGGGTCCCGAACTCGGCCCAGGTACGACTGACGTCGAGCGGCATCGACTTCATCGAGAGCAACGCGGCAGATCTGGTCCCCCTGCTGCTCCCGGATGGGCTCGAATTCGACATCCCTCGAAGCCAGACGACCGCCGACCTGACCATCTGCACCCCGGACATCACGATTTGCCCGGACGACAACTGCAAGATCCAGGGCGAGATCGAGCAGGTCATGCTCGAGCCGAACGCTCCCAACCAGCTGCTGGCGACGATCCGACTGCGCCTTCGGACCTTGAGCTGCAACGCCGCGGGTGATTGTTCGCTCGGGCCCCTGCCGATCGATCTCGACCACTGGCTCTGCGGCGGCGGCGTCCTGGCCACCGTCGACACCGAGAACCCCAGCGGCTCCCGCCCGGACGTAGGCATCACCGCCACCATCTCGTTCGAGGAAGAGACCGAGCTCGCCCGCGCCGGCTACACCCGGCTGGTCATCGGCGACGCCGGCCTCGAGGAAGGGCGCGGCCTCGAGGGCACCGACGACATCATGATCGACGGCGACGGCGGCCTGGTCGGCGCGCTCGCCGGTCTGCTCGACGGCATCATCATCGGTCAGATCGAGGGTCAGATCGGCGACCTGCTCCAGGGCGCCCTCGACGACCAGCTCTGCACCACCACCACCGAGTACGGCTGCCCGACGGGCACCTGCTCCGACGACCCGGCGGATCCCGGCTCCACCTGCCGCTTCGGGCCCGCCGACGGCGCGGGCACCTGCACCAGCGGTGGCCGCTGCGTGCCGCTCCTGCTGGGCACCGATGGTCAGGGCGACCTCGGCGCGGCGTTCCTGGGCGGCGTCTCGCCGGGCACGCACGCCCCCGGCCAGTTCCTGCTCGCCTCCGGCGGGGAGGGCGAGGCCATCAACGAGGGCATGAGCCTCTTCATGTACGGCGGCTTCATCGGCACGAACTCCGATTTCTCGGTGACGCCCGCGCACAACCCCTGCGTGCCGGCCATCGACCCACCGCCGATTCCCACCGTGCCCCGGGTCGAGACCTTCCGCGGGAACAGCGCGCCCGGCTTGGCGGAGAACCCGCACCTGGGCATCGGCCTCGCCGAGTCCTTCCTCGACCACGCAGGCTACGGCATGTACGACGCCGGCCTGCTGTGCATCGGCGCGGGCACCAACCTGGCCCAGGAGCTCTCGACCGGCCTCTTCTCGCTGGTCGTGCAGAGCCTGGGGCGGTTGGTCTTCCCCGAGGACGCGGCGCCGCTCGGCATCGCCCTTCGGCCCCAGACGCCGCCGGACTTCACCATCGGTTCCGGCGGTGAGGGGGACCCGCTCCTTCAGATCGCGCTCGACCAGATGCAGATGGACTTCTACGTCTTCAGCTCCGAGCGCTACATCCGCTTCATGACCTACGAGGCCGATCTGCGGATCGGCGTCGACCTGCGCGCCGAGGGCGGGCAGCTCATCCCGGAGATCACCGAGCTCGCGCCCGTCGAGGGCACCGGCGTCGTCACCAACACCGGAGACCTCCTTCGCGAGGACCCGGAGGCGCTGGCCACCTCGATGGGCCTGGTCCTCGAGACCGCGGTCGGCATGTTCGCCGGCGGCATCGGGGCCGTCGACCTGCCGGACATCATGGGTCTTCAGCTGCAGATCCCGGACGGCGGCATCCAGGGCATCGAAGATGGCGGCGAGAGCTTCCTCTCCATCTTCGCGAACCTGGCGGTCGCGCCCTCGCCGATCACGGCGAAGCTCGACACGCGCATGCAGATCGTCGACGCCCAGATCGACCCGACATCGCTGGAGCTGGACACCTTCGGTCAGGGCGAGATGCCCAAGGTGACCCTGCAGGTCGAGGCCCTCGACGTCCCGCTGAACACCGACGTGGAGTACAGCGTCCGGGTCGACGGCATGCCCTGGTCCCACTGGACCTCGGAGAGCGAGATCGTCCTCGATGACGAGAGCGCCCTACTCTTCCAGGCGAAGCACACCATCGAGGCGCGCGCCCGCATCGCGGGTGAGCCCGGCTCGGTCGACGATTCGCCGGCCTTCCAGGAGCTCATCGTGGACGTGCTGGCCCCCGAAGCGGAGCTCGAGCTCGCGGCGGACGGCGGCACCACCGTGGTGGCCTGGGACGTCGTGACCGACAACGAGGACCTGCTCGTCCGGCACCGAGCCATCGGCGCGGAGACCTGGAGCGAGTGGACCCGCCTCGGCGACCTGGGAACCCTCCCGATCGGCGAGCTCGAAGTCGAGGTGAAGGACGAGGCCGGCAACGTCGGCAGCGCCTCCTCGTCGCTGATTCGAGGCCGACCGAACCCGGCGGGTGGTGGCTGCGAGTGCTCGGTGGACGGAGAGGGCTCGTCGAAGGCGCCCTTCTCCGCCCTGCTGCTGCTCGTGGTCTTCGTCATCTGGCGACGGCGCCATGGCTCGGTGGTGACGGCTCGGAAGGAGGCAGGCGGCCCCCGTGGCCGCACCTTTCTCTTCCTGAACGTCCTGCTCCCGCTGGCGCTGGCCCTCGGCGGCTGCGACTGCGGCGGCGAGGGCGACGACACCACCTCGGGCGACATGTTCATGGCCACGGACATGGGACCGGGGCCGCCCCTGGACCCCGGGCTGCTCGCCACCCACCTCGACATGGCCGCGCAGGAGGACGGGAGCCTGGTCCTCGCTGGCTACAGCCCGGGCAATCCGCCCCGAGTCCGCTATGGCGACCTCGTGGTCGGCGTGTGGGATTCGGCGGCCGAGGTCGTCGACTGGGAGGTCGTGGACGGTGCGCCCGACGGTCCGGTGACCAACGAGCCCGGCTGGCGCGATGGCGTCTCGGCGCCCGGTGACGACGTGGGCCGCTGGGCCTCGGTGATCGTCACCGGTGGGCAGGTGCATGTCGCCTACTACGACCAGACCAACGGGGCCCTCAAGTTCGCCAGCGGCAACCCCGGCGGCCCCTGGACGACCCATGTGGTCGACGAAGACGGCAACGCCGGACGCTACGCATCGCTGACGGCGACCTCCGACGGCGTGGCCGTCTCCTACATGGCCGTCACCAACGCGACCGCCACCCCGGGTCGACCCACGGGCATCGTCCGCGTCGCCACGGCCAGCGGCGTGCCCGCGTCGGCGGCCGATTGGACCGTTTCCGAGGTGCTCTCCAAGGAGATCCCCTGCCGCTTCGAGCTCTGCCCGGAAGGCGCGGTCTGCGCCGAAGACGGCCAGTGCCAAATGGAGAGCGGTGATTGCGGCGAGTGCGCCTCGGACGAGGCCTGCATCGGTGGCAGCTGCACCGCGACCTTCACCGACGATTGGGTTCAGGCCTATCCGGAGTCCGTCGGCCTCTACACCTCGCTGGCCGAGGCGAGCACCGGCCTGGCGCTCGTCTGGTACGACCGCACCGAAGGCAACATCTGGGGCGCCTCCGAGAGCGGCGGCACCTGGGCCGAGCCCTTCCTCATCGATGGCTACGGCGTCGGCGACGCGCTCATCGGTGACTCGGGCATCGGCGCCAGCCTGGCGGTGGACGCCTCCGACGTTTGGCACGTGACCTACGTGGACGGCGCCGAGGAGAACCTCCGCTACTCCCGCATCGAGGGTGGCACGGTCACGAGCGAGATAGTGGACAACGGCACCTCGGACGGGACCATGATGCACGACGACGGTCGCCACCTCATCGGTGACGACAGCGCCGTGGTGGTCACCGACGGTGGTGAGGTCCGAGTCGCCTATCAGGACGCCACGGCGGGCCGCGCCATGTTCGCCCGGCGCGGCGGGGACGGCACCTGGACCCTGTCCATCGCCGATGAAGGGGACTTCACCGGGTTCTTCACGGACCAGGTGCTGGTCGGAGGCACGTCCTTCGTGGCCACCTGGTGGCGGAACGACTCGGAGGACAACCGCGGCAACGGCGTCCGAGTCGTCAGCATCGACTGACCCGATCGTACCTGGGACGGTCCGGTCCTCACCGAACTGGCTCGTACCCGGGACGATCCACGAAAAAGCCCCAGCGAGCGCGCTCGCTGGGGCTTTCGTGTGTGTAGCCGACGGTGACGGTCAGGCAGCGACCGTGGCTGGAGCCTCGTCGACGAAGCGACGGCGCTCCGCACCGACCATGTCGAGCAGCTCCTTCTGCTCCACGAGCCCGGCGTCGAGCAGCGCTCGCATGTAGCCGTCGGCATAGCCATGAGCCCGCGCGAGCTTCGCGTAGGCAGCGCCGTCGAAGCGTGCGCGCAGCACGTCTCGGAGCAAGGTCTTCAAGGTGTCCATCAGTTGGTCGCGGTGATCCATCGGTCCTCCCGGTTCGACGTCCAACGCCCGGACGTCCGTGTCACCTGAGGTCTCGCCCATCAGGGCTCGCGCGGTCAAAAAACCGACGTGCTAGAAGATCTGCGGCGCCCTCCGGCCGGGGTGGCGGAATTGGCATACGCAGGCGATTTAAAATCGCTCGTGCTTCGCACATGCGGGTTCGAGTCCCGCCCCCGGCACCCCGTTTGCCCCAGCTCGCACAGCCGGATTCGGATCTCGGATGTCAGCGTCGGGGCCCTTGCGTCCCCCATACCCCCTCGCTACCGTTCGCGTCACGGGCGTACCTCGATTCTCGGGGCCGCCACGTACGCACAGCTCTAGAGACGCCGGCCGGCTCCCCCCGGCCGCGGAGAGGACCGTCACATGCGCCGTCGGATGTTCTTGGGAAAGATCCATCGCTGCCGAATCACCCACGCCGACCTCGAATACGAGGGGAGCGTGACCATCGATGCGGACCTCATGGAAGCCTCGGGCATCCTCGAGCACGAGGAGGTCCACATCTGGAACGTGACCCGCGGCACCCGATTGGTGACCTACGCGCTGGCCGGCCCCCGCGGCTCGAAGGTCATCTGCGTCAACGGCGCCGCTGCCCACCTCATGAGCGTCGGGGACACGGCCATCATCGCCAGCTTCGGTGAGATGGACGACGAGGAAGCGCGTTCGCACAAGCCGAAGGTCGTGCTCTGCGACGGCAACAACGACGTCATCGACCTCGGTCCGGAGCGAGCAGGCCCGCAGATGCCGAGGCATGTCGGCCCGGCGCACCCGCCGTCCTGAGCCGCCAATCCGCCGTCCCAGGTACGGCAACGGATCGGCCCCAGTCCCCCGATTCCCGTACCATCCCAGGTACGGAAATCGGATCGGCCCCAGGGCCCCTATTCCCCCGACCGTCCCAGGTACGACGACGTCGTGGTGCGTCCCGGGTACGGCAACGTCGTGATGCCGCTCCTCGACGGGGGCCGCTGAGGCCCCTACAACGACCTCGATGGCCGAGCCCTCTTCACCCCAGTCGACGACACGGCTCAAGGTCGGTCTGACGATCGCAACGATCGCCCTCCTCTTCCTCGTGGCGCTCCCAGCCCTCGCGGGGTTCTACATCGACCTACGCTTCTTCCGAAGCCTCGGCTTCGAGGGCGTCTTCACGACGGTGATCCAGACCCAGCTGAGTCTCTTCTTGGCGGTGGGAATCGGCTTCGCTCTACTCCTGTACGGGAACGCCAGGATAGCGCTGAAGCTCGCTCCCCAGGTCTCCGAGGTCGGCCCTCCCGAGCTCGTACGTGCCCGGCACGCAATCCGCTCGGGGTTGAGAAGAGCCGTCCCCCTGGCCGCGTTGGGTCTCGGCTTGGTCGCCGGGCTCGCCGCCTCCGACGAGCACATGACGTACCTGCAGTGGATCCACGCGACGCCCTTTGGAGAGTCCGATCCTCTGCTCGGCCGGGACGTCGGCTTCTACGTCTACACCCTCCCATTCCTGGAGGGCGTTCGAACTCTCCTCGTGTGGGGCTTCGGGCTCAGCCTCGTGCTGTCGGCGGCACTGCACCTGCTGACCGGCGCCGTCACCATCGGCGGACTCGCTCAGCGTACCCGGGGACCGCGCATCGTCGGTGACGACCACCCCTCCGAGCTCCCGGCGACGCCCCGCCCACGTGCGAGCCGACCTGCTCGAGCCCATCTCTGCGTGCTGGGAGCCCTGCTCTTCGCCGCACTGACGTTCGACGCCTGGCTGGCCATCCCGGAGCTCCTCTTCTCGGGGATGGGTCCGGTGGCCGGCGCCAGCTACGCAGACGCGAACGCTCGCCTGCCGATGCTCCAGGTGAAGATCGCGGTCGGCGTCATCGCGGCGCTCCTCATCGCCATCGCGGCCACCCGCAAGCGGGCTGTGCTGATTGGCGCAGCTCTGGTGCTCTACTTCGGCGTCGACCTGCTGGGCGTGGGGCTCTACCCGTCCCTGGTGCACCGACTGAGCGTCCTGCCCAACGAGGCCCAGAAGGAAGCCCCCTACATCGAGCGGAACATCGAGGCGACACGGGCCGGCTGGGGCCTCGGCTCGGTGCTCGAGCGCGATCTGGACGCCACGGACCCCCTCACGATGGCGGACATCGAAGCGAACCACGCGACCATCGACAACGTCCGACTGTGGGACCACCGTCCGCTCCTCGACACGTTCGCCCAGATCCAGGAAATCCGGACCTACTACGAGTTCGCGAGCGTCGACAACGACCGGTACATGGTCGATGGAGAGCTGCGGCAGATCATGCTCTCGCCGCGAGAGCTGGCCACCGAGAGCCTGCCCAACCGCACCTGGATCAACGAGCGCTTCACCTTCACCCACGGCTACGGGCTGACCCTCGGGCCGGTGAACAAGGCCACTCCAGAGGGGCTTCCCTTGCTCTACGTGCAGGATATCCCTCCGGAATCCTCCAGCCCCGACCTCGAGGTGACTCGCCCGGAGATCTACTACGGCGAGCTGTCGAACGATCACGTCTTCGTCGATACCGAGGCGCGCGAGTTCGATCATCCGTCCGGCGATGAGAACGTGTACGCCACCTACGCTGGCCGCGGCGGCATCCGGCTCGACTCGACCCTCACCAAGCTCGCGTTCGCTTTCGACTCCGGCACGTTCAAGCTGCTGCTCTCTGACGACATCGGCGAGCAGTCCCGCGTGCTGCTCCACCGAGCCATCCGCGACCGGGTTCGGACCCTGGCGCCCTTCCTGCGCTACGACCGCGACCCCTACATGGTCGTACGAGACGACGGATCGCTCGCCTGGATCCAGGACGCGTACACCCAGACGTCTCGCTACCCCTACTCACAGCCCGACGCGCAGGGGATCAACTACGTCCGCAACTCGGTGAAGGTGGTCATCGACGCCTACCACGGCAGCGTCGACTTCTACGTCGTCGATCCAGACGATCCGATGATCCGTACCTGGGAAGCTATTTTCCCGTCCCTCTTCGAGGATGTGGAGTCCATGCCCGCGGACCTTCGGCGGCACCTGCGATACCCCGAGGACCTCTTCCACGCCCAGACGGAGATGTTCACCGTCTATCACATGGACGATCCGGAGGACGTCTACGATCGAGAGGACCAGTGGGAGGTCCCGTCGCTCGCCGGGGAAGACGGCCATCGCCGCATGGAGCCCTACTACACGGTCATGCGCCTACCGGAGGAAGACTCGGCGGAGCTGGTCTTGATGATTCCGTACACGCCCAAGTCCAAGGCGAACCTGGCCGCCTGGATGGTCGCGCGAAACGACGGGGAGCACCGAGGCGAGCTGGTGGTCTATCGCTTCCCCAAGGATCGACTCGTCTTCGGCCCGCAGCAGATCATGAACCGCATCAACCAGGACGCGGAGATCTCGCGGCAGGTCTCGCTCTGGGACCAGCGCGGCTCCCAAGCGATCTTCGGAACGCTGCTGGTGATCCCGGTAGAGGAATCGCTGCTCTACGTGGCTCCTCTCTACCTACGTTCGGAGAGCGGTCGCATTCCGGAGCTCAAGCGCGTCATCGTCGTCTACGAGAACCGAATCGCCATGGAGCCCACGCTCGAAGGCGCTGTGCGGGCGATCTTCGGCGACGACAGTGGTGGCGAGGCGCCCACCCCCGAGGGCGTGGGAGAACCGACGGGCGACGCAGCGGACGAGGCGACGGGCCCGGTGGCGGCGACCACGGAAGGGACCACCTCGACCGAGCCGAGCGACGAAGAAGCCAACCGAGCCCGCGCGGCGAAGGAAGCCTTCGAACGCGCCACCGCAGCGCAACGTGCGGGTGACTGGGCCAGGTACGGCCAAGCGCTCGACGAGCTGGAAGCGATCCTCGAGCGGTTGGCCGCCGAAGAAGCCGCCCAGTAGTCGACGCTTCACTGGGCGAGCAGCAGCGCGCCGTAGCCGAGCGCACCGCCGAGCAAGAGCAGAATCACCGCGCCCAGAACCCAGCCCAAGGCGCGCGTCCCAGGCGCCACCGGTGGCGGTGGCGCGCTGGACGGTCCGACAGGCCGTGGGGTGCTCGCCGGGTGCAGCGCGGGCGCTCGCGGGGGCGGGGACGACGACGGAGCCGAGAAGCGAGGCGGCGATGCGGACTCTCCGTCAGGCGCCGCCGCTTCGGGCACCGGATCGATGGCGCGACGCGTGGACGGGATGATCTGGCGCGAACCGGAGCCCTCCGACGCCGGTGACGGCTTCGGCTTGGTGAGCTCGATCGGTTCCTGCGAGCCACGAGCCAGGGAGGCCGCATCCAAATCGACGACTGCATGGACGGCGGGAGTCTTCGCGAACGCATCCGGGCTGATGTCGGCCGGCTGAGCGGGCTCGGAACCGCCAGCGGGAATGCTGTTGAGCAGCGGTCGGCACTGCTCTCCCAGGTACGCCCACTTGGTCCCCACCACCGCAGCGAGCAGCTCTTCGCCGAATGCGCGCATCGACGCGGGGCGATCGTCCCTCATCTTCTGCATGGCGTGCCGAATGGCGGCCTCGATGGCCGGAGGCACCTCGACACCCGGGTTCTGCTCCGCGAGGGCCGGCGGAGGATCCAGCAAGTGCTGGTTGATGACCTCCATGAACGTATTGCCGTCGAACGGCGGCTTCCCGGTCAGGGCCTCGTGGAGAATGATCCCCAGCGAGTAGACGTCAGCGCGCGCATCGGTGGGCTGTCCCGTGCATTGCTCCGGCGGCATGTAGTGCGGCGTACCGAAGACCATGCCGGTCTGCGTCAGCTTCCGCCCCGGCTCGCCCTCCATCTCGGTCTCGGTGATCTTCGCCAGACCGAAGTCGACGATCTTGACGAAGTCTGGCGCCCCCGAAGACGGATCGGTGATCAAGAAGACATTCTCCGGCTTCAAATCACGGTGAACGATCCCCGCCGCATGGGCCGCTCCGAGAGCGCTGCAACACTGGAGAATGATTGGCAACGCGCGCTCGACGGGGAGCGGTCCCTTTTCCAGCCGGGAGCCGAGGTCCTCTCCGTCGAGCAGCTCCATGACCAGGTACGCCAATGCGTCTGGTCCGCCGAGCGGGCTCGGGGTGCGGCCGAAGTCGAAGATGTCGACGATGTGCGCGTGGCCGAGCTTCGAGGCGCTACGGGCCTCGCGCTCGAAACGACCCATGGCCTGGCCGTCGTCGTCCACCGCCCGCAGGACCTTCACGGCGACCGGCTTTTGGATCGCGAGCTGCCGGCCGGCGTATACGGTGCCCATCCCGCCCTTGCCGAGCACTCGCTGCAGCTCGTATCGAGCGTCGAGTCGAATGCCGACCAGCGGATCTTCCTCATCCGGCTGGCGGGTGGGGTCTCGAGGCCCATCACGCAGCCGAGCGCCGTCGTAGGGGCAGAACGCCTCCCCCTCGGCATAGCGACGACGGCACTGCGGACAGGTGCGCATCCGGCCGCAACGGTACCACCGCGCCCGACACGGCGGCACTTTCGCGACCCGTCGTAGACCGATTCGAGCGCTCGCCCGTCGACAGGGAGGCCGCGGCTCCTCGAGCCGCCGACCCTCGGAGAGATAGCACCATGAAGACCACCATCATCCTACTGACCCTCGCCTTCACCGCCCCCGCCGCCGCCCAGAACGACGGCTCGGACGACGTCATCGAGCACACCTTCGACGACGCCGAGGACATCGAGGGCGGCCGCAACACCGCCTGGGTCACCCGGCTCGGGGCACGCAACTTCCGGATCCCCCGACGCTCGCTGGTCCGCCCGCGTACTCAATTCATCCCCGAGCTGATGAAGTCCGTCGAAGACATGTGAGAAAGCGCTCGGAGCAGAAGCTGTCACACCCCCGGGGCAGACTGGTGAATTTTGCGGTGCCGTGTTGACCCCCACCCACGGCCAGGCATGCTGGGACCCGTATGTCCCGTTGCCGAGCTTCCTTCGCTCTTCTGCTCTCGCTCTCCGTCTTGGTCGCCTGTGGCGACGATGATCGCCCCGATGACGTCCCCTTCGATGGCGACATGCCCGACGGGGATGCCGGAGTGCCGCCGGATGGCTTCGTGCCGCCGAGCGACCTCTTCCCAGCGCCGGAGATCGTGGAGTGCGACGCGGACCCGCGAGGGATCCCCACCGACCTCTGCGAGGTCACGGCGGGCACCAGCGGCACGCTGATCGTCGCCGACGTGCTCACCCCGGGCCGCGTCTACCGGGACGGCAAGGTCCTCGTCGGCGCCGATGGCAACATCGCCTGCGTCGGGTGCGACTGCGCGGTCGGCGAGGCCACCGAGCTCTACTGCCCGGAGGCGGTGCTCTCGCCGGGTCTGGTCAACGGCCACGACCACCTGGCCTTCAACACGGCCTACCCCTACCCGGCGGACGATCTGCTCACCGACGAGCGCTACGAGCACCGCCACGAGTGGCGCGGTCCGGAGAACGGCCACACCCGCGTCAACGCCGGGGCCAATCCCGCCATCGGCGAGATCATGCGGGCACGAGCCGAGGTACGGCACCTGATCACCGGCACCACCTCCTCGCTCTCCGCGGGCAGCAGCGTGGGTGATGGGCTCATGCGGAACCTCGACGACTCGGACGAGCTGCTCGGCCTGACCGGCCCCGCCTTGCAGGACGACACGTTCCCGCTGGGCAGCAGCACGAGCAACGTCGCGGTCACCGAGAGCTGCGACTACCAGGACAGCGCCAGCAGCGGCGCCGTCATGGGCGACAACGAGTACGTGCCCCATGTGGCGGAGGGCATCGCCCTGTCGGCGCGCAACGAGTACTTGTGCATGCGCGAAGGCGACAGCGACATCGTGGAGCCCGCCGCCGCCTTCATCCACGGTGTGGGCCTGAACGCGGCGGACATCGGTGAGATGGCCGCCTCCGGCGTGGAGCTGATCTGGTCGCCGCGGACCAACATCACCCTCTACGGCGACACCGCGCGGGTGAGCACCTACGCCCGGCTCGGCGCCACCATCGGTCTCGGCACCGACTGGCTCCGCAGCGGCTCGATGAACATGCTCCGCGAGCTCGCCTGCGCGGACAGCTTCAACCAGAACCACCTCGGCGGCTTCTTTCCCGACGAGCAGCTCTGGCTGATGGCCACCCGCAACTCGGCCACGGCCCTCGGCTTCGGTGACCAGATCGGCACCATCGAGACCGGCTACGTGGCCGACCTGGCCCTCTACGACGGCCGGAGCAACGCCCTGCACCGGGCGGTGATCGCCGCCGGCGCCGAGGACGTGCTGCTGGTGATGCGCGGCGGCGAGGCGATGTTCGGCGACAGTGCCATCGTCGCCGGCCTCCGCTCCGACTGCAGCGACTTCGGCGACACCTGCGGTCGCAGCATGTCCATTTGCCTCGGTGAGCGTGGCCAGACCTTCACCGACTTCGAAGCGGCGGCGGTCGCCTACGCCGAGGGCAACGACCAGGTCGACCTGCCCCTCTACCCGCTCTACTTCTGCGGCGAGCCGGACTTCGAGCCCAGCTGCCTCCCGGCCCGGGTTCCGACCGACATCGGCCCGGGTCCGGTGGTGAACGGCTCGAATACCTACAGCGGCATGTCCATGGCCGGCGACCCCGACGGCGACGGAATCATGGACGCCGACGACAACTGCCCGACGTTCTTCAACCCCATCCGCCCGATGGACAACGGCATGCAGGCCGACTTCGACATGGACGGTCTCGGCGACGAGTGCGACCCCTGCCCGCTCGGCGGCGACGAAGACCCGAGCACCTGCGTGGAGGTCGATCCGACGGACCGCGACGGCGACGGCGTGCCCACGGACATGGACAACTGCCCGACCATCCCGAACCCGGGCCAGGAGGACGCCGACGGCGACGGCGTGGGCGACGCCTGCGACGCCTGCCCGATGGACGCCAACCCCGGCGGCGCCGCCTGCCCAGGTACGGTGTACGAGGTACGAATGGGCTCCCTCAGCGGGGTGGTCGCCCTTTCCGACCTGGTGGTCACCGCCGTCATCCCGGGCGGGGACAACCCCGGTTTCTACGCCCAGCAGGACCCGGCATCCGCCGACTACGACGGCCTCGACTTCAGCGGCATCTTCATCGCCACCACCCCCGATCCCACGGTCGCCCGCGGCGACGTGGTGGACACGACCGGCGAAGTCGAGGACCGCTTCAGCCAGATGCAGCTGACCGGCGCGACCTTCACCGTCACCGGCTCCACCGCCGTGCCCGGGCCGGAGGTCATCGCCGATCCCAGCACGCTGGCGACCAACGACATGGTGACCGGCAGCCGGCAGGAAGCGCTCGAGAGCGTGCTGGTGCGCGTGAACGACGTGGTGGTCGCCGACTCCGCGCTCGGCTTCGGCGAGTTCTCGGTCACCGACGGTGACCCCGCCGGCTGCGCCCCGGCGACGCCCTGCCTGCGCATCGACGACGAGATCTTCCTGGTCGATCCCTTCCCGGCCGACGGCGAGACCATCAACGCCATCATCGGCCCGCTCGGCTTCAGCTTCGGCACCTCGAAGGTCCGCCCGCGTGACGCCGGCGACATCCTCTTCCCCGGTCTGCGGGTGACCCCGACCAGCGCCACGGTGGTGGTCGACGGCACCTTCGATCTGACGGTGTCCATCCCGACCGTCGCGCCGGCGGGCGGCGAGCCCGTGGCCATCACGGTCACCCCTGCCGACCTGCTGACGGGCCCCGCCACGCTGACGGTCCCCGAGGGCTCGACCATCGGGACCGGCACCTACACCGCTCGTTCCACGCCGGGCTCCGGCATGATCACCGTCTCCTACGGCGGCACGATGATCGACGTCGCGGTGGAGGTGATCGAGCCGATGGGAGACGGTCTGTTGATCACCGAGTACGTGGAGGGAACGAGCAACAACAAGGCCCTCGAGCTCACCAACCTCTCGGGGTCGGCGATCGACCTCAGCATGTGCACCCTGACCCGGCACACCAACGGCGGCACCGGCTCGAGCAGCAGCTCGACACTCTCCGGAACCCTCGCCGCGGGGGCCACGTGGGTCCTTTGCAATGGGTCCGCAGACGCGGCTCTCATGGCCAACTGCGACGTGACCGACGGGGTCATCAACCACAACGGTGACGACGCCTACGACCTCACGTGCGCCACCCTGATCGTCGACACCTTCGGCTCCACGATGGGCGACCCGGGTGACGCCTGGACCGGCGGCGGCGTCAGCACCCAAAACCAGACGCTGCGGCGCCTGTGCTCGGTCACCACCGGTGACACCGACTTGAGCGATGCCTACGACCCCAGCACCGAGTGGGCTCAGTTCGCAGTCGACTCCTTCGGAGGCCTCGGCGACCCCGCCTGTGCCCCCTAGTCGACGCGACGCGACCGTCCCGGGTACGGAGTGGGTCCTCATCCACAACACACGAACCGTCCCGGGTACGGTTCAGCGGGGCCTCCGGTTCACTGAGGCTTCAAGGAAAGTGAGCTCGACGACTCCCTCCCGGCCGTTGTCGCAAGACATCAGGACATCGCCCAGTCTCTGAGTGAAACCGGCGGGCGCCGGCGAACCCGCCACCGTTCGCCGGCGAGAGCCATCAAAAAGTCCGACGACGTCGCGCGACGACGGAGGCATGCCGCTCGCAAGAGCCGGCGGCATGACTCATCCACGAATAGTCGTCCGTGGCGCCACCTACGCGGTGACGCGCCGATGCGTCTGCCGGAAGTCCTTCCTCGGCTGGTGGTCCGACGAGGTCGACGCAGTCTGGCTCTGGTGCCTCGCGCTGGCGGCCGAGAAGTGCAACGTCGACATTCATCACGCGGTCCGGGTCGGCTCGCACTACCACCTGACGTTCACGATTCGTGAAGAGAACCTCGGTCGGTTCCTGTGGTGGCTCAATCGTTCTCTGAGCTGCGCCCTCAACGCGCTACTCGAGAAGCATGGAATCGAGGCCCCGCGAGAGCTCTTCGATTCGCGCCATACGTACGTCGAGCGCCTCGTCGACGCCGAGTCCCAACTCGCGAACATCGTCTACGAGCGACTCAACCCACCAGCCGCGGGACTGGCGGAGACCTGCGACGACCTACCGGGCATGTCCCTCCCTCCAGCCATGTGGAAGGGGGCCCCACGCCGACTCGAGCGCCCCACCGTCTATTTCAAGAAGGGGCCCAACACACGACTCCTCCAGATGAGCCCCCCGCCGCTGCTCTACTTGGCGTTCGGGGGAGATGTCGACGCGCTGGTACACCACACGAGCAAGCTCGAGCGAGTCGGGGAGCGGACCCTGCGAATTGCTCGGGGCCAGCGGCGGGTGCGCACGCACGCCGAAGTCCGCAGCATCGATCCGTGGTCGGAGCCTGCCAGCCCGAGGGAACGGAGCGACGGGCGCCATGACGGGTTCAAGTGCGCGACCCGCGAGGACTATCACGCCGGACGCCGCGAAGTGCGCCGATGGCGCTCGGCCTATCGAGAGGCCCGTTGTCACTGGCAAAGGGGAAACAGAGAGGTCTTCTACCCGCACGGAACCTATGAGATGCGCCGCTTCCATGGAGCAAACGTCGCTGAGCCCGACGACGACGCTCGCGTGAGCGCCCCTGGCCCCACGATCGAAGAAGCGCAGGCACTCGTGGAGCAGAGAGCCGCGGAACGTGACTGGGGAATCGTGGAGCGAGTGAAGGACACCGTCGCCGGGCATTGCGAAGACTGGTCGAAAGACGACTCCGCGGAGACTCCGGCCGCCCCGTGGGCTGGGGCCTCGCAAGACGATCGCAGCGGCGGGTCCACTCGAAGCAGCGAGCGTGGCCCGAGCCGGTCCCGCCTCGCCTCCCGACGTGCTCGCCCGAATTGGCAGCGGCGCTCCGGCGGGCGGGAAATTGCTGCCACTGGGACCCACGACCGCGAAGCGGCCGAGGGCCCGGCAGCGAAGCAGCCCGCCCATGCTCCAGACGACACAGGAAGTCCCCGTGATGGTCCTCAGCCGTCGTCGCGGTGAGCCCGAAGGAGCTGACGCAGCGAATCGATGCTCGAGGCGAGGCGAACGCCGTACCAGAAGAGGTCCTGCCCGCTGACCGAAACCACCTTGGCTCCCGTGCCGAGCGATTCGAGCTCCGTGCCGTCGGCTTCCGTGAACTCATAGGGCTCATCAGGAAGCAGAATGAGATCCGGCTCGCGCTCGACAACCTCGGCCAGGGTGATTCGAGGATACCGAGTGTCACGCTCCGCCATCCGTTGCTCCGCAGCCGCTGGCCCGCGCCCCAGATCCGCGGCGAGCGGATAGCGACGACGGCGGTCGGAGAAGATGTTCTCACCGCCGACGAGAGACAGGAGATCACTCGCGAAGACTCTCCCATCGAATGTCATCCAGGGGTCCCGCCAGATGGGAACGAACACGCGAATCGGAGCGACGTCGCCATCGCATCGCGCAACGGCACGGTCCACCGCCTCGTGGACCAGAGACGACGAGACCCCCAGCATCGTCGAGAGCGAACGGAGGTAGCTGAGCGAGTCCGGAACCGTACGTGGGAAGCTGACATGGACCGGTAGTCCCTCGCGGATGAGCGTCTCGACCGTTCGACGAGCATTCTCCTCCTTGTTTGCGAGCACCAGGTCCGGCTTCAGCCGTCGCACTAGGTCGGCGTCGACATCCTTGGTTCCGCCAACGACGGGGACCGCGTCGATTCCCTGCGGCTCCACGCAGTAGCGAGTGCGACCAACCAGCCAGTCGACGCTTCCGAGACGCGCGACTGACTCCGTCTCGCTGGGGACCAACGACACCACCCTCCTTGCGGGCGCCAAGAGCTCGACTACCCGACCTAGCGCATCGGTGACCCGGACCACGGCTCTACGGTAGCTCCGCAGATATGGGCTTCAACCGGGACCTCGAGAGCCTGCGTCCCAGGTACGACTCGGGAAGATTGAAGCGACCGAGCCTTCGCGGTAGGCTCCTCGTCCGGGAACTCGAGGGGGGTGACCGAGGAAACCACCCAGTGAGCATGTCGAACGAAGCGTCGATCAGAGAGGCGCTGGAGAACGCGGGGATCGAGATCTACCGCTCGACCCCAGACGAGGTCCACGTCGCAGAGCGAGTCCGTCTGCACATCATGGACTCTGGAGTCCGCGTCTTGTCCAAGGGTGACCGGGTGAGCGTGCGGTTCACGGCGCGCTCTCAGCGCTCGGACTTCCCCAATGCTGACTCCACCGCCCTTTTCCTCCGCGTCCGGGAAGACGTGGGGACCCGCGCGAAAGCCCGCGGATACGAGGAGCAGGAGACCGCCGTGCGAGAGGTCAAGGACCCGGTCGATGAGGCCCGGGTGCTCGATGTCTGGCACGAGGTCATCTACGAAAAGCCAACCGACGACGACAACCTCGTCGAAGAAGTGCGCTGGGCACTAAGTGTGGAAAAGTACGTCACCGCCGAATAATTCGGCGACGCGCACCTACAGTGCGCACCTCCTCACACATTCTGCTTGACTCTGCTCGCTGGGACGATAGACCGATCCCGGCGAGAGAGTGTGTGCTCTCGCCAGCCCCCGACACCGTCGGGGGCGAAATGCGCCAACGTGCGCTGAAGCAGTGTGTAGAGGAGGGGTCGACACCATGGATGTCGCAAAGGTCGCAACTCCAGAGATGGGGGCACCCCATCCGATCGATGGAACTTCAGGGGAAGTTCCGCTCGAGATCGGCGTGGTGAAGTGGTTCAACAACGCCAAGGGATGGGGCTTCATCAGCCGCCAAGACGGGTCGGACGTGTTCGTCCACTACTCGCAAATCGGCGGGGATGGCTATCGCACGCTGAAGCAGGGCCAGGAGGTCCGCTTCCTTCTGAAGCGTGGCCCTCGTGGCCAGTTCGCCGAGCAAGTCACCTTCTGAACCGCCTTGGCTGCGTCCGCGACCGAGGCTAGGTATGCCACGTGAGTCGCAACGACGCCGATGAAGCCATTCTCGCGCGTGACCCCATTGGCTGGGTCGCCGAGCTGCTAGCGGAGGCCTCGGCCTCCGAAGAGCACCATCCCGACCGAGATCCCATGCGCGTCGCGCTCGCGACCGCCGACTCGGACGGGCAGCCATCGGTGCGCTATGTGCTGCTCAAGGGGTTCGGCCCGGAGGGGTTCGTCTTCTATACGAATTACGAAAGCCGAAAAGGGCTCGAGCTTGCGACCAATCCGAAGGCTGCCCTCGCGTTTCACTGGTGGAGCACCGGGGTACAGATTCGCGCACAAGGCCCCGTCGCAAAGCTCTCCACCGAAGCATCCGACGCCTACTTCGCCGGCCGGCCTCGAGGTAGCCAACTCGGAGCCTGGGCCTCCGATCAGAGTCGGCCACTCGTAAGCAGGGAGCACCTGAAAGAGCGCCTGGACGAGCTTCGGCGGCGCTTCGAAGGCCAGGATGTTCCTCGCCCCCCACATTGGGGTGGCTACCGCCTCGAGCCCATTCGCATCGAAGTTTGGGTGAACGGCGACGACCGACTGCACGATCGTTTCCTCTTCGAGCGGAACGACGATGGTTGGGACGGCGCCCGACTCGCTCCCTGAGCGCGGCCGGACAGGAACCGTACCTGGGAAGGTCCGCGAGGCCGGCCTGCCCACCGAACCCGAGTGCGGTACGTGGGACGACTGCTGTCGGTCGGTACGTGGGACGACTGCTGTCGGTCTGAGGGCCGAAGCGTACCTGGAGATTGAGGATTCGTACCTGGGATGATCGGAGCGGATCCGGCTCGTCCTGGGACGTTGAGCGAGGTGAACTCACCTCGCTGGATCGGGACACGTCTATCAGCCCGCGCGCCAGTGATCCCATGCGCCGGATGTGTGATAGCGTCCCACGCCGGTATGGACCCCCGGGCGGACGAGCTGATCGCGCGCCTTCGTCGAAACCCCGACGATGACGCGGCCTTTCGCGCCCTCGGCGATCACTACCGGCAGCTCGGCGACTTCCCCTCGCTCGCCAATCTGCTCGAGGGATGGGCAAGCCGAGCCACCGACATCCAAGCCGCGGCCAAGGGCTTCATCCAAGCCGGAGAGATCGTGGCCGGCCATCTGGGCGACCCGGGACGCGCCCGCTCGCTCTACGAACAGGCGCTGGCGCGCGACCCGCACGCCGAGGGCGCGCTCGACGGCATGCTGGCACTCGTCGAAGGTCAGGATCCCGCAGCCACGCTCGACCTCCTCCGTCGCCGGGGTTCGCTCCAGCAGCACCGTGGTGACCACCGAGGACTGGCCGACACCGAATACCGCATCGGCCACCTCTACGAGCACGACTACGCCCGCCCGGACAAGGCGATCGCCCACTATCGCAAGGCGTTCGAGGCAGACCCATCGTTGGTTCCGGCCATCTACGCCGCACGCGAGATCTATCGGAAGGCCGGAAACCACAAGGCGGCCGCGACCCTCTTCGAGCTGGAAATCAAGGCCGAGCAGAGCCGGGAGCGTCGCGTCGCGCTCCTCCGGGAGCTCGCCCACACCCGCCAAACTCACCTCAGCGACATCGCGGGCGCCATCGATGCGCTGTCACGGGCGGAACGCGACGCGACCGACGATCTCGGTGTGCTCCACGAGCTCGCCACGGTCCTGCTTCAGCGGGCCGAGAAGCGGGGCAAGGGGCAAGCCGCCGCGGACGACCGGCACAAGGCCGCCGATCTGCTGGCCCGCATGGCCAATCAGGTCCCCGCCGACCACGCCATCGCGTACTGCGAGTCGGCGCTCGACGCCTGGCCGGGCCACGAGCAAGCGCTCGAGCTGCTCGAGCATCTCGCCACGGAGACGTCCCAGGAAGAACGGCTCCCGACACGCTGGGTTGCCTACCTGCAAGTCGCCCCGGACGCACCTGGGGCGAATGCCCGCCGCAAGCGGCTCGGCTTCGCCTACGTAGAGGCCGGCCAGACATCGGACGCCATCGTCTGTCTGGAGCCGCTCCTCGATAGCGGAGACGCTCAAGCCGCCAACGCGCTCGTCGAGCTCTACCGAGAAGAGGGTCGAGACGACGACGCGCTGCGTGCGATGAGCCTCGCGGTCGAGGCGCTTCCGATGGGCGAACGCCTTCCTCGGCTCGAAGAGATCTACCGAGCGCTCGACGCGAAGGGCGATGTCGACGGGGCGATGGCTCGCGCTCGGGAGGTCTTGTCGATCGACCCCGGCCACGAGGAAGCGCTGACGTACCTGGAACGCCACCTTCGGGAGCGTGGGGACCATCTAGCGCTCCGCGATCTGGCCTTCTCCTTCGCGCAGGCCTCCGGCCCGTCGGAAGATGCGAAGGTCGTACGCCTCGAGGAAGCCGCGGCCCTCTCCGAGAACGAGCTGCGCGACGTCGAAGGCGCCCTCCACGCCTGGCGGCTCCTCTGGTCGATCGCGCCGGCCCACACCGACGCTCCGCGCGAGCTCACCCGGCTCCTGGAGGCCGGCCAGCGCTGGGACGAGCTCGTGCAGGTCCTCGAGCAGCGCAACATCACGACGACGGATCTCCACGAGAAGATCGAAATCCTCTGGAAGCTGGTCTCCATCCACCGCGACGAACGGCAGGATCTCGAGGCCACCATCGCGACGCTCCACGACATCCGAGAGCTGCGTCCCGACGATACGCAGGCCGCAGCCGGTCTCTGTGACGCGCTCCTCGAAAAGGGCGACCTCACCGCCGCCCTCCCCCTCCTCGAGCAACGCATCGAGGCATCGACGGATCGCGACGATCGCATCCAGATGCTCGAGCTCCTCGCCTCCACCCTCGAGGAACAGGCCCAGGATTTCGACGGCGCCTTTCACGCCTCGACCCGCTTGCTCGACGAGGACCCGTCGAACTTCGGTGCTCTCGACCGCATGGAACGCATCGACGAGCAGACGGGCAACCAAGCCCGTCTCGTGGAGACGCTCGCGTACCGCGCGGAGGTCCTCGACGGGGACGAGCGCGCCGAAGTGCTCGCGCGGATCGCGGACATCGTCGATCAGCGCCTCGGCGACCTCGAGCGAGCGGCGGACTACTACCAGCAGGCGCTGGACGCCGCCCCGGGCAACCCGACGGTGCTCGACGCCCTCTGCGGGGTCTACGACCGTTCGCAGCGCTACAAGGATCTGGTCGTGATGCTCAGGGAGCGAGCCAAGGTCGAAGAGGACCCGGCGGCGCGCTCCGAGCTCTACCGCCGCATCGCTCGGACCCTGGGCGACCGTGTCGGAAATCCGGACGCCGCGGCGGAGGCCTGGGAGCGGGTCCTCGAAGCGGGCGACGACGAAGAAGCCCTCCGCGCCCTCGCCGAGCGACGGCGAGCCGCCGGCGACGACGCCGGCCTCGAGCCCCTCCTCGACCGGCTGGCCGCGGTCGTCGAAGCCCCTGCCGAGAAGCGTGATCTTCGAATCGAGCGCGCGCGTCTGCTCGACCGCCTCGACCAGCGCCCCGAGGCCATCGAGGTCGTCCGCGGCGTCGCTGAGGAGCTCGCTCCCCAACACCTACCGACGCTCCAGCTGCTCGCCGAGCTGTGCGAAGCCGAAGAAGACACGGCCGGGCTCGCCGACGCGCTCGAGCGGCAACTGGGTCTGATGGAGGACGCCGGCCTTCGACTCCCCATCGCCCGCAAGCTCGCGGAGCTCTACGACGGCCCGCTCGATGACCGGCCCAAGGCCATCGCCGCTCTCTACGCGTGGGCCGAAGCCGACGACACGGACCTCGAACCGCAGCGCCGCCTGGTGGACCACCTCGCCGCCGAAGAGCGCCACGCTGAGCTCGTCTCCGCCCTCGACGCCGTGGCTCATCTGGACACGGACCCGGAGCAGGCCGGCGAGGCCGTGCGACGGGCGGCCACGATCGCGGCGGAGAAGCTCGACGACATCGATGCCGCCTGGAACCGATTGTCGCCGCGGATCGACGTCGATGAGCAGGCCGACCAACAGCTGGCGGAGCTCGCGGCGACCCACGACCGTGACGCACAGCTCGCCGAGCTCTACGTGGGACGGGCCAAGTCCCTCGGCACGGCCCCGGAGCAGAAAAAGCGTTGGCTGGATGCGGCCACGGTCTATGAGGAGCGACTCGACAACGCCGGCCACGCCCTCGAGGCTACGCTCCGGGCCTACGCCCTCGACCTCACCGACGAGGCGATGCTCGAGGTCGTGGAGCGCCGCGCCGGGCTCGCCGACTCCTGGGAGCGGCTGGCGCAGGTCTACGAAAAGCTGATCCGCGACGCCGAGCCCGAGCAGAAGGTCGGGCTGCTGGTGCGTCACGCGCGCATCCTGGACGAGAAGGCACAGAATCCGGGCGACGCCCTCGACCGACTGCTCCGCGCCTGCTCGTTGGCCCCAGACGATGATGAGGTGCTCGCCCAGGCCGAGGCGATGGCCGCTCGCGCGAACCGCGCGGAAGAGATGCTCCACGTCTACGAAGTGCGGAAGGCCAAGGCCGGCGACCACGAAGGCCGCATGGAGGCCCTCGGCCGCGCGATCCGCTTGTGTGATCTGGTCATGCAGGATCGGGATCAGGCGTTCCGCTTCGTCGCGCAGGGAGTGGCGCTCTCGCTCAAGTCCGATGCGGTCCACGACACGCTCGAGGAGCTCGTCGAGGAGCTGGACATCAAGCGGCCCGAACCGAGCCCGACGGACGCTCGAGAGCGACTGGCGAAGCTCTACGTGAGGCTCGGCGACGAGTCGGAAGGTGACCCGAGGTCCAGCGGTGAGCTCATGCGGCGCGCCGCGCGGCTCTTCGAGCATGAGCTGGATGAGCCGACGAAGGCCTTCGTGGTGCTGCGAACCGCCTCCTCGCGCGCACCGGTGGCCGAGATCCTCGACCCCCTCGAGGAGCTCGCCGAGCGCCAAGGGCTGCAAGCACAGCTCGACCCCCACTACGCGGAGCTCATCGACGAGGCCATCGACCAGAAGTCCGCCTCGATGCTGCTCGAACGACGAGGCCGGCTACTGGAAGAGGGGCTTGGGAAGCCGAGCGCGGCCGCCGACGTCTACGCCAAGCTCACCACCATCGCCCGCGGCGACGAAGCGACCGACGCGGCTGCAGACAAGTGGCTGCGCTGCCTGCGAGCGGCGCAGCGCTGGCAAGACCTCCTCAGCGCCCTGCAGCGCGAATCGCTCCGAGCCCGCAAGCGCCCCGAGCGACGAAGCGCCCTCCTCCGGGAAGAGGCCACGCTCTGGGAAGAGCAACTCGGCAACGCCTGGGAAGCGATCGACGTCTGGAAGAAGATCCGGAAGCTCGACCCCGAGAACCCGGAGCCGGCCGAGGCCATCGCTCGGCTCGAGGAGAGCAGCAAGGGCAACCGAGAGCCCGACAGCGAGCTGATCGCCCTGGACGCACAGCCGGTGGAGGACGCGGAGGCACCAGAGCTCCAGCCGGAACAGGCGGGCGCCCTCGCCTCGGCCGAGGCCGAGCTGGACGCACTGCTGGCCGACGACGACGCTCAGAGTGCCGACCTCCTCGATGCAGTGGAGAGCGTGGACGAGGCGCAAGAGGCTCCCGATGCGACGTCCGAGGTGGTCTCCGCCGAACCCTTCGGCGAAGAGGAGCTCGCCCCGGCGGACGACAGCAACCCCTTCGGCGACCGAGGTGCCACGGACCCGGAGCAGGCCGCGGTGGGGGACGCCTTCGCCGCCATT
>JABAOG010001578.1_pt1 | contig 31144 bp, 16 predicted proteins | sample 7062131 | NCBI WGS metagenome assembly JABAOG01 (sample SAMN14538629, study PRJNA623070) | marine sediment metagenome | biome: marine biome [ENVO:00000428]; feature: marine pelagic biome [ENVO:01000023]; material: deep marine sediment [ENVO:00002113] | place: India: Arabian Sea | collected... | reverse complement strand
CAACCAGTTCGCGAGCGCCCGGCCGGTCACGCCGCGGGACGTGGTCTGGCTGATGAGCACCGGCGTCGCGACCGACGAGATCGCCTTCGACGATCTCCTCGACCCGCGGGCCTTCATCGTCTCCAACATGCAGGCGTCGATCACCCAGTACTACAACGACGACGGCGAGTCGCTCTCGATGCCCCACCACCACAACGGGCAGGTGCGCGAGTACAGCGGCCCGATCCCGATCACCGCGGTCGTCGAGCTGCAGCCGGACGAGTCCACCGAGATCCACATGCAGAACGCCGCGACGAGCCTCGCCTTCCCGGTGCCGACCTACGGCGAGGTGGAGGCGGGCACCGGCCGCACCGAGCCGGTCGCCCTCGGCGGCATCCACGGCCGCGGCTTCTGGCTCTCCGGCGACAACGCGATCCGCTACGCGGTGCCGCCGCAGGACGACGCGATGGCCGAGCGCGAGCTCTACGTGGGCCTCTTCGTCGACCCGCGCACCAGCGAGGGCGCCTCCCGCTCGCTGCTCACCTTCCCGGACCGCTCCCAGCTGCGGCTGGTCGACGGCGTCCGCGCCCAGTACATGTCGCCCGGCAACCAGCTGCTCCACGAGATCGAGCTGCCCGAGGGCGAGGGCTGGATGCACCTCGGCCTGCGCGTGAGCGAGGGACACCAGACCATCGAGCTGCTCCACGACGGCTTCCCCCTCGACCGCTTCGAGGCGGAGGAGCCGCTCTTCGCCATCCGCGAGGGCGATCTGATCGTCGGCGAGCGGAAGGAGAAGGACGCGGGCGTCCGTGGGTGGATCGACGATTTCGTGGTGCTGCTCCACGACGTGAACCCGGAGGTCGCCTGCAACCACGCGACCGGCACCCTGGTGCGCGTGGACGACAACGCCGAGTGGGCCGAGGTCGCCGCCCGCTACCCGGCGTGGGCGCACGAGGAGGCGGCGGTGGCCGCGGGCGAGCCGACCGAGAGCAGCTTCGCCTGCTTCCTCGACCTGGGCCGCGACTACGGCGCCCACCTGGCCAACATCCCCGAGGGCACCGAAGGCGTGCGTGAGGCGATCAACTTCCCCGAGGGTCCGCTCCGCTACGGCGCACCGCGCCCGGACTCGAGCGGGAACGAGTTCTGCCTCAGCTGCCACACCGCCGAGGGCAAGGCCGCGATGGGCCTCGATGCCCTCGCCTTCCGCCCGGACGTGATGGCCGAAGACGATCCGCGCCGGCAGCCGCTGCAGCCGCCGCGCCGCGTCTTCGGCAACATCCCCGCGAGCTGGCTCGAGGGCAGCCCCGCCGAGGCCATGGTCGCCCCGCCGGAGGGTGTCGTCATCGACCAGTGGGTGCTCCCGCCCGCGGAGTAGACGACGGTTCCGGCCATGAGCGGCGATGGCGCCCCCCTGACCCCGGTGGACCGGACCTGGCTGCGGATGGAGCGGCCGGACAACCTGATGATGATCACCGGGGTGCTCACCTTCGACGCGCCCCTGGATCCCGATCGCCTCGACGCCCTGCTCCGGCACCGGCTCACCTACTTCCCCCGCTTCACGCACAAGGTCGTGGGCGACGCGTGGGTGCCCGATCCCGCCTTCGACCTGAGCCGCCACGTCCACCACGAGACGTTGCCCGAGCCGGCGGACCGCCGGGCGCTCCGGGCGCGGATCAGCGCGCTGGTCAGCACCCCGGTCGATCGCTCGCGCCCGCTCTGGTCCATGCACGTGATCCACAATCCCCGCGACGGGCGCACGGTGCTGCTTTCGCGAATCCACCACTGCATCGCCGACGGCTTCGCGCTGCTCTACGTCCTGCTCGGCCTCACCGACCCCGCGCCCGACACAGCTCTGGAGCGGCCCATCGAGCCCGCGCGGAACCCGGTCGGCCTGGGCCTGCGCAAGAGCGCCGCCCAGCTGATCGCCGCGGGCAAGACGGCGCTCGACGCGCTGAAGGAGATCCCGGCGAAGGATCTGCTGAAGCGCGCCGGCGAGGTGAGCGCCGACCTGCTGCACCTGGCCACCCTCTCCTCGCAGCCGAAGACCCGGCTGCGCGGCGCGCTGGGTCCCGACAAGCGCACCGCCTGGTCGGCGCCCGTGCCCGTGGCCGAGGTCAAGGCGATCGGCGCCGCCTTCGGAGGGGCGACGATCAACGACGTGTTGATGGCGGCCGTCGCGGGCGCGCTGCGGAGCTACCTGCAGACGCACGGGGAGAAGCTCGACGGGATGGAGCTACGCACCGCGATCCCGGTGAACCTCCGCGAGGGAGACGAGCTGCGGTCCCTCGGCAACCACTTCGGGCTGGTCTTCCTCGAGCTGCCGGTCGGCGAGCCGGACACCGGCGAGCGGCTGCGGCTGCTCAAGGCGCGCATGGACCGGCTGAAGCGCTCGCCGGAGGCGTTCGTCCTCTGGCGCCTGATGCAGCTCACCGGCGTCTCGCCGAAGTGGGTCGAAGACCTGGTCGTGCGCCTGCTCGGCGCGAAGGCGACCGGCGTGATGACCAACGTCCCCGGGCCCCGGGAGCCCCGCTACCTCGCCGGCGAGCGCATCCAGACGATCATGTTCTGGGTGCCCCAGACCGGCCGGGTCGGCCTCGGGGTGAGCATCTTCAGCTACGCCGGGGAGGTGCGCCTCGGGCTGAGCGTCGACGCGGGGCTCGTCCCCGACCCGGAGACGATCCTCGACGCCTTCCCCCGCGAGCTCGAGCGCCTCGCCGCGGCCGTCGGTCGCTGAGCACCGGCCAGCTCGCCCGCAAGATGCGATAGGCTCCGGGCCCATGGCCTCGAGCACCGGTCCGTACCGCGCCGGCGGTCCCAAAGACGACCACACCGAGGTCGAAGGCGGCATCGTCGCCGACCTCGTTCAGCAGTTCGCCGACCCGCTCGCCTTCTATCGGGAGCTGGTGCAGAACGCCATCGACGCGGAGACCGAAGAGGTCGTCGTCACGCTGAAGCACGGTCCCGGCCAGCCGGTGGTGATCTCGGTCACCGACCGGGGCGAGGGGATGGATCAGGGGACGCTGCAGGAGAAGCTGCTGGTCCTCTTCCGTTCCGGCAAGGAGGACCAGGACGACAAGATCGGCAAGTTCGGCGTCGGCTTCGTGAGCGTGCTCGCCATGAACCCCGAGCGTGTCACCGTCCGCACCTCGAAGGGCAAGGGCAAGAGCCACGTCCTGCACCTGCACCGGGACCACAGCTACGAGCTCTTCGAGGCCGGCGGCGGCGATCGCTCCGGGACCACCGTCTCCCTGACCGTCGCGATGGCCGAAGACGCCATCGCCGACCTCGTGAAGCGAAGCGAGCAAGCGCTCGCGCGCTGGTGCCGCTTCGCCCAGACGCCGATCCACTTCCGCGAGGTGCGGCAGGGAGAGGTCGTCTCCGAAGCGCGCATCGATCGACCGCTTCGCTTCCCCGAGGCGGAGGTGCAGGTCACCCACGCCGAAGGCGGCACGCGCGTCGTGGTCGCCCTCCTGGACGCGAAGGGCCAGTACGCGGGCTTCTTCAACCAGGGGCTGCTGCTCCACGAGACCCGCTCCCCCTTCGGCGGCATCCTGGACGGCGTCCGCTTCATCGTGCAGGACGCGCGCCTCGAGCACACCCTCAGCCGGGACGACGTCCGCCGCGACCGCCACTTCCGCCGCACGCTGAACCTGGTGGAACGAGTGGCCGAGAAGCAGCTGATCCCGGCGGCGCTGATGAAGCTGGCGGAGCACGCGGAGACGACCAGCCCCGATCACGCGCGGCTCCTTTCTCGGCTGGTGGCCGCGATGCCCGCGCTGCCCCTCGACGCGCGCGACTTCACCCTCCGGCAGCTGACACCGGTGAACGGGAAGCGCGGCGTCCGGCTGCGCGATGCGCGCCGTCGGCTGGTGCTCGCCGACCGGAGCGACCGACTCAGCCGGCTCCTGATGACCGAGGGCTGGGCGGTGGTCTCGGCGGCGGCGCGAGCCGTCCTCGAGCGCGCGGAGATCCCCTTCCGCAGCTCCCATGGGGACTTCACCTTCATCGGCGCGGTGGAGACCGAGCCCGCCGACGAGGCGCTGCTCGCCGCGCTGAGCGACCGGCTCGACGCCGCCAGCCGGCGGCCCGCGTCCATCGCGATGGTGGACGTCCTCGGCGCCGCGGAGCGCCGCCCTTATCTGCCGGGGGAGCCGCCGGACGGTGAGATGCTGATCGAGAGCGATTTCGACGCCGATCCCTTCCGGCTCGTGCGGCGACCGGGCCTGCTCCTGAACGTCGCCGGCGGCGCCCTTCGGGAGGCGCGACGGCTGGCGGAGAGCGACCCGCAGGTGGCCGCCGCCCTCCTCGCGCGCGACGTGCTGCTGACCTACGACCGCCTCGACGGCGACGCCGATCGGAAGCTGACCGAGAGCGGCCTCGAGACGGTGCTCGGGGTGAGCTCGTGAGCGCCCCGGGCCGAAGAGTCGCCACCGGGCGACTGCGCGTCGACGCCGGCCGCGCGGTGGCCAAGCTGCGCGAGTACCAGCTCCTCGAGCGACGCCTCTGGATCCTCGAGGCGCTCCGGGGAGCGGTCGGCGCCGGAGCCGAAGCGATCACCGTCGACGCGGACGCCGACGACGTCTGGGTCGGTTGGGAAGGCGCGCCGCCGCCGGAAGCCGAGCTCGGCGCGCTCCTCGACGAGCTGGTGAGCCCGGCGGTCGATCCGAAACGGCGCTGGGCGCGCCTCTTGGCGACGGCGGTCAACACCGCCCTCGGCGAAGGCACCCGCTTCGTCGACGTCTGGCGCTTCGACGGCGAGGACTGCGTCGGCTTCCGCTACGCGCCGGCCTTGCTGCAGGAGCGCGACGAGGACGATCAGGCGCTGCGGCCGATCCGCCACCAGGACGAGCGGCCGCCGGCGCCGCGGGTGCCCGCCCGCGGTGTGCTCATCCAGGTTCGGCGGCGCTTCGGCGCGAGCGTCATGGGCCGGTGGCTCACCGGCGCCGAGCCCCCAGAGCTGCAGCTGCTGCGGGAGGTCTCGGCCCAGGCCCGCTCCCGGGTGCCGCTGACGATTCACGACGAGGCCATCGAGCGCGACTCGGACGTGCTCCTCTCGGTGCCACTCGGCGAGCGAGCTCAGCTGGTGCTCTTCCGCACCGAGGCGATCGGTCCGCGCCCCTTCCTCTGCCACTGGCTCGAGCTGGGCGTGCCGCTCTCGATGACGGTCCCGCTCGAGGAGGCCTCGCTCCGCGGCGTGGTGCCGGCGGGGCTGCTCTACGACTCGGACCGCCTCCCGACGAACGCCGCCCGGAGCGAGGTCCGCCTGGACGAGGGGGGCCTCGACCACGTGGTGCAGCGAGCCGTCGCGAAGGGTCTCGACGAGCTGGTGCAGGCCACGATGGAGGCGTACGAGGAGGCCCTGACGGCCGGCGACGAGGCGCGCGCGGAGGCGCTCCGGGGAGCGATGCTCGCTTGGATCGGCGCCCACTGCGGCGGCGTCGACTGGCGGAACGCTCTGGGCGGCATCCCGAGCTACCTGCGCCCCTTCCGGAAGGTCGAGCTGGTGCGGAACGCCGTGGGTCAGTGGAAGCGGCTGGGCGCCATCGACAGCGGCGCCGTCCTCCGCACCGAGGAGCCGGAGGAGCCGGATCTCGAGCCGTGGCTGAAGCGAGTCCTCTGGGCACCGCCCGGTGACCCGGCCGCCTTCCTCTTCGCTCGCCAATCGCCACCGAGCCCGCGCCGGCAGCTGCGCGACGCGAACCGCGCCCTGGCGGCGAAGCGGCGCTGGCTGGAGCACGAGCAACGGCCGGCCGAGATCCCCGATCAGCCCGGGCAATGGCTCAGCGTCCGCTTCGGCCGCGACGAGAACCGGGGCCGAAGCGCGCTGCCGCTCAAGCGGCACGACCGGACCCAGCACGGCGAGGTCTGCCTGCTCGACCCGCTCGCCGTCGCCCCGAGCCAAGAGGGCATCGGCCAGGTCACCCTCCTGCACCACGGGCGACCGCTCGGGAGCGCCCGCTTCCTGAGCCCCATCCCCTACCAGGCCGTGGTGGAGTCCGGGCACCTGAGGCCGACCGGCGACTATCGCGACTGCGAGCCCAACAAGGGCTACGAGGACGCGCTGGTCGCGGCGCAGGTCTTCGCGCTCCGAGCCGCCGAGCTGCTCCTCGCCCAGATCGAAGACCACGAGCGCGAGCTGCCGGCCTGCGCTCGGCTCCGGCAGTCCCTCGACGCGGAGGAGCGACTCGAACCGCTGCGGGGCGCCGTTCATCGGGCGGTGGAGCGCCGCGATCTCGACGCGAAGCAGGTCGTGAGCCAGCTGCGCGGCGCCTTCCGAGACGCCCCCATCTTCGACCTGCACGAGGACGACGACGTGCAGCGCGTGTCGCTCCGGGAGCTCTGCGAGCGATTCGAAACCGAGGAGGTGGTCGTCCAAGCGGCCTCCCCCGACCAGCTCCCCGCCGGCCGCCCGCTCGTCTTCGACGTGGTCGCCGCGAGACTCCTGCGCCGCCGCTTTCCGCGGAAGGTCGTCGTCCAGTACGACGCCTCGCTGGCTTCGAAGCGCCCACGGATGGACGAGCGCGCGATCAGCGCGGCGATCTGGCGACCGGACTACCCGATGCTCGAGGTCGACCTCGGCGACGTCCGCGGCGCCATCGCCTGGAGCGGGCTGACCCACGGCAGCTCGGTGCTGCACCGGATGCACCGCGGCGTGCGCATCGACCAGCTGCCCTTCGAGGCGGCCTTCGAGCACTGCAAGGTCGCCATGGACGACGACCGGCTGATCCCCACCCCGGGTTGGGATGGCGCCGCGTTCCAGCCGGATCTGGAGGAGCAGCTCGGCCGCTTCGAGCAAGCGATCTGCCGCGCGGTGGTGGACGCGCTCGCCGGCAAGGAGGTCGGCGGTCTGCGGATCCGCGGCGACATCCGAAAGCTCAGCCACGTCCACGAGGCGGTGCTGCGAGCGGCCACCCACATGGACGCGCTCGACCCGGCGCGCGACCGGCTGCTGCGCGAGCTGCCTCTCCTCCCGACCGTCGGTGGCGAGAAGCGCAGCCTGAACGACGTGGCTCAGGAGACGGAGATCGCCTGGGTGGAGCGACACGAGGCGCACCTCTCCGGGGTGCCCACGGAGCTGCTCATCGCCGGGCGAGCACAGGCCGAGGTCCTCGCCGAGCTCACCGGGCGGACGGTGCGGCACGCCAAGCGGGAGCTGGACGAAGCGCGGCGCAACTATCGGCGGACCACGAACCTCGCGCTCCATCGACGCCAGCCGGAACGGTCGATCCCCGAGCCCTCGCCGCTCGGCGCCGAGGTGGTTGGCAAGCACATCGTGGAAGGGGTCGCCGAGCTCGCGACCGGCGGCTTGCCGAGGACGCGCGTCGACGTGCGAATCGAGGGACGCGCCTTCTCCCACCTCGAGGCGGATGGCCCACCCATCGATGCGATCGTCGAGGTCGAGCTCGGCCTCGGCGCGGCGACCGCCGAGCTCGACGGGCTGAAGGCCGGCGTCTCCGACGCGCTGCTGCGTCGGGTGTGGCGCGCGATGGGCACGATGCTCGAGCGCATGGCCACGCACTCACCGCGGCTGCTCCACGATCACCACGGCTGGGGCGTGCTCCTCGATCATTGGCTCGACGAGCACTTCCTGGAGCACTCGAAGAGCTCCCGTCGCACGCGGCACGCGCTCACCGCGGCGGTGGCCTACCCGGCGACGCAGGCGGGCCTGACCTCCATCGACGCGGCCAGCTCCGACAAGCAGGTGCGGGTGAGCGAGCCGCTCGGCGAATGGCTCTTCCCCGAGGACGGCGAGGAACGCCACTACCTGGACTCGCCGACGCTGGCGATCGGCGAGCCCCACCGAGGACGGGTGGAGCGCCTCGCGCTCGGCAAGCGGCTCTACGACTCCACCCGCTCGATGCGCCGGCTGCAGGACAGCCGCCGCATCGAGCAGGGCCTGGTCGAACGGCCGTCGCTCCGGCAGATCCCCCCGGAGCGCAAGGCCACCCTCGAAGAGCTGGGGGGCGCGAGCCGGCGCCGATGGATGATCGGCGAGATCGGCCTGAACCCCTCCCGCGAAGCGTCGCTGGTGGTCTACGCCGGTGGGCGCCCGACGCGGACGATCCCCCTCGACATGGAGCCGACGGTGCAGATCGCCCTCGAGGCCTCCGACCTCGCCGAGGAGGGCGCGACGCTCCCGAGCTCGCTCCGCGCCCATCTGCAGGAGCTGCTCCGGCGGCTGCTCGTGCAGAAGATCCTCCCCGGTCTCGACGCGCTCCCCCGGTGGGTGGACGCGGCGGTCCGCCGCGCCTGGCTCCTCGAGGACCTGCTCGACGACGACGACGTGGAGCAGCTCCCCCTCTTCGAGAGCACCGCCGGCACCCGGCTGTCGCTGGAGGAGGTGCGGGCGCAGGCGAAGCGCTTCGACGGCGTGTGGGTCACGACCGCGACCTCGTTCCTCGAGCGAACCCGCCTGCCCTTCGACCCGGAGCGCGTCGCGCTGCGGCTCACCGTGGAGGAGATGGCCAAGCTGGCGGTGAAGGTCGACGTCGTCGACGCCGAGGAGGAGCTGAAGCTCGACGAGACGCTCCGGCGGAACCGGGCGCGGCCGCCCGTCGAGAGCCTGGACCTCCCCGCCTCGGTGAAGCCGATGCTCCTGGCCGAGCGGACGTTCGGGGAGGGACCGCTCGAAGGGAGCATCGGGTTGCTGCACGGCGGGGCTCGCGCCGATCTCGCCCGCGTGCTCGTGTCCCGCGAGCGAGTCCCGCTCGGCGACATGCCCTCCCCCGCGGGCTGGCCGGTGGTGGCGGTGCTCGACGATGGCCGGCTGACCCCGGACCGGGTGCACGGCGCACCGGAAGCGGACCAGGCCTGGGCGTGGGCCACCGGGGCGCTGCGCAAGGCGCGGAGCGCGATGTGGCGCGAGCTGATCCCGGACCCGCCGGATGGCGCCCTCGCCAGTGTCGAGGTGAAACGCAACCCCTTCTGGGGCTCGGCGCGCGGCCGGCTCTGGCTCGGGAATCCCCGCCACGCCGGGAGCGTGCAGGTCGCCTTCGGTCGGGTGGCCCAGCCGGTGACGCCGAAGATCGAGGGGCATCCCATCCCACTGCGAGGCAACCTCTGGGTCGCCCACCGGGAGGGAGAGCGGTACACGCAGACCCAGGGAGTGCTCGCCGACTCCTTCGTCCGCCTCTGCCGACGCATCGAGAACGAGGCTTCGGCGAAGAAGCCGGACCTCTTCGCGGTGCTCTTGCGCGCGGAGCTCATCGACGCCTTCGAGTGTCGCGATTCGGTCCGCGACCGGGCCTTGCCCGGCCTCGGCGGGGTGTCGATCGCCGCGCTGCGGAACGCGCAGCGCGCGGGGCTCAAGGAGGTGCGCGCGCTGCTGCCGACCGGCCTCGGCGACGCGCCGCGGGTGATCCGCGCCGTGCTCGGCCAGAGCTTCCCTTCGTGGGTCCTGCGCGGAAGACGCGAGGCGGCGCCGGTCGCGCGAGAGCCGGCGAAGCCCCCCTCGTCGTCGACCACACGCCGCCGAAAGGGAGCGAAGCAGAAGAAGAAGAAACGGAAGCCGAGGCGCAAGGCCCACCCGCTCGATTTCCTGGCCGCCGCGCTCGGCAAGGCGCTCCGCGAGATGGGGATGGCCACGAAGGTCCTCGTGGCCCCGCGGCGGAAGAAACACCTCGTGGTGTTCGACGAGTCGCAGAACGCTCTGCTCCTCTCCGGCGCCCACCCGCAGCTGGTCGCCCTTCAGGCGGAGCAGGTGGCTCGCGGGGCGAACGCCGACCGGGCGATGCGCCTCCTGGTCGCCCACGCGGTGGGCGTGCTGGACCGCGCTCTGCAGGCCGTCACGGCCGCGTCGCAACACCACGCGACGCAGACGCTCCTCGGCCAGCCGCCCCGGAGCTGAACACGCCACCGATGGCTCTCGCGAGGGCGATCAGCAGCGCGCCGCGACGGGTCGGCGCCGGCAAGCGCGTCGCGGGCTCGGTCCGGGTGAACGCGTCGAGCCAATCCTCGATCGGCGCGCGCTCGAGCAGGCCGTCGAGGGCGTAGAGGCTGAGCCACTCCACGCCGCAGGCGCGGGCGATGGCCACGTCGTCGGCGAGCTCGCCGACGCTGCGGTAGGACCGCTCGTCACCGAGCGCTCCGCCGCCGACCACGCCGAGGGAGAGCGCGGCCGGCCCCTCGGCGGCGAGCCGCCGGAGCAAGTCGCGGGCGACCCGCCGATCGACGGTCCCGGCGGAGTAGCCCTCGAAGAGCGAGGTGTAGGCCATCGGCTCGACCCGCGCGGCGCCCAGATCGGACACCGGGGTGGCCAGGAGCCGCTCCCAGCGCGCGCCGAAGGGAACCATCGGTGGCACGACGACATCGACGCGATGGCCGGCCTCTCGCAGCCGCTGGGCCAGCGGCCGCAGGCTCGCCCGTCGCGCACCCCGATCGCCGGGACGGCGGGCGGCGTGACCGTGGAGGGCACGCCGCGTCCAATCGATGGGCGGCTCGACGTCGAAGAGGATCGGCGGCGTCCCCGGCACCCGCGCCGCGAGCTTCTCCGCGTGGCGGGCGAAGGCCTCGTGGTTGGCGCCGCTCGGCCAGCGCCCCTGCCCGTCGGTCAGCAGCGGCCAGAGCACCAGCGGCACCCCGGCCGCCCGGGCGCTGCGAGCGAGGGCGGCGGCATCCTCGCGCTGGTGCGGGAAGACCGCCACGGCCAGCTCGATGCCGTGGTCCGCGAGCACACGCAGGAGCGCCGAGTCGCTCACCACGTCGTAGGGGACGTGCTCGGAGTAGAGGCGCCGCACCGAGGTCTCGTAGCACGACCGGAGGCGCGCCGGTGCCCCGCGGGTGTAGGCTCCCGGGGCATCATGAAGATCCTCTACGGCGTGACCGGCGAGGGGATGGGTCACGCCATCCGCAGCCGGGTGATCCTCGAACACCTCTTCCAGCAAGGACACGAGGTCGAAGTGGTGGCCTCCAATCGGGCGGCGACCTTCCTCTCGGAGCGCTTCGCCAACGTCCACCGGATCCACGGGCTGCACATCGTCAGCAAGGAGAACCGGGTGCGGAAGGGGCGCACCCTCTGGTCGAACGTGAAGGAGGGGCTCGCCAAGCTGCCTTCGCAGGTGCGCGCCTACTTCGGGCTCATCGAGGACTTCGCGCCCGAGGTGGTGATCAGCGACTTCGAGAGCTGGAGCTACCTCTACGGCATGGCTCACGACCTGCCGGTGATCTCGGTGGACAACCAGCAGGTGATGAACCGCTGCACCCTTCCCGACGAGGTGCTCGAAGGCTCCCGGGCGGAGTTCGCGGTGGTGAAGGCCTTCGTGAAGGCGAAGCTGCCCTTCTGTGCGCACTACGTGATCGCCACCTTCTTCGAGCCGCCGATCCGCAAGCCGCGGACCACGCTGCACCCGCCGATCCTCCGCCCGGAGGTGCTCGCGGCGACGCCGACCAAGGGCGAGCACCTGTTGGTCTATCAGACCTCCACCGACAACGAGCGGCTCCTGAAGGTGCTCCGCGCCTGCGGGCGCGAGTGCCACATCTACGGCATGGAGCGCGAGCTCACCGAGGACCGCCGGGACGGGAACCTGATCCACCGCCCCTTCTCCGAGCAGGGCTTCATCGACGACCTCGCCTCCGCCCACGCGGTGGTCGCGAGCGCCGGCTTCACGCTGATGGGCGAGTGCGTCTTTCTGAAGAAGCCCCTCGCCGCGATCCCGCTCGAGGGCCAGTTCGAGCAGACGCTGAACGCGCGCTACCTGCAGCACCTCGGCTACGGCGCCTGCATCGAGGGCGAGCTCACGGCCGACCGGCTGGCTCGCTTCTTCGACGCGGTGCCGGCCTACGAGGCGGCCCTCGCGAACGTCGAGCACGATGGAAACGCGGGGCTTTTCGCGACGATCGACGGGCTCCTCGAGCAGGTGGCGGCCGGCACCCTCGAGGGGCGGCGGGGCCCTCTCTGAATCGGGACCGGTTGCGTTCGAGCGTGACCTTTGTGAAACGTCAGGTGGGGGGAGCGCGACCCTTGTGCAATAGGGTGGCGCGGTCCCATCCGGCGTGCATGGCGCCGGGTAGCGACCCCACCGAACCACACTCGAATGACGCGAGGAGAACTCTGATGAGCAAGATGGCTCGACGAATGATGGCCCTCGCAGCGATCACGGCCCTGACGGCCGTGGGCTGCGGTGACGACGATGGCGATGGTGATCCCATCGACGCCGGTAACGACATGAACACGCCGGTGGACATGGGCGAGTGCGTCCCCACGACCTGCGCAGCCGAAAGTGCCAACTGCGGCATGATCGACGATGGCTGCGGCACGATGATCGATTGCGGCACCTGCACCGATCCCGAGACCTGCGGTGGCGGCGGCACGCCGAACGTCTGCGGCGAGGGCGAGTGCACCCCGACGACCACCTGTGAAGACGAGGGCGCCGAGTGCGGCATGATCGACGACGGCTGCTCGGTCGTCGCGTGCACCGACACCTGCGATGCGGACACGCAGATGTGCAGCGATGAGAACCTCTGCGTCGATGCCGCGTGCGTTCCCACGAGTGACGAAGAGGTCACCTGGGAGGCCTGCACCGACGGCGAGGACAACGACTGCAACGAGCTGACCGACCGGGCCGAAGAGGCCGGCTGCGCCGTCTGCCCGCCCCCGGGTGACGCCGCTTTCGCGACCGCCGAGGACAGCGACGCGCTCTGCGGTGACGGCATCGACAACGACTGCGACGGCTTCATGGACTGCGTGGACTTCGACTGCCGCGACAGCGCGATCACGGTCTGCCCGGCCGAGGACACCGACGCGCTCTGCAGCGACGGCATCGACAACGACGGCGACGGACGCATCGACTGCCTGGAGCGATCGTGCGCCGGGGACGGCGTGACCGTCTGTGACGCGGCCACCATTGGCACCGAAGACGACGCCACGCTCTGCGCGGACCTCCTCGACAACGACGATGACGGGCGCATCGACTGCGACGACGACGACTGCTCCGGCATCGGCTACTGCTCGTCGACCTCCGACGAGAGCGACGTGACCGACGGATGCACCGACGGCTTCGACAACAACGGTGACGGACGCATCGACTGTGCCGACTTCGACTGTTCGGAGAATGCGGCCTGCACCGGCGAGAACGACGCCGCGGCCTGCACCGATGGAACGGACAACGACGGCGACGGCCTGATCGATTGCGCGGACAGCGACTGCTACACCGACCCCGCCTTCACGGTCTGCCTCGACACCCCCGAGGACTGCACCGCGGCGGGCGACGAGGACTTNNCTTCGACCCCGAGTGCCTCGCGACCTGTGAAGCCGAGGCGTGCTCCGTGGACAACCCGGTGGGCACCTGCGCGGATACGGCGCAGATCTGCACCGTCGCTGGATGCGTGACGCCCCCCTCGGCGGCTGGTGACCTCGTGATCACCGAGATCATGCAGAACCCGGGAGCCACCTCTGACAACGACGGCGAGTACTTCGAGATCTACAACCCGAGCGACACCGCCACCTACAACCTGGTCGGCTGCGAGATCACCTCGGGAACGAACGGCCCCTACCCGATCGATGAGAGCCTGGAGATCGGTCCGGGCGAGTACCGGGTGTTGGCGCGCACCACGTCGGCCGGGTTCACCCCCGACTACGTCTACGACAGCGCCTTCAACCTGTCGAACACCAGCGACGACGCTCAGATCAGCTGCGGTGGCACCCTGATCGACATCGTCGCCTACGACGACGGCGCGACCTTCCCGGACCCGACCGGGGCGTCGATGAACCTGAGCCCCAGCGCGCTCGACGCGACGTCCAACGACGATGGCGCCAACTGGTGCGAGTCGACCAGCGACCTCGGGAACACCGATCTGGGTACCCCCGGAGCGGCCAACGACACCTGCCCCTGAGGTAGCGAGAGCCGAGAGGAACGCCGCGCGGCTTCGGTCGCGCGGCGTTTTTCTTTCCGTCCACCCAGCGGCCACGGAGTCGTGTCAGCGTGGCCACGGGCGGGCGCCATGCCCACTGAAATCGTTGCGCTTTTGGGTTGGCGCCCCTCTTGCGAGGTGTACGCGGCATGTGGACGAGGATTGCTCTTTGGGCGGGCCTGATGGCCCTGGTGGGGACGGTGGCGGCGCACGCGCAGGCGGTGGTGCCCCAGTACACGCACCGCGGCTACGTCGGCGCGGTCGCCTTCGACGACGATGACGCGCGGGTGGCCGTCGCCAGCTCCGGCGGCTTCGTGTCGATCCTCGACGTGGCCTCCGGCCGCGTGCTGGCCGTGCGGCGGCTGCTGCGCTCGAACGAGTCGGACTTCATGGACACCGAGCTCGACGGCCCGCTGCTGCGGACCATGGGCTCGATCGCTGGCGACGAGCCGGAAGCGCTGACCTGGAACTGGGTCGAGGACAGCCTCGCCTCCGAACGCTCCGACGATCCCTTCGACTGGAATCGCGCGGACGAACGCAACGAGGTCGTGGGCCGCGGCGGCCGAGCCGTCGTCGGCGGCGGCTCCTCCGAGCTCCACCGCGAAGGGGCGGAGCCGGTCACCATCGACGGCGTCATCGTCTGGATCGGGGCCCGGAGCGCGCTGATCCGTCGGGGAGGCTCGCTCGTGCGGCTCCGGCTGCGGGACCTGAGCGAACGAGTGATGGTCCCGGAGGGCGTCGATCAGGTGTGGGTCGGGCCGCGGGGCGTGGTCGTCTTCCGCGACGACGAGATGGATCGCTTCACCCTCGTTCGGCGCGACGGCGGCCGGCACCACTACCGGCCCGGCGGTGAGCACAGCGTGTGGCACGTCCACGCCGCCCCCGGCGGCGAGTCGGTGGTGCTCGCCGGGCGCTTCGGCATCCAGCGCTGGACCGCCGAGGGCGTGACCGACGGAAGCTGCGATGGCGAGAACCTGCTCGCGGTCGATTGGGAGCGCGGCCTGAGCTACGGCCGCTACGGTCGCTGCACCCGGCGCGGGACCCGGGCGTCGTACCCGAACGAGCAGCAGGCGGTCGCCGCCACCGACGACGGCACCGTCCTCCTGCTCGGCGACGGCCGCTTCTTCGGCCGCCGAAGGCCGCGCGCTCGGGTCCGGGACCTGCCGCCGCTCGAGTGCGAGGAGTACGGCCATTGCAACTGGAGCGGCCGCTTCGCGGCGAAGGGCGAGCTGCTGCTCATCGAGCTCGAGCCGAGCTGGGGCCTGGAGGACGCCGAGAACCGAGTGGTCCGCACCCGCACCGGGCGAGACCTCTTCCGGGTCCCCGCCGGGCGCACCTTCGCGGTGTCGGCGGACGGCTCGCGCATCGCCGTGCTCCATGGCGGTGGCGGTGTGGTGCGCGACGCGGAGGGCGCGGTGCTCTACGCCTTCGGGACCGAGGCGCCCGATGACGATCGGCCGATGCCGATCGTGTCGTTCAGCGCCGATGGCCAGCGCTTCGGCTGGGCGACCGAAGACACGGTGAACGTGCTCGACGCCGATGGACGGCTCGAGCAGCAGATCGCGGTGCAGGGACGCCCACGCTTCCTCCGCCTGACCGACGACGGCGTCGCCTTCGGGGACGACGACGGCACCGAGATCCGTCGCGGCGCGCGCACCCACCACGAGGCGGCCGGCGTGAGCCCCACCACCGCCGCCTGCGTCGAGGGGCGCTTCCGCAGCCTCGGCGCCGACCTGAGCGTGGTCCGCGGCCCCGCCTGCGCGGGGGGCCAGGCCGAGCGACGCGGGGACCTCTACGTCCGGAAGATGGGCGGCGCCGTCCGGCTCTGGCACCGCGATCGGGTCCTGACCCTCCAGACCATCCGGCGGGACCGCCGGGTGACGCCGATGGCCTACTCCGCGGACGGTCGGTGGTGGACGCCGGCCCCGGAAAACACGGAGCCCACGGAGGCTCCGCTGGCCCTTCGCCGGCGCCTCGAGAGCGCGCCGATGGCGGAGCCGGCCGACCCGGATCTCCTCGAGGCGCTTTTCGGCCCGACCGCCGACGCCGACTGAGCCCCACCCGGGGGCGACGTTTACCCCTACGGTAACGGAGTGAACTCGGTTTCGAGGAGTTTGCTGGTGCTGTGTCTTTATGGGTATGGTGTGCGCCAGGGGGCTGCGGGGTCGGCCTCCGCGGAGGTGTGCGGATGCTTGTTTGGAATCGGTGGAGCGTGGCTCTGCTCGCAGCGTTGTCGCTGACGGTCGTCGGCTGCGGCGACGACGGAGGGGGCGGCCTGGACGGCGGTGGGGGCACCGATGCGGGCGAGGTCGAAGCGATCGACATCGTCGACGCGGCGCTGGTTCAGACCATGGCGCCCGAAGAGGTGCGCGCCGGCGATCTGATCCCGGTCACCTGCACCATCCTGGACGAGAACGGCGAGGTCTACTCGTCCGCCGGTCGCACGCCGCGCATCCGCGTCTCGCCCGAGGGCTCGGTCGAGCGCAGCGGCGGCGAGATCACCGCCGTCCGTGTCGGCACCGTCGAGGTCAGCTGCGGCTTCCCGGACCTGATGCTCACCGACGAGACCCCCGCGCTCGTGCGGATCGTCCCCGGCGAGGCGACCGAGGTGATCACCGCCGTCGACCGGAACTCGACGGATGCCGGCGGCACCGTGAACGCCACCTGCGAGGTCTTCGACGCCTACGGCAACCGCGTGGAGGACGCCGAGCCGACCCTGAGCGTCACCCCGAGCTCGGACGGCACGACCATCGAGGACCTCTCCGCCACGCTCACCGAGGCGGGCATCTACGACTTCGGCTGCGCGCTCGACGGCGCCACCACGACTCCGCAGCGAGTGGAGGTCACGCCCACGCTGCCGGCGGCCCTGGTCGTCGCGAAGGTCCCGGACCAGCCGGTCTACGGCATCGGCCAGGTCATCGAGGTCGTCTCCATCGTCACCGACCAATACGGCAACGAGGTCGTGGACGCCGAGGTCGGCTACGTCAGCAACCCAGCGGCGGGCATGACCATCGGCAGCAGCCGCTTCCGCTACTTCGCCGACGGCACCTACGTGGTCACCGTCACGGTGGCGCCGCCGACCGAGGGCGACGTGGTGCTGAGCGAGGACGTCGAGATCATCGTCAACGGCAACGGCCCGCAGATCCAGTGCGACAACCCGGCCGACGGCCAGATGATCGATGTCGCCCCGGGCGGCACGCTCAACTTCCAGGGCACCGTGGACGACACGAGCGGCGTCGACTCGGTGACCGTCAACGGGGCCGCGGCGACCCTCGACGGCTCCGGGAGCTTCTCCATTCCGGTCACGGTCGAGTTCGGCATCAACTTCCTGGACATCGTCGCCACCGACTCCTTCGGCGAGGAGAGCAGCCGCACCTGCGCCTTCCTCGCCTCGGACCGCTGGGCTCCGCCCGGCGACGTGCTCGACGACACCGTCGCCCTCAGCCTCGCTCAGGGCGCGATCGACGACGGCGACCCGGCCGGGGACATCGATTCGCTCAACGACATGCTCTTCCGGGTGGTCAACTCGGACGGTCTCCGGAACACGCTGCACACCACGATGCTGGCCAACAACCCGCTGAAGAACAGCTGTGACCAGACGGTCTTCGGCGTCTGCGTGATGCGAAGTCGGATCCGCTATCTCGACTCGGCGTTCCCCGGCCCGAACACCACCAGCCTGACCCTCGTCGACGGCGGCCTCGCCGCCAACGTGCGGCTGGAGAACGTCCGCCTGCGGGTCCGCGCGGACGGCCAGATCTCGGGCATTCCCTTCGACACGACCGGCTGGGTGACCTTCTCGTACGTCGACATCGACCTCATCTTCGACGCCGGGCTCTCGAGCGGTCGGCCGACCCTGACCGTCCGCCCGGGCTCGGTGAACGTCGATAGCGGCAACGTCAGCTCGAGCTTCAGCGGCCTCGACGGCGCGATCGTCAACATCGTCATCGACCTCTTCCAGGGCTCGGTTCGCGGCCTGATCGAGAACACCCTCACCACCTTCGTCGAGGACAACTTCGACGCGCTCCTCGACGGCGTGGTCGGCAGCCTGGACATCTCGAGCCTCGGCAGCACCTTCACCGTCCCGCGCCTCGACGGGGCCGGGACCATCGATCTCAACTTCGGCGTCGGCTTCTCGTCGCTGAGCCCGACCTCCTCCCGGCTGCTCTTCGGCATCGGGACCCGCTTCAGCGGACCGACCAACATCGGCAGACCGACGCTCGGCGTGGCCATACCCCACGGCGGCACGGCACCGCTGCTGGACGATCCGACGCTGAGCGGGAGCAACACCGCGGGCGTCTCGATTCACCTCGCGCTCTTCAACCAGGTCCTCCACGCCCTCTGGCGTGGCGGGCTCCTCGAGGCGACCATCGACTCGAGCACCCTCGGCGGCGACTCGCCGGATGGGCTCACGGCCGTCGTCAGCGGCGCCCTGCCGCCGGTGGCCACCATGAACGGCGAGGGCGAGGTCGAGCTGGGCATCGGCACCCTGGCCATGCAGCTCACCTACCCGGGCATCTTCGACGACCCGATCTTCGTGGTCCTCGGCGCCCGGGCGAGCACCGACGTCGCTCTCAGCGGCAACGACATCACCTTCGGGACCATCACGGTGACCGACCTCTACTTCTCCGCCGAGGGCGTGTCGCTCGACATGTCCACCCGCGAGACGCTCGAGCGCTTCTTCACCTCGCTGGTCCAGTCGATCGTCGACGGCGCGCTCAACGACGCGCTGCCGGCCCTCCCGATTCCCTCCTTCACCTTGCCCGCCTCGGTCGCCGACTTCGGCCTCGTGCCGGGCTCGGAGCTGGGCATCACCTCACCGGCGCTCACCACCGAGCGCCCGCACTTCGTCCTCCGCGGCGGCTTCGGGGACATCTGAGATGCGCAACCTACGATTCATCCTTCCGCTCCTCTTCCTCGGCCTCGTCGCTTGCGGCGACGATGGCGGCGGCATGGACATGCCCCTCGACGGCGCCGTCGTGGCGACGCCCGCCGGCATCGAGGTCGCGGTCATGCCCGGTCGCACCTACTACCGGACCGAGCAGGCGGTGCGCGTGGTCGCCACCGTCATCGACGCCGACGAGAACGTGATCGAGGACGCCCAGGTCACCTTCACGGTCGACCCGGCCACGAGGGCCACCGACCTCGGGGACGGCAACTTCATGCTGACCGAGGAGGGCTTCGTCACCTTCGACGCCTGCACCGCCATCGATGGGGTCACCGGGGAGCCGCTCTGTGACTCGGTGCNNACGACGGCGCGCCGAGCCTCGAGGTGACCTCGCCCACGCCCGGCCAAGAGCTGGGCGGTGAGGGCGCGACCATGATCGAGGTGACCGGCTCCGTCGCCGACAGCCGAACGCCGACCGTCTTCATCAACGGCGTCCCCGCGGAGGTCGACGAGATGGGCATGTTCAGCGGCTCGGTCACGCCGCTCTTCGGCGTGAACCACCTGGAGATCGTCGCCTCGGACGAGGTGACCGATCAGGCCCGGATCCAGATGGACGTGATGTGGGCCGATCGCTACAACGCGCCGGACGCGGGGGACAACCCGTCGGTGACCCTCCCGGAGGGCATCACGCTGCAGCTGGGCCAGGCCTTCTTCGACGACGGGGCACCCCTCGATCTGGAAGCCACGCCGCTGACCACCCGCGATCTGGCAGGCATCTTCGAGCTCGTGCTGGCGAACCTCGACTTCATGAGCTTCCTGCCGAGCCCGCTCATCGACTCGTCGGCGCTCCAGCTGAACGTCACCTCGGTCGACGTCTCCGACGTGACCGTCGAGGTGGACGTGGTCGACGGCGGCGTCGAGCTCTTCGTGCGCTTCGGCAACATGGTAGCCAACACCAGCGGCAGCCTGGACTTCGAGGGCTCCATGCTCAGCCTGGACGGCAGCGTCGGCATCACCGCCAGCGCCTTCGCGGCCATGTCGGTGAGCAAGGCCGACCTGGACAGCCCGATCGTCGCCGAGGTCGACGCGCTCGACGTGGCCATCGAGGACATCCGCGGCAACTTCACCGACGACCAGGCGAACGCCATCCTCGCGCTCGCCGAGAGCTTCTTCCGGACCACCCTGGAGGACGAGCTCCGCGCGGGCTTCAACAGCTCGCTCGTCGAGGCGTTGCCCGACATCCTCGGCGGCGCCCTCGAGGGCCTCGACACGGCGCTGCGCGATCAGACCATCCCGCTCGAGACGGACATCTTCCCGGCGCTGACCATCAGCCTCGACGCCCGCCTCGCGCGCATCGAGACCGCCCAGCGGCGCTGGCTGCGCGCGCCCTTGCGCTTCCAGCTCGGCACCGACGCGGCCATCGTCCACCCGGAGACCCGCGGCGCGGTCGATCTGGTCGCCGCCGCCGATCCCCTCTTCGACGGCATCCCGGTCCAGATGGGCGTGCGCCTGCTCGTGATCAACGGGCTGCTGCACACGCTGTGGAACAGTGGCCTGCTCGAGATCGACGCCACCGGTCTGCTCCCCGAGTCGATCGCCGGCGCGGTGGAGGAGGCGGTGATCAGCGGCAAGATGGCGCCCATCGTTCGTCCGGCCCGTGGCGCCGAGACCAACGACCTGGTGATGAGCATCGGTCAGATGGAGCTGAAGCTGCAGGTGCTCGAGGACATCACCACCTTCGGCGTGACCATCGAGGCTGGCGCGGATCTCAACGTCGCCGACGGTGCCGTCGCGCTCGAGCTGGCCGAGACCCCGATCATCCGCACCTGGATCATCGAATCGAACACGCCGACGCCGCTGATCGACGACGACGCGCTCAAGACCCTCCTCGAGGGGGACCTCTGGACGCAGATCCGCGAGTCGGTCACCGGGGGCATCATGTTCGAGCTGCCCTCGCTGGACGTGGGCGACCTCTCGGCGCTGGCGCCGGGCCTCTCGGGCTTCGCGCTCTCCATCGACATGAACGACCGCCTGGACGTGCGCGAGGACAGCGCGGTCCTCGACCTCGCCATCGTCGGCTCGCTGCCGTAGCTCGGCTACCAGCGGGCCGTCAGATCGCCGCGGGCGATGGCCCGCCGGAGCGGCGTCGCCGAGCGGAAGCGCTCGGCGTCGCCCGGCTCCTCGAAGACCGCCGAGCGTTCGTCGAGAGTCCGAAAGGCGCGCTCGAGGGCGTCGCTCCCCGCCCGGTCGAGAGCCTGACCGACGCGGGCGACGAGCCAGAGCGCCTCCAGCCGCGTGCCGTGCACGTCACGGTAGATGGTCCGGGGTCCATCGAGGGCGACGGCGGCCTCGGCGGCGGCGAACGCCTCGTCGAGCGCTCCTCGATCCTCGGCGAGGCGGCTGCGGGCGACCGCGTGGCGGCGCCGGTCCAGCGGACGGCCGGTGATCTCGGCCAAGAGCGCCATCAGCTCGAGGTCGGTCGCCGCGCGCCCGAGCTCCCCCGTCCGGAGCAGCGCCCGCATGCGACCGCAGAGCGCCTCCGAGCGCTCGCTGGGGTACTGGCCCAGGATGGCGTTGGCTCGGCCGTAGCACTCGAGGGCCGCGGGGTCGTCGCCATCCATCGCGAGCAGGTCGCCCTGCTGGCTCCACGCCAGTCCCACCACGACGGCCATCCCGTGGGCGTCGGTCCGTAGCACCGGCGCGAGCACGGTCGCCGCCTCGGACCGCCGGCCGCAGCCCTTGAGGAGCCGACCGAGCCGAAGGCGGGAGAAGAGGGAGGGGCCGGTCGCGCCCACCTGCTCTTCGAGCGAGAGCGCTCGCTCCCAGAGCTCGATCGTCTGGTGCGCCAGCCCGCGGTCGAGGGTCAGCCGACCGAGCTCCACGACCGCGAGCGCCTCCCGCTCGAGATCCCCCCGAGCGCGCACGAGGCGGAGTGAGCGCCGCTGAGCGCGCTCCGCCTTCTCCAGGTCACCGTCCCTCCGATGGGCGCGCCCCATCACGCGCTGCGCATCTCCGAGGAGCTCGGCGTCGTCGGCCCGGCGCGCGGCGGCGACGGCGCGGCGGGCGCTCGCCGCGCCTCCCGCGAGACCCAGGTGGCTCTCGGCCATGGCGAGCCCGAGGAGCGACGCGGCCGGGCTCTCGCCGAGCTCGTCCGCCAAGGCGACGGCCTCCTCGAAATGACTCCGGCTCCCATCGAGGTCGCCGGTCATGGCGGACGCCTTGCCGAGCACCTCGAGCAGCCGAAGGCGGGGGACGCCGGTCGCCTGGGCGAGCTGTCGCTCGCAGATCCGCCGCGCCTGCCCGACCCGCCCCTCCCGGACCGCCAGGTGACCACGCCGCCAGACGAGCTCCCCCTTCGCCGCGCCGAGGCTCTCCGCCATGGCGAGGGTCGCCATCGCGTCCTCGAGCCGGCCGAGGCGCAGCGCGAGGTCGTGCTCTCGGAGGAGTCGGTCGACCTCGGGCGTCGACTCGAAACGGGAGAGCGTTCGGGAGAGGCGCAGCGCTTCGTCGAGCCGGCCCCGCCGCTGGGCGATGACGGACGCCTGCCGCACGAGCTCGCTCGCGCCCGCGTCGTCGCCGGCCTGCTCGCGAAAGGCGGCCGCCCGAGCCAGCTCGCTCGGATCTCCGTCGGCCTCCTCGAGCACCAGCTGCGCCGCCCGCAGGCAGGTCGCGTCCCGATCGCGGCGAGGCAGGGCGACGCGCACCGCCTCGGCGTAGGCCTGATGCAGGACGTGGTGCGCGCCGCGACCGAAGCGCTGCACTCGCTCCACCAGGCCGCGTTCGAGCAGCTCGGCGAGACCGGCGGAGATCTCCGCCGGCTCGAGGCCCGCGACCCGCGCGAGCTCCGCGACGGTGGCCGGCCGGGACCAGATCACCATCGCGAGCGCGGCGGTCCGGCCCGCGCGACTGGAGAGCCGGACCCGCTCCTCCAGCACCACCCAGGGCTCGCGCCAGAGCAGCGGTCCCTCGGCGACGAAGCGGCCGTCGCGGTCCCGGATCAACCGGCCCTCGTCCACGAGGAGGCGAATGCTCTCCCGTACGTGGAAGGCGGAGCCGGTGGCGGCGAAGAGGCGCTCACCGAGCTCGGTGCCTTCGAGCACCTCCGGGCCCACCAGGCCTTCGGCGACCGCCCGGAGCTCGGCGGCGTCGAGGGGTCGAAGCGTCAGCGTGCTCACGTGCGTCCCGCCCGGCCACTGGGGCGTCACCCCGCCGGTCCGGGTGGTGAGCACCACGGCGCCCCGCATGCCCGCGGCCCGAGCCCGCTCGAAGATATCGGCGAGCTCGAGCTGCTCGTCCCAGCCGACACTGTGGAGGTCCTCGACGACGACCACGAGGTGCTGACGCCGCGAGCGTTCCGCGAGCAGGGCACCCAAGATGTCTCGCCGCGCCTTCGCCGCGGCGTCGAGGTCGACCTGCTCGGGCACCGACTCCCGGCCCTGGCGGAGCTCCGGCAGATCGTGCGCCAGGATGCGCCGTTGCTCGTCGTCGAGCGCCCGCCGCTGAAAGGGGTCGAGGATCTCGCGGGCGAGGGCCACCGCGGTGCTCTGCCGGTCACGGAGGCCCCGAAGCTCGAGCAGCCGGCCACCGGCCACCTGGTGTCTCCGTCGCAGCTCGGCGACGACCCGCGACTTCCCCGAGCCCGGTCCCCCCTCGACGAAGAGGAGCTGGCCCCCGTCGGCGTCCACGGCCTGCTGGAGCGCGTCGAGGACCTCGCGCCGGCCGGTGAGCGGCGCGTGGGCCACGTGGCTGGCGAGCGTCGACGGCGTGTCGCGTTCGAAGACCTGGCCCGTCGCTTCGCTGAGCGCTTCGAGGGCGGCCCAGGCCGACTGGAATCGTTGGTCGGGGTCCTTCGCGAGCAGGCGAGTGATCCAGCGCTCGACCGCCGGCGCCACCGAGCCTTCGAGGGAGGGCACCGGCGCGAGCAGGTGGGCCATGAAGGTCTCGCGGGCGGTGGAGCGATAGAAGGGAGGCCGACCGGCGATCAGCGCGTGCATCGTGCAGCCGAGCGAATAGAGATCGCTGCGCACGTCGGCGCCGGTCCCGTGGATGAGCTCGGGGGCCATGTAGTCGGGGCTGCCCTCGAACTCGTCCGAGACGGCGCCGAGGGCGCGGGCCACACCGAAGTCGAGGAGCACCAGCCGGTTCGTCGGCTCGTCGATCATGATGTTCTGCGGCTTCACGTCCCCGTGCACGACCCCGCGGCCGTGGAGATAGTCGAGGGCGCGCAGGAGCTGAGCGATCCACCCGAAGCCCACCGGAGAGTCGATCGGCACCCGGCTGCGGCTGAGCGAGGAGCCGCGGATCAGCGGCTGACTGAGCCAGGCGTAGTGCCCCTCGGTGACGCCGAAGTCCATGGCGCCCACGAGGTGCGGGTGCGTCAGCCCGGACAGGAGCTGGAACTCGCCCTCGAGGATCGATCGGGCTCGGGGTCCGAGGGCGCCGACGCGGTGGATCTTGAGCGCCACCTCTCGATCGAGTCGGCCATCGTGGGCGCGGTAGACCTCGCCGTAGCCACCGGTGCCGAGGAGCTCGAGGATCTGGAATCGCCGGGCGACGACCTCGCCCGCGGCGAGATGCTTCGTCGGAATGAGCGAAGGGGAACGCTGCTGTAGCGTCGGCCGCTCCAGCGGATCGCCGAAGCGGCCGATGTCATCCTGATCCCCCGACATCGACCGGCTCCAGTATGGAGTCACTCTTCGTGGCTGACCACGATCTCGGCGAGAACGCGATCGATCCATCGATCGATCACCCATGGAAAGGGCCACATCCAGCCGTAGGCCGGGCCGGTGAACTGACGCCGCACCTGCGCACGGAGCCGCGGCGCCTCGGCGGCGGCGACGCCGTAGACCTCGGCGGTGGCGCGGAACGTCTCCGCGTAGGCCTCCCATTCGAGGCGCGCACGACCGTAGGCCAGGCCCAGCGGGAGGATCGGCAAGAGGTAGAGGAGGCTCATGCCGATGCGTCCGTAGCGCCGAAACTGCCTCAGGTGGACCGCCTCGTGGCGGAGGGTGACGTAGCGAGCGCGCGGATCGCGGTCGGCCCAGCCGCTGGGCAGGTAGAACGTGCGCCCGATGGTGGTGAAGTAGCGGTCGAGGTAGGAGCGCTGCCCGCCGAAGGTGATCACCTTCAGCGCCCGGTCGATCCAGCGCGAGAAGGGGTCACCGGCCTTCTGCACGATCCGAATGCCGAACTCCTCCCGAAGCTCGTCCAGGTAGCGGTCGGGATCGGGATCGCTCACCCCTCGATGCTCCGGGAGATCGCCGCAGGCGGCAAGCGCCGTTGCCGTGCCCTCCGGAAGCTGGTTGGATGGGCCCATGAAGCGTGTGTGGGTACTGGTGCTCGGTGTTCTCGTCGGCTGCGGTGACGACGGCGGCGGCGACTCGGATGGGGATCTCGGTCTCGACCAAGGAGTGATCGACGCCGGACCGCCGGAGTGCCTGGCGATGGAGCCGCCGAGCGATGCGGTGACCGGCGAGTGCGAGGCGGTCGTGATCGACGAGCAGGCCACCCTCCCCGTCGGTGACGACGGAGCCGGCGGCTACATCGTCCCGGGGGCCAAGCGCGTCACGCGCGTCGGTGACGTCCTCGAGCTGCCCGGCTTTCCCTTGGCGGTCTACCCGGTGCCCGGCACCGGCTACGCACTGGTCACCGACGGCGGCGTCGCCGCCGAGCAGCTGAGCGTCGTCGACCTGGAGACGATGAGCGTGGTCGACCAGCGTCTCTTTCGGCGCTCGACCTCCGAGGCGACCTATCTCGGCATCGACTCGACCAGCGACGGCTCGCAGGTCTTCGTCAGCGGCGGCGGCACCAACATGGTCTGGGTCTACGACTTCGACACCAGCACCGGCCAGCTCACCGACCGGCCGGCCCTCGAGCTCGCCGCGACCACCGACGAAGGGTACGTGAGCGACATCCGCCTGTTGGCGGACGATCGCACCCTGGTGGCCACCCTCCTCTTCGGCGCCCAGGTGGTCTGGTGGGACACGGTCACCGACAGCGAGATCGCTCGCGTGCCGCTCATCGAGGACAGCCGCCCCTTCGGCCTCGAGCTCTCGCCCGACGAGTCCATGGGCTACGTCTCCCTCTGGGACGAGGCCGTCGTGATCCCGATCGACATGAGCGCCCGGACCGCCGGTGACGCGATCATGGTCGGCAAGAACCCGGAGGGTCTCGAGCTCTCGCCCGACGGCACGACCCTGGTCGTCGCCGACTCCGACAGCGACTCGCTGAGCCTCATCGACGTGGGCACCGCGACGCGAACGCAGCAGCTCTTCATCGACGGTGAGACCGCTCTGCGGGGTGCGTCGCCAGCGGAGGTCGCCTTCGCACCGAGCGGGCGGATGTTCGTGGTCAACGCGGGCGAGAACGCCGTCGACGTCTTCGAGGCGGACACCTACGAGCGCGTCGGGCGCATCCCGACGATGTGGTACCCGACCGACGTCGTCGTGGTGGACGACGCCAGCAGCCCGGTCGATGGCGCGGTCCTGATCGTCAACGGCAAGCACGAGGGCACCGGCGCGAACATCGACCCGGGCAACGACGACATCCTGGATCTGGTCGGCGGCTCCCTCATCAAGCTCGAGGCCGGCACCTTCGACGACGCGGACCTCGCCGCGTGGGATCTGGAGATCGAGGACAACAACACCCGCGCCCGGGACTTCCTGGACGTCGACTGCGGGGGCGCCGAGTACGACTTCCCGATCCCCGAACCCGGAATGGGCGCGTCGAGCGTGATCGAGCACGTGGTGATCGTGGTCCGGGAGAACAAGACCTACGACGCCTACTTCGGCGACCTGACCGACGAGGGCGGCGCCCCCTACGGCAACGGCGACCCGTCGCTGGTGCTGATCCCGTCGGCCGAGATGGACATGGTCATCCCGAACACGCGGAAGCTCGCCGTCGAGTTCGCCATGGGCGACAACTACTACTCGCTCGCCGAGCAATCGGTGCAGGGGCACATCCGGACCACCTGGGGCCGCAGCACCGACTTCATCGAGCGCTCCTGGCTGACCACCTGGGGCCGCGGCTTCTACGGCATCCCGCTGCAGGGCACGTCGACCCCGCTCGGCTACCCGGAGGAGGGCAGCGTCTTCGACTACTTCGCGACGCTCGATTTCGTAGAGGTCGACAACTACGGCGAGATCGTCTCCGCTCGCGCCCAGGCGCCCGACGGACAGTACCCGGGCATCTTCTACAACATGGGCGTCGCGGACATCGAGAAGGCCGAGTGGATCGAGGGGCAGGTCTGGGAGCGCTGCCGGCTGAAGGACTTCACCTACGTGCTCATGCCCAACGACCACACCTTCGGTCGGCAGGCGGGCCGCCCGACGCCCAAGGCGATGATGGCCGACAACGACTGGGGCGTCGGCCGGCTGGTGGACGCCATCAGCCACTCGACCTTCTGGGAGAGCACGGTGATCTTCGTGATCCAGGACGACCCCCAGGACGGCGGCGACCACGTCGACAACCATCGCTCGCCGCTGCTGGTGATCTCGCCGTGGGCCAAGCGAGGCTTCGTCTCCTCGGTGCACTACAACGAGTCGTCCATCTACCGGACCATCCAGCTGATCCTGGGCATCGAGGACCCGCTCAACGCCGACTGGGCGAACGCGTCGCCGATGTACGACCTCTTCACCGGCACCCCGGACTTCACGCCCTACGAGAGCATCGAGCGAGTGTGGCCCGAAGAGGAGAACCCGACCGAGGGCGCGATGGCCGCCGAGTCCGCGCAGTGGGACTTCAGCATGCCGGACGAGCAGCCCGGTCTCAGCCGGCTGCTCTGGCGCCACCTGCGCGGCACCGAGCCGCCCTGGCCGGTCCGTGACGAGCTGATCGAGCTCCTCGAGGAAGAGGCCGAAGAGGACTGATGGAGGGCGCCCCCGAGCTCGTCTACAAGATCCTGCGCCCCAGCGAACGGGAGCTCCTCGAGCGCTACGGCCGCTTCGCCGGCAGCGCCGACGACGAGCGTGACGGCTTCGTGCACCTGTCCACGAAGCAGCAGCTGGCCGGCACCCTCGCCAAGCACTTCGACGGGGAGGACGAGCTGTCGATCCTCGCCCTCGACGTCGCCGCGATGGGCGACGCGCTCCGCTGGGAGGAGTCGCGCGGCGGCGCCCTCTTCCCCCACCTCTACGGCGCCATCGTGGCGTCGATGGTCCGCGGCGAGCTCGACCCGGCCGAGCTCCCCTGACGGCCCCCCGGGGGACGGCGCCACGGGCGAGCGACCGGGAACCTGGTATATTCGCGAACCATATTCGTGAGCCGTCGCTCGACGCCTCGCGAGACGGCCCCCCGATGCGACGCTCACTCCTCCTACTCCCAGCCGTGCTCCTGGCCCTCGCTGCCTGCGAGGGCGTCGTCGGTGAGCGCCCCGGCACCGGGGATCCCGATTCCCCCGGCGATCCATGCGCCGACGGCGTCTGCGACCCCGACGACGCGTTCCCCGCCGCCACCAGCGCGTACCCGCGCCTGAGCCACGGCCAGTACGAGAACACCCTCCGCGACCTCTTCGGGCTGAGCGAGCCGCCGGGCTTGGCCGACGCTTTCGAGAGCGACCCCAACGGGACCACCGCCTTCGACAACGACAGCACGGTCCTGCAGGTCACGCCGAACCTCTGGCAGGACTACCAGGGCGCCGCCGAGGCGATGGCCGCGCGAGTCCTCGAGGACGCCGAGCTCTACGGACGGCTCACCGATGGCCTCCCGGGTACCGAGCCGGAGCGGACCGAGGCCTTCGCCCAGCGCTTCCTCCGCCGCGCCTTCCGCCGACCGGTCACCGCCGAGGATGTGCGGCCCTTCCTCGACCTCGCGAGCGGCGCGGCCACCCACTACCCGGACGCGCCGGCCGACGTGGCTCGGGTGGCGATCATCGTGCAGGCGGCGCTCCAGTCGCCCTTCTTCCTCTATCGCGACGAATCGGGCACGGCCGACGCCGACGGCCTCGTCGCCTTGGACGACCACCAGATCGCCAATCGGCTCTCCTACACGCTCTGGGATTCGATGCCCGACGCCGAGCTCTTCCGCGCCGCCGAGGCCGGCGAGCTCACCGAAGGGGACGGCCTCCGCGCCCAGGCCGCGCGCATGCTCGACGACGCGAAGGCCGAGACCAAGATCCGCTCCTTCCACCGCAAGCTCTTCGACCTCGGCCACTACGAGGACGTCGAGCTCGAGGGCTTCGCGGCGAACATCGGCGAGACCCTCCGCGCGGAAGCCGAGGCCTTCATCGAGGACGTCATCCTCGAGAACGACGGCGGTCTCCGCGAGCTCTACACCGCGCCTCACTCCTACGTGAACCAAGACACGGCGCCGCTCTATGGCCTCGAAGGCACCTTCGGCCCGGAGCTCGAGCGGGTGGAGCTCGACCCGAGTCAACGGGCCGGCCTCTTCACCCAACCCGGCTTCATCGCCTCCCATGACGGCGACACAGCGCCGATCCACCGGGGCATCTTCCTGAACCTCTACGTGCTCTGCACGGACCTGCCGGCGCCACCGGTCTTCGACCCACCGACGCTGACGGGCACCACTCGGCGCGAGCGCATCGACTCGATCACCGGCCCCGGCACCTGCGGAGCCACCTGCCACGCGCAAGCCATCAACCCCGTCGGCTATCCCTTCGAGACCTTCGACGACTTCGGTCGCTGGCGTACCGAGGACAACGGCCAACCCATCGACGCCGCCGCCTCCTTCGCCTTCGAGGATGGGGTGCGGGGCTTCGATGGCCCCGTCGAGCTCGCCGAGGCCATGGTCGAGACGATGAACGCCCACCGCTGCTACGCACAGAACTGGCTGGAGTACTCCTTCGGTCGGCCGGTGCAGCCCGGGGACACGCCGGTGCTCCAGAGCATCGCCACCGAGTCGCGCGACACCGGACTCTCCGTGAAGGAGATCCTCGTCGCCCTCGTCGACAGCCCCCTCTTCCGCAACCGCCGCCTGCAGCCCGAGGAGGCCTCGGAATGAGCCGCCGCCCCAAGAAGCCCAACGAGCTCCCGCGTCGCCTCTTCTTGCGCGGCGCTGGCACCGTCGCGCTCGGCTTGCCCTTCCTCGAGACCTTCTCGCGCTTCGCGTCCCGAGCGGACGCCCAACCACCCGCGGACAGCTTCGCCGTGTGGCTTCGCCAGGCCAACGGCGTGGCCCAAGCGGGCAACGGCGAGCCCGAGCGCTTCTGGCCCCGGGCGACCGGACCGCTGACCAGCGAGGGGCTCGCCGCGGAGAGCGATCGAGCGCTGAGCGAGCTCGCTCCCTACGCCGACCAGGTCCTCGCCGTCGCCGGCCTGCGCTTCGCGTTTCCCGGCAACGGCTGCGGCCACAGCGGCGGCGGCAACCAGTGCCTGACCGCGGCACAGGTCAGCGAAGTCCCGAGCGGCAACGAGTCGCTGGCGATGGGGGAGTCGGTCGACAACCGCATCGCCCGGGAGCTGCACCCGGAGCGCGAGCCGCTGACCCTCTTCACCGGGCGCAAGAGTGGCTACCTGCCCGAGGTGATGAGCTACCGCGGACCGATGGACCTGCGCAGCGGCGAGAACGATCCCTTCAACGCCTACATGCGCATGACCGGTCTCGCCGGGATGGACATCGAGGTCATCAATCGGATCCGCCAGCGGCGGATGAGCGTGAACGACCTGGTGCGCGACCAGATGGACCAGCTCTTGAGCGGCGACCTGAGCGCCGACGACCGGCGGCGGCTCGACCTCCACCGATCGTCGATCCGCGACCTCGAGGTGCTGATGACCTGCAACCTCTCGGAGATGGCCGAGATGGAGATGGAGGGCATCGATCCGCTCTCGGCGGGCAACTACCAGCGGGTCACCGAGATGCACATGGATCTCATCGCCCTGGGCATCGCCTGCGGCTACGTCCGTTCGGCCACCCTGCAGCTCGGCAACGGCAACGACGGCACTCAGCACGTGATCCCCGGCTACCGCGGAGGCGAGCAGCTGCCGCGCTTCCACCAGATCTCGCACCGCATCTACAGCGATGGGTCCGAGGGTGAGCCCATCGCGGGCGCCCAGGAGATGCACGGCGAGATCGACAAGATGCACCTGCGCCTCTTCCGCCACCTGATCGACCGACTCAGCGAGTACACGGCCGACGGCGGCGGCCCGCTGCTCGACCGGGGCGTCGTGTGCATGACGAACGACCTCGGCCACGGCGTGAGCCACACCTACCGGAACGTGCCCTTCATCTTCGCGGGCAGCTGCGGGGGCAANNGACTACGTCACCCACAACAAGATGTTCAACACCGTCTTGACCGCCGTCGGCATCCGGAAGACCGACGGCAGCCCGGTCGACGACTTCGGCGACAGCAGCCTCGAGAACGGCTTCGTCCCCGAGATGATCGCCCCCGACGCCCCCGACTTCTAACCGGACGTCCCGCTCGCCCTCGACGCCCTGGAGATCCGACCCCGCCCGCCTCGGAGATCCGACCCGCGCCCG
>JABAOG010008507.1_pt2 | contig 31354 bp, 29 predicted proteins | sample 7062131 | NCBI WGS metagenome assembly JABAOG01 (sample SAMN14538629, study PRJNA623070) | marine sediment metagenome | biome: marine biome [ENVO:00000428]; feature: marine pelagic biome [ENVO:01000023]; material: deep marine sediment [ENVO:00002113] | place: India: Arabian Sea | collected... | reverse complement strand
GGCCTAGAGCGCGCCGAGCTCTTCTCGCCGATGACGGTGCTGACCGCCGAGCCCTGGATGAGCGAAGCCGTCGGGGGCGTCCCCGAGCTCGTCGTCGGCGGCGTACCCATCGCCGACTATCCCGGCTGGAGCTTCTGCTCCGTGCGCCACCCGCGGACAGCCCTCGGCCTGAGCGAAGACCGCCGCACCTTGATCTTGGTCACCGTCGACGGCCGGAGCGCCGCGAGCGCCGGCATGGCCTGCCCCGAGCTCGCCGAGCTGATGGCCGAGCTCGGCGCCCACGACGCGGTCAACCTCGACGGCGGCGGCTCCACCGCGATGGTCATGGATGGCGCGACGGTCAATCGCCCCTCCGACGGAAGCGAGCGGATCGTCGGCAACAGCCTCGGCCTGGTCCTCGATGGCTCGACCGGCGTCGACGCCTGCCCCGGCGGCGGCGAGCCCCCGCCCCCCGGCGGCTTCCCGATGTGCCCGCTCGACCCCATCGGTCGGGGCGAGACCCGAACCATCGACGACCTCGACCCCTGCTTCTCCTCGCAGGGACCGAGCTACTTCGAGGGTAGCGACCACGGCTACACCTTCGCCATCGATTGCGGCGCGCCCGGCCCCCGGGCCTGCGACGCGTCCGACACCTCCGGGCGCTGGCTCTTCCACGTGGCCGACGCCGGCGAGTACCGCATCGACGTCCACATCCCCGAAGCGAGCGCGACCGGCGAGGCCTTCAGCGCCCAGGCCCCCTACCGCGTGCAACACCAGGACGGCAGCGAGGACGTCGTCGTCGACCAGCAGGCGATCGCCGGCGACTGGCTCCCCCTCGGTGTCTTCGAGCTCGCGGTGCAGAACAACGTCGTCGTCTCGCTGCACGACAACACCGGCGAGCCCTTCGTCAGCGGTGGCGACAACCGGGTGGTCGCCTTCGATCAGCTCCGCGTCGTAGCGCTGGCGAGCGACCCGATCCCCAGCGACGGGGGCGCGGACGCCGCCGACGGTGGCCCGGACGATCCCAGCCCCGACCTCGGCCCGGCGCCGGACGACGACGGCGGTGGCTGTGGCTGCCAGAGCGCCCCGCCCTCGGCCGCCCTCCCCTGGCTCCTGATGTTGCTCGCCCTCGCGCGGAGGCGGCGATGAGGGTCGCGCTCCTCCTGGCGATCCTCGCCGGCTGCACGACGGAGCTCGCGCCGACGGACGCCGCCGCCCCGGACCTCGTCGACGGCAACGCGCCAAATGGCGACAGCGGCCTCGACGCGACGAGCGATCCCGACGGTGGCCCGCCGCCGATCTACCGGGTCGCCGTCCTGAGCGACCTCAACGGCTCCTACGGCTCGACCACCTACGCCTCGACCGTCCACGCGGCGGTGGAGCGGGTGGTCGCTTGGGCGCCGGACCTGGTGCTGAGCACCGGCGACATGGTCGCCGGCCAGCGCGCCGACCTCGACTACCGGGCGATGTGGGACGGCTTCCATGCCGCGGTGAGCGACCCACTGGCAGACGCGTCCATCCCCTTCGCCGTGACCCCGGGGAACCACGACGCCTCCGGCTACGCCAGCTTCGCCGAGGAGCGGGCCATCTTCGTCGACGAGTGGAACGAGCGCCGGCCCGACGTGACCTTCGTCGACGACGCGGACTATCCGCTCCGCTACGCCTACCGGCTCGGCCCGGCCCTCTTCGTCTCCCTCGACGACACCACCGTCGGCTCGCTCGCCAACGAGCAGATGAGCTGGCTCGAGGGCGTGCTCGGGGCGAACGAGGCGGCGTTGACCATCGTCTACGGGCACCTCCCCCTCTACCCCTTCGCCGAGGGGCGGGAGACCGAGACCATCGGGGATCCCGCGCTCGAGGCGCTGCTGAACGAGCACGGGGTCGACCTCTTCATCAGCGGTCACCACCACGCCTACTACCCGGGCCGGCGCGGCCCACTGCGGCTGGTGAGCATGGCGTGCCAGGGCGCCTCCCCGCGCCCGCTGATCGGCGGCGATGGAACGCGCAGCCGGTCGGTGCTCCTCTTCGAGCTCGACGAGGGCGGCGTTCGCATGCTCGATGCCTTCGGCGGCGACGGCTACGACGAGCGCGTCGAACGCAGCACGCTGCCGGAGCACGTGGGCGAAGGCGAGCTCCGCATCGACCGCGACGACCTCTGATCGGCGGCGGTGCAGCCCGCGCGAAGGGCCGGTCAGGCAGCCCGGCGGGCGATGGGCACCGTGCCCTCGCTGCCGAAGAGGCGCTCGCGCCAGGCCTCGAGCAGCGGCGCCATGCGCTTGTCGGCGGGGTGGAAGCCGCGCCGATAGTAGGCGAGGTAGTCGGGGATCAGGCGACGGGTCAGGCCCGGCCGCACGCAGAGGAACCACCCCACCCGAAGCCAGGTGCGCGGACGGTGGGCACGCTTCTCGTCGGCCGCGAGCCGCGCGAAGAAGTAGGCCATGAACGCGACGAAGAGCACCGTCGTGAGCGCCATGATCGCCCGCCGCTCGAGCTCGCCGCCGCCCGCGGCTCGGTAGACGTCGAAGGCCACGTCCTCGTGCTCGACCTCCTCGTAGGCGTGCCAGAGCCAGAGCGCCGTGAGCCGCTCGTCGATGGCGGCGCGGTGTCGCTCGTCCTCGAGCAGCTGCGCGGCGAGGAGCGCGGTGAAGTGCTCGAGGGCGCAGGTGATCGCCAGCCGCTGCCGCGGACCGAAGAGCTTGGGGGCGAGGGTCTTGAGCACCCAGCGCAGCTCCCGGTCGACGCGCTCGGCGCTGGGCAAGCGCCCCTCGAGCGCGCGGTTCAGCGCACGGTGCGCCGCGCCGTGCGCGGCCTCCTGGCCGATGAAGCCGTCGACCCGCGCCCGGAGCTCCGGGTCGTCGATGAGGTCGCGGTGCGCCCTCACGGCGCGCACGAAGAAGTTCTCCCCCTCCGGGAAGACCGCGCTGAGCGCGTCCCAGAAGATCGAGAGGTCCGGATCGCCGTCGTACCAGGCGAGCGGGACCTCGCTGAGGTCCCCCGGGTCGAGGCGGCGCACGGTCAGCTTTCGGGCGTTCATGGCTTCAGCGTGCCGGCGCGCGTCCTTGGCGCCCACGTCGACCCGTGCCATCCTTTTGTCAATTCGGGCCAAATGCCGCGACTCCCCGCCGATGAAGAGCAGATCCCTGCCGCCCACGCCTTGCACCTGGCCGAGGTCGCGGAAGGGCTCGGTGTCGCCCGCGAGCGCCTCTTCGATGCTTGGGGGCTGAGCGAAGCGGAGGTCGCCGACCCCGGTCGTGCCATCGATCTCTCGACCGTTCGGCGGCTGGTCGCGCGCACCCGCGAGCTGACCGGCGAGGACGGTCTGGGTCTCTACCTGGGCACCCGGATGCAGATCGCCAACCACGGGAGCCTCGGCTTCGCGGCGATGACCGCGCCGACCGCCGGCGAGGCCCTCGAGGTGGCCATGCGCTTCGTGACCACCCGCACCCACGCGCTCGCGCTCCGGCGACAGGTCGTGGGCGATCGTGCCGCGCTCATCATCGAGGAGCGCGCCGACTTCGGCGACGCCCGCGACGTCGTCCTCGTGGCCCTGGTGGTGGGCATCTGGCGCATCGCGCAGGCGCTCACCGGTCAGCGCGTCGACGGGGACGTCGACTTCCCCTTCCCCCAACCGAGCTACGCCCGCCGCTTCGAGGCGCTGGCGCCGGGCCGGGTGCGCTTCGGCCAGCCGGCCACCCAGCTGGTCTTCGACGCGGCGCTGCTGGACGCGCCCCTGCTGATGGCCGACGTGGCCGCCCACCGGCGGGCGTGTGAGCAATGCGAACGCGAGCTCCGCGGTGAGCACGAGCTCGTCGGTCGCGTGCGCGCCGAGCTGACTCGGAGCCCGCCACCCGATCTGGGCGCCGTCGCCGACGCCCTCGGCGTCTCGCCACGAACGCTCAAGCGCCACCTGTCCGCGAAGGGGACGACCTTCGCGCGAGTGCGCGCGGAGGTGCTGCGCGAGCGAGCCATCCTGCTGCTCCGCACGGGCCGCACGCTCGATGAGTGCGCCGCCGCGCTCGGCTATTGCGACGCCGCGAGCTTCAGCCGGGCGTTCAAGCGCTGGACCGGCGAGGCCCCCGGCGCCCACCGCGACGCTCACTGAGGGAGCTCGCCCACCTCGTGCTCGAGGGATTCGCGCGCCTTGCGGCCGACCAGGACCGTCGCGGCGATGGTCGCGATCAGGCCCACCGTGAGCAGGGCCCACTCCCACCACGGCGTCGGCCGCACGGCGCTCGAGATCACGATCTCCCGAGCCATGTCGCCGGAGAGCACATAGAGCCAGACCGAAGGCGCCATCCCCAGCGAGGCGACGAGGAAGTCGCGCGCCCGGAGGCGACTGAAGCCGAAGACGTAGTTCAGCGCGTTCCACGGAATCAGGGGCGAGAGCCGGGTGAGCAGCGCGATGCGCAGCCCATCGCGCGCGAGCGAGCGGTCGAAGTGGTCGAGCCGCGGCAGCTCGGTCAGCCGCGCCTCCAGCCAGGTCCGCCGCCCGAGGCGGGCCACCGCGAAGGCGGTGAGCGAGCCGAGCACGGCGCCGGCGAAGCCCCACATCAGGCCCGGGCCGAGCCCGAAGAGCGCGCCGGCGGCGAGCTTGGTCACGCTCCCCGGGACCATGAGCACCCCCGCCACGGCGCAGATGCCCAGGTAGGTCACCGGCCCCCAGAAGCCGAGCCTCTGCACCACCGAATCGAGGCGCGGCAGCGCCCCCGCCGCGAGCGTCATCAGCCCGGCCATGGTGAGCAGGCCGAGCGCCCCGAGCGCCACGCCGGTCGCCTGTCGTCGTGCCCGCGCCACCCTGGTGTCCGTAGGCACCACGGCGGCTCGCCGCAAGGGCGCGAACGTGTAGACTCGCGCCGTGTCGAGCCGCCCCTGCATTCCCCTCTTCGCGCTCATCACCGGCATCGGTGTGGTCGAGTCGGCCGCGCCGTGCAGCCGCGAGCCGCGCTCGTGAGGGTCGCCGCCGCACTCCTGACGCTGGTCGCCTGCGCGCCGCCACCGCCGCCGCAGACGCCGACGGTGGAACGGGAGCAACCCCTCGTCTTGAGCGAGGGCTCCTGCGCCGGCCTCGCGGAAGCGGAAGCGGCGGCCCCCCTCGTGCTCCTGGGGGGCCGGTTGATCCTCACGCCACCAGCCGTCGACCTACGCCTCGACGCGCAGCCCTATACCGGCGCCTCCAGCGGACGGGACGCCACGACTCGCCTCTGGATGCACCCGACGGCGGACTCGAGCCTGCTGCTGTGGACCAACGAGCTCTTCCGAACGGTCGACGAGGGCGGGCTCGAGGCGGCCGTCGACACGATCTACCGACGGGATCCGCGCTTCGCCGTCCGCGCCCTCGCCCTCGATGGGCTGGAGGCGGTGGCGGCCATCCCGCGCCGACCGCCGCTCCGGGAAGAGCTGCGACTCCTCCTCGAGGTCTACACCCGCACGGACGACGGGCTCGTGCAGCAGACGTCGGTCTTCGCCGACGAGGCGACCGCAGCCACGGCGGGTTGCCAGCGCGCGGCGCTCGCCATCGCCAGCACGGTCCGGCAGGGGCGCCGAGCGTTGCGCCCGGTCGAGGGACGCGTGGCGCTCCGCCCCGGGCTCACCGTCGAGCTCCCGAGCCCGCACCTGGTCGAGACGAGCACCGCTCGCGGCGCATCGGTCTACTCGCTCCACGGGCTCCAGCCGCTGGCGGCGGAGGCAGCCCCCTACCTCGCGATCCACGTCGGCGCCTCGCATCCGTTCACCGTGCCCGAGAGCGCTCGTCGCTCCGAAGGCGAGCTGCTCGGCCGGCCCGCTCGCTATTACGACAAGCGGGTGCTCGGCACGCGCGAGCGCGCCGGGCTCACCGAGGTGCCCGGTCTGGGGCAGGTGCACGTCTTCATGGGCGCGGAGGAGCGCGAGACCCTCGAGGCGCTGCAGGCGATCGTCGACAGCCTCTCCACGGAGGCCGAGGCCGACCCGCTCCCCTCCTGCGAAACGATCGGCAGCCGCGCGCCCGAGCCGGCCCCCGCCCTCGCGGAGGATCCCGCGGTGGCGACGTTGCTCGGCGCCGAGCGTTTCGCCCGCTCGGCCATCGGCTACGAGCAGCCGCCCGACGAGCTCGTGGCGGCGTTCCGACACATCGCCGCCGGTCCCGAGGCCGGCGCCGCCTTCGAGCACCTCGCCGCGGCGGACGGACTCGTGCCGCGCCTCTGGGGCCTGGCCGGCCTCTCGGCGACCCGCGACCGACACTTCGACGCGGTCTTCTGTCACGTGGCGCCGGCCCTGAGCGGCGAGGTCGAGNNGAGGTCGAGGTCCACGACCTCTGCGCCCCCCAGACGGTCGCCATCGGCGAGGTCCTGGAGACCGACGCGGCGCCGCGAGCTCCGACCTTCTGGGAAGCGAACGAATTCGCCGCCGCAGCGAGCCTGGATCTGCGCGGCGGCGGCATCGGCTACGAGCTCCGCTGGGGGCCGCTCGTGGGCGAGGGCACCCGCACCAGCGTCCGGATGCTCGGGGGCGAGACGCCCGAGCCGACCTTCGACGGCGACCGCCGAGCGAGCCTGCTGGTGCTCGAGCCGGATCGGCTCTGCGGCACGCGGCGCGATGGGCGCTTCGCCTGCTTCGGCGCCGAGCACGAGTGGCTCCATGGCGACGCCATCACCCACCCCACCGCCACCACCGGCCGCCGAGCGCGTTGCTTCACCGACCGCGAGGGCCGCCGGCTCTGCACCGGCAAAGGGCTCGACGACGCGCTCGCCGTTCGGGCCCGCATCTGCGACGGAGAGGCGCCGGCACCGCTGAGCGCCGTCCGCGCCTTCGCGGATGGGCCGTGGCGCCTGGTGGACCTCGGCCCGGAGCCCTGCGGCATCGACGCCGAGGGCACGCTCCACTGTTTCCGAACCGCCGCCGAGCCGCCCGCGTGGGCGCGGGGCGCCAGCGAGCTCGCCTTCGGTGAGAGCTACCCGGTGCTCGCCGGGAACGTCGCCGGGGCCAGCCGCGGGCACGGCGAGGTGCGCTGGGCCTGGACCGAGAGCGGGCGAGTCTACCGGTGGGATGTCCGTGAGGGGCCGCGTGCGGTCGCCGAGCTCGAGGGCCTGAAACGAATCGTCGGCGGGATGCGCGTCACCTTCGCCGAGATGGAGGACGGCCGGGTGCTGGCCCTGGGCCCGCAGCCGGGCGAGCCCTGGTGGGACGTGGTCGGCCAGCTCGGTCGCGAGTGGGTGGAGCTGCCGGCCCTGCACGGGGGCGAGCTCACCGTCGACGCCTACCACGGCTGCGCGCGCTTTCGGCGGGGCGTGGTGAAGTGTTGGGGCGCCGCCGGCGAAGGGCAGCTCGGGGCGGCGGTGGGTGGCCGGCGCGCACCGCTCAGCGAGGTGCGCGAGCTTCGCGGGGCACGCTCGCTGCACCTGGGGACGAACGTCAGCTGCGCGACGTTGGCCGGCGACCGGCTCCGCTGCGTGGGCTCGGGCGCTCCCTTCCTCGGGCAGACGGACGACGAGCGTCGAGACCTGCGCCCCCGGCGCCGCCTCGACCGCGTCGAGCGCACGACCACCGGCGCGTTGGTCCAGAACGCAGAACGCCCACCCTCCGACTAGGAAGGTGGGCGTGCTGACGAGAGCGGCCTTCGTTCAGGCGGCTTCGACCTCGACGGCGCCGGGCGCCTCGAGGGGCTCCATGAGCTGACGCTTCTGGCGAGCGGCCATGATCTTCTTCTGACCCGCGGGCTTCAGCGTGATCCACATGAAGTCGTAGATGTCGAGGAAGTCACGCGGCTCGAGGCCGGCCTCGGTGAGGAGATCCTCGACGCCCTTGGTCATCGTGACCAGGCGCTCGTAGAGCAGCCCCATCGGCCGGTCCGAGACGAGCAGCCCCGGCGCCATCCACTGGGCCTGCAGCGACTGCACGCGGGCACGGACGGGAGGGTGCTCGTTGGGCTTCACGGCCGCGGGGAAGACGGTGGCGAGCTCCCAGCTGGGGGTCTCTCCCATCGCCTTCTCGAGCGCACGGACGTAGCCGTCGAAACGCTGGATGAGCTTCGACTTCCCGAAGAGCAGCGCGCGCAACGCGCTCATCACCTCGTCGTGATGCTGCTCCTCGATGGCCTTGAACTTCTTCCGCTCCTTGGCGCCGACGAGGCCGGTGACGGTAATCACCTTGCAGGCGGCCTTGAAGGCAGCGGTCGGGTCGCCCTGGAGCACGTCTCGGGTGAGGTACTTCTCGGCGCGAGCCACGAGCGCGTCGCGGTGTCGCTTGAGCGGGCGCTTTCGGCCGTCACCACGATGGTGCTCGGCGTAGGCCTCGTCCTGGAAGCCACCGGGGAAGAGGCTGCGCAGGTACTCGATCTGCTCGTCCATGGAGGGCGGCAGCACGCGGTTCTTGCGCTCGGGGCGGTCCTCCTCCGGCATCATCTGCTGGAGGGCATCGACGATGCCGGCCGCGACGTTCATGGGGCGGTCGACGGCGTCGAGCAGGTGGTAGTAGCCCTTCTTGAAATAGCGGTTCCGGCCGTCCTGGAACTGCATCTGGATCCTGTCGTCCATCACCGTTTGCAGAATGCCGAGACCCCACTTCTCTCTCTTCGTGTGCCGGAACAACGTCGGCATGGACGAGTTGGGGTCCTGGGTCTCGATGTCGTTCGTAATCGTCTTTTCTTCTGCGGTCTTCTTCTCTTCGGTCGCGGTGGTGGACAAAGGGGGCTCCTGATGGGTTGGGGGGGTTTGGCCGATCGGCGCGTCGAACGGCGGGCGCAGCAAACCGCGAACGACAAAAACGTCGAACGCGGGAATTCATGCGGCCCGGTGGGCGCCGAGGGGGGCGGGGCGATCGAGGGACCGGCCGGTCCCGATGACTTCCTCGCCTTTTCTGGCTCGATTCCGAGGCGACGTGACCGGCGTATCCGGCCGCCCTTCTCGGGTGAGTGATTGCCACTATAAGGGCTATTCGGCCCGAGCGAAAGGGGTGAAGGGCATTTTTCTGCGAAATTACGAGGAATTCGCCCTATCCACCCCGGTCGAAAGCCGCTCAGACGCCGAGGCCCATGTCAAGGGCGGCGATTCGAAAGCAGAACCGGCCGGCTGGCCGAAAATGGAATCGAGCGCTAAGGGGGGCGGATGAGCAACGCGAAGGCGAAGAAGGACAGGCCCTGGAGCAAGCACGTGCCCGACGGCTCCTTCGACACGGTGGTGATCGGCTCGGGCATGGGCGGGATGACCGCCGCGGCACTGCTGGCCAAAGCCGGCGAGCGGGTGTTGGTGCTCGAGCAGCACTACGTCCCCGGGGGCTTCACCCACACCTTCCGCCGTCCAGGCTACGAGTGGGACGTGGGCGTGCACGCGGTCGGTGAGGTGACCCAGCACTCGCTCACCGGGCGGCTGCTCGCCCATCTGACCGACGGCCGCCTCGAGTGGGCGAGCCTCGGGCCCACCTACGACGAGTTCACCTACCCGGACGGGCTGCGGCTCGCCTTCCCGGACTCGCCGGCGCAGTTCCGCGAGAACCTCATCGAGGCCTTCCCGAAGGAGCAGCGGGCCATCGACGAGTACCTGCACCTGGTGAAGGCCGTCGCGGGGACGATGCGCGGCTACTACCTGGCCCGCCTCGCGCCCAAGCCGCTGGCCAAGGTCGCCGACCTGGTGATGGCGCGCAAAGCCAAGAAGTACCTGACCATGCGCTGCAAGGACGTCATCGACGGGCTCACCGACGACGAGCGGCTCCGTGGCGTCTTCGCCGCGCAGTGGGGCTACTATGGCGCGCCGCCGAGTCGGGCGTCCTTCGCCATGCAGGCGCTGGTGGTGAAGCACTTCCTGCACGGCGGCTACTACCCGGTCGGCGGCAGCGGCCGCATCGCCGAAGAGCTGCTGCGGACCGTGGCCGACGCCGGCGGCTGGACCGCCATCCGCGCCGACGTCGAGGAGATCCTCATCGAGGGCGGAGAAGCGGTCGGCGTCCGCCTCGAATCCGGCCGCGAGGTGCGCGCGAAGAAGGTGCTCAGCGCCGCGGGCGTTCTCTCGACGGTGACCCGGCTCTTGCCCGAGTCCCATCGGCAAGAGGAGTGGGCGGCGTCGATTCGCGAGCTCGATCCCTCGCCGGCCCACGTCTGCCTCTACCTGGGCTTCGAGGGCGACATCCGCGAGGGCGGCGCGAGCGCCGCGAATCAGTGGTTCTACGAGACCTGGGACATGGAGAAGGACGCCTGGGACGTCGACGCCGATGGCCCCAAGGGCGAGGCACCGGTGCTCTACTGCAGCTTCCCCTCGCTCAAGGATCCGGAGCACGATCCGGGGCCGAAGCAGCGGCACACCGGTGAGGTGGTGACCTTCGTGCCCTGGGAGACCTTCGCCCCCTACAAGGACGCCCGCTGGCACAAGCGCGGCCCCGAATACGAAGCGCTGAAGAAGAAGGTGGAGGAGAAGCTCCTCGCCCACTTCCTGAGGCGGATGCCCGCGCTCGAGCCGATGCTCACCCACGTCGAGCTCTCGACGCCGGCCTCGACGCACCATTTCGTGCGCCCGATGCACGGCGCCATCTACGGCCTGGAGCCGACCACCGAGCGCTTCGAGAACGAGTGGCTCCGACCGCGCTCGCCGATCCCGGGCCTCTACTTCGGGGGCAGCGAGGTGGCGACGGTCGGGGTGATCGGCGCGATGATGGGCGGCGTCCTGGGCGCCGTCGCGGCCGCCCCGCTGCCGGTCTTCGACATCGTCCGCCGGCTCTCCTGAGTCCGCCGCGCCCCGTCGCGACATTCACCGCGACGTGTCGGAATGACACGCTTTTCGCGGAAAAAGTGGCCGATCGCCCCCTGGAACGGTCCTCGCACCATCCGAGGGTGCCATGGGACAGAAACCACAACCTACGCATGACACTCGCTCCGCCGCTCGAGTCGGCACCGGTTTCGAGACCGGCGCCCGCCATCGCGCGCACATGGAGGGAGAACACGAAGAGCTGGGCGTCGTTCCCGGTCTCCGACCGCCCTCCCACGGGGAGGCGATCGAGTCGCCCTACCACTCGAAGCCCGACGCCGAGGAGAGCGTGTCGCGCCGCAACCCGATGGTGACCTTGGGGGTCGTCGGCGGGCTGCTGGCCATCATCGCCCTGGCGATCGCCATGCTCTTCTCGAGCCCGGACTACGTCGAGACGGAGGGCGAGATGCCCGAGACCATCGAGATCGACGTTCAGCGCTGATCGGCGGATCGCGCGGCTCCACCGGCGGGGTGCTACCTTCCGCCGATGCGGAGCTTCGGTCCGTTCGACGGCGTCGCGATCCTCGGGGCGGCGCGCCACTTGCCCGGGGAGGCGATCGACAACGCGGAGGCCCTCGCGGCCTGCCCCAAGCGCGCCGCCATGGACGAGATGCGCCGGCGGTTCCTCGCGCGCGGGCTCGAGAAGACGCTCGGCGTGCGTGAACGGCACTGGGTGCACGTCCCCGGCACCGAGCTGAAGCACGGTGAAGAGGCCACCAGCGTCGACCTCGCCGAAGCGGCGGCCCGCGCCGCCCTCGCGGACGCCGGCGTCGCTGCCGACGAGCTGGCGCACCTCTTCGTGGTCAGCTCGACGCCCCATCGGATGACCTCGACGATCGCCGCGCCGCTGGGCGCGGCGCTGGGCACGGAGGCGCCCGCGGTCGACGTACGCGTCGGCTGCGCCGGCGGCCTCTTCGCCCTTCAGCTCGCGGCGTCGATGCTCGCCGCCGACCCCACGGCCAAGGTGCTGCTGGTCGGCGCGGAGACCTTCTCGAAGATCATCCCCTCCCGGCACGAGGCCGCCATCGTCGCGCTCGGCGACGGCGCCGCGGCGTTGGTGCTCGGCCATCGCGAGGGTCACGCGATCGAGGCGATCGCGCTGGCCACCGACGGCGACCTCGGCGGGCTGGTGACCACCGATGGCGCGCTACCGCCCACCGTGGCGGAGATCGAGCGGGGCGGGTACGTCCTCGGAGGCCAGCCGGAAGGGCTCGCCGAAGTGGTGCCCGGCAAGTACCGCGCGGCCATCGACGCCGCCCTCGAGCGCGCGGAGATCGAGGGGAGCGCCGTCGATCTGCTGGTCCCCCACCCGACCAACCGCGGCATGGCCGAGACGGTCGCCGAGCACGTCGGCGCGAAGGCGACCTACACCGACGGCATCGGTGAGCACGGCAACATCGGCGCGGCCGGCTGGATCGCCGCGCTGGCCGAAGCCCGCCGCCGTGGTGCCTACGAGGACGGCCAGCGAGTGCTGGTGGCCGCCGTCGGTGGCGGGCTCTCGAGCGGCGCAGCGCTGCTCCGATGAGCGCCCGCGCCATCGACGGCTGGCTCGGTGGCGCCGGAGACGCCGTGGCGCTGCAGACCGCCGCCGGGCGCTGCACCTACGCGGAGCTCCGCCAGCGAGTCACCGCCATCGGCGATGCCCTGGGCGCGATCGAGGGGCGGCTGGTCGCCGTCCGAGCCGGGGCTCCGGCGACGTTCGTCGCGGCGGTGCTGGCGGCGATCACGCGCGGGGGCGCCGCGCTGCCGTTGGCGCCCGGCCCGATCCCCGATCGCGCTCGTCCGACCTGCGTCGTCGACGAGCGCGGCGTGGTCACCGCGAGCGCCGATCCGCGTGCGCTTCCCGAGGGCACCGGGTTGGTGCTCACCACCAGCGGCACCACGAGCGGTCCACGATTGGTCGCGCTCAGCGCCGAGGGGGTGAGCGCCAACGTGGACGCCATCCTCGACTACCTGCCCATCGCCGACGCGCCCCGCACCGGGCTGGTGGTCTCGCCGACCTACAGCTACGGGCTGGTCGGACAGCTGCTGACCACCCTCCGGATCGGTGGGACCGTGGTCCGGGTCGGCTCGGACCCGGCGGCGCTCGCCGCCGCCGACGTGCAGGGGGTGAGCAGCGTGCCGGCCTCGTTGCGAGCGATCGCCGAGCAGCCGAGTGAGCTGCGCCCGCGCTACGTCGCGTCCGCCGGCGCGCCCCTCGACCGGGCGACCATCGCGGCGGTCCGCGAACGCTTCGGGGCGGCGCGCTTCTTCAACCAGTACGGGCTGACCGAAGCCTCACCGCGGGTCAGCCAGCTCGAGCGCGCGGTCGCGCCGGAAGCCTTCGGCGAGGGTTCCGTCGGCGAGCCCATCGCCGGGGTCACCGTGACCATCCGGGACGACGAAGGGAACGAGCTACCGCCCGGAACCGAGGGCGCGATCATCGTGCGGAGCCCGAGCGTGATGCTCGGCTACCTGGACGAGCCGGAGGCCACCGCCGCGGCCCTCGGGTCCCATGGCCTGATCACCGGGGACCGCGGCCACCGGGACGAGGTCGGGCGCCTCTTCGTGAGCGGCCGGGGCGACGACGTGGTCCAGGTCGGCGGGGTGCGGATCTCGCTCCGGGAGGTGAGCGCCTTCCTCGAGCGGAGCGACGCCGTGAGCGCCGCGCGGGTGGTGGCGCTGCCGACCCGGCGGACCGGGGTCCGCCTGGTGGCCGTCGTCGAGTGCGGCGAAGACGCCATCCCGAGCCTGCGGGACCGAGCGCGAGCGGAGCTGCCGGCGGCCGCGCGACCGACCCGCTTCGTGGCCGTCGACGCGCTGCCGCGGACCGAGCGGGGGAAGATCGATCGGGAGGCCCTCCGTGACCTGGCGGAGGGGCGTTGATGGCGACCCCGGCACCGGGTAAAGGCGGCCCCATGGATGATCGCGAGGCCGTGCGGAAGATCGTCGCGGACTTCACCGCTCCGCCGGCGGACGACGAAGAGCCCTTCGAGGTGGAGTCGCTGGTGCGGATCCAGATCGTCGAGGCCGTCGAGGACGCCTTCGATCTGATCGTGAGCGCCGACGAGCTGACTCCGGAGCGCTTCGCGTCCATCGCGGCCATCGCCCGCTTCGTCGGGGAGAAGAAGAGCGCGTGAAGGTCCTGCGGCCAGCGGACTTCGGTCGCGGCGTGCGGCTTCGCGGCATGGGCACCGCCCTCCCCGAGCGCCGGGTGACCAACGCCGATCTGATCGCGATGGGCTGCCCGCTCTCCGAGGAGGAGATCGTGAAGCTCACCGGCGTGAAGGAGCGCCGCTGGGTGGCCGGGGACGAGGCGACGAGCGATCTCGCCGCGCGAGCCGGCCGCGCCGCGGTCGCCGACGCCGGCGGCGAGCTGAGCGAGGTCGAACGGCTGATCGTCGCCACGGTCTCGCCGGACTACAGCTCGCCGAGCGCCGCCTGCGTCGCCCACGCGCACCTCGGGCTGGGCCAGACGCCGGCCCACGACGTCACCGCCTCCTGCAGCGGCTTCGTCTACGCCCTGGAGGTGGCGGCGCGCTGCGTGCTCACCGGCGAGGCACCGGTGCTCGCCGTCGCGGCCGACGTGCGCTCGCGCTTCGTGGACGTCACCGACCGTTCGACCGCGGCGCTCTTCGGCGACGGAGCGGCGGCGGTCCTGGTCGACGAGGGTCCGGTGGGCGAGGGGCTGATCGCCATCGCCCTGCTCGCCGACGGCACCGGCGCCCGCTCGGTCTACGTGCCCGCCGGTGGCTCCCGGGAGCCGGCGAGCGCGCAGACGGTGGCGGAGGGAAAGCACACCATCCGGATGGACGCCGGCCCGAAGGTCTACCTGAAGGCGGTGGAAGGGATGCTCGGGACCGCGGAGGCGCTCCTCGAGAGCGAGGGCCTCACCTGGGACGACATCGCGCTGCTGGTGCCGCACCAGCCGAACCGCCGGATCCTCGACCGCCTCGCGCGGCTCGCGAAGATCGATCCGGCGAAGGTGGTCGTCGATCTGGAGCACAAGGGGAACATGTCGGCCGCCTCGGTCGGCGTGGCCCTCGACGGCGCCCTACGGGAGCGCGCGCGGCCCGGCGACCGGATCCTCGTCGTCGCCGGCGGCGCCGGCTACACCGCGGGGGCGGCGCTCCTCCGACTCGGCGAGTGAGGCAGCGGTCGCCTCGTCGATCACGGCGACCCGCCTGCGAACGAAGATCCCTGGGGGAACGCCGACGCCGGCACGAACGGTGGTGCCGCCCTCGAGGGTCGCTTCCGCGCCCATGACGGCCCCATCCTCGATGCGGCAGCCAGGGCCGATGCCCGCGCGACCGAGGATGCGGCAGCGATCGCCGATGACGTTGTCCGGCGCGACGAGCACGTCGACGGCGAGGAGCGTGCCTTCGCCGATGACGATCTCCCCGAGCACGAGCTTGCCGGCGTCCACGTAGTGCCCGCTGATCAGCGTGCGCGCGCCCAGGATGCTCTTCTTGCCGACTCGCAGCAGCGCCGGGTCGAGCAGGTCGACGTCGCTGGAGCAGTCGGAGTCGTAGGCGACCTTGGCTCCGAGCGCCCGCAGGGCCAGGAAGCGGAGGACGTTCGAGGTGAAGATCACCGACTTCATCGGGCCGAGGAGCAACGCCCGCCGGAGCAGCGAGCGGAGCACCCAGGACCAGAAGACCGCGCTCTTCATGAACTCGTGGCGCCCGGGCTTCAGCGGCGGCAGCAGCAGCGTCAGGACGCCGGTCGCCACGATCGCCAGGAGGGTGGCGACGATGGCGCTCACGGCCACGTTCAACACCGGAGGCAAGTGGACCCCGACCCGGTGCCAGGCGAGCCAGCCGCCGCCCCCATAGAGGGCGGTGGCGACGCCGAAGAGGAGCAGATCGTAGAGGAGACGGGCCACCGAGCGCAGAGTATCGCTTGAGCCTGCGAGTTGCCCGATTCAACATCCACGGATGACCCGCGACCAGGTGCAACGGAAGCTCGCCTCGATCCTGGCGGAGAGCTTCGCCGTCCCCGAAGAGAAGGTCACCCCGGAGGCGACCTTCCGCGGCACCCTGGGTCTCGACTCGCTGGACATCGTCGACCTCGTGTACTTCCTGCAGAAGGCCTTCGACTTCGAGGCGGATCTGGACGACTACCGGGACCTGCACACGGTCGCGAAACTGATCGACTTCATCGAAGCTCAGAAGACCGCGTGAGCGACGACTCGACCGACGAGCTCCGCGCCCGCTTCGAGACGGAGCAGGCCCGCGCCGACGCCGGCGGTGGGCTCGCCCGACAGCGACGGCAGGAGCGGCTCGGCCGCGGGACGGCGCGGGGCCGGATCGCGGCGCTGGTCGACGAGGGCTCGTTCCTGGAGCTCGAGCGCCACGTCGAGCACCGGCGGGGCGGCGCGCTGGTGCCGCCGGGCGACGGCTTGGTGGCCGGAATCGGCCGCGTCGGCGGACGGCCGGTCGCCGTATACGCGCACGACCCCACGGTCTTCCGCGGCGCGCTCGGCCACGCGGCCTCCCGCAAGCTCTGCCGGCTGATGGACCGCGCCGGTGCCGAGGGCTGGCCCATCGTGGCGCTCGCCGACTGCGACGGCGTGCGGGTCGACGAGGGCACCGACGCCGTCGACGCCTACGGCGAGGTGATCGACCGCCGCATCCGGCTGCGGGGCGAGGTCCCGCAGCTCACCCTGGTCTGCGGGCTCTGCGTGGGCGCGGCGGCCTACGACGCGGCGCTGACCGACGTCGTGGGGATGGTCGAGGGGCAGAGCTTCATGTTCATCACCGGCGCCAAGCTGACCGAGGTGGTGACCGGCCAGCGGGTCTCGATCGAGGAGCTCGGCGGCCCCGAGATGCACGCGACGAAGACCGGCGCCTGCCACGCGGTTCTCCCCGACGAGGCGGCCGGCTTCGAGTGGCTTCGCCGGCTGCTCGGGGCGCTCGAGAGCGGCGAGGGCCGCGCGCCGGCGAGCACGGATGTCGAGGGGGCGATCCCCCGGGAGCCGCGGCGCGGCTACGACAGCCGGACCGTCATCGACGCCGTCGTCGACGAGGGCTCGTTGCTCGAGCTGAGCCCGACCTTCGCGCGGAACCTGGTCACCGGCTTGGCGCGTCTCGACGGCCGGCCGGTGGCGCTCTTGGCGTCGCAGCCGCAGCACCGGGCCGGCTGCCTCGACATCGACGCCTCGCGAAAGGGCGCGCACTTCGTTCGCTTCGCGAGCGCTCGCGGGCTACCGCTGCTGACGCTCATCGACGTCCCCGGCTACTGGCCGGGCAAGGAGCAGGAGCAGGGCGGCATCCTGCCTTTCGGCGCCGAGCTCCTCGACGCCTACGGTCGCGCCACCGTGCCGCGGATCGCGGTGGTGCTCCGCAAGAGCTACGGGGGCGCCAACGTGCTGAGCTACGCCGCCGACCTGCGCTTCGCGCTCCCTACCGCCGCGGTCGCGCCGATGGGCATCGACGCCGCCGAGCGGCTACTCCTGCCGCCCATCGGCGACGACGCGAGCCCGAAAGAGAAGGCCGAAGCAGAGGCCCAGCGCGCCGCCTTCCGCGAGCATTGGGCCCACGAGCACGGCGACGCCTGGGCGGCGGCGCGGACCGGCTACTTCGACCAGGTAGTGGCGCCGGAGCGGCTGCGCGAAGTGCTCGTGCAGAGCTGCGCGCTGCTCGCGGAGGGGAGCGCGTGACGGAGCGACCGGTCGACACCCTCAACCTCGGTGGCCCCTCCCGCGAGTTCCGGGTCTCCATCCCCGACGCCGAGCACAGCGACTTCCGCACCCGGGTCTGGGCCGACGGGATCCCGGACGGGCCGGAGGAGCTGAAGCCGCACTATCCGACGCTCGTCCACGCCTTCTTCCACACCCTGCGCGTGGGCGGCGACACCGGGATCACGCTCTACGGCGAGACCCGCAAGGACCCGACGCTGCACCGCAGCTACGCCGATCTCGCGCGCGAGGCGCGACACATCGCCGCGCGCCTGGCCGGCCACGGCATCGGCAAGGGTGACCGGGTGCTCCTGCTGCTCCCGACCGGCTTCGAGCTGATCAGCACCTTCTTCGCGCTGCAGCTGCTGCGGGCGGTCCCGGTGCCCTCCTACCCGCCGGCGATGCTCGAGCGAGCGGAGCTGGCCCTGGAGAAGCTCTCGCTCATCGCCGACCACTCGGGGGCGAAGCTCATCGTGACCAACCGCAAGCTGCGGATGCTGATGGGCGAGATCGCCGAGGCGGGCCGGCCGGTGCTCACCGTCGAGCGGCTGCTCGCCGACGGCCGCAAGGCGGCGGTCCCCAAGCGGGTCCGCAAGAGCGAGACGGCCTTCATCCAGTACACCTCGGGCTCGACGGGTCACCCGAAGGGCGTGGTGCTCAGCCACCGGAACGTGTGCGCGAACATCCACGCGATCGGCCAGGCGGTCCGGGTGAACCGGAACGACTCGGTGGTGAGCTGGCTGCCGCTCTATCACGACATGGGACTCATCGGCGCCCTCCTCTTCTCGATCTACTGGCGGCTGCCGCTGGCGCTGCTCTCGCCCTCGTCCTTCCTGATCGAGCCGCGCCGCTGGCTGGAAGCGATCACCGAGCACCGCGGCACGCTCTCACCGAGCCCGAACTTCGGCTACGCGCGCTGCCTGAGGCGGGTGCGGGACATGGAGGGACTCGACCTGAGCAGCTGGCGCTGCGCGCTGAACGGCGCCGAGCCGGTGAGCGCGAGCACCCTCGACGAATTCGCCGACCGCTTCCAGAGCGCCGGCTTCGACCGCAAGGCCTTCTTCCCGGTCTATGGCCTGGCCGAGGCCAGCCTCGCGGCGACCTTCCCCGAGCCGGGCTGGGCGGTGGAGCGGCTGCGGCTCGACCGGCAGCTGTTGGCGCACGGCCAGGCGGTCGAGTCGACCGGCCCCGGATCGACCACGGTCGTCAGCGTCGGCAGCGCGGTGCCGGGACACGAGGTGCAGGTGGTGGACGCCCACGGCGTGGACCTGCCGGACAACCAGGTGGGGCACATCGTCCTGAGCGGCCCNNCGGCGACCTCGGCTTCTTCCGCGACGGCGCGCTCTACGTCACCGGCCGGGTGAAGGACCTGATCATCGTCCGCGGCAAGAACTACTACGCCGAGGACGTCGAGCGGGTCGTCGAAGAGCTCGAGCACGCGCGCACCGGCTGCGTGGTCGCCTTCGGCGTCTACGACGAGGAGAAGCAGGGCGACCTGTTGATGGTCGTCGCCGAGACCCGGCTCACCGACGTGGAGAAGCGCAAGGCGCTGGCCGAGGCGATCGGCGAGCGGGTGCAAGAGCGCTGCGGCCTGCAGGTGGACGAGGTCGTGCTCTTGCCGCCGGGCGGGGTGCCGAAGACCTCGAGCGGCAAGCGCCAGCGCACGCTCTGCCGCGACCTGCACCTGCAGGGTGAGCTCGGCCGGGAACGGCGCACCGGCAAGTTCGGCATCGCCCTGGCCTTCGTCCGCAGCGGCATGGGCTTCGCGACCGCCGCGGCCGAGCGGCTGGTGAAGCGCCGCCCGACCGTGCGCTAGGGGGCGGCGCCACCACCGGCTGATGTCCTCGTGTCTGCAGCAACGGCCACTCAGGGAGCGCGGAAGTCACAGCTGCCCCCCACACAAGCGGAGGGGAGACCGATGGAAGGCGCACCATCGCGGATCGAGCGCAGGAAGGACACCAACTGCTCGCGGACCGCGTCGCCCGCGGCCCCTCCGGTGGTCGCGAAGTCGTGGACCTCCCCGACCGATGTCCCGGCGCTCCGATACTGGGTGAGCGCCGCGCCGGTGGTGATGGGACCGGTCGCCGGCTCGACATCGGGCACCGGCCCGAGGACGGCGCCCAGCTGCCTCGCCCCGGTGGCCGCCGCCAGCATGTGGGTGCCCGCCGCGGGCATCAGCTGGTCGCCCATGCTCTGGGCCAGCATCAAGAGGTGCCCCTCGCGCAGCGGCTCGCCCCAGCTCGCCGCGTCCATCGGATCCCAGAGAGACTGGCTCGCGGCCAGCGCGATCATCATGTCGAGCTCGTTGGGGATCCGGGCCCGATTGAGCGTGAGCACGAGCTCGAAGGCGACCGAACGCCAGACCATGTTGGTCCACGCCGCCCCCGGAACCAGCAGCGCAGCGTAGGGCAAGCGCTCCTCGGCTGCGACGAGCGTCGCGCCCGAGGACGCCCCCATCGAGATCCCCGTGAAGGCCAGCAGGCTGGGGTCGGGACGGCGGCCGGCGGCCGGGTTCGGAGCGTCTCCGAGGCTGTCTGCGGAGAGCGTGGTCGCGAGTGGACCATCGTCCATGGCAGCGATCAGGACGCAGGCCTCGACGATCGACTGCAGGAGCCCTGCGGTGGACGCCTCGGCGCCACGCAGCACGGGCACCATGTTCCCGAAGAGCTCGAGGTTCTCGTCCCCGTTCCACCCGCGCACGTGCACACCGAGGCGCGCGAAGCCGAGCTCGGTGACCTCGGCGTCGAAGTGGCCGTTCAGCCAGCTCCCCCCGGTCCCGTGGGCGTGCACGACGACGCCGTAGTCCCCGGAGCCTGCGGGAACCGTGAAGCGGAAGGGAGTCTCCGTCGTGCCCTGGGCGACTGGCATCCCGGCGTCATCGAGGGCGAACCCCTCCTCCCCGGCGAAAGCCGGGACCCCCAACAGCCGCCCGCGCACGATGAGCGCGCCGCTCTCGAAGCTGGCTGGTCTCACCTCGTCGACGACGACGTCGACCTCGCCTCGTGCCAGCGCATCGAGCCCGGCCTGCCGCATCGCGACGAGCCAGCGTCGGGGGTCTTCCTCGGAGCGGGTCGTGAAATCCCAGACTCGGAGCACCCGCCCGAAGTCGACTCCGACCGCCTCCAACAAGTCCCGCGTCGGCGCGTGATAGGCGCGGATCGCCTCCTCCTCCGAAGTCGCGGGGGCCTTCTCCTCGAGCGCCACGTGCACGGCCCGGGGAGTCTCCAGGGAGGCTCCGTCTGCGGCGCGCAGGTCATCGAGCACGACGACCACGTAGTCGGTGTTCGCATCGAGCGGCCGAGTCGGGTAGCCGAAGAGGAGCGTCTCGCCCCGGTGCGGATACGCATCCAGGCGCAGGGGCACGCTCTGCCCGTACTGGGGGTGGTCGGGCTGAGCCACGAAAAGGCGCACCGCCAGCTCCGACCCGACCGCGCCCGACTCGACCTCGAGCGGCATCGGAAAGCCGGCGACCAGGGGGCTCACCCGAGAGAAGCCGTCCGCGAGGTCGAGAGTGCTGGGATCCTCGCCGGGTAGCGCCTCGGGATCGAGCGCGAGCCGCAGCCCCGTCGCGGTGGATGCATCGCTCCGGACGAAGGCGCTCGAGGGCCAGGGCAGCGCACATCGGAAGGGGTCTCCCTCGTCGCATGCGCGGGTCAAGGGTGCCCGGACGCCGGGCTCTCGGTCCGGCACGGGCGCGACCCCGCAGCCCGCACAAAGCCAAGTCGCCGCGAGCGAGACAGAGACGAAGCGTCCTACCCAGCGAGCCCGTGCGCTCATGGGCGCGCCTCGACCGTCGTCATCGCTCGCTCCCCCGGATGTTCCGGGCCACGGCTCGCTGGGCCATTCGCACCATCCGGTGGAACACCTCGGGTGCGACCCGCTTGGCGATCCACGCCGCGCGCGCGTGTCGCATCGGGATCGCGTAGAGTCTTCCCTCCTCCACCGCGGCGAGCGCGGCGACGGCAACGGCGGTCGCGTCGAGCTTGGAGCGGTCCATCATCCACTCCACCTGGGCCCGCACCGTCTCGTCCTCACCCCGAGAGGACGCCGCGATCTGAGTTCGGAAGAAAGAGGGGCAGAGCACGGTGGCGCCCACGCCGGTGTCGAAGCCCTCGGCCCGAAGGGTCTCGGTCAGCGCGATGACGCCGGCCTTGGTGACGTTGTAGGGCGCGAACATCGGCAGGTTCGCGAAGCCCGCCGCCGACGCGACGTTGAGCACCCACCCCCGTCCGCGCGCGCGCATCGCAGGGACGAAGGCCCGGCAGCCGAAGATGACGCCCCACAGATTGACATCCACGACCCAGTCCCAGTCCTCCAATGGGATATCGCCGACCGGGCCGCCCGCTGCGACGCCGGCGTTGTTCACCAGGAGGTCGACCTCACCCGCGAGCTCGACGGAGCGATGCGCGAGCGACTGGACGTCCTCCCACCTTCGGACGTCGCACACCTCGGCCCAGGCTTCCCCCCCGGCCGAGCGGACCAGGCCGGCCGTCCGTTCGGTGCCCGCGACGTCGATGTCCGCGAGGACCACCCGGCCGCCCCGCCGGCCGAGCTCCACGGCCAGCGCTCGGCCGAGCCCACTCCCCGCGCCCGTCACCACCGCCACTGGGCGCTCAGGCAGCTGCATGGCGCACCTCCTCCTGCCCACGGGCCGTGTAGCGGTGGGCGCCGGCGCCGAAGCGGCGGATCGCTCGCCAGTCGTCCACGATGGCCCGGACGATCTGGACCGCACGAGGCTCAGAAGACTCACCCGAAGACAACTCGACGTTCACCGGCATTCAAAGACCTTCGTAGAAGTAGAATCCAGCGACCGACAGAGCCGCATACAGAAGAATCTCCGCGTCCTCCGTCCACGGTTGCTGCCGTCGCAAAGCGCCCCAAACGTGGACCACCGTCATCAGCAGGCTCGCCACGGCAACGTGCAACATCGTTTCGGGGTGCGACGCGGGCGCCGGCGCAGCACGGAGAACGAAGTAGACCAATGCCAGCGCCAATCCGCCGAGACACCGAGCGAAGTAGACCGTCAGGGGCGTCTCCGACGGCACCTTCCATCTGAAGGCGCGTGCCCAGCGGAGGGGCACGAAGAAGATCGGCAGAGCGAAGATGATCAGAAACCCGATCCCTCCCACCCATAGGAAGAGGCTCGCTCCATAGTGCGCATCATCAACCATTCCCAAACCTCCCCTGACTGTCCCTCGAGACATGGAGCTCAGTCGAAGAGCCCCGGCACGTTGGCATCGATGCCCCCGGGCGCCCCGGTCGGGTCCCGGTGCGCCCCGGGAATCAGGGTGTCGACGAAAGCTGCTTCCGCCCCTTCGGGGCAGTCGGCCGCCGCGAACACGGTGCCGGCCACGGTGAACGGAAAGTCTGCGGCGGCGCCATCCTCGACATGACACTCGAGACAGTCGGCGCCCGGCAGCATGAGGTCGCCCCCTCGGCCCCACGCGAAACGGTCGGTGGCGCATCCGTCGAGGGCTCCGTCCAGGGTCGCCGAGTCCTGGGTGCCGGCGTCCGCCGGTCCGGTTTGTCCGCACCCGAGAGAGCACGCCGCCGCCAGGGCGAGCAGCCAACCAGAGCTCGCTGACTCGGACATGGGCGGAGCCTAACCTACCGACAGTAGGTTAGCAACTCGAGTCCGGCTCTTCCCGGGCCGCCGGCTGGACCTACCGTCTGTAACCTACCTTCAGTAGACTCCAGAGATCGGAGGCCCCGTGGACCAGAGGCAGCAGGCGAGAAAGCAGCTCGAAGAGGAGCTCGCGAACCATCGGGGGCGCCGATTGCCCCGGCAGCTGCGTCGCCGCCAGGTGCTCGCGGAGGCCCATGACCTCTTCGTGGAGCGAGGCTACGCCGGCGCGTCCATGGACGAGCTCGCCCGCCGGGTCGGGGTCTCCAAGCCGGTCATCTATGACGTCGGCGGCTCCAAGGAGGCGCTCTTCCGCGACGTGATGGCGGAGGTGGAGGCGGACCTCACGAGGAGCGTCGCCACGGCGGTCCTCGGGCAGTCCGAGGACCGCGCTCGCCTCCGCGCGGGGATCCTGGCGTTTCTGACCTTCGTTCGCGATCGGGGCGACGCCTGGGCCGCTCTTCTCGCCTCGGACTCCGGTCCCCCGCGCGCCGCCCTCGAGGCCCTGCAGCGGCGGGAGGTGGAGCTCGTGGCGGGGCTGGTCTCGGCCAACGTGCAGGACGCCGACCCACGCACCGCGCAGGTGGTGGCCCTGGCCATCAACGGCGCGGTGGAATTCACGGCCCGTTGGTGGCAGGAGCACCCCGACATCCCGGTCGAGTCCCTCGCCGACCTGCTGACGTCGGCCTTCGTCCCCGACCTCTTCGAGCTCTCCGCGAGGTCCCTCGTGTGAGGCGGACGCGCTCAGGTCGAGCGATCGGGAACCTGCCTACTGCGGGTCGGTCCAGCGCGCGCGACGAACGAGGAAACGCTCGATGGCCGGGATGACGACCTCGGGGCGCTCGAGCATCGCGAAATGGCCGGCGCGCTTGAGCGCGATGAGCTCCGCGTGAGGCATGCGACGGGCGATCTCGCGGGACTGCCTCGCGGGAGTCAACGGATCGAGGGCACCGCTGATGACCAGCGTTGGCGCGTCGATCTCGGGCAGCAAGTGGTACACCGAGTGCGCGTCCAGCTCCTGGAAGAGGCGGAGGTAGTTCTCGAAGCTCTCACCGAGCACGTCGTCCATGTACTGGCGAAGGTTGGAGCGCAGCGAGAGCACGCGACGCCCCGTGGTGACGGAGAACACCGCGAGGGTGGCGGGCTCGCCGAGCCTCCCGAGCATCGCGAGCCGGTCGGTCATCTCGGGGCGTTTGCGGACCCACTCGATCACGGCGTGCAAGCGCTTCGGCAGATAGGGGACCGAGAAGAGTGGCTGAAAGCCCGTGGTCAACGTGTGGCCGTAGGTGCCATTGAGCAGCACGAGGCCGGAGACGCGGTCGCCGTAGGTGGCGGCCAGCTCGAGGCCGACCTGTACGCCCATGCTCCATCCGCAGAGCATCGACTGGCTGACCCCCTCCGCGTCGAGGACCGCGAGCGCGTCCTCGACATGGTGGGCAACCGCGAGGTGGCGCGGCAGCTTCGGCGTCTCCGATTCGAAGAGGCCGCGGTAGTCCCAGGTGATCAGGCGGTAGTCCTGGTGCAGGGCGTCGATCAGCGGTTCCCAAGCGTGAAGCCGACCGCCCAGACCATTCGCCATCAGGATCGGGCGAGCTCCCTCGCCCATCACCTCGTAGTGGATCCGCGTCCCATCTCTCGAGGTGCACTCGCGATGCTCGACACTGGCCCGCCAACCCTCAGCCATCCCTCGCTCCTTTGCCCGTGACTCGCACGACCGAGACAGGGTACACGCCCGCCAGCGCCGGGTAGGCCCATCGGGTCAGGGGGTGAGCTCGCAGGTCGGGTTCGCGCGACCTTCGGGGCAGACCACCTTCGGTTCGTGGCAGCACGGCGCTCCGCCCACCTCGCAGGGCTCCTCAGGGTCGGCTCAGCGCGCGAGCATCAGCGCGAACGAGGCGACGAAGAGCAGGAGCATCAGCACGCCGAGCACCGCGCCGCCGACCGAGATCGGCCAGCTGCCGGCCACGCTCGGAGGCATCAGCACGCTCTCCATCAGGAAGCGGAACTTCGAGAAGAAGATCGCTCCCCACGCGGGCGTCTCGCGGAGGTAGAACGCCTCGCCGGTCGACTGGTCCAGCGCGCCCGGCAGGAAGAAGAACGCGAAGCGCGTCTTCGGCTTGCTGCTGCAGATCCGTCGCGCGTCGTCGTCGACCGCGCCCGCGACGTAGGCCACGAGCACCGCCACGCCCTTCTGGAACCCCTTGGGCAGCCGGGAGGGATCGATGCTCCGCGCCCGCCCCTCGAGGCCCACCCGATCCTCCTCGATCATCGCCGCCGTCAGCCGCGGCACCTCACGGACGAACACCACGTAGGTCAGCTTCGTCATCACGCAGTCCGGATGCCACCGCTGCGCCACCCCGATGAGCTCGTTCGGCTCGCTCGAGACGATGTCGAAGCCGAGCTCCTCGAGCACTCCGCGCTGTGCGTCCAACCCCATGGACGCGACCGTAGCAGCCCCCTCCCTCGCGCGGCACCCCGTGAGCCGTCAGCGCTCCGGGTCCGAGGAGGGCCGGTGGTCGAGGAGCGGTCGAAGCACCGAGTCGCCGGCTTCGGCGAGGACATCGAGGCTCGCGTCGCGGCCGATGGGCACCTCGGCGGCGGAAGAGGCGAAGTACGAGCCGACGAAGCGACGGCGGCCCGGTCGACTCAGCGGGCGGACGGAATGCCAGACGCTCTCCTCGAGCAGGAGCACGCTGCCTGCGTCGGCGGTGATCGGATGAGCGCCGGACCAGTCGGGCTCGTGGATGTCCCCTCGCGGATCGACCGGGTCGCCGATGGCGCGCGGGATCACCTGCCAGGGTCCGTCGTCGGTCAACGGATCGACGAAGAGGAAGTGGACCATCCGCACGATGGAGGTGCGCCGCGGGCGGATGCCGGTCTTACGCCAGCGCTCGTCGTCGATGCCGCCGGCGTGCGACTCCCACTCGGTGAAGGGCCGGCTCTCGTCGCTGAGCACGGCGCCGACGAGCTCGAGGTGCATCTCGGGCCCGAGCAGCGCCCGGAGCACCGCGAGCGCCTCCGGGCGGAAGAGCTCCGGCGCCAGCTCCGGCGCGAAGCCGAGCAGGCCGTAGAGGGCGAGGCCGGGTGGCGCGATCTCGACACCCTCGTCGAGCCAGCGGGCGCCCCGACCGGTCAGCGGGGGCGACCCATGGCGCGCGTGCACGGCATCGAGCGCCCGGTCGATCCGGTCGAGGGACTCCACCGGGTGAATGGCGGGCAGGAGCGCGAAACCACGCGTCCGAACCTGCTCGGCCCAGGTCTCGGCGTCGGCGCTCATGCGTAGGCAGCCAGGTCCAGGGTCGCCGCGGCTCCATCGGCCCAGTCCGCGGGGGCGACGTCGGACCCGGCGAAATAGGCGGCGGCGAGCACTCGCTCGCCGGGTCGGCTCCGAGCGGCGGCGGCGTGCCAGGTGCACTGCTCGAGAGCCACCAGCGTTCCCGCCTTCGGGTAGAGCGCGACCCGCCCGGGCCACTCGACCTCGTCGATGTCGCCCGGTGGCTCGGTCGGCTCGCCGACCCTCCGCGGGAGCACGTAGAGGGCGCCCGCGTCCTCGTCGACGTCGTCCAGATAGAGCAGCGTGAGCACCCGTTCGACCCGCTCGGGCCTCGGCCAGTGGCCGCTCTTGAAGCGGACGCCTTCATCCTCGCCGCCGATGTGCGTGTGCCAGCGAAAGAAGGGGCGCGCGGTGTCGCTGATCAACGCGCCGAGCTCCTCGACGCGAGCTTCCCCCAGGCACTCCCGCACGAGCGCCACCAGCGGAGGTCGCAGATAGCGGTCCAAGAGCTCCGGCTGCCGACCGGCGAAGCCCCGCAACGCGAGGCCGGAGGCGCTGACCGCCGCCCAGTCGTTCAGCTCTCGGGTGTCCGGCTCGTAGAGGGTCGCCGGGCGCACCGGCTCGGCCAGCGCGAGCAGCCGCGCGCGCAGCGTGGCGGCCGTCGAGGGGTCCAGGTATCCGTCGAACACCGCGTAACCACGCTCGCGCAGCTGTTCCGCCGGGGTCATCGGCCCCATCATAGAGCACGATGGCGAGCGCTCGCTCGCTTGACACCCCCCGACCGCCCGACGAAATTCAACGATGGTGAGTCCGCAGAAACGCATCGCGTTGATCTCGTTCGACGTCGAGGTCGCGGGCTCGCTGAGCACCTTCAGCTACAGCATCCACAAGCTGAAAGCATCGCTGCTCACCTGCCCCGGCCTCGAGGACGCGGAGATCCGGGTCATCAACCAGGAGACCTCGGACCCCGACGCGCTTCTCGAGCCGCTCCTCGAGTTCCAGCCGACCCTGATCGGGGCCTCGCTCTACGTCTGGTCGCTGCTGCCCTTTCGGAGCCTCGCGGAGACCTACCAGCGAATGCACCCGGAGGTGCCCATCGTCGCCGGTGGTCCGAGCGCCCGGAAGAACGTCTTCGACCTCCCGCCCTATCGCTCCTTCCGCGAGACCGTGGACGCCATCGTGGTCGGCGAGGGCGAGTCGATCATCCGCGAGCTGGCCCTGCACCATCAGGAGCCCGACTGGAAACGGACGGTGCGCGGGCTGATGCTCTGGGACGGCAGCGATTGGTCGAGCAATGGCGAGGCCGAGCGACCGATCGTCGACGACTACCCGAGCCCCTACCACCTGGACACCGCGCCCGGTGGCAGCGGCTTCATCGAGACCTTCCGCGGCTGCCCGGTGACGTGCTCCTTCTGCCAGTGGGGCGGCGCCTCCCTCGGCGGGGTGCATTCGGTCGAGTACCTGGTCGAGCACCTGAAGGGGCTGCAGCGCGCACGAGTGGAGAACGTCCTCTTCCTCGACGCGGCCTTCAACCTCAGCCCGCGCGCCTTCCGGAACCTGGCCGCGGCCGACGCGGAGGCGGAGGTGCTGAAGGACTTCACCGTCTTCGGCCACCTCTACCCCACCCACGTGCAGGACATGCACCTCGAGCTCTTCGAGAAGATGGGCCGAGTGCACCCGGCGATCGGTGTGCAGAGCTTCGTGCCCGAGGTGCTCGAACGCATCGGCCGCACCGTCGATCTTCAGCGCTTCGAGCGGGTGGCCGCCACCATCCGCGAGAGCTACGGCGTCGACCTCGAGCTGATCATGGGCCTCCCCGGCGACACGCCGGCGTCGTTCAAGAAGACGGTGGAGAAGGCGATCGAGATCGCCGACTCGGTGCGCATCGCCTTCTGCATGATCCTCCCCGACGCGCTGCTGGACCGCGCCCGGCCGCACGACGGCATCGACTTCGACCACGAGACCTTCTTCATGAAGTCCTGCGCCGGGTGGAGCGAGGCGGAGCTCGCCGAGACCTGGGACTGGGTGAACGATGTCGCCAGCCAGTTCTACAGCCAGGAGAACTACGGCAGCTGGGTCGGCTTCCGCACCGAGGGCGAGCCGGAGAAGGCGAAGCCGCGCGTCCCCGAGGTCGGCGGTCCCGAGGCGGTGCCCTCCCCCACCGTCGAGCGGCTGCGCGAGGCCGTGAGCGCGGCGAGCGCCGACTTCCAGCTGCAGGGCATGAGCCTCGAGCGCGGCAAGGTGAAGGCCGCCCTCGACGGCCCCATCGGCGACGTGGTCCTCGAGGCCTGCGCCTCGGACCCGAAGGGCCGCTTCTTCCTACGCCTCGAAGGCGTCGACTACAGCCACTCCGGCGACGTGGGCCGCGAGGGGGCCGAGGGGCTCAAGCGGGTGATCGACTCGCTCCATCGCGACGTCCGGCAGCTGCTGACCGATGCGGCGCCCGCCGAGGACCTCGTCCAACTCGCGCCCAAGCGCTGACCGCAGCGGCCCGGAGGGGTATACTCCCGGCATCGTTGGGGAAATCAGCCGGCGAGAAGAAAAATTCGCTCCCCATGTCGATCTCGACATCCGTCGTTCGTTGCCTGAGAGTGACACGACCCCTGGGCGGCGCTCGGTGCCCCCGGCTCCGAGAGCGGACATCCCGCCGCCGAGTAGTCAGCCCTCGAAGGGCTCGCTCTGCAGATGCGCGATCTTGAGCTGGGCCTCGGCGGCGCCGGCGGCGACCTTGGCGGCGCGCACGCGGTCGTAGGTGCCGGCGGCGAGCGGACGGGGCTGTAGCGGCGCGAGCTGGTCGGCGCCGCGGAGCCGGTCGTAGTCGAAGCTGAGCTCGCGCAGGGCCTGGTCCATGACGCCGGCCACGGGATCGGGGTCCGCCGCGCCCTCGAGGTGCAACGCGTAGCCAGGGACGCCGCCGTCGGGCGTCTCGAGGGGGGCCACGACGAAGTAGGTGGGATCCACCGACTCGGCGGCGAAGGCCTTGGCGGCGGCCTCGTTCACGTGGGCCTCGGTGAGCTTCTCGCCGGCGAGGTTCGCGGCCGCCCCACCCTTTCGCACGAAGCGGATGCGCGGGATCCGATGGTGGAAGCCGGCGACCTCGACCACGTCGCCGAGCCAGTAGCGGTAGAGGCCGCCGCTGGTGGTGGGGACGATGTAGTAGCGCTCGCCGTCCTGGATCTGGTCGAGGGTCAGGAAGTCCTCGGGGTCGAGCGCCTTCGGGTCGGCGACGCTCTCCGCGCGCGCCTCGGGGACGAATTCGAAGTAGTGGCTCGTCACCGCGAGCGGGCCGCCCGGCTCTTCCTCGCCCATGGGGATCGAGCACCAGGCCTCGCAGGCGGAGTAGATGGCGTCGCGGATGACGACCTCGGGGCCGAGGCGGCGCTGGAGCTCGGGGATGTACACGCCGGCGGTGGCGTTCTTCCAGCAGTAGACCAAGCGCAGCTTGGGCATCGCCGCCCGAGCGAGGCCGTGGACCGGGCCGCCGATGGCGGCGCGAAGGCGCGCGGCGACCTTCGGCCGCGGCGGGAGCATGGCGCCGAAGAAGGCGCGCTGCTCGGCGCTCAGCTCGAGCTCCTCGGGAATCTGCCCGCGCTCGATCGCGTCGGCGAGCTCGGCGGCCCGCGCCTCGAGGTCGCGGAGCAGGTAGACCACCGGCGCGGGGAAGATGCCGGCGACGAGCGAGACGTCGCGCAGGCACGCGAGCCAGAGCGCCAAAAAGCTCCGGGTGCGCAGGTCGGCGACCTCGAAGAGCTCGTAGGGCCAGGCGTAGATCGCCCGGATCAGCGGCGGCATCTCGGTGAAGTTGTAGCCGCTCATGGTGCCGATGCCGGCGCCGCTCGGGGCCTGGTCCACCTGTCGCGACCCGACGAAGTAGAGCGCCCGCCCACGGAAGGCACGGGGGTAGCGGCGGAAGAGGTGGAAGAGCGCCACGTGAACGGTCTTCTGGAACTCCTCCCGGTAGGCGTCGGTGATGGGCACGTGCTTGGGGGTGCCGGTCGAGCCGCTGGTGCGCACGAAGTAGACCGGGTCCTCGCGGGTGAGCACCGCTTCCTCGCCGGCGAGCTGCCGCTCGGCCCAGGGCGCGAGATCGCCCGAGGTCATCAGCGGGACCTCACGCGCATAGGTCGCGGGGTCGGCGACGGCCGGGAAGTCGTGCTCGGCCGCGTAGGCCGTGCCCTCCGCCTGGGCCAGCGCCGCGCTGAGCCGCTCACGCTGGGCGGCCATGGGATCGCGCGCCGCCTTGGCGAAGGCACGCGCGTTGGGGATCCGGCTCAGCTGACCGAGACCATGGAGCAGCCGTGGAGGCATCTCGAACGCCATGGGCGGAGTGAAGCACGCCGCGGCCGCGGAGCAACGTTGACGGCGAGGCCACGCTCGGGCATGGCTGGCGCGATGGACCTGGTGGCAGCGCTGGAGGCGGCCCTCGACCCCATTGCGGAGCACGAGGCTCCGACGATGAAGGCTTGGGAGGCCTACCTCGCCGAGACGCTGACCGATGAGCGGGCCCAGGCGATCGAGGCGGTGGGGGTCTTTCCGCGCGAGGAGCTCGAGACGCTGCTCAGCGGCCCCGTGGGCGACGCCTTCGTCCCCGCGGCCGAGGGCGGCACCCTGGACTGGTCCACGCTGATGCGCATCTGCGCGCGCCTCGCCGAGCGGCAGCTCGGAGTGGTCCTCTGCCTCGGCGGGGTGGTGCTGGGCGAGCTGCCCTTCCTGGTCGCCGGCGACGCCGAGCAGCGACGCGCGTTCATGGCGACGCTGCGCGAGGGCGGCTTCGCCGGGCTGGCGCTCAGCGAATGGGACCACGGCTCCGACCTGCTGGCCGGCGAGACGGTGGCCACCGAGAGCGCCGAGGGCTGGCGGCTGACCGGCCGCAAGCAGCCGATCAACAACGCCTCGGTCGCGACCCACCTGGCGGTGCTGGCGCGGACCGGCGAGCCCGGCGACCCCTTCGGCGCCACCCTCTTCCACGTGCGGCGCTCGAGCCCGGGGCTGAACGCCGCGGGGCCGGTCGAGTGGAGCGGCTTCCCGGGCATGGACCTCGACGGGCTCGTGCTCTCCGACACACCGGCGGAGCCGCTCGGGGACGTCGGCAAGGGCTTCGCGCTCGCGCG
>JABAOG010001010.1_pt3 | contig 31526 bp, 25 predicted proteins | sample 7062131 | NCBI WGS metagenome assembly JABAOG01 (sample SAMN14538629, study PRJNA623070) | marine sediment metagenome | biome: marine biome [ENVO:00000428]; feature: marine pelagic biome [ENVO:01000023]; material: deep marine sediment [ENVO:00002113] | place: India: Arabian Sea | collected... | reverse complement strand
CTGCGACGACGGGCACGACGAGGACTGCGACCTGAACACGGTGGGCACCCTCGACCGCGACCGGGACGGCTTCATCGACGCGCGCTGCACCAACACCGACGGGGCGAGCGGCACCGACTGCAACGACCTCGAGATCGACATCTCTCCCTCCGCCGGCGAGATCTGCAACGGTCGGGACGACGACTGCGACGGAGACGTCGACGAAGGGGTGGCCATCGCCGGCTTCGCCGACGCGGACGCGGACGGCCGCGGGGACTCGACGAGCGCGATGAACGCCTGCCCGGGCACGGTGCGTTTCGCGATCCTCGGCGAGGACTGCGACGACGGAGACATCTCCGTGCAGCCCGTGCAGAACGAGATCTGCGACGTGAAGGACAACGACTGCGACGGCACCGTCGACGAGAACGCTCAGCCGGCCATCTGGTACCGCGACGTGGACGGCGATGGCTACGGCGACGTCGATGGCGCCCAGGTGATCCAGTGCACGCCGCCCGCCGGCTACTCGCTCCTGCCCACCGACTGCAACGACGGCGACCCGGCGATCAGCCCGCTGGCGGTCGAGGCGTGCAACGCCATCGACGACGACTGCAACGGCGTGCCGGACTTCCCCGTGCCCGGCGCCGGCTTCGAGGACGACGACCAGGACGGCATCGCGGACATCGGCTGCGGCGGCGGCGACTGCGACGACCTCGATCCCTTCGTCGGCGCGGGCCTCCCGGAGGTCTGCAACGGCAGCGACGACGACTGCGACGGCATGGTCGACGAGGGGCTCACCGAGAGCGACTTCTTCTTCGATGGTGACGGCGACGGCTACGGCGCCGGCGCGGCGATGCCGATGTGCGGCGCGGTGCCGGGCATGGTTCCCCGCGACGGCGACTGCGACGACTCCGATCCGGGCATCACCCCGGGCGCCACCGAGCGCTGCGACAACGTCGACAACGACTGCGACGCGAACACGGACGAGGGCGCGTCCGCGTCCTGCTCCGGTGCGAACGCCATCTACAGCTGCGTCGACGGCTTCTGCGAGGTCGCCCAGTGCACCGGCTCCTACGGCGACTGCGACCTGCGTGCCTCGACCGGCTGCGAGACCGATCTGGCCGTGACCGGCGGCACCGCGCACTGCGGCTACTGCAACGCCTCCTGCGCCGGCTGCATGGGCGGCATCTGCTCGACCGGAGGGGTCTCCTCCTTCGGCACCCTGAACTCGGCCAGCGGAACCGCGCTGGCCGGGATGCCCATCTACATGCCCGGGACGGCGCCGCTGCGCTCCACGACGTCGGACGCGATGGGGAACTTCTCGTTGGGCGCGCCCAGCCCCGGGCCCGTCGTGGTCGGCGGCGGGAGCTGCTACCCGACGATGTACACCCTCGATCCCTTCGGCGACTTCCTGCCCCGCTTCGGGCCGTTCAACACTGGAGTGATCGTAGCCCTCGAGACCACCGAGCTCGAGGTCATCGGTATGGCGACCGATCCCCAACGTTCGGATCGCGGGCTGATCGCGTTCCAGACACCTTTCTCCCCGGCGTTCCCGGTCCAGCCGCTGATCAACCTGGAGTATGGCGGCATCGTGGGCTTCGACGGCGCCCGGGGTGGGACGGATGGGCCGTGGGACACGCCGACCGGAGAGACCTCGCTCGGTCCGGCCGGCAACACCAGCGTCCTGATCTACTCGAACGTGGAGCCGGGCCCGCTGGAGATCTCCGTCGGTGGCTGTGTGATCAGCTCGAGCCCGGGGATCGTGCGAGCGGGCGCCATCACCGTGGTCGGCGTCGACTGCGGCGAGTGAGCGGCCCTCGCGAGGACCCCTCTTCTCAGACCCCAAATCGGCCAATGATGCCGGTGAAAGGGCGACATGCTACGAATGCTCAATGCGCATTGTCCTCGCAGTCAGCCTCATCATCGCGTGCTCCCCGGCGGCTGAGCGTTCCGCTACTTCGGCTCCAGACGCCGGCGCTTTCGGCGCCGGCACCCTGGAGCGCTCATTTGTCATTCCGGGGCTCGTCCGTGCACGGCTCGAGGGCCCGTCCCTCTTTCTCGACCCCGTCGGTCAAGAGGACTTTCGCCAGTCCCTCGAGGTTCGCGTCGTGGGCTTCGGTTGTGGGGATGGCACCGAGGTCGAGTTGAACACTCCAGAGTTCGCGCCCTTGGCGGGTGGTGGAACCCGGGTGTCGATGGGGCCGATGGCCAGTTGGTACCGCGTTCGAAGAACGGGGATCGAGCAGGGTTTCACCATCGACGATCCGGCGTGCGTGGATCGGTCCGGGACACTGCGGATCACCATGGTGGTCCCGGGCGCGGAGGTGCACGTGGCGTCGTCCGGGCGCGCAGCCACTCTGCGGACCGCCAGCGGAGAGCTCTGGACCTACTCCGGGCTCATGGTGGCCGATGCCACTGGGCGCGAGCTGCCCGCCCGGCTGCGCGGCGAGTTCGGCCGCCTATCCGTCGAAGTCGAGGCGGCCGGGGCCGCCTACCCGATCACGGTGGACCCGGTGTTTCAGTTGCGGAGCCCACTCCTTCGACCATCGGGTGTTAGCGTCGGAGCTGGGGCCGCTCCCAGCAGCCTGGCGGTGGACGGCACCACCATCGCCGTGGGCCGGCAGGTTCCGGGCGATGTGCTGGTCTTCGACCGAGGCGCTACGGGGTGGTCGGAGTCGCAGGCCATCACTCCGCCAGCCGGAACCGACACGCTGCCTTTCGCGCTTCGGATCGCGCTCTCGGGCGACACATTGGCCGTCGGACACATCGGAGACGATGAGGCGGCCACGAACTCGGGAGCGGTGTATGTCTACGTTCGCTCTGGCGGAGTCTGGAGCCTGGAGCAGAAGCTCACGGCGCCTGATGTGGTGGCTGAGCAAGACTTCGGCGTGCGATTGGATGTCGATGGCGACAATCTGGTCGTGCACGCGAACCTGGGCGGAGGCGCCGACATGATGGATCGGGTCGTGTACGCTTTTCACCGCACGAGCGGGGTGTGGAGCTTCGAGTCGAGGCTGGGACCGTACGATGGGACTGGGACCCTCTCAGGGAACCTGGCCGTTTCCGGAGACACGGCCGTCCTTGGGACGCGCCCGGGGGCCAGCGTGTGGATCCGCTCGGGCAGCTCTTGGGTCGGACAGCAGCGGATCGATCCGGCTGCCACCGCCACCCGTGATTTCACCGATCTGGCGATCGATGGAGACACGATCCTGTTGGGTCAGTACCTGATGGACTCTCGGGCTGGAAGAGTGGCCATCTTCCAACGGAGCGGGACCACCTGGACCGAGGTCGGCGAGATCCGATCACCGTCGCCCGCGGCGACCGAGCAGTTTGGACAAGGTGTGGATATGTCGGGGTCCTCTGTCGTGGTGACGTCCACGGGCAGCCGAGAGGTGCACTTCTTCGAGCTCGCGGGGACCTCGGCCACCTTGGTCAACGAAGTGACGGAGGCCGATGTTGCGGCAGGCTACCGGATCGCTTCTCCGTATCCCGCCGTATCACCCTCGGCAGCTGTGCTCACCGCTGCCGACCTCGCGGTCGACCCGCCGCGCTTGGTGTACCCACTGGACTTCCTGATGCTGGATGGGGAGGCCTGCACCCTCGCGTCGGATTGTGTCTCGGGGTTCTGTGTCGATGGCTTCTGTTGCGAGTCTGCCTGCACCGGGGGCTGCCAGTCGTGCTCACTGGCCGGCGCCGAGGGGAGCTGCGCCACCTTGCCCGCGGGGTTCACTTGCCGGGATGGCGCCGGCGGATGCGACGTCGTGGAGGTCTGCGATGGCGCGAGCACGACGTGCCCCGCCGATCAGCTGGCCGCTGCAGGCGCGGCGGGCGATCCGAGCTGCTCACCCTACCTCTGCGGCGGCGACGCCGCGAGCTGCCCATCGACCTGCGCGACCGCGGACGATTGCGTCGCTGGCCGGGTGTGCGTCGACGGCGCGTGCGTCATCCCCGACGTCGACGCCGGTACCGGAGACGCCGATGGGGGGATGAGCGTCGGTGATGGCGGCGTCACCGATCGCGATGGCGGATCCAGTGGGATGCCGGATGCAGGCTCGACCGCTGACGCCGACGGTGGACCCGCCGGCGATCCGGATGGCGGGACCCCGTTGGATGGGGGCGCCGACATGGGCGAGGGCGACGGTGGCAGCGGTGACGACGGCTGCGGCTGTCGGATCTCTGGCGCGCCCCCCCGCACGCCGGTGCGCGGATGGCTCCTCGCGCTCCCGGCGCTGGCGCTTCTGATTCGCCGCCGGAGTTGACCGCTCTCGCCCTTCGCTCGCGGGCCGCTTAGGATGGGCCCGTGAGCAGCTACCTCTTCGAGACGGACGAGCACCGCACCCTGCGGCAGCAGGTGCGCAAGTTCGCCCAGGCCGAGATCCTCCCGAACGCCCACGAGTGGGAGGAGGCCGAGGAGTTTCCTCGTTCGCTCTATCGGAAGGCGGCCGAGGCGGAGATCCTGGGCATCGGCTATCCGGAGTCGGTGGGCGGCGGCGGCGGCGACCTCAGCCACGTGCTCGTCGCCGCCGACGAGATGATCCTCCACGGCACGTCGGTCGGCACCACCGTCGGTCTGGGGAGCCACGGCATCGCGCTGCCGCCGATCGTGAAGGCCGGCACCGACGAGCAGAAGGAGCGCTTCGTGAAGCCGGCGCTTCGGGGCGAGAAGGTCTCGGCGCTGGGCATCACCGAGCCCGGTGGTGGCAGCGACGTCGCCTCGCTGCGGACCAAGGCCATCCGTGACGGCGATCACTACGTGGTGAGCGGCTCGAAGACCTTCATCACCAGCGGTTGTCGCGCCGACTTCGTCACCTGCGCGGTGCGCACCGGCGGGCCCGGGCACGGCGGCATCTCCCTGCTGGTCATCGAGCGAGACACGCCCGGCTTCAGCGTGAGCAAGAAGCTGCACAAGATGGGTTGGTGGGCGTCGGACACCGCCGAGCTCGCCTTCGAGGACTGCCGGGTGCCGGTGACGAACCTCATCGGTCAGGAGAACCAGGGCTTTCTGATCATCATGCAGAACTTCGTCACCGAGCGGCTGCTCATCGCCGCTCAGTGCGTGGCCATCGCCGAGCTCGCCTACCGGGAGACCCTTGGCTACGTGAAGGAGCGCGAGGCCTTCGGGAAGAAGCTGATGGGCTTCCAGGTGACCCGCCACAAGCTCGCCGACATGAAGACGCGCATCGCTGCCGCCCGGGCGCTCACCAGCGAGTGCGTGACCCGCTTCCTCGGTGGCGACCCGACCATCGGAGAAGCGGCGATGGCCAAGAACACCGCGACCGATGCCTGCATGTGGGTCTGCGACCAGGCGGTGCAGCTCCACGGCGGCTACGGCTACATGCGCGAGTACCCGATCGCCCGCGCCTACGTCGACGCGCGCGTGCAGCGCATCTACGGCGGCACCAACGAGATCNNCGGCGGCGGCACCCGCGAGATCATGAACGAGATCATCTGCAAGACGAGCGGCTTCTAGCTCGTCCGCCCGCTCACTGCGGGTCGTCGGGCATCGGCTCCGGGGGCTCGTCCTCGGATGCCTCTTCGCCGGCCAGCGATTCGTCGCCGGCGGTGGTGTAGGTCTCGTCGGTGGCGGTGGTGGTCTCTTCGCCTTCTTCCTCCCCGCCGCCACAGGCAGTGAGGCAGAGGCCGAGGGCGAGGGCGAGCAACATCTCTCTCATCGGGCGTTCCCTTCTCTCAGGAGCTCTGGTCCAGACAACCGCGGATGATGCCGCGGGTGATCAGCTTCTCGAGGAGACCGGAGAGGCTCTCGATGAAGCGCTGGTCGACGGCGCGCTGCTGGTCGGCGGCGGCGCGCTTCACCGCGTCGGTGACGTTCCGGCCATCCCCTTCGGCCGCGCGGAGCTCGCGGACGATGGCGGCGGCGAGCGGGTTCAGCCGCATGCAGGGCACGGTGAAGGCGGCGGTCCGATAGACGAGAAGCGCCCCCTCGAGCGGCTCCACGCCGTCGTCGCGCTGGTCGACTCCCCACTCGAGCGGGAGGAAGCGAGTGGCGGGATGGAACGTGGGGACCCCTTCGAAGGAGAAATCGACCACCGCCGGCAGATCGCGGTCGTCTTGGGCCCGCACCTCCCAGAGCGCGTTCTCGTAGCGCAACAGATCGCGTAGGTGGGCCGGCTCGGCGGCGCGGCTCTCGTTCGCCAGCACCCAGCGGACGAGCTCGGTGGGGAGCTCCCGGAAGAAGCGCGTCGTCGGAGGCGCCTCGGCGAGCCACTGGTCCACCAGCGCCTCGAAGCCGGCGTCGCCGAGGGCTTCCTTGGTGTGCTTCAGCGCGGTCCCGCAGACCCGATGCATGCGGGCGCGGACCATCCGGCGATAGATCTGCCAGCGATCGGTGGCGCCGAGCGTCGCGAGGTCGCCCTCGGTCGGCTCCGCCGACAAGCAGACGCGGGCGACGGTCGCCTCGTGCTCGGCGAGGGCGCCGCTCACGACGCCACCGCCTGCCCGTGCGCGGCGGTGGCGCGCTCGTAGATCGCGTTGAGCCGCTCGACCTCGGCCAGCAGCTCTTCGAGCGACGGGATGTCGTTGTCCCGCTCGAGGAGCACCGGCACCGGGCCCACGTGGCGCAGCGTGTAGTCGAGGAGCTCGTAGACCTCCTCGCACACCGGCGTACCGTGGGTGTCGATGCGGATGCCGTCGTCGCGAACGAAGTGGCCGGCCACGTGCATCTGCACCACCCGCTCCGGCGGGATGAGGTCGATGAAGGCCTTCGGGTCGAAGCCGAAGTTCTGGCTGTTCACGAAGACGTTGTTCACGTCGAGCAGCATCTTGCCGTCGGTGCGCTCGAGGACCTCCACGCAGAAGCGCGCCTCTTCGAGGCCGCTCTCGTCGCCCATCTCGGAGGGCTGCGGGGCGTAGTAGCTCACGTTCTCGAAGGCGAGCTCCACGTCGATGGAGCCGCGCACCTCGTCGATCCGCGCCGCGGCCGTGGCCGCCGCCTCCTCGGTGAAGGGCAAGGGCAGCAGATCGTGCAGCGCCGCCCCGGCGCCCATGCCGAAGCAGAGGTGCTCGCTGTGCCAGGGGGTGCCCACGTCGTTCAGGAAGCGCTGGAGCCGTCCGAGGTACTCGCCCTCATGGGGCTCGGTGTTCCCCAGGCAGGTGGAGAGCCCATGGGTCACCACCGGGTAGCGTTCCATCGCCCGCTCCAGGTAGGAGCGGTAGAGCCCGCCGCGACCGATGTAGTTCTCCGGGTGGACCTCCACCCAGCCGACGGCNNCCACCCAGCCGACGGCCTCCGGCTGCTCTTCGAGGAAACGTTTGGCCATGTCGACCCGGAGCCCGAGGCCGATGCCGCTGACGGTCTTCATCGAGTCATCTCCATCTCGCTTCCGTATGAGGGCCACGGCGCGTGGCGTCGTGGCCCCCATACGGAAGCGCCGCGACCGAGGCCGCGGCGTTTCCATTCACGGAAGTGTTCCGCGGCTCAGCCGCAGGAACCCTCACCGCAGGAGGCCTCGCCCCCTTCTTCCGCCGCGGCGTCGTCGCCGCCCATGCCGTCATCGGTGCCCATGCCGTCATCGGTGGTACCCATGCCGTCGTCCGTGGCGGCGCCGCAGGAGCCTTCACCCGCGCAGGAGGCCTCGCCTCCCTCGGTGCCGGTGGTCTCCGTGTCAGCGGTCTCCGCCTCGGCGTCGCCGCCGCAGCCGCCCGCGAAACCGAGCGCCGCCGTGGCCATCGCGACCAGCGTATGCTTGAAAGCCGAGTTCATTCCTACCTCCAGGTTCTTTCCATTTCATCACGCACCGAGTGTCGATGCGTCCCACGCCGACAATGGCGCGATGAGTCGATTGGCCCGGACCCTAAGACATGTCCGCCCCTTTTCACAACCTCGAATGGGGGGTAGGGCCGGGCGAGGGGTCAGCCGCAGGAGCCCTCCCCGCAAGAAGCCTCGCCGGCCTCCGCGTCCGCGCCCATGCCGTCATCGGCGGCGCCGGTGTCATCTGCGGCCGCCGCGCAGGACGCCTCGCCACCGCACGAGGCTTCGCCTCCCTCGGTGCCCTCGGTGTCCGCGCTTTCGGCGGTCTCGGCCTCGGCGTCACCGCCGCAGGCGCTCCCGGCGAAGCCGAGCGCGGCAGTGGCCATGGCGATGAGGGTGTTCTTCACGGTCGAGTTCATCTGGCTGTTTTCCTTGGTCTTTTTCGCGACCGGCCGCCAAGGACGGGCGTGGGGCCCGGGGTGAGCTCCCGAGCCGTCGAGCCCCCGTGGTCGTTGGCTCTAGGGCTGGCTTATGCGTCGACCAGGGCCGAAGTTTCACCTGCTCGAACGCCCGGGGTCGAGAAAATCGCCTCTCCTGACAAGAAAGTACGGGTCGTGACTTTTCATGACGATCCGTGGCCGACCGCCGGAACTCCCCCGATACTGTATTCATGCGCTCTCACCTCACCGCCATGATCGCCCTCGCGATTGGCTGCGTGGGTCCGCGAGCGCCGGCCCCGGAGCGTGCGGAGGGGCCTGGGGGAAGCGCTCACTTCCACGTTCGGGTCGACGAGTCGCTGACCACGCTCTGGACGCAGATCTGCTTCGCCGGTGAGCCGCCGCGGATGATGTTGCCGCTGAGCGAGAACGCGCGCTCTCTCTTGGTGCAGGCCTACGACTCGGAGGGCGAGCCGATCATCATCGGCGACGAGGGCGAGATCCCCTTGGGCCGTTTCGGTCCCGGTGACTGCATTCACTACGAGGTCGATCTGCAGCGAGCCAGCCGTGGCTCTCGGAGCGCGCTGCGCCGCCGCGGGGATCTGCTCATCACTCAGAGCCTGTGGCTCTGGGCACCCTCTCAGCGACCGGACACGGCGAGCTACACCGTCGAGTTCGAGCTGCCTCGCGGCATGCACGTCTCCGTTCCCTGGGCGCGCGAGGGCGATGGCTATGTCCTCGAGGAGAGCGCCTTTCGAACCGCGGGCAACACCGTCTTCACCTTCATCGAGCCTCGCCGCTTCGAGCGGGCGGGGGTCCAGGTCGAGATCGCCCGCCTCCCCGGCGAGCTCCGCGCTGGCGGCGAGACCCTCGAGCAGTGGATCGGTGCCGCGGTCGACGCGGTCGCCGGGCTCTACGGCACGTTCCCCCGGGACCGGCTGCACATCGTCGTCGTCCCCGCGGGTCCCGGTCGCCGACCGGTCGCCTTCGGGCTCGTCCGGCGCGGTGGTGGCGCCTCGGTGATGCTCCTGGTCCACGAGGGCGCGGCCGAGACCCTGGTCACCGATTGGACCGCGGTGCACGAGCTCACCCACCTGACCATGCCGCTGCTCAAGTCGGGGGACGCCTGGCTGAGCGAGGGGGTCGCCACCTACTACCAGGAGGTCTTGCGGGTCCGCGCCGGCCTGCAGACGGAGGAGGAAGGCTGGGCCAACATCCTCGACGGCTTCGCCCGCGGCTCCCGGGTGGGCACCCGACGCACGCTGAAGAACGAAGCGCGCGACATGCGGGAGACCGGCGCCTACCGGCGGGTCTACTGGGGCGGCACGGCGTTCGTCCTCGAGGCGGACGTCACCCTGCGCGCCCGGACCGGGGCCTCCCTGGATCAGCTCATCAGCCGGAGCCAGGGAGCCTGGCCCCGCCGTAACACCTGGCAGGGGAGGGCGGTGATGCACCGCTTCGACCGGCTGGCGGGCGAGGGCGTGCTGGTTCCCCTCTTCGACCGCTACGCCGACAGCCGCACGTTCCCCGACCTGGAGGGGGTGCTCGCGTCCCTCGGCGTCGAGATCCGTCGGGGACGCATCCGCCTCGACGACGATGCGCCGTTGGCGCACATCCGCGCGGCGATCATGAGCCCGATCGCGCCTGTCCCCGAATAGGGAACACGCGGCTCGAGAAGGAAGTGACTACGGGTGGCGCCGCGTCGACGTGCTAGGAATTGGCCGTGGTCAGAGGACGATTTCTTCTCGGGATCGCGACCCTCGTCGCGCTCACCCACCTTCACGGCGCACCCCCCGCAGCGGCGCAGGACGATGGGGCCGACGACGGCGCCGAGGCGGCCGCCGCCCCGGACGCGCGCGAGCTCTTCCTTCGCGGTCAGGCGGCCTACGAGCGCGGCGACTACGAGGACGCCGTCGAGGCCTGGGAGGCCGGCTATGCGCTCGATCCGCGTCCGCTGCTCCAATACAACCTCGGTCAGGCCTACGAGCGCCTCGGCGAGCTGCCCAAGGCCGTCGGCGCCTTCGAGACCTACCTCGAGAACGCCGACCCGAACGATCCGAACCAACAGCGCGCGCGAGCCCAGTTGGCGGCGATTCGCGAGCGGCTCGGCCGGACCTCGATCGTCGTCACCGGTGGCCCCGAAGGAGCCACCATCCTGGTCGACGGCGAAGACCGCGGTCGCACGCCGCGGCCCGATCCGATCGCCGTCGAGCCCGGCAGCCATCAGGTCGAGATCGTCCTGGAGGGCTATCGGCCCTTCGAGGCCATGGTCTCGGTCGCCGCCGGCCGTAGCGTCGACGTCGAAGCCGTCCTCGAGGAGGACACCGGGGCCGAGGGAGTGCCGCTGGTGCCGATCATCCTCTGGGGTGCCGGCGGCGCCGCGGTCATCGCCGGAGCGATCCTCGGTGGTGTGGCGCTCGGGAAGGCCAATGGCGCCGACACCTCCGACGGACCGGACGCCGACAGCGCGCGCGGCCTCGCGCTCGGGGCGGACATCGCCATCGGCGTGGGCGTGCTCGCCGCCGGGGCCGGTCTGCTCGTCTACCTGCTGAGCGGCGATGACGACGGCGAGGGCGACGAGGTCGCCATCTCGCCCGCCGTGGGGCCCGGCTTCGCCGGCGCGATGGCCCGAGGGAGCTTCTGATGCATCTTCCCCGAATTCTCCTCTTCTCCTTTGGGGCGCTCTGGCTCGGCGGCTGCTCGCTGGTCGTCGACGGCAAGCTCGACGGCAAGGAAGCCGCCTCGCCGTGCACCGGCGCCGACGACGGCACCAGCTGTGAGCTCGGCGAGGACATGATGAGCGGCCCGGGCGTCTGCCGCTCGCAGGTCTGTACTCTGAGCACGTGCGGTGACGGGCTGACCGACAGCGTCAGCGGCGAGGAGTGCGACGACGGGAACGAGACCTCCGGCGACGGCTGCGAGCCCGGGACCTGCGAGCTCACTTGCGAAGAGGACGCCGACTGCGAGGACGCCTTCGTCTGCAACGGCACCGAGACCTGTGACGGCGCGACCAACACCTGCAGCCCGGGCTCCAACGCACCGGATGAGACCAGCTGCGAGCTCGACGACGGCACCGAAGGCGCATGCCGCTCGGGCACCTGCCGCACCCTCGGCTGCGGCAACGGTCTGCCGGACGAGGGCGAGGAGTGCGACGACGGCAACGACGTCTCGGACGACGGCTGTGAGCCCGACTGCACCATCACCTGCATGAACGACGACGACTGCATTCCGCTCGACACGTCGGTCTGCGACGGCACGGACACCTGCGACACGGGCACCAACACTTGCGTGCCGGGCACCTCGCTCGACTGCGACGACGGCAACGACTGCACCGCCGACAGCTGCGACCCGGTCGACGGCTGCATCAACGACCCGCTGCCCTTCGACATGGACGAGGACGGGCACCCGGTCGAGAGCTGCGGCGGCGACGACTGCGACGACTCCGATCCGGACATCTACGAGGGGGCCGAGGAGCTCTGCGACGACAAGGACAACAACTGCGACGGCAACGTCGATGAGGTCGCGCCCTTCTGGTACATCGACTGCGATGGCGACGGCTTCGCGGCCGACACCAGCGGCACCCAGCAGCAATGCGACGAGCCGGCGCCGGCGGGGAGCTGTGGGTGGACCACGACCCGGCCGATCGGCCCGGACACGACGGATTGCCGGGACGACAACGCCCTCGTCTTCCCCGGGCAGACCATGAACCAGTCGACCCCGATCTCGGGCGAGCCCTCGGCGACGGACTTCGACTACAACTGTGACGGCAACGAGACGCCGAACTACCCGATCCGGCCGACCTTCATCATCGCCTGCGGCGCGTTCAGCGGGTGCACCGGCTCCACCTACTGGGACGAGACGGGACCGCGCTGCGGCTTGACCAGCACGCTCAGCTACTGTGTCTTCAACCGGTTCACGGGCTGCGGTCGCGCGACCCGCGAAGAGGTCATGCGCTGTCGCTGAGCCTCAGCGGCGGATGGCCTCGATGACCAGCTCCGGCACCTGAGGGCGCCGGCTCGCGATCTGGAAGGCCGCACCGACTCGTTCGGCGGCGGCCTTCGCCTTCTTGCGTCGCTCGTGCACGTAGAGGGTGGCCAGCGGATCGCCCGCCGCCACCTTCTCGCCCGGCTTGGCGTCGATGTGGATCGACACCGCGTGGTCGATCGCCTGATCGCTCCGGGTCCGGCCAGCGCCGAGGTCCACGCCGGCGAGACCGACCTCGCGCGCGTCGATGTCACTCACGTAGCCGGCCTTGGGCGCCTTCACGACGATCTTCTTGGGAGCGATGGTCAGCCGGTCCGGCTCGGCGACCACCTTCGGGTCGCCGCCCTGCGCCTTCACCAGCTTCTGCATCAGCGCGACCGCGCTGCCGTCCTTGGTGACCTCGATCAGCCGGGCGCGCGCCTTCTTCTCGCTCTTGGTGATGCCGCCGAGCTTCAGCATCTCGGCGCCGAGAGCGAGGGTGCACTCGATCAGGTCCTCGGGGCCTTCGCCGTTGAGGACCTCGAAGGCCTCCCGAGTCTCGATGGCGTTGCCCACCGCCCGGCCGAGCGGTGCGTCCATCCGGGTGAGGATCACGGTGACCTTCTTGCCGGCGGCCTTGCCGGTGCGGACGATCGAGCGAGCGAGCTCCCGCGCGTCTTCGAGGGTCCGCATGAAGGCGCCCTGGCCGACCTTCAGATCGAGCACGAGCGCGTCGATGCCCTCGGCGAGCTTCTTGGAGAGGATGCTGGCGGTGATCAGCGGGATGGACTCGACGGTGCCGGTCACGTCCCGCAGCGCGTAGAGCTGGCGGTCGGCGGGAGCGATCTCCGCGGTCTGCCCGAAGATGGCGCAGCCGATGGTGCCGATCTGTTTCACGAACTGCTTGGTGGACAGATCGCAGCGGAAGCCCGGGATCGCTTCGAGCTTGTCCAGGGTCCCGCCGGTGTGGCCGAGCCCGCGGCCGGAGACCATCGGCACCGGGACGCCGCAGGCGGCGACCATCGGCGCCAGACAGAGGCTGACCTTGTCGCCGACGCCGCCGGTCGAGTGCTTGTCGACCTTGATGCCCTTCACGCTGCTCAGGTCGATGACCTTGCCGCTGTCGCGCATGGCCATCGTGAGCGCGGCCGTCTCCTTCGGGGTCATGCCCTGGAAGAAGATGGCCATGGCCATGGCGGCCATCTGGTAGTCGGCGATGGATCCGTCGACGTAGGCGTCGATCCAGTAGCGGATCTCGTCGTCCGTGAGCTTCCCCCCCTCCCGCTTGCGGATGATCAGCTCGGGAGGGGTGGGAAGGGACTCGGGGGGCCGGCGCTTCGCGTTCATGGCCCCGGATGTATCACGGGTCAGCGGGACTTGCTGCGCGAGCGGCGGCGCTTGCGCGGCTGGCTCTTGCCGCCGCCCTTCTTCGCCGAGCGCTTCGACTGGCTGCCCTGGGAACGGCTCTTGTCGCCCTTGCCCTTGCCGCCTCGGCTCTTCGAGGAGCCCTTGCCGTCTCGGCCCTGCGAGGAGCCCTTGCCACGACCCTTGCCGCGGTTGCTGCGCTTCTGGCCGCGGCCGCGGGTCTTGGTCCGCTTCTGGGTCCGGCGCTGGTCCAACGTCGTCGGGATGGCGCGAATCTGCCGGTCGGCGATGTTCACTTCCTCGAGCTCGACCTGGATGCGCTCACCCAGCTCGTAGATCTGCGCGGTGCGCGCGCCGACCAGCCGGATGCCCAGCTCGTCGAGCTCGTAGTAGTCGTCTTCGAGGGCCTCGAGGGGGATGAGCGCCTCGACGTAGGGATCGTCGAAGGCGACCCGGACGCCGTAGCGATCGACCGACGAGATCCGTCCGTCGAAGTCCTCGCCGACGCGGTCTCGCATGAGGATCGCGCGGTAGAGGTCCACCACGTCCCGCTCCACGAGGAAGGCGCGGCGCTCGGCCTGGCTCGAGAGCGCGGCCACCTGAGCCAGGTGCGGCCTGAGGGTGACGGCGTCGATGGGCTCACCGCGGAGCACGTTCTTGACCACCCGGTGAACGGAGAGATCCGGGTAGCGCCGGATCGGGGAGGTGAAGTGCAGGTAGTCCTTGGAGGCCAGCCCGAAGTGGCCGGTCTCCGAGTCGATGCCGTACTGCGCCTGCTGCATCGAGCGCAGCAGGAGATACTGGAGCACCTCGTGCTCGTCGGTGCCGGCGATGCGCCGCATGAAGGCGGTCAGCTCCTTCGGGTCCCGGGCGTCTTCGACGCTCAGGTCGTGGCCGAGGGCCGCGGCGAGCTGGGAGAACTTGAGGATCTTCTTCTCGTCCGGCTTGCCGTGGATCCGGTAGATGGCCGGCACGTCGCGCCGCTTCATCTCCGCGGCCACCGTCTCGTTGGCCAGGAGCATCATCTCCTCGACCATCTGATAGGCGACCTTCACGCCCGGGTCGCCCTTCTGCCGCTGGCAGTCGACCGGCTCGACGCCGTGCTGGTCCAGGATGACCTTCGGCTCCGGCAGATCGAGCTCGAGCGCACCCCGAGCGTGGCGCTTCTTGCGGAGCACCTGCGAGAGCTCCTTCAGCTCCTCGAGGTTCTCCTTGCGCTTCTCCGCTTCCGGTTGGCTGCGCGCCTTGTCGGTGAGACCGAGGGCGCGCGCGACGCCGCGATAGGTCAGCTTCGCCCGGGAGCGCATCACGCCCTCGAAGAGCTGAGCGCTGCGGACCTTGCCGCGGCGGCTGACGTTGATCTCCACGCCCATGCAGAGGCGGTCGGTGCCGGGCACCAGCGAGGCCAGGTGGCTCGAGAGCTCCCGCGGGAGCATCGGGATCGCCCGGTCGGGCAGGTAGATCGAGCAACAGCGCTCGAGGGCCGCCTCGTCGATGGCCGTCCCCGGCCGGACGTAGTGGGAGACGTCGGCGATGGCGACGATCACCTTCCAGCCGGTCTTGGTGCGCTCGCAGTAGATCGCGTCGTCGTGGTCCCGGGCGTCCTCCGGATCGATCGTGCAGAGATCGATGCCCCGCAGGTCCCGGCGACCCTTCTTGTCTTCCTCGGGCACCTCGTTCGGGAAGGCGGCCGCCTCCGCGAGCGCGCGCTCGTCGAACTCCTCGACGACGCCCTCGCGGATCTTGATCTTCATCACCTCGACGGCGGTCATCCCCTGCACGCCGAGGATGTCGATCACCTCGGCGCCGGGCGTGTCGTCCGGCCCCTGCGGGAAGCGCTTCATGGTGGCGATGACCGCCATGCCCTTGGTCTTGCCCTTCGGCACGTCACCGAGGATGTCGACGCGGTCCGGCAGACGGGGGTCGTCCGGCCGCAGCCACGCTTGCTTGCCGCGCTTCTCGAGCGAGCCGGTGAAGCGCGAGGGGCGTCGCTCGAGCACACCCACGACCTTGCCCTCGCGCCCCTTGGGGGAAGGCTTGGCCAGCACCTCGACGCGGTCGCCGTGGAGCGCCGCGCCTTGGAAGCGCGGCGGGATGAATACGTCGTCGCCGCCCTCTTCGGGCGTGAGGAAAGCGAAGCCCTTCGGGTTTCGCATCATCCGGCCGCGCACCTTGGTGACCGGCGGACGCTGGATCGCGTCCAGGCTCGGGACGGGGCGCTGGCGGCGCACGCGGAAGCGCAGGCCGGGCATCTCGGTGACCATGCCCAGCTTCACGAGCTCGTCGAGGGCGTCGAGGACTTCGTCCTTCCGCTTCTTCGAAACTTTCATGCGGCCGCAGAGCTCCGCCACGTGCTGCGCGCGGGGCGCATTCTCGCGGAGGGCATCCATGACGGCCTCTCGTTCAATCTTCTTCATGTTGCGTACTCACCGGGGCCCGCTCCGTCAGGCGCGCACGGCGAGATTCTTTCTATGCTATCGGCGGGGTCCCGCCGGGGGTTTCCGCAAGCGGAGTGTTCGGATGTGGAAGGTCGGGGCAAGGGGCACGGCTGCCGCGCGCGGTTCAGCGCAAGGCGTGCAGCGCACCATCGTCCGCGCCGACGTAGAGCGTTCCATCGCTCCCGAGGGCGGCGGTCGAGTCGATGTCCTGACCGATGTTGAAGCGCCAGAGAATCTCGCCGGTCGGTGACACGGCGTAGAGGAAGTCGTCCTGGCTACCGACGTAGATGGTTCCTTCGGCGTCGATCCGAGCCGAGGCTCGGATGCGCCCGGTGGTGGGGGCTCGCCAGCGGAGCGTTCCGTCTGGCGCGATTGCGTAGAGATAGCGGTCATAGGAGCCGACGACGATCGTGCCGTCGGGGGCGATGGCCGGAGTCGCGCGGACATCGGCGCCGGTTTCGTAACGCCAGCGGACCTGTCCCTGCGGACTCAGGGCCAATAGATGACCATTGTCGGCCCCGATGTAAATGGTTCCGTCGGGAGCGACGCTGCCGCCGCCATCGATGCTGGCGCCTGCGGCGGTCTCCCAAGCGACGGCGCCAGCGGTGCTCAGCGCGAGCACCTTGCCCTCGGACGAGCCGACGATCACCAGCCCGGAGGGGTGGAGCGCCGGCGAGCTGCGGACGTGGCCCGCGGTGGGGTGATGCCAGCGCACGGCGCCGCTCGGGTCGATGGCGTAGACGCCGTCGGCGGCCACGTAGATCGTTCCATCGGGGCCGATCGTCGGGCTGGCGTCGACCGAGTGCTCGAGGTCCACCCGCCAGCGGACCCTGCCGGTGGGCGAGAGCGCGGTGAGCACTCCGTCCTCGCTGCCGACGTAGACGGTGCCGTCGGCGCCGAGGGCCGCCGAGGCGTAGATCTTGTCGCCCGCGGTGAAGCGCCAGCGGAGCGTCCCATCGGAGGCGACCGAGGCGAAGGTCCGGTCGAGAGAGCCGATGTAGATGCTGCCATCCGGCCCGAGGACCGGGGAGGCGAAGACCCGCGCGCCGGTGCGGTGCGACCAGAGCACGCGCGGCTCCTCGGTCGGGCCGGTGAAAGGGCTTCGGCCCCGGTGGAAGGGACCGCCCATGAACATCGGCAGGTCGACCACCGGCTCGGCGGTCGCCACCGGCTCGGCGCCCGCGTCCGCCGCCGTCTCGCCACCGGCGTTCGTCTCGACGCCGGCGTCGGGCGGCGTCCCCGCGCTCTCCGCGGCGAGCTCGGCTCGAACCTCTTCGAGGAAGCGGCAGCGACCGGCGTGGCAGATGCGGTCGGCCACGCACTCGCGGTCCGACATGCACGGCGCGGCCTGCGGATCCTGCCGTGCCCCACAGCTCGCCAGGAGCTGTGCGATGAAGAGCACGAGGATGGGATGAAGTCGTCGCATGGAGCGGTCCGCTGTCGCGACCGGCGGGCCGCGGACGGATGCGCGGCGGTCACGGGGTCGCGACGCGCGCGGCCCTCCCATAGCAGCGCAGGGCCGCGCCGTCGACCTTCGGCTGGCCGCTCACTCCGCGTCGTCCGCGTCGTCCGCCGGGGCTGCTTCCAGGACGACGGTCCGTCCATCGGCGCGGCGGATCGCCAATCGGGTCCCGTCCGGGGAGATGGCCACCGCCTCGGCGCGCTCGCCGAGGGGCCACTCGGGCGGCCACCAGAGCTTCATCCGGGCGCCCTCGTAGCGCATCACTCCGAGCGGGGTCTCGAGGATCCACACCGAGCCATTCGGCGTGATGCGCGGTCCGCGCAGCGGTGCCGGCGGCGGGGTGGTCAGCCCGAGCTCGTCGCTGGACTCGATCGCCGGGCCGGCCACGATCGGCACCACCCGTCGGCGGCCGGGAGCGCCGAGGACCAGCCCCTGCGGCGCCCAGCCGAGCAATCGCCAGGGATGGGTCGCGTCGTCCGGGGTGCCTTGGCAGGGGGCGGGCGCCGGCTCGTCGACCACCCGGGCCCGGGCCCGCACCTGCTCGGGGGCGAAGGCCGCGGTGACCTCCAGCTCGATGCCCGCGCAGCGACGGACGAGGCGCGCCGAGAGGTCGCCGCTCGGGTCGATGATCGCCGGCACCCCCGGGTCGGGCGTGCGGGTGCCCGCGGGGAGGGCGAAGCGAACCGGCGGCTCGTCCAGGAGCGCCACCGTGGCGTCGTCGCGGAAGGCCAGGGCGCCGTCGCCGCGGCGGCTGAGCTCGGTCACCCTCAGGTCTTGCTGCCTCACGGGGCCGAGCGCGGCGGCGGCGGCGTCACTGGCGAGCGCGGCGCGCCGTTCCTCGGGGCTCATCCGGTCCAAGAGCTCGACCACGCCCACGAAGTCGCCGGAGCGCAGCCGCGCCACCAGATCGAGGCGACCGGCGCGGTCGGCGGTGGGGCAGCGGAGTCCGCCCTCGTCGCCGATGTGGAAGGCCTCCGGAACGTCGGGGTCGAAGTCCCGGCAGAGCAGTCGGTTCCACTCGACCAGCCGGTCGGTCTGCTCGGCGGCGCCGGTCGGGTCGTTGCTCACGGCGGCCTCGGCCCCCTCGAGCCGTTCGGCGAGGAGCGCCAAGGCCGGCTCCGGATCGAGGATCAGGCCCGCCGCCCGGTCCTTGAGCGGCAGATCCACCGAGAGCTCCTGAGGCCCGGTGAGCTGGAGCGTGAAGTCCGGATGACCGTCCTCGTCGAGGTCGCCGAGCTCGGGGGTGAGGGCCAGGCCGCGGGCGGCCAGGAAGCGCTCCTTCACCCGCGGGGTCCCCGCGCCGACCTCGATGAAGAAGTGGCCGCTCACCGGGACCGGATCGGTGGGATCGCCGCTCGAATCGGCGCCTTCGGCCGGCTCGCCACATTGCAGCGCCGCCTCGGCGTGGGCCCAGCGGCTCGAGAGGAAGCGGATGACCGCCCGCTCCACCTGGCAGATCGTCGCCGTCTCGCCGACCGCCGCCCGGGGTGCGAGGGAGGCCAGCTCTCGGCTCTCGAAGGCGTTGCCCTGCCGGCGGGCCATCCCGAGGGCCAGCTCGCCCTCGCCGGTCAGGCCGAGCACCAGCGCGTCGCGGTCCTCGTCGCCGTCGAGATCCTCGGTCAGGAGCGCGTAGAGGGCGCCGCCGGCCAGCTCCACCGGGGCGCCTTCGACGTGGACGATCGGCTGGCCCTGCAGCTCTCGCGACACGGGAAGCTCTTCTTCCGGGCCGGTGGAGGGGGCGTCGTCCTGCCCCGTCTGTTCCCGAATGGGGACGAGTGGACCATCGTCGTCGCCACAGCCGGCGAAGGCGAAAGCGAAAAGGAGGCCGACGAGCGACACGAGCGAGAGGCCGGGGCGGGCGCGCATCGGGGCGCACGGTAGCACCGCACCCGGAGGTCGCGAGGCGATCGGGCGTGTCGGCCGGTCGTGGCCATGGAGCGAGCTGTAAGACGTCATCGTTGTCACGGGGCCCTCCACCCGCCTATCGTCCCCCGGTGCCTCACCGTGTTTCACCGGCAACCGCGGGCGCCGCGCTTCTCTTCCTGATGACCTTTTTCGGGGGGGCGGTGCGCGCGCAGGATCCCTCCGATGCCGAGTCGGAGCCGGCCTCGGAACCGGAAACGGAGTCGGCGTCGGAGTCGGCGTCGGAGCCGGAGCCCACGGTGGTGCCCACGGAGCTCGAGCCGAACCTCGGGGCGCCCTCCACCGACCTCGAGCCGGAGCCCGAGCCCACCGATCCGCTCGAGGAGGCCAGCAGCGACGCCCAGCGTGCGCGCATCCAGGAGGAGCGACGGGACCGCCGCTACGCGCCGTCGGTCTCGCTCCATGGCGAGTATCGGCTGCGCTTCAACATGATGAGCGACATCCCGCTCCAGACCCAGGAGCGCACCGGCTACCCCGACGAGCTCGGTCAGAACTACTGGGCGAACCAATGGCTCCGGGCCACGGGCGAGCTGAAGCTCGGCGAGACCTTCCGCTTCAGCGCCCAGCTGGACATCGCCGACGGGCCCATCGTCGGCGACGAGACCGCGGGTGTCTCCGCCGCCGAGCTCCCCCGAGACGGCGAGGAGGCCTTCGACGGCCGCGGCCTCGAGCTACGCTGGCTCTACGGCGAGTGGACCTCGCCCATCGGCGTCTTCCGCGCCGGCCTGCAGCCGTCCCACTGGGGGCTCGGCCTCATCGCCAACGACGGAACCCGCTGGTCGCCCTTCGGCGACTACCGCTACGGCAACACGAACATCCGCCTGCTCTTCGCGACCCGCCCGCTCGGCCGGGACGTGCCCTTCACCGTCGCCCTCGCCGGCGACGTGGTCTACCGCGATCCCGTCGCCAGCCTCAGCGACGACGAGCGAGCGCTCCAGGGCGTGCTCGCCGCCTTCTACGGCGACGGCCGGACGAAGACGGTCGGCGCCTACATCGTCTACCGCACCCAGCATGACGAGGTCGCCGCCCTCGACGGTGAGGACTTCGCCGAGGACACGCTGAAGGTCTGGATCATGGACCTCTTCGCCCAATGGGAGTGGGACGATCCCTCCGGCGGGGAGCTCGCGGTCGCCTTCGAGGGCGCCCACATCCGTGGCGAGACCACCCTCACCCGGAGCGTCGACCGACCGACCCACGACGTCCGCCAGTGGCTCTGGGCCGCCCAGGCCGGGCGCCGGGGCGACATCGTCGATGGCTTCTTCGAGGTCGGCTACACCTCCGGCGACTCGAACACCGAGGACGCGGTGCAGAGGCGGGCGACCTTCCACCCGGACCATCGCATCGGGCTGATCCTCTTCCCGGAGCTGATGGCCTGGCAGACCGCGCGCAGCGCGACCCTCGCCGGCTCGGGCGACCTCTCGGCGCGGCCGTCGCCGGGCAGTCAGTTGCTGCCCACCGATGGCGGCGTGGCGGGCGCGACCTACCTCTTCAACTGGTGGGACATCCGCCCGCTGGACTTCATGAACATCCGGGTCGGCTGGCTCTGGGCGCGGGCGACCTCGGACGTGGTCGACCCCTTCCAGCAGCGCGCGCAGTCGCGATCGGCCAACTACCTGGGCGGCGATCCCCGAGCCCGTGACCTCGGGCTCGAGCTCGATGCGATGGTGCTCTTCACGAAAGAGCTTCCGTACGACGTCACCCTCCAGCTCGGAGCCGATGGCGGCGTGCTCTTCCCCGGCAAGGCGTTCGACGACGCCACCGGCCGGGGCATGGATCCGGTCCTGATGGCGCGGATCCGCGCTGGGCTGACCTTCTAGCCCGGCCGGCTCCGTGGGTGTGTGTGGGGGAGAGAGAACGATGAGACGAGGACAGATCTTCGCGGCGGCGATCGCGCTGGCGCTCGGGGCGTGTGGTGACGACGGGACGACCGACGTCGATATGGCGACGCCCGACGCGGGTCCCGTCGACATGGGCCCGCCGCCGCCCTTCGAGCCGGACAGCTACTGTCCGGGAGGCGAGGGCTGTCCGGCCGGCGCCGATGGCACGCTGATGGTCGGCGCGGCGATGCGCGACATCACTCCCGTCATCGACGAGAACACCGACACCCTCACCGTCGACGTGAACGGCAACGCGCTCTACGACGCCGGCGAGGACGAGTACGACGACGCGAACGGCAACGGCGTCTTCGACCCGGTCTACATCGCCGGCTTCGGCAGCCCGCGCCCGGCCTCCGGGGTCCACGATCCGCAGTGGGCCCGCGCGGTGGTGATGCGCAACGGCGACGTCACCATCGCCATGGTGGCGCTGGACACCTTCTCCATCTTCTTCGACGACGTGCAGGTCATGCGGGACATGGTCGCCGACACCGAGGTCGACTACCTGACCGCTTGCGCGAGCCACTCGCACCAGGCGGCCGACACCCTGGGCATCTACGGGCCGGACACCTCGACCAGCGGCGTCGACCCGGCCTACCTGGACCGGGTGCGGGCCGAGGCCGCCGGCGCCGTGCGCGACGCCCTCGCGAACATGCAGGCCGCGAACGTGCAGTACGGGACCTTCCGCTTCCGCGACGAGCCGGGCGGGATGCTCCGCTACGTGAGCGACAACCGGCACCCCTACATCATCGACGACGAGGCTCGACTGGTTCGTTTCACCGAGGCGGGCACCGACACCACCATCGCGACGCTGGTGAACTTCGCCTCCCACGCCGAGTACTGGGGCTCCCGCAACTCGTTGCTCTCGAGCGACTTCGTCCACTGGATGCGCGAGGGCATCGAGAACGGGGTCACCGGTCCCGCCGGCGAAGCGGTCCCGGGCCTCGGGGGCATGGCGCTCTTCTTCGAGGGCGCGCTCGGCAGCCAGATCGGCCCGCAGCAGATCGAGCCCGAGACCTGGGACGGCACGGCGGTCGAGACCGACTCCATGGAGGCGACCCGGGTCGTCGGCGACCAGATGGCCTACTTCGTCCTCGAGGCGCTCGGCGATGGCGGGGGCAGCGTGACCGACGAGGCGGCGGAGCTCGGGTATCGGCACCGATCCTTCTTCGTGGACGTGGAGAACCGTGGCTTCCACATCGCCCTGCTGAACGATCTCTTCATCCGAGAGTCCTACAACTGGGACCCGGAACGGGTGCTCCGACCGGGCGTCAACGAGCCGGACGTGCTCACCGAGGTGGCGGTCATCGACATCGGGCGCTTGCAACTGCAGCTGATTCCTGGCGAAATCGACCCAGCCCTCTTCATTGGGGGGTATGACGGTTCGCACACGCCGGAGGGCGTGGCCATCGTCGATGAGACAGAGGAGAACGCGCCGGACCTCAGCATGGCTCCCGAGGGGCCCTATCTCAGGGATTTGGCAAGGTCTGACGCGGAATTCGTGGGGATTTTGGCTCTCGCGAACGACGAGATCGGGTATCTTCTGCCCGACTTCGACTTTGTGCTCTTCGAGGGCGTGGGTGCCTATCTCATCGAGGCCGACGGACAGCACTACGAGGAAACCAACTCGATTGGTATCAACGGATGGAGCCGCGTGAAGGCTCAGATCGAGCAGCTCTTGGCCTGGGTGCCAGAAGGGGATTGATTGTGACGAAGATGAATTGGATGAGCTTTGCGGTGGTGGCCGCGCTGGCCCTGGGCGTCGGCTGCGGCGACGACGGTGGCGGCGACACCATGGGTGGCGACATGGGCGCGGGGATCAGCCCGCCCGAGGGCCTTCCCTCCGCTTCCCTCGGTGAGGGCGGCGTGGGTGGCACCACGGCCGATACCACCTCGCCCGCCGACTTCGCCTGCCTCGGCTCCCGCACGGCGCCGGTCGGCGGTGCCGACAAGACCTTCTCCCTCGAGATCCGCGAGTTCCGGGGTGGAGATGCCTTCGAGGGCCTCGATGTCTGCTTCTTCCCGGACAACAACGTCAGCCTCGACAGCTGCACCGGGCAGATGGTCACCACCGACGCCTCGGGCAACGTGAGCGTCACCGCCCCCGAGGGCGGCTGGTACGCGTACCGGGTCTTCCCGAGCGAGATGGGCGGAGCGTCCATGAACATCCAGGACTCCATCCAGATCAACGAAGAGGTCCCGGCCGGCGACGCCGCCCAGGGCAACAGCGTCTCCGAAGGCACCCTGGGTCTGATCCCCGCGGTCCTCGGGCTGTCGCGGGCCGACGGCACGGCCCTGGTCGCGGGCACGGTGCAGGACTGCGCGGGCGAGCCCGTCTACGGCGCGGTCGTTCGCATGTACGACGGCACGACCCTGCTTCAGGAGACCATGGCCACGTCGACCCCCAAGTACCGTTACTTCAACGGCGAGGCCTTCCCGTCCGGCGAGCAGCCCTGGACCCACGTCGACGGCCTCTACGCCGCGGCCAACATCCCGGCGGCCGCCGCCGGCACCGACATCACCGTCGAGGTCTGGGGTGAGCTCGACGGCGTGTTCCAGGTCATCGGCTGCGAGGTCGTCCCGGCCCTGCCGGACGCGATCTCGATCGTGAACGTCGGTCCGCTTCGCTCGGACGGGCCCACCTGCCCGGGCCAGGGCTGAGCGCTCCATGCGTCAGTCTCTCTTTTTCGCGTCGCTGCTGGCCGTCGGTTTCCTGACGGCCACGGCGTACGCGCAGCCCCCGCAGACCGACGCGGAGGAGGAAGACCTCGCCCAGGGTGGCGATGTCGCGGTGGGTGAAGGCACCGAAGCCGACGACGACGACGACACCTCGACCGAGGTGGCGCCCAGCGAGGTCGGCGAGGTGGTCCAGCCCGAGGCCGTGGCGGAAGCCGCGGCCGCCGAGGAGCCGCCGCCGCTGCCCGAGCTGCCGCCGACGCCGGGTGCGTCCGGTGGCTCGTCGGCCTCGGGCGGCAGCCCCGCGGCGTCCACCGACGTCGGCATCCCCCTGAACCTGAACCTGCACGGCTACTACCGCGCTCGCTACCAGTGGATGGGGAACACGCCGCAAGAGGCCGGTCGGCTGGCGGACGGTCGCTTCCAGCGATCGGTGAACACCCACTTCGCCTTCCAGCGACTGCGCCTCCTGCCGGAGGTCACCTACGGTCGCGACCCGGACAACCCGGTCGCGGCCCTCTACATGCAGTTCGACGGCCTCGACAACGTGGTCTTCGGCGACAACGCCCGCATCGCGCCGGCGCCGCTCTTCGCGAACGATCCGAGCATCACCGACATCGAGGGCTTCGACATTCGTGACTCCATCCGCTTGGAGCGCGCTTGGTTGCAGTTCCTGATCCCCGTGGGTCAGATCCGCATCGGCCGCATGCCCAGCAACTGGGGCATGGGTCTGCTCTCGAACGACGGCAACGGCCTCGGCGAGTGGGGCGACCCGCTCTTCGGGACCACCTATGACCGAGTGCTCTTCGCCACCCGCCCGATGTCGATCTTCAACGCGATCGCGAAGGGCGACGCGCGTCCGACGCCGCTGATCTGGGCCATCGCCTACGACAAGCTGGTGGAGGACCCGGTCACCCGCAGCACCGACTCCCCGTGGGTCGACGGGCAGCCGCCCAGCTGGGGCTCCTTCGGTCCCTACGGCACCCAGCCGCAGCAGCGGTCGAACATCCCCTTCGGCTACGTCGGCAGCAACAACAACGACGTCCACGAGATCGCCAACGCGCTGATCTGGGTCGACCCGGACTTCGGTCCGAAGCCGACCGACGAGCTGCGCGTGGGCATGTACTACGTCTGGCGTTGGCAGAACCGTGGCGCCCGCATCGGTGACGCCCGTCCGATGGACGACTCGCGGACGCTCCCCCTGGAGCCGACGTCGCGAGTCCACATCCTGGACTGGTACTACAAGGTCGACATCGGCCTCGGGCCCGGCCTTCCCTCCTTCTACTCGGAGGCGGAGGTCACCTGGATCACCGGTCGCTCGAACACCATCCCCATCACCGGCGGCTGCGGAGTGGAGGCCATCGGCGTCTGCCTCGAGTCGGACGCCAACGTGTGGGGCGGCGCCTTCCGCGCTGGCGTTCGGGAGAACGACAAGTGGGGCGCGCTCATCGAGGCGGGCTTCTCCTCCGGAGACGAGACCGTGTTCGGCGCCGACGGCTTCACCGCTCGGCCGCTGCACCCGGATCACCACGTGGGCCTGCTGATGTATCAGGTGGCCCTGCAGACGATGAGCGCCATCGGTCTCACCGACCAGGCGCGTCCGCTCTGGACCCGCGGTGGTGTCTGGAACTCCTGGTATGGGATGCCGCAGGTGCGCTTCCACATCATCCCGGGCTTCGAGCTCCACGCGGCGTTCCTCACCGGCTTCGCTCGCAAGCTCGTTCCGGGAATCCACCAGAACTCGCGCGCGAGCGGCGACCGCAGCTGTGGTGCCTTCGACGGGGACTGCTGGCTCGGTTGGGAGGCCGACGTCGCGCTCCGCGTGAAGTGGGGTGCGAACGACCTGCTCCGCTGGGACACCGAGATCGGTATGATGCAGGTCGGCAACGCCCTGCGTGACACCGAGAGCGCCCGACCCGGCGGTGGCGGCATCGGCGACGACTACCTCTGGACGATCCAGACCCGCATGGGAATGGTCTTCTGAGGCAAGCGCGCTCCTCGGAGCGCACACGAAGAGAAACGGGCGGCCGCTCTCGCGGTCGCCCGTTTTCTTTCCGTCGTTCCGGCGGTCGTCAGCTCGAGACTTCGATGCGCCGGGCGCTGGGGGCCTCGCGTTTGGGCAGACGTACGGTGAGCACGCCGTCGGTCAGCTTGGCCTCGATGCCTTCGTCGTCGACGGTCTCGGGGAGCGTGAAGCTCCGCGTGAAGGTGCCGTAGCTGCGCTCCACGCGCTTGTAGTCGGAGCCATCGGTGACCTCTTCCAGCTGGCGCTCGCCGCGGAGGGTCAGGACGTTCTTCTCGACGTCGAGGTGGATGTCCTCGGCCTTCATGCCGGGGACCTCCGCGCGAACCTCGAAGGCGCCCGCGTGCTCGACGATGTCCACCGCCGGGCGGAAGCTCTGGGCCTGACGCGCCAGGTCCTGCAGGCGACTCATCTCACTCAAAGGGGCAAAGGGATCCCATCGGGTCAACATGACGTACCTCTCCATTCCGGTCCGTCTCCTCTCGGACCGCTGAACACACTTCTCGTACAGGAGCGCCGGGACCCTTCGGGCCGGCGGCGACCCCCTCGAACGGTCCGCAAAATGTGATCGACCTCGGGGGCGTCAACCCCCGCCGGAGACCTCGGGGCGCCCCTTCGTTGATCGATCTCACGAGTCAGGTCCATCGAGCGGTCCTTGGCTGAGTCCCCGCGGCTCTGATAGGTCTGAGCGTAGGGCCCGCTCGCGGGCGATGAATGTGGGAGCGGGGGGCGCGTCTACGCCCCCGACAGAGGCCGACGCCGGCGGGGCGAGTGATCTGCTCGCGATGGTGGTTCGACTCCCGGCCAGGCCGCATGGAGGACCGATGAAGAAGCTTGGACTACTGAACGCTGCGCTACTGATCGCGGCCGGCTGCACCGTCGACGTGGTGTTCGAGCCCTTTGGTGACGAGGTGTCGCTCGAGGCGAGCTGGACCATCGACGGCGCCCCCGCCAGCAGCGAGACCTGTGACGAGCTCGGCGCGAGCACGGTCGAGCTGCAGGTCTGGGAAGAGAGCGGCAGCGACTTCGTGACCGATGGCGCCTGGGAAGCCAACTGCGCGAGCGGCGGCTTCACGACCGGACCGGTGCTTCGAGCGGACACCTACCGGGTGCGCCTGGTGGCCGTCGACGCCGCCGGCCGGAACGTCGCGCAGACCAGCTTCAGCCGGGTCACGGCGAACGTCGGAGATGTCATCGTCGTCGAGGGCNNGTCGATCTCGACGTGACCTGGACCATCGAAGGCGGCGTGGCCGACGCGGTGAGCTGCGCCGACCTCGGCGCCGACCGGGTGCAGGTGCAGATCTGGAGCGCCGACGGGCTCACGTTGTGGACCACCCCCGACCCCTCCCTCACCGCCGACTGCGCCGATGGGGGCTTCGTCACCGCGCCGATCCTGGCCGCGGGGACCTACCAGCTGCGCTTCTCGGCGCTCGGCGGCGGCGGCACCGTCGACCAGACCGACTTCATCACGGTCACCGTCGGCGCCGGGGAGACCATCGTCGCCGACGCGGACTTCGTGTTCCCCGCGGCCACGGACGCGACCCTCGCCGGCAGCTGGGAGATCGACGGCGTCACGGCCGACGCCACCAGCTGCGCCGACGCCGGCATCGACACGGTGGTCCTCTCGATCGCCAACGACGCCGCCGGGACCGACCCCTACATCGAGTACGCCTTCGATTGCGAGATCGGCTCCTTCGATTCCCGCACGGACGACACCGGCGTCACCATTCCCATCGGACCGATGTTCTACAGCCAGTGGCTCGCCGAGGACGCGGCTGGGAACGTGCTCGCCTCGAGCGACTTCCTCGAGCTGCAGGTGGTGAGCCCGAACACCCACGCGAACTTGGGCATCCCCAACTTCCCCGGCGGGACCACGATGATCGTGAACTTCTTCTGGGAGACCGACCTCGGCAGCGGCACCTACGGCACCTGCGCGGAGTCGGCGGTGGACACGATGGGCTACGATGTCTACGACAGTCTTGGTGACCGTGCCGTGGCCGAGTTCGACATCTTCTGTGAGAACCAGCTGGTCTTCGAGGGCCTGCTGGCGGACACCTATGAGGTCGACATCACCGGCGACGCCACCGACGGAACGAAGTGGGGCACGACGTGCACCGGCCTGACGCTCAGCAGCGGCCTGGCCACCTACGACTGCTACGTCGACGTCGTTCCCTGAGGAGTCGCCGCGCATGGCGCAGCCCGGTGGCCCTGGTGGTCGCCGGGCTGTCGCTCGTCTCGGCCACCCTCGCCGCGCCCGCGCTCTTCGGTTGCACCATCCCGGAGAAATTCGACCCGAGCGGCGGCGACGTGGCGGTGAACGCCAGCTGGACCGTGAACGGTGGCGCCGCGGCCGCCGAGAGCTGCGCGGACGCCTGCATCGGCTCGGTAGAGCTGCGGGTGTGGGAGGAGTACGAAGGCGGTGAGCACTACACCCAGGACGGGTGGCGGGTCGACTGCGCGACCGGCTCGCTCGTGACCCAGCCGCTCCTGGTCCCGGACACCTACCGCATCGGCCTCTACGGCCTGAGGGCGCTACCGGACATGGGCGTCGCGTGCGAGGACTCCGCTGCCGTGCGGGCGGCGGGGATCCAGGAAGTGACCGCCGAGGCCGCGGGAACGGTCAGCGTCATGCTGGACCTGAGCCCGGCGGAGTGATGCCGGATCGACTGGCGATGGTCCGCGAGATGCGCTTTAGGTGTAGCTGATGTTCCGTTTTCCTCCGCTCACGCCCGTGGTGAAGGTCTGGTTGGCGACCACCCTCGCCGCGATGATCGGGCTGATGATCGGCCACAACTTCCTCGGCCAGAGCCTGGCCGACAAGATCGCCCTCGGCGCCGGGCTCGGCGTCGAAACCCTCTGGCAGGTCGTCACCTACCCGCTGGCCCAGTCGCCGGACCCGCGCGGGCTCACGAGCTACCTGATCAGCGCGGTCTTCTTCTGGCTGGTGGTCTCGCCCTACGAGCTGCAGTGGGGGCGGCGCATGCTGATCCAGCTGCTGGTCGCCATCACCCTCGGCGCGGCGCTGCCGGCGATCGCCGTGGGGCTCTTCTTCGGCGGCGTGGTCTTCGGCTTCGGGCCCCACGTGCTCGGCGTCATCGCGGCCTATGCCTGGGCGATCCGCCACCGCGGCCAGCTGAGCTTCTTCGGGGTGCTGCCCATGAAGGCGGTGCACCTCATCGGGCTCTGCGTCTTCCTGAGCCTCCTGCAGTTCCTGGCGAGCCGGGACGTCATGGGCTTCGCCGCCGATCTCGGTGGCGTGGGCGTCGGCGTCCTCTTCATGTGGCGCCTCGAGCGGCGCCCGCCCTCGCCCAAGAAGAAGAAGAAGCGCTCCAACGGTGGCCATTTGCAGGTCATCGATGGGGGAAAGCGCTGGCTCAACTGAAGATTCTCGCGCGACGCGCGTCTCGACCCCTGTACACTCCCCGGGGTGGCTGCACGAGCGGTGTGAGCACCATTCTTGCTTCCCTGGGACAATGCATAATCGAACGTAGGCCGTAGCGGCCGCCGTCGCCCCCGCGGCGGCATCAGGGGGGCCCGCGCGGACCCACGAGGAGGAGAGGAACCGGAATGAAGAGACTTGGGATGACGATGATCGTGGCCCTTGCCGCCATGGCTGGCAGTGGCTGCATCGTGACCACGGACGACGACTACGCGGACTACGAGCCGTGCACCTTCGACAGCGATTGCGACAGCTTCCGCTGCGAGTCCGTCACGGCCGACTGGGGCGATCGAGTGACCACCGACGCGATCTGCACCCGCGGCTGCCGCGACGAGCTCGACTGCGACATCACCGCGTCCGGCCTGGACGGCACCTGCGCTGCCATCGGCAGCGGACCTTTCCTCTGCTACGAGAGCTGCGACTTCGACAGCGACTGCGCCGGCGGTTTCCGCTGTGGCGAGCTCGACACGACCGGCTTCTTCGTCTGCCTGCCCTACTGAGCTGGCAGCGCGACACGACGTCGCGATCGAGAACGGCGGTTCGCACTCGCGAGCCGCCGTTTCTCGTTCCGTCCCCCACCTTCACCACGCTCGACCCTTTGCCTGTCACAGAGGCAAAGGGCCTAGAGGGTGACGCGGGCTGTGAGTGGGGGGATCAGGCGCCAGGCGTGAGGGCCCGGTCGACGAGCCGCTTCTGCTCCAGCTTGTGCGCCGCGCTCGACCCGGTGGCCGGGCTGGCGGACTCGTCGCGCGCCACGCAGGTGATCGGCCGGTCGCCGAAGATCTCCGGGAGCCGGGCGCGCATGAAGAACCACGCGCCCATGTTCCACGGCTCTTCCTGCACCCAGCAGAGGTCCGCCTCCTCCGGGTAGGTCTCGACGATCGAGCGGATCTCCTCCGCGCGATAGGGGTAGAGCTGCTCGATGCGGATGATCGCGACGTCGTCTGCTCCGCCTCTTCGCGGGCCTCGAGCAGGTCGTAGTAGACCTTGCCCGAGCAGAGGATCACGCGCTCCACCTTCTTTGGCTCGATGGTGCTGTCCGACTCCGGGACCACGCGTTGGAACTCACCCTCGGCGAGCTCCTCCATGGTGGAGACCGCGCGCCGATGGCGCAGCAGGCTCTTGGGCGTCATCACCACCAGCGGCTTGCGGAAGGGGCGCAGCACCTGCCGCCGGAGGCAGTGGAAGATCTGCGCCGGCGTCGTGCAGTTCGCGACCTTCATGTTGTCTTCGGCGCAGAGCTGCAGGAAGCGCTCGAGGCGCGCGCTGGAGTGCTCCGGGCCCTGCCCCTCGAAGCCGTGCGGGAGCAGCATCACCAGGCCGCTCAGCCGGTGCCACTTGTCCTCGGCGCTGGAGATGAACTGGTCGATGATGACCTGGGCGCCGTTGGCGAAGTCGCCGAACTGCGCCTCCCAGATCACCANNCGCCTGATCGTCGGTGAGGTGGCCGAGGCGCGTGTAGCGGCGGCCGGTCTCGCTGTCGAAGATCACCGCGTGCCGGTGGCTGAAGGTGCCGCGGCGTACGTCCTGGCCGGTGAGCCGCACGCGGATCTGGTCCGCGAGCAGGCTGGCCATCGCCAGGTTCTCGGCGGTTCCCCAGTCGACGCCCTCGCCGGACTCGAGGATCTTCCGCTGCTTGTCGAGGAGGAAGCGCTTGAGCCGCTTGTGGGGCGTGAACCAGTCGGGGACGGTGGTCAGCTGGTCGAGGAGCATCTCGAGCCGCTCCCGCGGGACCGCGGTCGGTACGTCCTCCGCGTCGGACTCGAGGCCGCCGGTGAAGTCGTTCCAGAGCCCTTCCATCGACCGAGGCACGAGCGCGTAGTCGCCCTCGCGGGTCTCGTCGAGGGCGTCCTCGAGGTCCTGCCGCCGACGCTTCTCGATCTCGTCGGCCTGCTCCTGGTTGATCCGGCCGGTCTCGATGAGCCGCGAGACGTAGACCTCGCGAACCGTCCGCTTCTTGTCGACCGCCGCGTACATCATCGGCTGGGTGAAGCGCGGCTCGTCGCCCTCGTTGTGGCCGTACTTGCGGTAGCAGTAGAGGTCGATGACCACGTCGCGGTGGAAGCGCTGCCGGTACTCGGCGGCCAGCTTGGTCACCTGCGCGACCGCCTCCGGGTCCTCGCCGTTCACGTGGAAGACGGGGCAGCGGAGCATCCGTGTGATGTCCGTGCAGTAACGCGTCGCGCGGCTGTCCTCCGGGATCGTGGTGAAACCGATCTGGTTGTTGATCACCACGTGGACC
>JABAOG010002334.1_pt2 | contig 31661 bp, 32 predicted proteins | sample 7062131 | NCBI WGS metagenome assembly JABAOG01 (sample SAMN14538629, study PRJNA623070) | marine sediment metagenome | biome: marine biome [ENVO:00000428]; feature: marine pelagic biome [ENVO:01000023]; material: deep marine sediment [ENVO:00002113] | place: India: Arabian Sea | collected... | reverse complement strand
AACCAGTCCAAAACAATGAGGAAGTGTGCCTAATTTGTGGAACCGAATTAGTGGATCGAAAAACTCAAAATAAGAGGAAAAAACCGCATACGATCGTGATTATTAATTTGATTATTGTTGGGTTATGTGTCCTCGGTTCATTATTTTTTGTGACATACAATTCATGGAAGGGGCGGGGGATCTTCGATGCCCGGATTTTGAATGATACGTTCAACGCAGTTGCTGTGATTGGGTTGAGACCTGAACCATTTGATAATCAATCTGAAGCAGTCGATTCCGATGATTTGTCCGTTCCGGCAATCAACAAATCCACTGTTATTTCACTATCGACCCAAATAGCAAATAATCTTTCAAATGGAACAACTGCACCGGATGCTCTCGTCGGCACGCACACACAAACTCCAATATCGCCTCAGCTATATACTCCCACCGGCAGTCCAGCGCCATCAATTATCCCGACAAGCACAGTCACACCGATACCAACTCTACCTAAAGCGTTTCTATGGAACAAGGACGTTGTTCAAGAATCACAATCGATGGGGTACTACAGTAATCTAATTATCGATGATCTTGATGTAATGCACGTGATTTATTTCGAGGACAACAATGATCAGGTCTGGTATTCCATATATGAAGCGGGTCAATGGAAGCATGAATTTGTTGTCGGTGGACCAGAAACCGGCCATTATCTGTCGCTGGCTCTAGATAGTGAAAACAACCCCCATATTGCATACCATCAATATGGGAAAAAACAGGCTCCGGAAGTCAGGTATGTGCGCAAAACAGGATCGCAATGGGAGATACTTCGTGTTTTTGATTCCTTTTCTGCAAACTCGTACGTTTCACTGGCAATGGATCCCGAGGGCAATCCTCACATCATTTACCTGGATGGAAACACTTTTAATGTAAGACATGCATACTACACACAGGAAAGCGGCTGGAATGACTCGGTTGTGGATGCGGGCAATCAAAATTGCCTGGATATGGGTATTCATATCGATGATAGTAATGTGCTGAGAATGACATACCAAAATTCGGATGGATATTTAATTCTCGCAGAGTTATTTGACGGTGAATGGAAAGGGTGGATAATTGATAATCGAGCAGGCTCGGGTGAATATTCGGATATCATTGTGGATGCAGAAGGACATCCTCACATTGTTTATAACAATAAGGAAACCGGCATTCTTCATTACGCCACGCTACATGAAAATACATGGGTGATTGAGGATGTTGATTCCAATGGGAGTGTGGGCACTTTCCCGTCAATCGAAGTGTCGAAAAATTTCGAGGTTCATATAAGCTATTACGATAACACGAATGCAAACCTCAAGTATGCACATGGTAGAAGTGATCAATGGGACATATACACGGTAGATGATCAAGGAAAAGTGGGGAAGTGGAGTTCTTTGGCACTGGATTCAAGTGGAATTCCGTATATTACCTATGTGAATGAGGATAGAGAGGATTTGGTGCTTGCGTGGGCACTGCCTTAGAGTATATGAGGAATTACTAAAGTTCATGTGCGTACGAGGTATATAATCTGGGGTTTACATAAGATAGATTGAATTTTTCCAGAATGCAATTGGCACCTTGATGCAATTGGCGCTTAGAAGATATAGTTTCTGCTTCAACTGTCAAACCATTTTTTTCTAGACAAGAATACATCCATCCAAATTTATAGCCGAATCAATTCCCGGGTCCTCAAAGTCTAAAATCTGGATCGATCCCTAGGTTGGCTTGAGATTGCCACCGGAGCCGTGCAGCGGCATGGTGTGTAATGCCTTGTGGTAATATCCGCTGAACAGTCCAATCCAATCCTCGCAAACACCCTGGACATGGCTGGGAGCTGTGTTTGGTGTGAGGGAAAAATTACAAGCCGTGCTATGATATAAGTAGCATTATGGCATCCAGTGAAAAAGGTACAGCGACACATCTGTCATCATCTGTCCTGACCACCAAATTCTACACTCCTTCAATCCGCTCAAACCTGGTCGCGCGGCCTCGTTTGATTGAGTGGATGAATATGGCCGAGCACGTCAAACTGACGCTGGTTTCCGCTCCTGCCGGTTACGGAAAATCCACACTGGCAGGTGAGTGGGTAAATCAGAGTGGAATACCTGCTGCCTGGCTGATCCTGGATAAGAACGACAACAATTTATATCGTCTAATTACCTATATCATAGCCGCGATCCGGACCGTCTTTCCGGATTTTGGCGAAATGACTCTGGCTGCGCTTCAGGTGGATCAACCGCTGACGCCGAACACAATCCTCACGTCTCTGATCAATGAACTTAACCGTACAAGCGACCAGGTTATGCTTGTTCTGGACGATTATCACAATATCACCGACCATCAAGTCCACGAAGCAATATCCTATTTGCTAGATTTTCTTTCTGAATTAGTTCACCTGGTGATCCTGACACGATCTGATCCCCCGATACCTCTTGGTCGCTTGCGCGCTCAAGGTCAATTGATTGAAATCCGAGTTAATGACCTGAGTTTTACCTCTGAAGAAACGACCGCATTTCTCAATGAGACGATGGGATTAGGATTATCTTCCGAATTGATCCGATCCCTGGAGGAGCGCACTGAGGGATGGATTACTGGCTTACAATTGGCTGCTTTGTCGCTGAAAGAACTCGATTCTCAGCAAATGGGGGAGTTTATTACCAAATTCACCGGCAGTCATCACTATATCGTTGATTATCTGTTGGAAGAGGTGCTTGCCCGTCAGTCTGATTCGTTGCGAGATTTTCTCCTGACCACGTCCGTCCTCGAACGTCTGACGGGAGACTTATGTAATGCGCTTACCGGTAGAGCGGACGGGCAGGATATGCTGGAAAGCCTGGATAAGGGGAACCTGTTCCTGCTCCCCTTGGATGACAAGCGGCGTTGGTATCGTTACCACCGTCTCTTTGCTGATTTGCTCCAACAACGATTAAGACAGGAACAAGGGTATTCTGCACGCAATCTTCACCGACAGGCGAGTGATTGGTTCGAAAAGAATGGTCTCATTTTCGAAGCGATGCAACACGCATTGAAAGCAAATGATTTTGAACGGGTTGCCGAACAAATGGAGCAAGTTGGATGGGAGTTATTCACGCGGGGCGAAATGGCATCAATCATCCGCTGGATAAGTGCTCTTCCCCAAGACACCTTGTCCTCTCGCCCTGAATTGAGCGTTCTGTATGCCTGGGCGATGGCTAAATCAGGCCGTCTGGATGATGTTGAACCCTGTCTTCAAGGCGTTGACACCCAAACAATGAAAGGTGAGGTTGCTGCAGTTCGGGCTTATGTTTCGGGTGTGCATGGAAACTTGGTCCAGGCGGTCGAGCTTGCTCAAATAGCACTCGCCAATTTACCCGAAGAGAATCTTCACATGCGGGCGATCGTAACCCAGAACCTTGGAGTGGCCTATCATTGGATAGGGGACCCAATTTCTGCAATTCAGACTCTTACGAAGGCGGTTGAGCTGACTCGTTTGGCGCATCAGAGATTTCAAACCCTGACCACGCTGGCGATTCTGGGGCGTGCCCATGAAATGCAGGGCAATTTACGTAAAGCTGGTGAAATCTATCAGAATGCGATTGATTTGGGATCTGAAGCGAACCAAGAGCCAGTTCCGTTTGCAGGTATGGCCTATGTGGGAATAGCCAGACTGCAGTACGAATGGAACGATCTGGAAGGTGCCATGTACAATGCCAGGGAGGGTATCAGGCTGAGTAAAACTGGGGGTTTTACGGCTTACCAGATTTTTGGCTACGCAATTCTCGCAAGCATCTATGAAGCAAAAGGCGATCACGATCAGGCTGACGAGATGCTGCAGAAAGCGGAATGGCTGGGGCAGGGAAGCGAATATGATCTCGTCCTGGCATTGGTATCTGAGCTGCGGATTCGCATGTGGATTCGACAGGGAAATTTAACTGCGGCTGATGATTGGGCGCGAGCTCATCTGCTAAGCTCAGTGGATGAACTGAATGCTGCAAGTGAGATTGAGCAGATTGCTGTAGCCAGGATACTGGTTGCTCAAGATAGGTTCGATCAGGCTATGAATTTGCTAACCCAATTATTGGATACGGCTCAAGCGGCAAACCGGATGGAGAATGTACTCAAAATACTGATTTTGCTGGCTCTGGTTTACCAATCTCAACAACAAACAGCCAGCTCATTGTCTATCTTGGAAAGAGTGTTGGCACCCGCCAAATCACAAGGTTATAGGCGAATTTTTATTGATCAGGGCAAAGCAATGGAGCAATTATTACGCCGAGCTGGAACGCAGGGGATCGAACCCCAGTTCGTGGCGAAGCTGTTGCCGGAATTTGATCAAAGCTCTGCCGGTCCGGGCACTATGACACAGCCGCTCATCGAGCCGTTAAGCAAGAGGCAGTTAGAAGTATTAAACCTCCTGGCGGATGGTCTTTCGAACGAGGAAATCGCCGCAAAGCTGGTCGTTACTGTGGGTACTGTGAAGGCGCATACCGCCAATATCTACCGAAAACTCAATGTCAACAGCCGGCTGCACGCTGTGGTGCGCGCCAGGGAATTGGAAATCTTGTAATAAAGTAATTTGATCTCCTTACCGGATCTGCGATCTATGGATCCGGTTTTGTGTTTTAAAAATAAACCCTGAATATAACTTTTGTAGGATGCGCTCCTGCTTGCTTATTCCTATACTATTGTTGAGAAAGGAAATTGGATGTGTCCGAATCGAGATCGAAGCAACCAGTACAGTACATCATCCGCATCAAAGAACAAATTCCCCTGCAATGGCACGTTTGGTTCGAAGGCTTGACGATCACAAACCTGGAAGATGATGGCGCTGTTCTATCCGGCACGGTTGCTGACCAGGCTGCACTGCATGGTCTGCTTGCTAAAGTACGCGACCTGAACCTGACGCTTTTATCCGTTTCCCGGATCGAGCCGCAGCAACCGGAGACAAAACTGGAATATCAAGAATGACCACCGACGATCAAGATTTTTACCTGACCGAAGATGCTTCGGAAGATCATTGTCCACTGGACAATCGTCCCCGTGCCAACCATGTTGTGTTCAACTGGCTGGATATACTCTTTTTGGCGCCTGACGTGAAACATATTAAAGGAAGAAGGAATGTATGTTGACGTATAAACTCGCGAAAGATGAACAGTATGATTGGTTTTTTCAGCTCATGCACGATCAAGCGCCAGACTACCTCGAGCACACCCTGGAGCTTATGGAAATGACACGCGATAAGTACAGACGGCTTTTTAAAACCGTGGGTCAGGTGGTCGGCATATATGACGACGGCCATGTGGCTGGCTTCTACTGGATCGAGGAGCGGGAAAATGCCCTGCACCTTCATGGCTTGATCTTGAAGGATACCTTCCAGGGGCGGGGGATCGGCAGCCAGGTCCTGCGTGACATCGAGACCCGTTACAGCGAACGGATGGACTATATCGAGTTGGGCGTGCATCAATCCAATACCGGAGCCATAAAGTTGTATAAAAAATTTGACTACAAGACCGTGGAAGTGTTGGATGACCTGGGATTCGAAGTCATGCAAAAGGAACTTTAGCAAAGTTGAGAGGCACCACCATGAAAAAAGTATTGGTTGCCGGTGCGGTACAAGACATGGACGTATCTCGATTTTGCAACAATATGCTGGATGATGATTTCCAGGAGTTGGCAGATGCCGGCAGCCTGAACCATGTACCGGGGGCTGCGAATTTACCCGGAGGGTGAGGTAATGAAAACGATTTTGAATCTAGTAAAACGAAGACCTTTGTTGGCGTTCTTCGTTTTAGCTTACGCCCTTTCATGGTCCGTGGAAATTCCCCTGGCGCTTCACAGGCAGGGGTTCCTCCAGGCGGAAATTCCCTTTTCTCTGCATTACCTGGCAGCCTTTGGGCCGATGACCGCCGCTCTTATCGTCACCGCGATAAGCAGGGGCCGGCATGGGCTGCGGGACTTACTGGGCAGGATGACGAAATGGCGGATCAAGCCCGTCTGGTGGCTGGTGGCGCTGGCGCCTGTGGGATTTTATCTCCTGGTAAGTGGGGCGGTCTGGTTGTTCCAGGGGCAGCGAATTGACTTCACCGCCATGGGGCAGGTTGATTTTCTTCCACCGTTAGGACTGGCGGCACTGCCGGTGTGGGTGTTGACATTCGGCATTGGCGAGGAGACCGGCTGGCGCGGCTTTGCCCTCCCCAGGCTGCAGGAAAAACGCGGTCCAATGGGCGCGACGATAATCTTGTGGGCTTTCTGGGCTCTGTGGCACCTGCCGCTGTTCTTCTACTCCTATGAAATTTCTATCCTTCCCGGTTTTCTCATTGGACTTCTGGCCGGGTCGATCGTTTTTACGTGGCTGTATAACAGCACAGGCGGGAGCGTTCTGCTGGTTGCTGTTTGGCACGGAGCGTACAACTTCACCACAGCTTGTTCAAGCTGTAAAACGGGAGTGTCTGCGGCGGTCATCAGCACCCTGGTGATGGTGTGGGCAATAATTGTGGTGCTTCTGTTCAAACCCATGAGGCTCGTTCGTAAGCCAGAGCGAAGCATCGGGAATATTCATAATGGAGGATTCCACCATGAACGGAGATAAAAGCTATAAACGGCACAAGCCCCGCCGCGAATCGAAAGGGGTTGTAGGTCCAAGCAGCACCAGGGTATTCCAGGTCGGAAAAATCCTTGGGATCAGCAAAAATGTGGTTTTTCTTTCGGTGATTTCGATTCTACTGCTTCTGTTATTGGGATGCAGCGGGCTACGAAATCAGGATGCTCCCATGGAGACATTAAATGATGAAGAGCTCGCCCAGCATGCTTTGATGGAATTCTTGGAAAACCTGCATGATGGCAATTACGCGGAAGCAGCCCGATTTTATGGCGGAACCTATGATGTCCTCATCGATCAAAATCCCGGTCTGGATCCTAATGATCATGCCGCTTTGTTACAGAACGCTTGCACCATCAATGGGATGCAGTGCCTCCAGGGAAACATCATTGGGCTGGATGACAAAGTCTCGGGCACCAGTTATATCTTCATCGTCGAACTGCACCATGACGATGGCACATTATTCGAGCTTGGACCTTGCTGTGGAAGTGACCAGGCAAGTTCTCCATCCCAATCGGCTTTCTTGTTTACCGTCACGAGCGTTGATCAAAACGAGTTCACCGTGATGGATTTACCTCCTTATGCACCGTGAGGCACCAAAAGAATGGCTGATCCGTAAGATCAATTGCCGGCATTTCATGAAGAGTGAAAAAGGAGCAAATCGAGTGTCAAAATATCGAGCGAGTCATGCAATCGTTTTCATCCTGGGGATGTTGGCTTTTGCGTTTGGGTATTTCATCCTGTCCACGTTCATTCTTGTTGGACGCCCGACACCGGAAGGGATCGTCGAGGAATGGGGTGAAATTTGTTTTTGGCCGGCGGAAGACGGCATCTACGCTGCCGTTTCGCCGAAAGGCTGCTATTCAACGTCCTGTACCGCGCCCAGGCTGCAGGCGGGTACGGCTGTCGTGGACCTGCAGAACGCAAGGATCCGGCTCCAAACCCGCTTTTTGCTGGCAAAGGTTTCCAGTTTCCCGCTGCCCTGTAAGGACAATTGTGAGGGAGGCGGCACTGTCCAGTTCAAGATAGGACAACTGAATCCGAACGAATATGCGGTGTGGTTTGGAGACGAGCAGGTTGGAGATCTGCAGGTTTTCTCTGGCAGACCGACACCGCGCCAGTGTTTTACCAACGAAATGGAATAGCACAGGAACTGCTTCCAGGTATGCAAAAGGAGATAAGAATGGATAAGAACAGTATAAGACGTGTTGAAAAATTGGTTGGAATCGGAATGTACTTCAGCCTCGTTGTCGGCTTTGCGGCGATTCTGATGAGTCTCATATCATTTTTGAGCGGTGAATATACTGCCGCTGGATTGAGTCTCATTGCGGGAGCGCTAAGTTTTGGCCTTTTGTCATTTGCGATATTGCGAGATTGATCATTAATCGTAAAACTTATCCTTGGTTCCAATGAGAACAGCGATGTGATCAGGCGCAAACGTCAGTTTCTTGTGCCTGGAAGGTGAATGGGCAACGGAAGATTGCATGAAATTGGATGTGCTGTCTCCCCACGGAGGAGTATTGCGGACGAGATCTTACAAGGAGAGATAGGAAATGTTGATGAAAGAGTTAGGCAAGAGCGGTATCGAGGTCAGCGGTCTGGGTCTTGGCTGTTGGGCAATTGGGGGACCATGGACCTTCGACGGGGTTCATCCGGGAGGCTGGGGAGATGTGGATGACGATGAATCGATCCGCGCCATCCACTATGCCCTGGACCAGGGGATCAACTTCTTCGATACGGCTGCAAATTATGGTGCTGGTCATAGTGAACATATCCTTGGACAGGCTCTCTCCGACCGGCGGGACCAGGTCGTGATCGCCACCAAGTTCGGTTACCGGGTGGATGAAGACAAGAAAAACGTCAGCCACTATGGCGATCCGCGCAGCGGCGAAATCGCCAGTCATATCCGTCAGGATTGTGAAGCCAGCCTCCGCCGCCTGGAAACAGACGTCATCGATCTTTATCAATTTCACGTCGCTTACTATCAGCCGGAAAGAGTCGCCGATATCTTGAAAGTGCTGGAAGATCTGGTGACGGAAGGGAAGATCCGCTTCTATGGCTGGAGCACGGACAATCCTGAAGGAGCGCGGGTCTTCAGCGAAGGACAGCATTGCATTGCCATCCAGCATGATCTGACCGTGGTCACCGACGCCCCCGAGCTGATCCACTTGTGTGAAGAGAAACATCTGGCCAGCATCAACCGCAGTCCTTTAGGGCGCGGCCTGTTGACCGGGAAATATACGCAGGCGTCTTCCTTTCAGCACAATGATATCCGCAGCCGGAGCGATTTCATGGAGCGCTGGGGCGAGCCCATCCTCGGGAACCTGGATGCTGTGCGAGAAGTCCTGACGAACCGGGGACGCACCCTGGCACAGGGCTCCCTGTGTTGGATCTGGGCGCGAAGTGATGCAACGATTCCGATCCCCGGATTCCGCAATGTGACTCAATTGGAGGAAAACATCGCAGCCCTGAATTATGGCCCGCTCGACAGGTCAGAGATGACGCAGATTGAAGTGCTGCTTTCCCGGTCTAACAATACACATTCCTGACTTTTACAGCTCTCTTCGTACTGGATGCGCTCATGTGCAGGTACGTCACTGGCATTACCTCGCATTGGATTGTGCTCATTGGACATAATTTCGGCTTTCCCGGGCAGCATGTTACAGCTCCGTAACGCGTCGTGTGCAGGCTGTAACCTCAATGGCACAACCGGGTAACACGCGGGACCTACAATGGTTGTGAGAAATTACCTCAAAATCGTACGCAACCGCGTGAATGGAGAACTCATGAATACCCAAGAAACTTCCAATCCTTATGCTGTATTCTCGGTGCTTGTCCTGGCTCTTATCCTCGTCATGGGATGCGGGTTGGTTGGGACTGGTATGGATCAACCGGAGATTGCCGAGCCGACTCCTGTGCCCACATCAGAAACGGCGGGAGTCGATCTTGAAGAGACCAGTACGAGCGGTATGGAGGTCGAGCCGACCCAACAGCCGGGGATGAATTTTTATACCAACCCGATTTATGATTTTGCTTTCGATTACCCGGAATCCTGGAACCTGACTGAAACAGACCATAGTGTTGTCCTGCAGCAGGACACGAACCGCTTGAGCATCCTCTACCGTCGGGCAGACGAACAGATCGACGACTTTGGGCGCAGGGGATTAGGTGCGGGGGATTTCATCTATGCCGGGAAAGTCAATTTTATCGATCAGGTCATACCGGCTGAAAAACTGGTATACGAGGAGAAAACGAAAGCTGTATTCTATGGTGAAAATAACCATCAGATCGAAACTTCCGATTTAATATTCATCATTGTCCTGGAAGACCTGGAAAGTGATTATCTGGAAGTGGACCTCTCCGAAGAATTGATCGCTGAAGCCACGATAATCCTGGAATCATTCAAACGCATCGAAGAGGCAGCCCAGACTGAACCGTCAGGGAAGCCAACCGACCTGGGAGCTTACCTGAAAGCGCCCAGCTCAGTCCTCCAGGGGAGCGGAGAGCCAATCATGGTGGACGTCCTGTTGAAAAATCATACCCAGGAAGGTCTGTATTTGCTCAAATGGTATACACCGATAGAAGGCATCGCGGGGGACATTTTCAATGTCTATCGAGAAGGTCATCCTCTCCCATACTTGGGGATCCTGGCATACAGGGCGGATCCAACACCAGAATCTTATATCTATCTGGGACCAGGTGAGAGCGTGACCGCCGAAGTCGACATTTCGGAGGCTTATGATTTCTCTCAGCCGGGATTGTATACCATCAGGTTCCGTTCGCCCCGCATCTCCCATGTTGCCCGCTCGGAGGCAGAAATGGCGACTTCACTGGACGAACTGGGTCCGGTACAGATTGCATCGAATCAAGTTGCCCTGGAAGTCATCAATTCCTCCAGCGATGCTGGTCAGCCCGTCCGACTGACGATTGAGGAGGCAGTCCACCTGATTTCCACTGATCTCCTGGTAAAGAAACCTGGCCTGGTGGAAGCACCCCCTTTGACGTTTAAGGAAATCCCTGCTGAAGAGGTCTGGGAAGAGTTGGGTGCACAGGTGTTCATTGTCGCCGAAGGGATCTTCCAGGACGAAGCTTTTCTAATCCGAAATGAACGCGTCTTCCAATTGGGAGAAGCGGCGGGTGGTCGGGGATTGACCTCGATGGTGGTGACCGACCTGGATCAGGATGGGCAGCCGGAACTCCTCTTCAGCTACAGCACGGGTTTGAGCCCAGGATTCGATGCTGATAACCAGACGCGGGTCGGCATGTTTGAGCCGGGTCCTGGAGATGCCGGGATCATTGAAGCGAATATGGCTTTCCTGGGGATCGCCGGGCTTCGAGTTGAAGACCCAACAACCGTGTTCTTCAGCATCATTGAGTCGAATGAGACTGCGAAAGTGCTGCGCTACCTGGATCGACTGGGACAATTCACCATCGAGAATTCGGAAAGCGGCACATCTCTGAATTTCCAGGTTGACCCCAGCCTGCCAGAGGATCTTCGCCAGAAGATCCTCACGAAGGATTGACCCATATCTCTGTGCTGGACGTCTCAACAAACACTCAAAAAGCAGAAGTAAAGAATGCGTTACAAACTATTGGGAAGGAGCGGGCTGCGTGTGTCCGAACTGTGTTTGGGGACGATGACTTTCGGCGAGACCTGGGGGTGGGGGGCTTCTAAAGAAGACAGCCGTAAGCAGTTCCGGTTGTTCGTGGAGGCTGGCGGCAATTTCATTGACACCTCGGTCAATTATACGGATGGCGAGAGCGAGAGCTTCCTGGGTGAATTCATCCGGGATAGACGCGATGCCCTGGTGATCGCAACCAAGTACAGCCTGACCCGTCCCGATTCCATTGATCCCAACGCCGGGGGCAACAGCCGGAAGAACATGATGCAGTCAGTTGAACGCAGCCTGGCGCGCCTGGGAACGGATTATATCGACNNAAGGAAACACACGGGCAGAATTGATGGGCTGGTCGCCTTTTGTGGGTTACCAGGTTGCTTACTCGCTGCTCGACCGGTCAGTGGAACGCGCCATCCTGCCGACAGCCAGGCATTGGGACATGGCGATCCTGCCCTGGGGGATCCTGGAAAGCGGCATCCTGACCGGCAAGTTCTTGAATCAGGTTGGTGAGGGCACCCGGATTGACCCCAACAAACTGCAGTTGACGGAAAAACAGATGAAAATCGTCCTTGAGATTGAGAAGATTGCGGATGAAGTCGGCCGTTCGATGGCCCAGGTCGCCATCAATTGGGTGCGCCAGCAGCAGCACAAAGCCCAGATCATCCCCATTTTGGGCGCCCGGACCGCAGCGCAACTGCAGGATAACCTGGGCGTGCTGGAATGGTCGCTGACGCCTGAGCAAATCTCCCGCCTGGATGAAGTCAGCCAGATCGACCTGGGCTTTCCCCAAAACGTGGTAGCGGGCAACCCTTATCTGTTCGGAGCAACGTTCGATAAAATCGACAACCACCGCAAATGACTACACTGATCTGAATGGATTGCTAGCTATCGAAGGTCTAAAAAATGAAAGAATTACATATTCAAAGAGGTCAGGCAGGGCGATTGTTGTGCTTATTCCTGGTGATCTGGCTTTCGACCCAGGCATGCATGACGGCTGGTCGACTGACGCGACCGGAGGATACTAGAAATACCGCCCAGGCAGGCACAAGCACAGCCCAGGCGCGTCAAAACGCCTGGGCAGAGATCAGTCAACTGGCAACTGTTACCGCCCTCGCCAGTCAACCTGACGATGAGCCAACATCGGGTTTTACAAATCTCCCTGATTCGACGCCAGTTCCCACTGCTGTTGANNCGCTTCATACCTGGTGGAACATCTGCACATTTTCACGAGATCATTGGAAATGGAGATTCGCATATTTACCGCTTGTCTGCTCAGGAAGGTCAAACGCTGATCCTGACAGCAATCTCTCCAACAAATGAAGTCTTTTTGGATGTCCTGGGTGAAGATGACGGGAATCGCCTGGTCTGGGAAGCCAATGCCATTTCATACTGGTTCGGCTTGCTACCCAAGACTCAGATGTACCAGATCACACTCACGACCAATAATCCTGAGACATCCTACTTCCTAACGGTTGAAATCCCTGCCAATGTTGAATTTGAAACCGGCACCACCTCGGTTAGCATCAATGGCTGTATTGACGCGCAGGCTCTACCGTCTCCGGATATGATGCCGCGGGTCCGCTACCTTGTACATGGATCAGCCGGCCAGACTCTGACAGTGCACCTCGATTCGGCAGATTTGGATCAACTTTCGATGGGCATCATCGGACAGCAAGATGGACAGGCATATCTGCGATATCAGGTGAAGAACAACGGAGGTACACTGAAGCTGCCATCGACTCAGGGGTATTACCTGGATATCTATGCTCAACCCGGACAATCGGCTAACTTTACGTTGGATATTGCTCTCCAATGACGTTGTGTAACGCCGAAGTGTTTTCCAACTCCTAGCAATGTATTTTTAGAATCCTCATGACCTCGCGTTCTTTATTGTGGACATCCTTCTTAGTCAAGGATGGTCAAGGTGTTGGCTTTGGCAAACTTCCCGCTTGTAGGGTCACCAGTTTATGGAAGCCAGCACAACTTTCACGGCTCCCCCCGGTCCAAAATCTCGAAATAATCCCTGTCGAGCTCGTCGTTGGACAGGTGTGTATACAGCTAGGTTGTCGAGGTATCCTGTTGGCGGGCCAGCTCCTGGGCCAATTTGCGGTTGCCGCCGGAGCCGGGCAGAACCATGGTGTCGATGAAGTGGTAGATCAGTTCCTTTGCAGGATCGAATCAGCAACCTTTTCGGAACCGGTCATGGCACCGGTGACACCGCCGTAAGCTTCGCTTTGCGCACCGACAAAATATAACCCCTGGATGGGTGTATCGTGGGGAGGTGGTGTTTTGTCGATTCGGGGTGGACAGCCGCCGAAAGCGTGATTGGCGAGGTGGGTGCGTTTGCGGAAGTCCACCGGGGTCAGGATTTTACTAGTGACCGTATGTTCCCGCAGTCCAGGTACATAATTTTCAGCCAGGTCCAGCAACTTCTCGGCCCATATCTCTTTGTTTTCCTGCCATGAGCCATTGGTGGGATTGTTGGGAGCGATGGTATATACGGTCACCGCATGATGCCCGGGAGGCGCCATGTCGGGAGAGTGAACGGATGGGATATAGACCAGGAAACCGTCTTTACCCTCATGGTAGATTCCTTCTTCGCACTCTTCGATAGCCGCCTCAATATCGTAGGTCAGGTAGTAATAACACAAAGCCGCGTTATGTAGGTAAATGGATGGATCGTTATCTACTCCAAGGTGGATCATGAACACTGATTCGGTGGTGGACAAAATGTCCACATGGGTATTGACGAACTCATCCGGCAGGTGCTGGCGTCCGATAAGTTTATGGAACAGCTCTTTTGCCCCACCGCTAGCAACCACAATATCCACAGCCTGCTCTGTTCCGTCTTCAAGGATGATGCTCGAGACCCGATCGCCCTCTACCTTCACACGACTGACTGTTGTATCGGTCAAAATCTGCGCACCGTAATTACGAGCGGCATGAGCAAGTGCCTGGACCAGTGATCTCATTCCCCCGGCGACAAATCCCCAGGAGGAGCGATGTTCGTGCCCTTTATAATCCAACGGGATGCGCTCGTCGTACTGCTGTTCGGCGTTGATGCTGGGGATGACTAATGCAGGAAAGACAGTGGGGGAGGTAACATAATCCGCCAGTATGGCCGAGTAGACCGCTTGCAGTTCTTTTCTGCTAAAATGCTCGTCTAACAGTTGCTTTGTGCTCCAACCCAATTTCTTCCGAATGGGTAGCACTTTGAAGAACAATTTTGCTTTGGACCACAGGTCAGTGCGCCCGTTGAGAGCGAACAGATCCATCACACGTTCGTAAAAACGATAGTAATCCTCGAGTCCCTGGGCGTCTTCGGGGAAGATGCGTTGCAGGTGATTTTTTCGCCAGTTGCGCCCCTGGTATTCATCCGGCCGCCAGATCTCGAAATCAGGGAACACATTGCCGCGATAAGACTTTATGATCTCTACCTGGTGGGAAACGTCAAGTCTTTCCAGGACGCGCCGTCCGGCTTCACCTTTCCCCAAATCAGGGATCAACATCTGCCCCAGGTCCCAGCGAAAGCCATCCTGCTCAACCGGCGCGGTCACCCCTCCGATATTCTTGGCCTGCTCGTATATGGTGACCTGGTGACCAGCCTGAGATAATAATGCCCCCGCCGTCAATCCCGATAAACCCGAGCCAATCACAGCTACTTTCATCTTTAAATTCCTTTCATAATCATTTTGGCAACCTTCTGAGCTCCGAGCATCACCCCGGCTACACCGCCGCCGCTTTCGCTTTGGGCACCAACAAACCACAATCCTTCCACCGGCGTTTTGTGCGCTGGGTTTCTTACGCCCATCACCGGGGCAATGCCTCCAAAAGCGTGGTGTTTCAGGTGCGTGCGTTTTTGAAAGTCCTCTGGTGTGAGGGTTATGGATATGCGAGTGTGCTCTCGCAGACCGGGAACGAAGCGTTCGGCCTCCGCCACTAGTTTTTTAGCCAATTCATCCCTTCTGCTTTCCCATTTCCCCTGATTGAGCACATTCGGAGCGATTGTATAGATCGTCACAGCATGGTGTCCATCGGGAGCAAGTTCAGGAGAATGCATCGAGGGGATGTAGATCAGGAAGCCTTCCTTGCCCTCGTGGTAATCACCCGCCCGGCAGTGCTGCACACCGCCCTCGATATCGTACGTGCCGTAGTAATAACACAAAGCTGCTGGTTGGTATTCACCCGGGTCCATATCCACGCCCAAGTGGACCATCAACACCGATTCCATCGGCGTTAGCGCTTCGATCCTATTGATATATTTATTGTCGAGGTGTTCTTGACTGACCAGGTTGTAGAAAATCTCCTGTGACCCGCCGCTGGCAATGACCAAGTCAGCTGATTCAATGTGTCCATCAGCAAGGCGAACTCCTGTCGTCCGCCCCGCATCAATCAGGACCTTGGTCAAAGGGGTGCTGGTGTGAATTTTGCCTCCGTGTGCACGGATCGTATCGGCAAGCGCTTCGACCACCTTTCCCACTCCGCCGATCACATACCAGTATCCGGGCAGCGGGCGAGCCTTGCCGGTCTGCAGCGGGATGCGCTTGTCGAAAGCTGTCTCAATGTGTGTAGTCGGCACACCCAGACCGGGGAACTCGCTGGGCAGCACCACGAAGTCTGCCAGGATGGCAGTAAACAGCGCTTTGAGTTCCTGGCGCTCGAAAAAATAGTCCATCACTTGCTCTGCCGACCAGTCTGCGNNGGGAACAGAGTCTTCAAATGCTCACGCCGCCAGTACGGTCCCTGATATTCAACGGGTTTCCACAAGGAGAAATCCGGGAAGACAATGCCCCTGTCCTCGCGCTTCACCCGGACCTGGTCGGCAATGCCCAGCTCTTGCAGGATATTATGGGCGTCCTCGCCGGGACCAAATTTCTCCAGGAGCAGTGGACCCAGGTCCCAACCGAAACCATCTTGCTTGAGCGTGGCAGTCACCCCACCGATGGTCGGGAACTGTTCGTAAACGGTCACCGGGTGACCGGCTTGGGATAGATATGCAGCCGTGACCAACCCAGACATCCCGGACCCGATGACAACGACACTTTTAATATTTTTTTTCTTCTTTTTTGATTCAATCATGCGCAGTTTCCACCAACTGCGTTCGAAGGTCTGCATGACTGGATTTTGTGATTGGGAACCAGATCAGCAGCGGCAGCATCAGGACTAATACCACGGCCGGGACAATACCGAAGAAAATCCGGATGCCCAAAAGTGCCCTCCCGGTCTGTGCTACGTTGGGTACATACCCAAATAGCGTCAAAGCCCACCCGCTGACCAGCAATCCAAAAGCACCGGTGATCTTGGTTGCTAAAGTCCATAATCCATAGTAAATTCCTTCTCTGCGCTCTCCCGTCTCTTTTTCGTCATATTCGACCACGTCAGGGAGCATTGCCCAGGGGAAGATGTACTGTGCCGATAAACCAATACCGACGATCGCCGCAACGACGTATACCAGGGAAGTTGGACCCTGGGGGATCCAGAATGACAGAATTAAGGTCACACTGGCGATGAACAACCCCAGCGCATAAGCCGGTCCCTTATTGACACGATCCGAGATCCATTTCCAGGGGAACAATGAAGCCGCTGCAAAGACATACATCAGAAGCATGACGATCGAGATTTGTGACTCCATGTCCAGCTGATAGGTGATCCAATAGGGCACCATTGCCGGTAAAAGGGAAAAACTGAACAGACTGATCAGGTTGATGATCAACAGGCGGACAAAAGGTCTGTTTTTCAACGTTTGCCGGATTGCCTGAAACGGAGGTACTTCCGCAGGCTTGAAAGCCTGAGATTTCTTTTCTTTGACGGTTACCCCGGTGATGAAGATGGTGATTGCGGCGAACAACCCAAAGATCAGCCCCATACCGCTGAAAGCCGCCTGTTTGCTCAGTCCCAGGGAATTCTCCAGTGCCTGCACAATTGCAGTGGTAGCAGCAGCACCGAGGATAGCGCCAAAGATTGTGAACAACTGCCGGATTGCGCTGATGGTAGTACGTTCATCATAGTCCTGGGAGAGTTCAGGCATCATTGAGTAATAGGGTACACTGACCATCGATTGGACCGTGTCGTAAAGGAGGAAACTACCCAGTACAGTTAGGAAGGCGATTGCCCCGGTTAAGCCTGTTGGTAGGGAAAAGATCAGCCAGGTGGCGGGAATCAGCAGCCAGGCACCAAATAAAAGGTACGGTCTACGCCGCCCCCAGCGGCTCTTGGTGCGGTCCGATAACCATCCAAAGAGAGGATCGTTGATGGCGTCCCAGGTCAATTTTCCGACCATCAAAGCGGTGCCGGCAATGGCGGCATTGATCAAGGCGATATCGGTATAGTAGAACAGAAGATAGAACTGGGTGGTTACGACCAGGGTGGCCAATCCGGAGTCGGCCACACCATATAGGATTTTTGTGTGTCTGGGAATTTGCTGTGTCATTGGATTTCCTTTCTGGATAGGTAGATCTCATTGGTCATTGGTTCCTCTGAGTCGGGCAGGATGGTCTCGCTTCTAACCTGGCTCAACTCTTCCACCAGTCTGGCATGGCTTTCCTTAGTGATGGGATACTTGAACAGTACAGGCGTGCAGCCTAGCAGTATGATTGCCGGGATCAGACCGAAAAACAATCGGATACCCAGCAAGGCGGTGTCCGTCTGGACGGCACCCTCCACGTAACCGAACAGATCCAGCGCCCAGCCGCTCATTGCGATCCCCAGTGCGCTGGTGAGCTTACCAGCGAAAGCCCACACACCGAAGTACAATCCTTCTCGGCGTTCTCCGGTCTGCGCTTCGTCCAGTTCAACCACATCCGGGACCATGCTGCCTGTCAGCACCCACTGGGCGGCAAGTCCGATTCCCGCGATCACCGCGATCAGGTAGATCAGCGGGGTTGGTCCTTTTGGCAGAAAGAACGTGCTGGCAATCGCCAGACTGGCAACTCCCAGACCGGCGCCATAGGCTGGACCTTTGTTAATGCGATCAGCCAGCATCTTCGTGGGAATCAGGAAGATGCCAACCGTACCCAGCAGGACCAGCATCACGATCGGAATTTGAGCTTCCATGTCGAGATGATAGATCAAATAGTATGGCAGCAGACTGGTAACCAATGTGGTCCCGATGCCGGCTAGCCCGCTGGAGGCCATCAGCCATAAGAACGGTCTGTTACGCAACGTCTGGTTGACGGCCGAAAGCGGGGGAAGTTTGGTCGGCTCATCGTTCACCACTGGTTTGTAGCGAACTGTCAACGCTGTGGTCAGTACCACGATGGTTGTCAGCAGCCCAAAAGTGAGCCCCATTCCACTCCATGCCCCCTGAACGCTGATGTTGAAGGTGCTGCCGTACACACCCACGATGATAGTCGTAACAGCAGCGCCAAGGATGTAGCCAAGGATACTGTACACCATCCTGGCCGCAGTGATGCTGGTACGTTCGTCATAGTCTGTGGTCATTTCACCTGTGATGGCGTAATAAGACATGTTGATCATGCTGCGGAAAGTGTCGAAGAGCAGGAAGGTGATCAGAATGGCGAAGAAAGCTTTCCACCCGGTCAGTCCGGTGGGTAAAGAGAACATCAACCAGAATGCCAGTCCGAGGGGGATTGCGCCGAACAACATGTACGGCCGGCGCCGCCCCCAGCGCGAACGCGTACGATCCGACAGCCAGCCGAAGAAGGGGTCGTTGATCGCATCCCAGGTCAGGTTGCAAACCAGCATAGCCGTACCGGCGACTGCCGGATTGATCTTGGCAATATCGGTGTAATAGAAGAGTAAAAAGAATTGAACGGCAGATTGTTGGATGGCGATCCCCAAATCAGCAATACCGTATAGGATCTTAGTACCAGTAGTAACGCGATTGAATTTGACGATATCGGTCATATGACGCTCCTTTGCATTCCTGACGCTTCGAGATAAGGGACGAACACTTCTTCAATCTTGTCCCTGATCAAGTTCTTTGGTGTGTTGACCAGTTCGCCGGACCTGATTTTATGATATTGCCCGGGCATGAACTGACTGATCAAGGTGAGAGGTGGGGGATGCAGTTCGAGGTTAGCGATCAGCCTGGAAATAGCTTCCTGAAGTATAGGGGACGGCCAGTAATAGCGGATTCGGTCGCTCAGGCTGTACTTTCGGGCAAAATTGAGGTAGCTCTCGCTTCCCTGGTAGTAGTTCTTCCAGGCGTCCGGTTGTTCGCACATCACCTGGTCCGTGATGTGGATCAGTTTGGATGACTCAGCAGATGACTGGGTGGACAACCATTCATCTTCCATCAAGGCTAAGGAGAATAAGGCTTCACGATAGGCAAACGTCAGTGCCGGACCGACCTTTAAAATGGCAAAGTGATCGCGTACCAGGAACCCCAACGCGTCTTTTGTTTGATAGTCGGTGGAATGAGTCTCAAAGACTAACTTCGCATAGCCTTTTATCAACTGTGTTAAGTGGGCAGCGTTTTCTGGTCTGTATGGGTGGATGTAGCCATCACCGAACTCGACGCCAGGCTGCACAACCAGCGCGATGACCCGCTCCCAGGCATCCTCCAGCCCGCGCGCTGCAAAAGCCTGGCGGGTGATCTCGATCGTTTCTTGGGCATCCGTGGTTGAGGTCACTTCCAGGTCGACATCTTGGGAGGTGGAACCCCCGGGTACCGGCACTTCCGAGCCGATGACATATCGCGGCGCGCCGGTTTCCGGGTCCCGCTGGTCAGCAGCATCCTCTGCAACCAGACACAGTTCTGCGGTACGCTCTGCAGAAATTTCTTTGGGTAACGGCTGCTCAAGGTCGTCGTCGGCACAGTGTACACTGGCATCGAGATGAATTTTGTTGTAACCAGCGGCAACATAATCTCTCACCATCTGGCGGGCGTGGGACATAGCTGTAACTGTGGGGGCGTTCTTCCACGGGTTTGTTCCCAGGTGATCCCCGCCCAGGATCAGCCGATCTACCGGCAGCTGATTATGGCTGGCAACTTGAAGAACAAATTTGCGGAACTGGCTCGGTGTCATCCCCGTATAACCACCCTGGTGATTTACCTGATTGCACGTCGATTCGATCAACAAAACCGAATTACAACGGTAAGCTAGCCGAGCACAGCTGTCCAATACGCAGGGATTGGCGGAGCAGACGGCTGGTATTCCAAGCTGCTGGCCTTTCTTCTGAGCGATGACGAGTTGATCCAGATAATTGCTCGCGGTCGTGGTCATGGCTGTGAATTCAGGCGATCGGGGTCCAGGTTTGAGCATTGGCATGATAGCAGTCCGTCCAAGGACGGGCGAGTGCATCGCACAATGAGGCGATTTGCTGCATACGAGGCAGGGCGATGTTGTGGAGGAAATCCGCCCGCGCCTGACCGGAGAGGTCTGTGGCCTCTTGCCAGACGGCGCGCCCCACAGCTACACCGGAGGCACCCTGTTCGCAGGCAACCCTCACCTGACGCAGGTAGGTTTCGTACTCCACGGAGGCGGAAAGCAGGACCCAGGGGACCTGGCTAGCATGGTCAAGCTGGCGGCATCCGTCTTCCCAGGCTGATTCATCTGGTTCGCTGGCGATATCGATCGGGAATTCGACTTTCAGAACATCCCCACCCAGGGAGGTCAGCTGTTCGGCGGTCTGCAGGATGATATCTGTTCGGTGAGTGCCGGTGAGTTGTTTATTAGCCGGACCTAGGGAATATGTCAGTGGTTCAAGCATCAAGGGGATATCCGCTTCGCAGCAATCCTCGTGGACGCGGGCGACTAGGTTCTCGATCTGTCCGGCAGTCGGCGCTTCGGGGTGATAGTAGACAAGCAATTTGACCGCGCTGGCGCCCATATGCCGGGCTTTAATGGCACTCCAACCCGGCAAGAGGTGGCTTTCGCGAGAGTGTGTGTCACCACTGTATCCTGTCGCTTCCAGTGCGATGATCAGGCCCGTGTCTCCGGGCAGGCTGCTGGAGGCGATGCATTGAGCAGCACCAACTTCAGGATCCAGTAGCACGGCTGAGGCTGCGGGCGCCAATTCCCGGACTACCTCATGCTTGAAAACCGACATCACTTCGTTGGACACCTGGTTCGGAGCAGGGGGATTCAATGCGCGGCGAAGATTGTTGCGGTGATCGATCGCTAGTATGGACAGGGTTCCATACCTGGAAGAACACTGCTGCAGACCGCGGAACTTCCCGGTTGAAATGGTTTTTATTTCAGATGTCGACATAACCTTTTTGCATGACTTCATCGAGGCTAGCAGGGGAAAGATCTCCTTCCATCGGGCCGAATGCGGCCGCGTTGAGGGCACCTGCTGCAGCCGCCATCTGACCGCAAGTGACCAACGGTTGACCTTCTTCCAGCCCACAAATAAAAGCAGCATCGAAACAATCCCCCGCTCCGGTTGGATCAATTTCCACTACTGGATACGCAGGTACATCGATCTCTTCCGAAGAGGTAAAGATGGTGCAGCCTTCTTTTCCGCGCTTGACAACAATGGTCTCAACCGGCCAAGTATTGAATACTCGGCTGATGCTCTCAGCCGTCGATTGTTCACCGGTTAACAGGCTCAGTTCGTTGGTTCCCGGCAGAAGCACGGAGCAGTGTTCCATGACTGATTCCACCAGATCGACAAGCTGACGTTCTCCCAATAATTCCGGCCGGATGTTAGGGTCGAAGCTGATCTTTGCGCCCATCTCGTGGAAGCGAGCCATCGCTTGCAGTATGTTTTCGCGGTAGGTTTCATTAACCATCAGAGAGCACCCCATGATGTGGAAGAACGCCGGGGGATCTATGTTGTCTAGCGGTCCGGATTCGGCGAGGACAGCAGGCGTGCCGTCAATATGGAAGATGAACTGCCGTGATCCGTCCTGCGCGTAAGCCACGAAAGCGACCGCCGTTGACTTGTGTGGGATTCGCTGAACCCGATCGCAGTCCACGCCGTCTGCTTCCAGGCGGCCCAGCAGGCAGCGACCGAAGTCGTCCTCCCCAACGCCTCCGATGATCCCGGCCGGGTGACCCAGGCGGGAGACAGTGTCAATAAAGATCGCTGGCGCTCCGCTGGGGAATGGGCCGATGAATTCTGCGGCCTGATGCAGCGGCATACCCGCCCTTGGCCGCATGATCTCGACCAGCATTTCACCCATCGTCCAGATACCTGCCATGACAACCTCCTCTATGTGGACGCGCGTACGATAAATTCTGTGCTCAGCACGATGTGTTCTGGTGGCAGCAGCGCATCCGCCTGGATGCGCTTAAGGAGCAAGCCCATCGCCTGTTCGCCCATGCTGAAGGTTGCCTCCGAGACGACTGTGAGGGGCGTACACAACATGTCGGACCAGGGCGTATCGTCGAATCCCACCAGTGCCACTTCTGCTGGAATTTTGATCCCCAGGTCTGTCAGAATGCGCAGGGCGATGGCTGTCTTCCCCTGTGTGGTGCAGATCAATGCGTCAAAGGGCTTCCCGGAATCGATGAACTGGTGCAGGGCGTTGGAGATCTGGACCCCGTTATGTTCTTCAACGGTGATGACCAGGCCGCTCTCAATGTCGTGATCTCGCAGGGCGGCGTCGTAGCCTTCTTTCTTTTCGGCGTTGCACAGCGTGGTCGGGTCGTAGCCCAGGTAGGCGATCCGCTTTCGCCCATGTTGGATGAGGTGCTGTGTCGCCTGGTAGGCAGCCTGAAAATTGTCAGAAACCACGGAGTCGGCGTCCAGCCCACTGATCTTGCGGTTGACCTGCACAATTGGCGTACCGTTGCGCTGGATCTCGTCCAGCAGGTCACGATTTTCTATGGAGCAGGGGCCTAACAAGATCCCGCTGACGCGTTTGGAGACGAACATCTCCAGCAGGTCGCGTTCTCGCTGGGCATCCTCCTCACTGGAGGTTAGAAGCAGATCGTATTCGTTCTGGTCGGCGACTTTGTTGATTGCCCGGATCATCGGCGTGTAGAACTGGCTCAACACCGGGATGATCAGTCCGATCGTCTGGGCATCCTCCATTTTGAGGGCGCGGGCTAAGGGATCCGGAACGTAATTCAACTTTTCGATAGCTTTATCGATCCTCTCCGATAGCTCCGGGGAGACATAGCGAGTCTTGTTCAGGTGAGCAGAGACGGTAGCTCGAGACACGCCTGCTAATTCTGCGACATCCTGGCTGGTGGGTCTTTTTCGTTTCTTCTGGTCCATAGGCTTTATCCTCCAATAAATGGTTAGTCCAGGTCGATCATGACTTTTAGCGCCTGGTCGGGATTGTTCATTAAAAAGTGGTAAGCCTCATTCCATGCATCGAAAGGGTAATGGTGAGTCTGAAGTGATTTGAGGTCCACCTTCTGGTTGGCAATCAGATCCACGGCTTCGTGATAATCGTTCCAGGTGTACATCAAGGAGCCCAGCAGGTTGATCTCTTTGTCCTGCACCAGGATCATTCGGGTGCGTGGGTCGTCCTCGTATACACCAACGACGATCACATCTCCACCTCGGACGACTGCTCGGATGCAGGTATTCAGGGGTGCAGTCTTTCCGACGCACTCGAAAGCAACCTCTGGCCCAGCACCGCCGAATTTGGCTTCAACCGCTTCCTCCACGGAATCGACCTGTGCTGGGTCGATTGTTTGGAATCCCAGTTTAGCAGCCAGCTGGTTCCTAGAAGGGATCATATCCACTAGCACGATTTGCTCAGCACCGTATACCCGGGCAACCTGAGCGGTCAGATTGCCAATCGTGCCTCCGCCGAGCACGAGGACGTCCTTTCCCGCAATTTCTCCCGGTCGCCGCGCCGAATGCACAGCCACGGCCAGGGGTTCGACCATGGCAGCATCATCCGCAGTTACTCCCGACGGCATTTTAACGACATAATTGGCATCCATTGCCAGGTATTTGCTTCCGGCACCGGGTAGTGCCCCGCCAACAAACAGCATCCGGTCGCACTGGGCAACCAGACCCGCATCGCATTTCTCGCACTCACCACAGCCAATGGCTGGTTCTACAGTCACCAGATCGCCAACTTCCAGACCTTCAACCTGGCTGCCAACCTGGTGAACATAGCCGCTGAACTCATGACCCTGAACCAAAGGGAAGGATACCAGCGGATGTTTGCCTTCGAACACGTGAACATCCGAGCCGCAGATACCGATCCGGGCGATGCGCAGGATGACCTGCCCTGGCTCGGGGGTGGGATCGGGAACCTCCCGGTAGATGATATTCCCGGGGCGATCAACAACAGCTTGTTTCATATATTTACCTCACACCATTCTCTGGGCAATGAACTCAATCAGGTCCAAAATCTGGAGTTCATCTCCATCAGAGGCTTCCCGGAAGAGTATCTTGCAGTTTGGGCAGGCGGTCACCAGTTGGGACGCGCCGGTTTCTGCCACGCTCTCCAGGCGCTTCCGGGCCACCTTATTGGCAACGACAGGCGCCACCATGTGCGTGGTGGCGCCTGCACCACAGCATTCCGCCAGCCTTTTGTTATGGAAGAGTTCCAGGGGAGCTCTTCCGGTGGTGGCCTCGATCAGGAGCCTGGGTGGATCGTAAACAGCAAGCTTCCGGCCCAGCATGCAAGGATCATGGTACCCAACTCCATCCAGCGTTTCTCCTTCGTTCAATTGCAGCTTGCCTTCAGACAGCAGTTGGTACAGATACTCACTTGTGTGCAGCAACTGGATTCCCTCCGGCAGGTCCACCTCCCACTGCGAGAAGTTTACCCGCAGAGTATGGATGCAGTGGGCTGAGCTGGTGACCACCAGATGAGGATTGATCCCGGCAATTTGATCGGCGAGGATTTTGGCTTGTTCCCGGGCTTCATCAGCATACCCCAGATCGAATAATCCATCACCACACTCGCTCTCTTCCGACAGCACGCTCCACTCGATGCCAATTCTGTTAAAGACTTGAGCTGTAGCCTCGATGATCTCCGGCGTGTGAGCACGTGTCTGCTTGCCCGCTAAATACAGGACATCAGGATTAGGTTTGTCCATCGGCAGCGAAAAGCCTTTAGGCCACATGGTGTTGTTTCCACGGAAGAAATCGGCAGCTTCCAGCACCGTATGTGGTACAGCCCCAGTTTTGACCATCTCTTCCCGGGCATGATGGACCATTTCATCCTCCGGCCAGTCGTATTCGCAGTGTTCGCGGCATAATCCACACTGGCTGCACTGGTAGAAGACGCTTTGAATATCCTCCGTCCATTCCTGCTTGCCCTGGTCGATCATCATCAACTGTAAGGCATAGCCGCGTGGGGTGACCGATTCACGCTTGGTGGCTAGGAAAGTCGGACAGGCAAAGCGGCACATAAAACAGTAGCGGCAGGCTTCAATCGTTTCTCGTGCGTTTTCAATACCCATATCTAAACTCCCAATCCAAGTTTGCCAGGATTCATGATGTTGTTCGGGTCGAGGGCTCGCTTCAGCGTGCGAGCGATCTCATAACCCTCACCGTAAGCCTCTTGCATCAGCCGTCCCATGCGCAGCCCAACCCCGTGATGCTCGTTGAGTACCCCGCCGCCTTCCAGGGAAACCCGCAGAGCTTCATCGAGAACCTGGTTGTACAGGCGGAAAGCCTGGCGCGGATCTTGGGGATATTCCTTGATCACAAATGATGGATAGAAACTAGTGCCCCAGTCATACCAATGAGAGAAATGGGCATGGAACTCCGCACCCCACGCCTTAAAGCCATCCTCCACGACAGATTTCATCCCCCAATAGATCGCCTCGATCTTTTCATAAGGCGCCACGGTGTCCATCACGGCTGTCATCCACGGATAGTAGATATAGTCGTTGGGCGGATAGTATGAGCGGTAGCGGTTATCCCACCAGTTCTGGGCCTGGTCTGGTCCCAGGTCCCGGGCGCCAGCCTCCAGCAGGATCTCCCCGGCGATCTCCAGAGAGATATCCACGATTCGCTCCAGACCGTCGAAACCCAACAGCATGCAGCAGCCATCCTCGTCCAGGCCATATTGCTTTTTGAGGATCTTCCGGGTGTCCTGCTCATCGTACAGCCGGACCAGGGAGGGGGCCAACCCGCTGACCATGATCTTGCGGCCGGCTTCGATNNGCCTCAGTGATGATCCCTAATGTTCCCTCCGCACCAAAGAAAAGCCGCGAATAATCTGGCCCGGTGGAGTGCAATCGCACGGGTAGGCTGTTGAAAAGCTGACCGTTAGGCAGGACAACCTCCAATTGATGAACCATATCGCTGACCTTTCCGTATTTAGAGGACAGCACCCCCGTGCCATTAGTGCTGATGAACCCCCCCAGCGCGGATGTGGTCAGCGAAGCCGGCAGGTGGTTGGTAGTATAACCCTGCCGGTTGGCGTACTCTTCCAGATGCATGTGAAGGATGCCGGGCTGGACGCGTATCGTCAGGGATTGCTCGTTGAATTCCAGCACCTTGTCCATTCGTTTCATGTCCACCACAATTCCCCCCATCAATGGCAGGGCACCACCGGAGTCGCCAGCCCCACCTCCACGGGGGATGATGGCGACTTTGTGCTGGTTGCAAAAACGCACCAGCTGGGTGACTTCTTCTTTATTGGCGGGAAAGACGATAGCGAAAGGTTTAGGAAACTCCACCTCGGAAGACAGCAAAAACCGGGTGATCCACCATACATCCGCTGACTGGGCGATCATCTCCGATGGTTGGGTGACTACATTCTCCATACCGACGATCGACTCCAATTCGTGTTCGAGGAAAGCTTGTTGTAAATTCATGTGTATTTTGTCCTATAAAGCGCTGGAAATAAACGCCCATTCCAGCGGGATATCGGCTTTGCGGGCGATCTCGGCTAGATGTTCCATCGTGCGCAACTCGTCCTGGATCGATGGCACCGGCTGGCAGCCATCTTTAACGCAATCGATGAAGTGCCGAAGTTCGCCTACATAACCGTTGAAAACATGGCTCTGGTTCGGGCTGATCGGGTTCCAATCGTTGGTCCAAATGTGCCCAACTTCTTCGTCATAAAAGGTGACTTCGCGGGCGTTCTTGATTATCACCCCTTTGCCCTTGTCGCTGAGGATTTCGATACGCTCGGCGAATTGCCCCGGACCGCCATAGGTGCCCCAACCGAGCACCCCCAGGGCACCGCTTTCAAAACGCAGCATGATTGTCAGTGCGCCGGTCTTTTCGCTGGTCATGAAAGACTTAGCCTCAATCTCCGTGATCGCTCCCCCGAAGGATTGGACCAGGTCCAGGTTGTGGCACTGCCATTCCAACATGCAGGTGTAGAAGGTGGGAAAGACGGGAAATCCATGCATCTTGGCTTCGATCTGGATGATATTGCCAAAGGTTTCTATGTCCTGCACATATTCCCGTGCCCGTTCATAAGCCAGGCCGTGACGCTTCTGATGGCCGACCATTACTTGGCAGTTGCTCTGTTCTGCCGCCTCGACGATCTTACGGGTCCCTTCAACATCTTTGGCAGATGGTTTTTCCAGGAAGACCGGATAACCCATATCCAGCACCTGCGGCGTCACTTTGAGGTGCCCTTCGGCCCCCAGTACGACGATGACCCCATCGGGTTTTTCCTGGTTCAGCATGTCCCTGAAGTCTGTATACGTGCGCGGCCATCCGTATTTATTGGCTAAGCGGTTGGCCCGTTCTTCCTGTAGGTCGCAGATCGCCACACGCTCCACGTCATCGAAGAAATGGGTCGAGAGGCTCGGATAGATATTGGCCTCAGCGAAGATCCCTGCACCGATGACAGCCAGTCGAAAATTTCCGCTCATAGTAATCTCCTCAAAATGTAGTCTCCTGAATGTTTATATTCATCTGCTTCGTCAAGATATCGATCCTTTTTTGCCATAGACGCCTGTAATCAATATGCTGCATCGAAAATACCTTTTAGCCTGACATATTTATGAAAAAGCTGGTTGTAAGCAATATGGTTATCACGATCGTGCCGGACCGTGCTGCGGATGTGACTGCAGGTTTCAACAGCCTGGTTTACATCAGCGAATACCCCCGCAGCGATTCCCCCCAACATTGCCGCACCATAGGAGGCATCGACATCACCGGCAACCCCGCCGTCAATCCCCAGGATATCGGCAACAATCCCCAACCAGGTGGCATTGCGGGTGCCGCCGCCAACAAAAATATGCTCGCTGAAATCATCTGCCAATTCCCCCAGCTCTCTTCTTGCATCCCGCAAGGCGAATCCGGTACCTTCCAGCACGGCGCGGGCCAGATGCTCCCGTTTGTGTGCTTTGGCCAGACCGAAGAAACTGCCTCTGAGGTGGGGTTCCCAGTAGGGAGCATCTTCTCCTAACAGGTAGGGATGGAAAAAGATCCCGTCAGAACCCACCGGTGCTCTCGCGGCTTCTTTTTCGATTAACCTGTACGCTTCTTCAGAAGAAGCAGCCTCTGTGTAGAAGATGTCTTTAAGCCACATCGTCGAGTCCGCACAGCAGCGCGTGTTGATATCCACCATCCATCGTCCGGGTTGCAGATACGACCACAGGTAATAGCTGGTGCCTTCGTGGTTGGCAAGCCGGTCGACAACGGTGGATTGGGCGCCGGAGGTGCCCAGCCGAACTTTGCATTGTTTCTGATTTTCAATCCCAATAGCCAGCATTTCGACGGTGGCATCACTGCCGCCTACAGCAACCGGGATTCCCTGACGCAGACCTGTCTCCTGGTGAGCTTGTTCGCTGACCGTCCCCAGGACGGAGGTGGACGGGAGAATCCCTGGTAATTTCTCCTTGGCGATATTGAACTCATGGAGGATTTCCTCTGACCAGGTTTGTTTCTTCAGATCATAGAAGGAACTGCCTGAGGCATCACTGTGATCGGTGGCGCGCTGTCCCGTCAGTCGAAAGCCGATGTAGTCTTTGGGATACAGAAGTGTGGCAGCTCTCTGCCATGTCTCTAGTTCGTGGCGGAAGATCCACAGCAGTTTGGGCAGCGTGCACATCGTGTTGAGTGGATTATGGGTGATCCGTTGCAGCAAATTGCGGTAACCTGCCTGTAAATCGGACACTTCTTGTTCGCAGCGCTGATCGTTCCACAAGATAGAAGGGCGAATTGCCGCTCCATCTTCATTGAGAAGGGTCAAACCACGCATCTGGCCGGTCAGCCCTACGGCATTTATTTGTTCGATGGAGATACCGGTGATCGCTTCGAGTTGCTGCAAGCAATCGATTGCTGCCACGTACCAGTCTACTGGGTTCTGCTCTACCCAGCCGGGTTTTGGATGAGATGGACTGTATTCCTGACTTACCTGCCCAGTGATTGTTCCATCGGCTTGCATCAGACAACATTTACAGCTGCCCGTCCCGATATCGATCCCTAGCAAGTTCTCGGTCATATTCATTATCAGCCCTTCACAGCTCCCATCGTCAGACCACGTACCAAAAAGCGCTGGGTCAGAGCGATGAATAAGATGGCGGGGATAATCGCCACAATAGCTGTGCTGGAAAGTCTGGCCCAATCCAGCTGGTAGTAACCGATCGAGTTGTAGATTTCGACCGGCAGTGTCCGAGTGTTGCGCCCAGTGTTGAACAGGGCGAACATAAATTCGTTCCATAAAGCAATAAAAGCCAGTGTACCGGAAGCCAGGATGCCGGGTAAAACGGCGGGAATAGCGACCAGGCGCAGCATCTGCCAGCGAGTGCAGCCATCCACCATGGCTGCCTCTTCGATCTCAATCGGGAAGTCGAGGAAGAAACTGCGGATCATCCACACCAAAAGCGGCAGGGACAGGGTGACGTACATCAGGATCATCGAGATGTAGGTGTCTGCCAGGTGCAGGGTGCGCCAGATAAGGAAATATGGGATCACGAAAGTAATAGGCGGCACCATGCGCAGGAACAAAAAGAGATACGATATACCGGTCAGCCCTCTGAAGCGGAAGCGGGTTAGAGCATAGCCAGCCAGGACGGCCAGTATTGTGGCTAGAATAGTTGCACCCCCGGCGATGATCAGGCTGTTCATGACTGATTTTAGAAAACTGACATCACCCAGCAGTGTTTTGTAGCTGGCCAGCGTCGGTGTGAAGATGAATTTCGGTGGTGTGACAACCGCCTCGTTGGGTTTCTTCAACGAGGTCAGGAGGATCAATAAAAATGGTGCCAGACCGACCAGCGTAACGAATATCAGTACAGCATGTTTGGTGATTTTGACAAGCTTTCTCATGACATTCTCCGGGCTACATTTTGAACGATCTGACAAAAACAGAAACAAGAATAATGACGAGAATCAGAGCTACGAATGCGGACGCCGCTGCGTACCCCATGCGGAAATAAGTAAAGGCCTCACTGGTGGTGTAGAGGGAGATGTTTTCGGTCACGTATCCGGGAGGACCGCCCCCGGTGAGTACATAGATTTCGTCGAACATTTTAAGGGCATCGATGAATCGCAGCGCGTAGGCAACCACGGCTACCGGGGCGATGAACGGTAAAATGATTTGAATGATTTCATCCCGTTTGGAAGCTCCATCAATGCGGGCGGCCTCCAGGATCGTGCTATCGATGGCGGATATGCCGGCGTATAAAATGATGACGATAAAAGGTACACGCAGGATCACCTCCATAATCAGGACGGCAACTGNNCAACTGGCGCTCGCCAAGCGCCGTTGTACATATTGAACACGGGCAAATTTATCAATTGAAGAAAATAATTCAGGTAACCGAAGGTCGGGTCATATATCAAGGTCTTGAATACATAGGAAACCACAACAGGTGGAGCAATGAACGGCAGCATCAACAGGGTTCTGACTGCCGAAGAAAACCCGTGACTGATGTCGTCGTCCGCCAGAAGATAAGCGATAAAGAAGCCAAGGATCAATTCGATCGTGACCGCTGCGAATGCAAATATGACGGTAAATTCAAGGGCATGGATGAAACGAGGATTATCTGTCAAAAGGTGGACGTAGTTATCGAAACCAACGAACACAGCGGGAGGGTTTGTGAGTTTATAGTCCTGCAGAGAGAGAATGAAGGTGTAAATATTTGGGGCAACGCCGACCAGCAAGATCAGGATCAGTGCTGGAGCCAGGGCGAGAAAAGGAAATGACTTGTCCCCTTGGAGCCATGCCAGGCTGCTTCCGGCGGTCAGGACCTTACTTGTTTGAAGCTTTTGTTTTCTCAGGCTCATTACGTGTCCTTAATTGCCTCTCGATGATTCAAAAAAGAGATTGGAGGGTTGGCTCTGCTCCCTAATTCCAAAGAGGGAGCAGAGCACAATCTATGGGATGGAAGATGGATCGGTTTACAATGCATACATCCCTATTTTTGTTTAATTTACTAAGGTGCGCTGTAGCCGAGCTTTTCGAGTTCAGCCTGGGCATCGGCGGCGGCAGTTTCGACATCCTTGATCCCTGCGATGATATTGGACATCTCGCGCGAGACGATATCCGCAGCTTCAGCGTAGTTGGCATGGATCAACTGCGGGGCAGGATTGATGCCTTTGGTCATCATGTACAGTTGTGCATCGATGAAGCTCTGGTTGGGCATGGCGTCGATGTAAGCCGGGTCAGAATAGACGGACTGGCGAGCGGGTACGCCGTAGGTTGG
>JABAOG010001266.1_pt1 | contig 31905 bp, 29 predicted proteins | sample 7062131 | NCBI WGS metagenome assembly JABAOG01 (sample SAMN14538629, study PRJNA623070) | marine sediment metagenome | biome: marine biome [ENVO:00000428]; feature: marine pelagic biome [ENVO:01000023]; material: deep marine sediment [ENVO:00002113] | place: India: Arabian Sea | collected... | reverse complement strand
GGTACCGGCGGCGGCCGGAGAGTCGGTGGAGCGGCCGATCCACGAAGAGCTGAGCGGGTTCGTGACGGGTATGGTGTACTCCCCGAGTTTCCCCGCAGGGGACACCTTCGACGGACGGTGTAGCGAGCCGTCCCAGTGGATTTCGAGCATGTCGGGGACCGGAGTGATCAGTCATCTGGGTCGAGTCTCGTGGGCGACCGAGCACTGCTTCCAGCTGCCCGGGACCTTTGGCGACGCGGAGTTGGTCATCACGGCTGCGAACGGCGACCAGCTGTTCGCGACATACGACGGGGTCATGACCGGTGAGACCACGTTCGCCGAAACCTTGATCATCACCGGCGGCACGGGACGCTTCGTCGGTGCGTCGGGCTCGCTCGCGGAGACCGGATGGTTTGATCCCGACACCGGGTATATGGAGGTCAAGGGGATTGGTTCGATCATCTACGACGCTTCCAACCGGGCGTCGAACGACTGATTTCCGTCCGTACTTCTGGAGGGAGCCTCAGCCGAGGCTCCCTCCATCGCGTCGGGATTGTTTTGGATCTCCTTGAGGTCGTCGTTGCACGCTGGGACTGAAAGGAGGTTGCCATGAAGAAGTCGATGATCGTTCTGTTGGTGGCCGTCGCCGTGGTGGCCGGCGCCTGTGCCGGAGATGTGACGGCCTCGAACGAGTATCAAGCGCTGGAGCTGGAGGTGGCCGATCTCGAACAGCAATTGTCCGACACGCTGGCCGACCTGAGCGAGGCACGGACCATGCTCGATCAGGCCGGCGACGAAGCCGCCGACATCCGGGAGGTTCCGGGCGACGTAATGTCGCTGATCGACGAATGGTGGGCCGCCAACGAACGGCACGACGGCTCGGTCGTCGATCTCTACACGCCGTCGGGCTACCACCTCTACGGAGACGAGAAGATCCCGCGCGAGGATCTTGCTGCGCACTTGACCACGGCGGGGAGCCCCGAGTGGATTACCGAGCCGTACCTGATCGTCGCAGACCAGTCGCGCGGGCGCTATGTGGTGACCCGGGGGATGCAGTCGGGGACCTGGGCATCGGCGGTGACGTTTGAGATCGTGACGGCGGCGGACGGTGAGCTCAAGCTCGCGCAGTCCGCCTGGACCTACGCGCATTGACGGCACACTCGAAGCGAGGGTCCGGCACCTCCCGGGCCCTCCCTTCGTCTGGAGATCCCATGGTCGATGGTGAACTCGTAGACTCAGCTGGAAGATGTTGTTCTCGGTGCTGGGTCCGCTGGAGGTCAGAGACAACGGGGAGTCCCTGCCGATCGGTGGACCCAGACAGCGCTCGGTGCTCGCGTTGCTGCTGCTCGAAGTGGGGCGGGTCGTGGCGGCCGACCGGCTGGTCACCGAGATCTGGGGGGATGATCCGCCCGCCGGTGCCCGCGATTCTCTCTATACCTACGTTTCCAACCTTCGTGCTGCCCTGGGACGCGATCGCCTCGTCCGGGCCGACGGCGGCTACCGGCTCAACCCGGTTGAAGATGACACAGTGGATGCCGCGGAGGTGGAGGTCCGGCTCACCGAAGCGCGGCGGCTGGCCGGTGCGGATCCGACGTCCGCCATCGCCCTCATCGATCGAGCGCTGTCCTCCTGGCGGGGTCGACCCTACGAAGGTCTGGAGGACCTCCCCTCCGTCGCGCCTGAGGCCTCCAGGCTCGAAGAGCTCAGGTTGCGGGCTCTCGAGGACCGGATTGAAGCCGAGCTGCGTACCGGTGGTGTTCCGGAGGTGGGCGGTGTGGAGATCCTGACCACCGAACATCCCTATCGGGAACGGTTCTGGGAACTGCTGGCGCGCGTCTTGTATCGGGCCGGCCGCCAGGCCGACGCGTTGCGGACCCTGGCCCGTCTTCGGCGTATCCTCGCCGATGATCTCGGCATCGACCCGTCGCCTTCTGTCGCGCAGTTGGAGGAACGGATCCTCCTCCAGGACCCCGCCCTCGATGAGCATTCGACAACACCGACCAATCTGCAGGCGCCGATCAGCAGCTTCATCGGCCGGACCGACGAACTTCGTCAACTCGAAGCGCTCATCCTCGAGCACCGCTTGCTCACGGTGATCGGACCCGGTGGGGCCGGCAAGACCCGCCTGACGATCGAGGTTGCCACGCGGGTCGCCGGTGGCTTCCCGGATGGGGTGTGGATGGTGGACCTCGCCCAGGTTGCGACACCCGAAGGTGTGGGCGAGGCGGTGGCAGCTGCCCTGCAATTGGTTGCCTCCTCGGGTCGCGATCCGACCGATGCGCTGGTCGCCCGCCTGCGCCCGCAGACGACGCTGCTCGTGCTCGACAACTGCGAACACGTGGCGGAAACAGCCGGTCGTCTGGCGATTCGACTCCTCGCCGGGGCACCGGGTCTCCGCATCATGGTCACCAGCCGTCGTGCGCTCGACACGGCGGGGGAGTACCGATACCGGCTGGAGGGCCTCGAGACTTCGTCGACCGGCGGCAGTGCCGGCGAAGCTCAGCTGCTTTTCGGAGTTCGAGCGGCAGCGGTCCGGTCCGGCTTCGGGATCGACGAGGCGAACCAAGCGGCAGTTTCGTCGATTTGTCGCCGTCTCGACGGGATGCCGCTGGCGATCGAACTCGCCGCCTCCCGAGTCGACGCCCTTTCACCTGCCGAGATCGACGGCTATCTCCAGGATCGATTCCTCCTTCTCGGTGGCCCGCACCAGGAACGCTCCATCCACCGCTCCCTGCGGGCGTCGTTGGACTGGAGCTACGGACTGCTCGGCCCCGTCGACCAGAAGCGGTTCGATGCGCTCGGAGTGTTCGAAGGCCCATTCCTCACCGCAGGGGCGGCTGCCGTGCTCGAAGCGCCGTCAGAGATTGCTGCCGTCGACGCACTGCGACGCTTGGCCGGTGCCTCCCTCGTGCAGGTGCTGCCCGACGACGTGTCCCGCTTCCGGTTGCTCGAGACCATGCGCCTGTACGCCCGGACCCATCTGCAGGACGCAGGCTCTTGGGACGATGTCGTCGAGCGTCATGACCGTCACTATCGCCACCGGTCCCGTGAGCAGCGAGGTGCAGTGTTCGGAAGCGGACGCACCGGGGCCCGCATCGCGATGGAGGCCGAACTGGCCGACTACGAAGCGGCCTTCGATCGCCTCGTAGAGGCCGGGCACATCGAAGGCGCCCTCGATATGGGATGGCCTCTGGGGCACGTCTGGATGTTCTCCGGCAAGCTGGACAAGGGGATCGGTCGCCTCGAAGAATTGATCGACGCATCCGAGGGTGTGCAGACCCAATCCCGAGCCGACACCCTGACCGCAGCCTCATTCCTGCTCATGTACGCCAGCAGGTACGACCAGGCGATTGTGTGGGCCGACGAGGCTGTCACCACATACAGAGACATCGACGACGAGCAGGGCCTCGCCTACGCCCTGGCTCGCAGGGGTCACCTCGCCTTCTCGGTCGGCGACGTACCAACCGCGCTCGCGCTGCTGCAGGAGAGCCTCGAGGTCTGCGACCGGATCGGCTACGACGAGGGAGCGGCATGGCCCTTGACGCTCCTCGGACAAGCACGCCTCTGGGCCGGAGAGGAGAGCGACGAAGTCCGGGGGATGCTCGAAGAGGGCCGGCGCCGCTTCATCGCCATCGGCGACCTCTACGGCCAGATGCACGCCAACATGTTCATTCCCAACGTCGGCGAACCGGGAGTCGAGACGCAGCTTCGGTATGCCCGGGAGAGCATCGAACTCGCCGACCGGCCGGGCGCCGACCCGCTCATCCGGCCCACCGCGTTTCACAACCTGGCGTTCAGCGTGTGGAACGCCGGCCAACGGGAGCGGGCCGCCGGGCTGAACCGGATCGCGGCGCGGTCGGCCCTGGAGATGGGGGCCACCGTCACTTCGGGAATGGCATTTCTGCAGGCGGGCCTGTTCGCCGGTGTCGGTGGTGACGGTGAGCGGGCCGCAGTGCTGTACGGTGCCGGCGACCGCCACTTCATCATGCAGGTGCCGCCGTTCTACCTTCGTCAGATCCAGCCGGGACTCGACGCTGCTACCGGCGCCCTCGGGGCAGCACGCTACGAGCAGCTCTACGAGCTGGGGCGAGCGATGAACGTTGAGGAGGCAACCGAGTTCCTACTGCGCGAGTAGCGGATCGTCGCGTTCTCTGTTGATCAGCTCATTGAGTCTGGGCGCGGGAATCGCTCTCGCCCGACTCGAAACGCGGGGCGCCGCCCGAGACGCCCCGCGTTGGTGACGCGGTTCGCCTAGACACCGATCGAAGCCAATAGCAAAGCTACCGTCGGGGTCGACCCCATCCACTCCGCACCGGCGCTGGGCCTGGTTGGGTGGACGGTGGGGCCGGCTGCGAGTCGATTCGCCCTCCGCGGTCTCGAGCCTTTCCAGCCAGTTCAACCGTCCCGGCAGTCAAAACGGCCACCACCGACCTTTTGCACTTAGTGAGCGCTCAGTTAGAATCCAGACTGCTGAGCTGGAAGGGGGACACTTCCCGAGATGAGCGTCGAGACGTTGAGAGACCGTGACGGGAACGCGCGGAAGGAGATGATCCTCGAGGCGGCTCTCGAGCTGTTCGTCGCCCAAGGGTACGAGGCGACGACCACCCGCCAGATCACGGACCGGCTGAAGATCACCCCTCCGGCGCTCTACTACCACTTCCCCTCGAAGCTGGCGGTGCTGGAGGCCCTGGTGATTCCCTACGTGGATGAGGTGGAGGCGCTTCTGGCTCGATTCCCTTCCGGGTCGACCAAGACCACGGCAGGAAAGCGAGAGCTGCTGGTCGGCTACGCGCGCATCGTGATGACATGCCCCCAGCTGGCCGACCTCGTCGGAAGGGAACGGGTGCTGGAGATGCATCCTGAGCTGAGCCCCCGGCTGGACAATCTCGTGGCGGAGTTGACCTCCCGCCTGGCAGCCCCCTCAGAGGACAACCTGGCTCTCCTCCGAGCCGCCGCTGCGGTCGGGGCGCTACGCCGTCCCGTCCTTCGACCTGAAATAGACCACGAGCGACACCTCGACGAACTAGTGGACGCCGCCATGGCAACCCTCCGATCATGAAGGATTCGACCCAGGATCGAGACATGCCCGCGCCGGCCGGTGCCGCGGGCGATTTCACCGGCGAGGTGCCCGGGTCGCGCAAGCTCGCAGCAGTCGTCGTGGCCGACGTTGTCGGCTACACGGCCCTGATGGAGGAGGACGACCGGTCGACGATGCTGGAGATGCACCGACTGAGCTCCGAGATCGTGGCGCCGCTCACAGAGCGATTCAGCGGACGGGTTGTCAAAGGCACCGGTGACGGCTGGCTGGCGGAGTTCGGCAGTGTCACCGACGCCCTTCTCAGCAGCCTCGAGATCCAGGCCGAACTGAGGGCCCGGCAAGCGGGGAGGCCGAAGGAGTCACGGCTGGTCCTTCGTATCGGAGTGAGCCTCGGGGAGATAACGGTCGAAAACGGCGACGTGTTCGGCACGGGCGTCAACCTCGCAGCTCGTCTCGAATCGATCGCCGTGCCGGGCGGTGTGTGCATCTCCGACTGGGCTTATGCGCAGGTGCGCTCGCTTCCCGGGCTGCGCATCGAAGACATGGGACCACAGGACCTCAAGAATCTGAAGTCACCTATACGAACCTACATGGTCTACCGCAAGTCGGGGAGCCGGCATCAGACCCTCACCGAGCTTCCGGCCGGATCCACTGCGACGCTGGGAGGAGCTTCGATCGCGGTGCTGCCGTTCGCCAATCTCTCCGGCGACCCCGGGCAGGACTACTTCGCCGACGGGATGGTCGACGACATCCTCACGGCACTGGCTCGCTTCAAGTCGCTCGTCGTCATCGCCCGCCAGTCGTCATTTGCATACAAGGGCCGCTCCATCGACGTCCGCGAAGTCGGGCGGGAACTGGGCGTTCGATACGTGCTCGAAGGCAGCGTCCAGCGCTCCGATCGACGAGTGCGCATCACCGGCCAGCTGATCGACGCCACCAGCGGCTCACACGTATGGGCGGAGCGATTCGAGGGCGACCTGGCCGACGTCTTCGACCTGCAGGACCGTCTCACCGATGACGTCGTCGGCATCCTCGAGCCCCAGATCCAGAGGGCGGAGATCGAGCGGGCTCGACGAGCCCGACCCGACAGCCTGGACGCATACGACCTTTATCTGCGGGCGCTTCCCCACGTGTACGCCATGCGGGCCGACGACAGCGCGGTCGGCCTGGAACTCCTCAACGAGGCGATGCGGCTCGATCCCGGATACATACCCGCACGAGCCTTCGCCGCGTGGTGTTACGAGCAACGCTTGACCCGCGGTTGGCCGTCGTCACGACCCGACGACGCCGAAACGGCGATCCGGCTGGCCCGCCAGACGCTCGACGCCGACACCGGGGACGCGAACGCGATATCGATAGCCGGCTTCGTGCTGGTGATGGTCGGGCGGGACTACGAACCCGGCCTCGCCGCACTCCGGGATGCGGTGCGTCTCAACCCGTTCGACGTCTTCGTACTCATGAACGGAGGGTGGGGGGAGGTGTGGGGCGGTAGCCTCGACGAGGCCGCGCTCCTCTTCCGGCGGGCCAGGGTGCTCAGTCCTCGGGCTCCGGCTGCCTATTTCGTCGTGACCGGACTGGCCATGGTCGCACTGCTCTCGGGGCGCTTCGAGGAAGCCGTCGCCAGGGCCGAGGAGGCAACGGCCCTCAATCCCTCCTGGGACGCAACGATGTTGGTGCTCGGCCTTGCTCTGGCCCACTGCGGTCGCCTGGACGAGGCACGTGCGGCCTTGGAGCGGACCCGGCAACTCCTTGGAGTGACATCGCTCGACCGGTTCGTGACGATGCTCCCGGTTCGCGACAGTGAACGAGTGGCCGTGATCCAGAAGGGGATCGGCCTAGCCGAGACGGTCGCAGATGGATGACCGAACCTCGAGCACGCCCGGTTGGCACACGTGGACCGAGGTTCCGACCGAGGCAGAAGACAGAACGGAGGTGGAGATATGGCCGCGCCTGGTCGTTCGACGGCGGCACTGGGAAGGGTGGTAACGGCCGCGGGGATCGCGGAGATGCTCTCTGGAGCGGCGGCATGGACCGTGGTGAGGGAGCAACTCGCTCACGAGATGATCGTCGTTCCGGGAACCGCTGCTCGGTTCCCGAACAAGACGGTCCGGGGACCACTCACTGCATTCGAGGAGGCGGACGTCGTCCGGCGGATCACCCTCGGAGCGACCGCCGGGAAGACCTACGGGCAGATGGCCGAGGACGACCCGATGGCAAAGATGGCCCTGGAAGCGGCTCTGATCCGGTCGTCACTGTTCACGTCGATCCTGGCGTTCGGCATCGCCGCCACGCATGTCGTGCTTGGTGCGGTATTTGTTCTCATTGGCAGGGCTCTGACGGGGGCCCCGGGTAGGTCGACAGCCTGAAATGGTCTCACCCTCCGGAATGACCGTCACGCAGCCGGCCTCCCCGACCCGGCCGGACGATCCCCAGGCATGAAGTTCAGAGGCGAGTACACCGGCATGAGAAGCTCATGTTCGACGGTCGGAAGGCGGGTCCGGACGTCTGTTGCGCGTAGTGGGCAAGAGGTGGGATCACCGTTCGCAGTCGATCCCGGCGATCCCAACGAGAGGAGTCATCGTGTATTCGGAGTTCGCAAGCAAGCAATCCTCGAACAGTGGTAGGGCCCGAAACCGTCGGGCCGCTCGGCGTGTGGCAGGGCTGGTCGCCGTAGTGATGCTGGCTGCATGTAGCGGAGGCGAAGCACCCGTCGACACCACCTCCCCGAGCGGAAGTGCCCCATCCACAACGATCGAGATGACTTCCACCGCTCCGACCGGCTCGTCGTCGACGACGACCGCCGGTGCCACCATCGAACTGGCCACCGGCGACCTGGGGAGCCACCTCGTCGACGGCGAGGGGAATACCCTGTACCTGTTCCTCAACGACGAACGGGGCTCGAGCACCTGTGACGGGGCCTGTGCCGTCGCCTGGCCGCCCGTCACCGGGGATTTCACCGCAGGTGCCGGCGTGGAGCCGACCCTGCTCGGTTCCGAAACTCGGTCCGACGGTAGCGACCAGGTCACCTACGCCGGATGGCCGCTCTACTACTACTCCGGTGACCGTGCTCCGGGAGATTCCAACGGCCAGGGCCTCGAAAGCGCCTGGTTCGCGGTCGACGTCGAGGGCCGGCCGATCGGGCAGGCCGGGTAGAAATGGGGCGATTGGCGATCCCGCTCCTGGCCCTCGCTCTTCTGGGCGCGGCCTGCGGGCCGACCGCGGTTCAAACGACCACGACCTCCATACCAACGACTGCCGGCCCGTCGACCACCGGAACACCGCCGGCAACGGCACCGGCGGCTACCACGACGACGCCGAACCCAACCGGCAATCCCTGGGCGTCGCTTCTCGGGGAGGTCGCCTCCCCGCGGGAGTGGACCGTCGAACCGTGCGGGGAAGAGGCGCCGTTGCTGTGTGTCACGCATGACGGCACCACTTCGACGGTGCGGTTGGAGAACACACCGCTCGAGGGGTCGGAGTTTGCCGCCCTGCTGCGAGAGGTGGGAGCGCCGCCGGAGACAACCGACCTCGGCGCGGCCGCGGGCCTTCCCTTCATACGCGGGGCGCTGCGGGCGCTGGCCGATCGGCAGTATTCCGACTACGCCGAGTCGATGCGAGAGGCGTTCCCCGACCTGACTGCCGTGTTCGAACCGCCGGCCGTGGAAGCGGTCGGCAGGCTCACCGGCTATCGATTCGGCATGCGGATCGAAGACGCCGATGCAAATCTCATCGCCTGGTCTATTCACCATGTTGCCTTCGACGGGGAGACGTTGTGGGAGGTGACCGCCACCTTCGATCCGCGCGATCTCGAGAGTGGCTTTGCGGATCTGGTGACCCTTCAGGAGATGGACCCGTACCTCACCCAGATGATGCGTCGCCTGGCCCTGAACCCGACGCTGCCGGGAACTCGAGAGATCACCATGGCGCTCCCCGCGGTCGGCGACCTCGGGCCCGTGTGGGACGAACTCTTCGCCATCCCCTACGGGGAAGCCACGGAGTCACTGGGAACGAGTCCTGGAGGAGACGGTGGGACACTCAACCTGGGACCCGAGTTCGGGACACAGGCACACGATGGCAGCTGGTGGTTTCTCGACGGAGCCAAGAAGCGTCTCGCCCACTACTCCTCGGAAGGAAGCTTCCTCGACGCCTTCGACCTTCCCGCCGACTTTCTGGTCCGCGGCGAGCTCTTCCAGTGGCAGCTGCCGCATGCTCTGGATGACGGGGTGCTCGTGGCGAGCCGCCTCGGGTTCGGGGACACCACTCTGCTGATCTTCCGTGACGGAAGTTTCTCCACCGAGACGGTTGCCGAGTCGGCAAATGTGAAGATCGACGACGGTGCCGCCGTCTACGGTTTGGCGAAGAACGGTGAAGCGGTGCGCATCGAGCCGTCGACGGGTGCCGTCGAGACAGTCGATTGGTTCGTCACCCGGGGTGGCACCCGCTTCCAGCTGTGGGTTTCGGGCAACGTGATGACGCTGTGGCTGCCCGACGCTCCCGTCCCCAACATCTACGAGTTCCGCTTCATGTTCGAACCAGATCCGGCAGACGGTGTCTTCCTGGGTCTCGAAGCAGCAGGAGGCAACGACGGAGCCATCTACCTGTATTTGCTCGGAGGCACTGATTCGGGAGCCGGCGGCCAGCTCGGCGGGTTCCTGACCGTCTCTGCACAGGGTACGGTCGCCCCGATCGAAGTGACCCGGGGGCCCGACGTACACTCCGATCCGGGAAGCCCGGCGCACCTCGGCACCAATCCGGTGACCGGTCATCCCTGGCTGATGTTCGTAGACGAGGATGGTGTCCGGGTGTTCGTGCGGGCGCACGGTTGACAGCAGATCGCCGTCTCGCGCGACCTCTTGCACCGCACGACCTCCGGCGCGAGGGTGAGGGCATGAAGTACGGGCTCTACGTGCCGAATGCCGGCGCGTTCGGTGACCCTCGCCACGTTGTCCGGCTGGCCGTGGACGCCGAGGAACACGGCTGGGACGGACTTTTCCTCTGGGACCATGTCAAACCGCCGTTTGGGGGCGCCCACGGTTCCGGGATCGGGCAAGAGGTCGTCGATCCGTGGATCGCTCTCGCGGGGGCGGCCGCGGCCACCAGCCGGATTCGCATAGGAACCGCGGTGACCCCTGTACCGCGGCGGCGTCCCTACAAGCTGGCTCGCGAGACCGCATCGCTCGACCGGCTGTCGGGCGGCCGCGTGGTGCTGGGGGTCGGATCAGGTGAGGGTGCTGGCGAATACGACGAACTCGGTGAAGAGCCCGATCACCGGACTCGTGGAGACATGCTGGACGAAGCCCTCGAGATCATCACGCAGCTCTGGTCGGGAACCGGGTTCGATCACATAGGCCCGCAGTACCGGGTCGAGGACGCGCGGTTCCTCCCGACGCCCGTGCAGCAACCGCGCATTCCCATCTGGGTGGGCGGCGTCTGGCCACATCGCCGGCCGATGCGGCGCGCCGCACGATGGGACGGGGTGATACCACTCTTGCCGGAATGGCAGGAAGAAGACCTCGATTCGCTCACACAGTGCATCAACTACATCCGACGGCATCGCACGAGTGATGGACCCTTCGATGTCGTCTACCCGGGTATCAGCTCCGGCAATCGGCCGGACCAAGCTGCGGAGCAGGTGAGCCCGTACCGTGATGCCGGCGTCACCTGGTGGCTGGAGTCCATCGCTCCCTATCGCTTCGACCGCGAGATCGAGAACCCGTGGGACTTCGAACGGCTGCGGGAGCGCGTGCTGCAGGGCCCACCTGAAGCCTGACGAAATCCGCGTCGGCGTGCTCCCCGCTATGCGGGAACGCACCCCTACCCCCACCTTCGCTTCGCTCCGGCGGCGGTACCTTCGAAGTACAAGGTACGTAGTACGTCCGATAGGTGCGCCCCCTCCGGNNTCCCGGGCTGGTGCGCAGACCGATCTGCGAGAATGAGAGAGCGTATGCGAATCAAGCCGGCACTCGCTGCGGCGGTTGCCGCCGCACTCGTCGCAAGCTGCGCCGCCACGGACTCGATGGTTTGGTCATCGACCACAGACGGCAGCGCGCCGGGGACGACCGAGGTGCTGGTCACGTCGACGACATCCGGACCGATGCCCTCGACAACCACGACCACCCGATTGGAGTCCGAGGCCTCGTGGATCGATCGCATGGCCGGCTTCATCGAGACTCAGGCGGAACAGGGGGCGTTCTCGGGATCGGCTCTCATCGGTGTCGACAACGAGATCTTGTGGCAGTTCGCCGCCGGTCTGGCCGATCGGGACGAAAATCTGCCCAACCAGGTCGACACCCTGTTCAACCTGGGATCGATGAGCAAGATGTTCACCGCTGTGGCCGTCCTGCAACTCATGGAGCAAGGCGAGATCTCCGTGGACGATACCGTCGCACAAGTGTTGCCGGACTACCCCAACCGCGCAGTCGCCGAGGAGGTGACCATCCGCCGGCTCTTGACGCATACGTCGGGGATGGGCGACACCTTCACGCCCGAGTTCGCAGAGGACCCCAATCGCTACCGTTCGAACGCCGATTTCCTGCCCCTATTCGTCGACCAACCGCCGGCGTTCCCGCCCGGGACATCGGTCGCCTATTCGAACGCCGGGTTCGTGGTCCTCGGGATGATCATTGAGCAGGTGTCGGGTCGGAGCTACTACAACTACGTGCGCGACCATGTGTTCGGACCGACCGGAATGAGCCGCACGGACTCCTACGCCGTCGACGACGAGGTCGCCAACCTGGCGCTGGGATACACGACGAAAGACTTCTACGGGGAAGACACGGGCGTCATGGCCGAGAACACACCGTTGATGCCCGGGAAGGGGTTCGCGGCCGGAGGCGGCTACTCCACGTGTGGAGACCTGTTTCGATTCAGCACCGCCTTACTGGACCACCAACTCCTGTCTCCACAGTTCACCAGAGAGTTGCTCGAACCCAGAGTCGATCTGGCACCGGGGATTTCCCAGGGCTACGGCTTCTTGATCGGCGTGGACGACGGCTCGATCGGCCACACCGGAGGAGCGCCCGGTATTTGCTCGTTCATGTCGATCTACCCGGAATCGGGGTACACCGTGGTGGTCCTGTCCAACAGCGACAACGACTGCCGCCAGGTCCTCGACTTCCTGAGGTCCGATCCGCCCGAGCAATAGGGCGACCTCACGGGATGAGTGGTCCCGGGCGGTCGGCTGCTGTTGGGTGCGCCCCCTCCGACCTCGTCGCTTCGCTCCGAGGCGACCTCCCCGCTGTGCGGGGAGGACACGTTTGGGGGTTGGGGGCCCGGCATTCGCCTTCTCCTTCCAGGGGGGACTATCGGCGGCGGTACCTTCGAAATGCCAGGTACAAGATACGAAGTACGTCTCGTTGGTGCATTCTCTCCGATCTCGAGGCTTCGGGCTGGTCCATCCAGAAAGTACTCCCGGCTACCACCCGTAGCCTCTGCCTCCTGGTAGCTTCCCGCCGATGGGGACCCAAGCTCCGACCGGACTCGTTTCGTTCCTCTTCACCGACGTAGAGGGCTCGACGCGGCTGTGGGAGGCGGATTCCGCTGCCATGGCAGCCAGCCTGGAGTTGCACGACCGGATCATGCGGGAGGAAGTCGAGTCTCGCCAAGGGCACGTGTTCTCAACGGCCGGCGATGCCTTCGCCGTTGCGTTCCCCTCGAATCGTGCGGCGATCGATGCCGCTACCGCCATCCAGCTCAGGCTGCTCAATGCCGCCTGGCCGGGACCCGCCATCAAAGTACGGATGGGGATCCACACCGGAACCGCTGAGGAACGCGGCGGCGACTACTTCGGACCCGTTCTGAATCGGGCGGCACGCATCATGTCGGCGGGTCACGGAGGGCAGGTGCTCCTTTCGTCGGTCACCGCCGGCGCCACCGATCCGGGCGACGGCGTTTCGCTCCACGACCTCGGCACGCACCATCTGAAGGACCTCGCCGACCCCGAACATGTCTACGAGATCCGGCACCCCGGGCTGCCCGTGGTCGAGAGAGCCATCCGGAGTGTCGACGTCCGCCGCCACAACCTGCCCGACTATCTGACCTCGTTCGTCGGACGCGGCCGACAACTCGAGGAGCTGGCTTCGCTGATCGCCGGCAACCGGCTCGTCTCACTCACCGGGGTCGGGGGTACCGGGAAGACGCGACTGGCGGTCGAGGCCGCCCGCGCCGCAGCGACCGAGCGGCCCGATGGAGCCTGGCTGGTCGAGCTGGCGCCGGTGACCAATCCACACTTCATCATGACGACGATTGCCGACACCTGGGGCCTGCGCGCCGGTGAGGGCGCGTCGATCGAAGACGTCGTGATCCGCTACCTCTGGTCCCGGGATCTGCTGCTCATCATCGACAACTGCGAGCATTTGCTGGACCCGGCCGCCGCCACGATCAAGCAGCTACTCGACGCCTGTCCCAAGCTGAGAGTCGTGGCAACGTCCCGCGAGTCGCTGGGCATTCCGGGAGAGGCAACGCTGCGGGTTCCGTCACTCGGCCTCGCCGATGCCACCCACACCCTCGAGGATTCGGAGGCAGTCCGGCTCTTCCTCGACCGGGCACGAGCCGTCCATCCCGACTACCGGCCGTCGGCCGACGAGTTGAAGGCCGTCGGCCGAGTCTGCACGAGGATCGACGGGATCCCGCTCGGCATCGAACTGGCCGCCGCCCGTCTCCGGAGCATGTCGGCACCAGAACTGGCCGACCGTCTCGAGAACTCGTTCCGGATCCTCTCCGGATCCGCCAAAACGGCCCTGCCCCGACAGAGAACGCTCGCGGCCACCATCGACTGGTCGTACGACCTGCTCAACCCCGCCGAACAGGCGATGTTCCGCCGGCTGTCGGTCTTCACCGGAGGTATGGACCTCGAGGCGACGGAGGCCGTGTGCGCCGGCGACGAGGTCGAAGAGTGGGAGGTGCTCAACCACCTCGACTCGCTCGTCGACAAGTCCCTCGTGATCCCGATGCCCGGCGACGACGGGCGAAGCCGCTACCGCATGCTGGAGCCGGTCCGCCAGTATGCCCAGGAGCGGCTGAGCGACACCGCCGAGCCCGTCCGCTTCCGCGCCGCCCATGCCCGGTACTTCGCCGGTTTCGTCGGTGAGACGACTCCCGGAATGAGAACGGCCGGGATCACGGCGACTATGCGACGCATCGACCTCGACTACGACAACATTCGCAGTGCACTCTCCACACTGCTCGAAACCGGCGAGATCGACACCTACCTCGACATCGCCTTCGACCTCTTCTCGCACTGGATGCACAAGGGCCAAGGCGTCGAGGCCATCGAACTGTCGCTCGAGGGGCTCCACGCGGCCGATGAGAACACTGACCCCTTGCGGGTGGTGAAGGTGTGGTGGACCTCGGCAATACATGCCGCCGAGTTGACCGACCCGGACGGTGTCGACTTCGGTCGCGCCGGCCTGGCGGTTGCCCGGGACCTCGGCGACTCCAACGCCTTGGGAAGGATGGAGATAGCACTTGGCGCCGCCATCCGTCACGCAACGACCGACCCCGAGTACCTCGAGCACCTCGTGGAGGGACGCCGGCTCCTCGAAGCCAACCCCGAGCCGCACTGGTGGGAGCCCACCTGGGATGACGGCCTGACGCAGCTTCTACTCGCCGCCTACCTACCCATGGAGGACGAGCGCATAGCCGAGCACAATCAGGCGGCGCTCGACATCTTCGAACAAGCCGGCGACCTGGCCATGCTGGCCGCGACGCTGAACGACACCGGCGGCTACCTGTACCTCACCGGAGAACGAGAGCGGGGCCTCGAGCAGAACCTGCGGGCGTGTGAGATTCTCGCCGACCTCGACTCTCCCAACTGGTACGGGCACGCACTGCAGCTGAGGGGGACGCTACTCCGGTTGGAGAACGAGCCTGCGGATGCCATGGCTCCCTTCATCGAAGCCGCACGCCTGTTGGACATGGTGGGTGACGTCAACTGCTGGGGCAACTCGACGAGAGGCCTCGCCCGTTGTGAGACGGCCCTCGGCGAAACGTCCGCCGCCGCCGGTCGCTTGCTCGCCGTGCTCGATCGGATGCCGGCCATGCCCATGCCCGAGACCACCAAGCCCCGGGTCCTCGACGCCGTCGCCGAGCTGGCAATCGCAGCGGGACGACCCAAAGATGGGGGAGTGCTGCTCGGCGCCGCCCTTGCCGCACCATTCGACCCCGAGGCCGTCATCCGCCCGGTCGAGCTCGAAGCAATCCGTTCAGCGGCGCTGGCCCAATTGGGAGATGCCGAAGCCGATCGCCTGTTCGCCGAGGGTGCACGCCTCGACGTCGACACTGCGCTGGAACGGGGACGCCTCGTCTTGTCGGAACTCGTGACGACCGAGGGCGGGTCCGACACCACCGTCGACTCGTAGAGATCGGGCGTCGTCGTTGCGGACGTTCGGACCTCCGCTGAGATCGGACCATCTGCTCCGGGAACCAACTCACGTTCCGCTCACAAGTAGAGTGCGCCGACCATGAGCACCCTCTCCTCGGCCGTCGCGTTCGCCGTCCTCTGCCTGGGCTCGTACATGATCGGCAAGGGTTTCAAGGCAGTCCGCCTGCCGACCATCACGGGCTATCTCTTCGCAGGAGCGATCGCAGGCTCGTTCGGCGTCGAGATGATGACCTCAGCCGAGGCGGAAGGACTTCGCTTCGTGGACGAGATCGCGCTGGCGGTCATTGCATTCGTCGCCGGATCTGAGCTGTACGTCAAGGAGCTCCGGCCCCGACTGCGACCCATCTTGTCGACGGCCGGTGGAATCTTGATCGTTGCATTCTCACTGCTCGCCGTTGCCATCTTCTTCTTGACGGAGGTCATGTCGTTCACCTCCGGCTACTCGACGGCGGCCCGTGTGGCGACGGCGCTTCTTGGAGCCGCGGTGCTGCTCGCTCTCTCGCCACCCTCGACCATCGCCGTCATCAAGGAGGTGCGCGCCCGCGGGCCTTTCACCCGAACGGCCCTCGGCGTGACTGTTTTGATGGACGTCGCCATCATCGTGCTGTTCGCGGTGATGACCTCCATCGCAGCGGCGTTGCTCACCGACGCCACCCTCAATCTGGGCTTCCTCGGCCTCCTGCTCCTCGACCTGGGTGCCGCCGTCAGCATCGGCCTCGTGACGGGTCTGGTGCTACGGCGGCTCCTCCGCTGGCGGCTCCACCGGCTGCTCAAGATCGCCGGCATTCTCGCCCTCGGATTCGGAATCTACGAGCTGGCGGAATTCGTGGACGAATGGAGCATTGCCAATCTCGGATTCGAGATCTACATCGAGCCGCTGCTGATCGCTCTGATCGGCGGATTCTTCGTCACGAACTTCAGCGCCTATCGGGTCGAGTTCGACGGCCTGCTCCACGACGTCGGCCCGAGCGTCTATGTAGCGTTCTTCACGATCACAGGACTCGCACTCAAGCTCGATGTCCTGTGGTCGACACTTCCGATCGCTCTGGCGTTGTTTGCCGTGCGCGTGCTCGGCATCGCATTGGGCACCGGAATCGGAACATCGCTCGCCGGAGAAAGCGGAAAGGTGAGGCGTACATCGTGGATGGCGTTCATCACGCAGGCGGGCATCGCACTCGGCCTGGCCCGAGAAGTCGCCGTCCAGTTCCCCGACCTCGGTGATGCGTTCGCCACGCTCGTCATCTCCGTCGTGGTCGTCAACGAGATCATCGGACCGCTCTTCCTCAAAGCAGGATTGCGTCGCGTCGGTGAAACGAACGTTCCCGACGGTGAGGAGGGAATCGAGACCGGTCGGGCCGTGATCTTCGGCGTCGAGGGCCAGTCGATCGCGCTGGCCCGAGCGCTCATGGCCGATGGCTGGGAGGTGGTGGTCGTCGACACGGATGCCGATCAGATCGAACGCATCGTGGCCTCCGATGTGGAAGAGGTCCTCATCCCGGACGTGAGCGACGGCACCCTGGGTCGCCTGATCGATGCCGATACGGCGGCCGTCGTGGCCATGTTGCCCGACGACGACGCCAACTACCGTGCGCTCCGTTTCGCCTACGAGCGCTACGGCGTCGACCGCCTGGTCGCCCGTCCGGCCGGGGGTTCGCATGCGGCGGACTTCGCCGACCTGGGGGCGTTCATAGTCGACCCCGGATCGGCGATGGTGACCCTCCTCGAACAGGCGGTGCAGTCGCCGCAGTCGACGGCCCTGTTGCTCCGGCGCGATCCCGACCGGGAGGTCGCACAGATCACGGTAACCAACGCCGATGTACACGGGGTGCCGCTGAGAGATCTCCGGTTGCCGCTCGACGTTCTGATGCTGGAGGTGCGACGAGGGGACAGCACCGTGCTTGCGCAGGGGTCGACGGTGTTCCGAATAGGTGACGAGGTGACGCTGATCGCCGAACGAGGATCACTCGACGAGGTGCGGCTGCGTCTCGAGAGCTGACCGTCCGCGCCGAGCGTCACAGAGGAATCTGCGGGAGAACACCGGATGGCGAGGCCGTTGTCGTGGGATCCTCAGGCTTCCGGCGCGTGGACTTCGAGAGCACCGAGGTCGAAGCCCTTGACGATCAACCAGACGGCCATGACCATTTCCTGGACGGCCATCGGTGCGTACAGGGCGGTGGACAGCGCCGAGTTGGGATCTCCGGTCCACAGGAGCGAGAGGCTGGCGACCACGAACAGCGGGGAGGCTATGAGACCCCACAGCGACAGCCATCGGGGAATGATCTTCGACTCGAAGAGCAGGTAGTAGAGCATCGCCGCTCCGACCGCGAACACCGTTTGTCCCAATGCGTAGGCCATGTCGCTCGTCGACTCGAACACGGCGGCGCTTGCCTGGAAGTGAGATGCATCCGGCGATCCCGCCGCCACGAACTCTGCGCTGAGTGGCATGAACGCCAGCATGGCCAGAACGGCGACGATGAACGTAGCCCCCTCCGTGATCCGCGTCCCCACGTACCAATGAGCCAGTCCCTCCTTCACGCTGTCATCTGCCACGCGCCGCAGGATCGGATAGATCATGAAGGCGACACCCGCGACGGCGACGGCCATCACCAGATTCATCAGCGCCATCAGGATCAGTTGGCCTTCTTCTGCGGACGCATTGGCGAGTATCCCCGGATCCTCGGTGAGCGTCCCCCATGCGCTCAGAGCCGACACGGGAGCAATCGTTGCAATGAGGTAGAGCACCCCGACCCAGACCGCCGTCTTCCTGTATGAGGTCATTTCGATCCCTTCGTCGACCTGTTGTTGGGCTCCCGCGACTGTGGGCAACTACTCCATCGGTGCCGTCAACCGTGGTCGGCACGATTCCGGCGTCCCGTCTCAGGGGCGTCCGCCTCACCCTGACCCAACCGGAGGCTCGGATGTAGAGGCTTTGGGCCGCGTCTCTCCGGCGTCTGCACCATTGATCAAGCGGTCTCTCGGCTCGGGACATCCCGGTGGGGGCGACTTCTAGTATTCGATTCGAAGGACGATGTCGGTCGGCACGGCAGGTGCGGTTCCACCAGCAAGCGAGGACGCGATGGAAGAGCCGGTGTTCGAGTTCACCAGTGAGCTCTGGCTTTATCCCGGCGATGCCGGCTGGCACTTTCTCACCTTGCCCGGGAGAGTGGCGGACGATCTCGATTACCTCGTGGGCGAACGCGCCGGGTTCGGATCGATTCCGGTCGAGGTGACGATCGGCGGCAGCACTTGGAAGACGTCGCTGTTTCCCGACACGAAGGCCGGGTCGTTCGTACTGCCCGTCAAGAGAGCGATCCGGCAGCGAGAGAGACTCGAGGTCGATGCGAGGGTCTCCGTTCGGCTCCGTCACGACTCGGACCGGTCATAGGATGCGCGACGCCCCGGGAATCCGATGAGCGTCGTGTCGCACCACCCGGACTCGGGCACCGAAGGGCGGGGCAGGGTCGGCATGTGGGGTGCCATCGCCATCGGAATCGGGGGGATGGTCGGTGGGGGCATCTTCGCCGTGCTGGGTCTGGTCGCCGAGGAAGCGAAAGGCGGCGCTCCTCTGGGGTTTCTCATCGCCGGCGGCATCGCCATCCTCACCGCATCGTCGTACGCTTCGCTGTCGAAGCGATACCCCTCGCGAGGGGGAAGCGTCGTGTTTGTCGATCAAGCGTTTGGTGTCGGGCTCGTCACCGGCTCTCTCAACAGCCTGCTCTGGTTCGGCTACCTGATCACCCTGTCGCTGTATGCGGTGGCCTTCGCCAACTACGCCGGCAGCTTCCTGGCATCCGGTCCCACCCCCCTCATCCACCACATCCTCATCAGTGCGGCGATCGTGCTGCCCACCGGCCTCAACCTGATGAGCGCGGCACTGGTAGCCGAGACGGAGACGGCGATCGTCGTGCTGAAGCTCGTGATGCTGTCGATCGTGGTCGGTGCCGGCGCTACGACCGTCGATACGACGAGCCTCTCGGTGTCCGCCTGGCCGTCCATCCCCGCGATCGCCGCTGCGGGCATGCTGGTCTTCGTGGCGTATGAGGGCTTCGAACTCATCGCCAACGCCGGAGACGACATCCGCCAACCGCGCCGGAACATCCCGCGGGCGCTCTATGCGTCCGTCGGGGTGGTCATCGTCGTGTACGTGGCGGTCGCCGTGGTGACGGTCGGATCGCTGACGGCGGATCAAATCACGGGTGCCGCCGACTTCGCGCTCGCCGAAGCAGCACGACCCAGCCTCGGCGGCTTCGGGTTCGGTCTCGTCGGAGTGTCGGCGGTACTCGCCACCCTCTCGGCCATCAACGCCACCCTGTACGGGACGGCGAGGCTGAGTTACTCGATCGCGCTCGAGGGCGAGTTGCCGCCGGCATTCGAGCGCAAGGTGTGGACCGAGCCCGTCGGGCTGCTCGTGACGGCAGGCGTCTCACTGCTGCTGGCGAACACGCTCAATGTCGGCGAGATCTCCTCGATCGCCAGTTCTGTGTTCCTGATCGTATTCGGGGCCGTCAACCTGGCTGCCCTTCGAACTGCGGCGAGTCCGGCTCGCCGCGTCACGGCAGCAGGCGGCGCCATCGGGTGTCTGGCGGCGCTCGTCTTGCTCGTGATCGACACCACCGCCCGCCAACCCCTGGCGCTGGGTGTTCTGGTGGCGATGCTGGCAGTGTCGGTGGCAGGTGAGTCGGCGTGGCTCCATCACCGTCGAGAACTGAAGCTGTCGTCGGATCCGTAGGTAGGGAGCTATACGATGCGCGCCACGCCAGGCACCCGGAGCAGCAAGGCGGCCAGACCGAAACTGCCGGCGACGCCCAGCAGCGCGGTAGCGAGATACTCGACCTCGGGTGGCCACGGGACGAGCCTGGTGGCGAGGACCAGCCCGACCACGACCAACTGGTGAAGTACGAAGGCGCCGTACGCAGCACGGCTCAGCAGCTGAGCGTTGCGACTCTGATGATTGAAGCGCCGCCGGAAGAAGTCGAGAAGCCACAGTGACATCGACACGATGAGCACGCCTTCGAGGACGGCGACGCCCATCGATTGCCACGTTCCGCCACCGGCGAAGTCGTCGATGTCTCCACCGACGGCCATCGCCGCTCCTATGAAGAGGGCCACGCCCGCCACCGCCGACCAGGCGATCAGGCCCATCCGGCGCGCAAGCCGCGGATCGATCGGGTTGAACCAGCCGCGCTCTGCTCCGAGGGCGCCGAGTGTGAACCCGGCCATCCAGCCCGGCGCCTGACCGAGGGCCAGCCGCCAGACCTCGTGTCCCAGGGGAACTGAGAACCTGACGAGCCAGGACGTCAGGGCAATGATTCCCGCGACGGCCATCAGGTGCCGGACTCCCGGCACGGTGGCACCGGTGTGGCGACGAGGTCGGATGTTGCGGACGACGGCGTAGCCGATGGAGAAGACCAGCAGCACTCCCAGAAACCAGGTCGGTCCCGGTGCCGGAGGCCACCAGATGTGGAGCGCAAACGAGGCGAAGCCTCCATCCCATCCGGCGGAATCCGGATCGACGTACTCGATGATCGGGCTCAGGAAGATGATGAAGAACACCATCGGCAAGCCGAGACGAAGCGCTCGATCGATCAGGAATCTCCACAAGCCCTTTCGTTCGAGAGATGGAGGAGTGAAAGCCCCGGCCAGCAAGAAGAACAGGGGGATCGCGAAGAGTGCGCCGATCACCGACAGCAGGATCAGAATGCTCAGCAAAGGCTCGCGGACGTGGGGCTCGTCGAACACCCAGGTGCCGACTCCGGTCCACGCCATGGTGGCGTGGCCGACGATCACTCCACACACGAGGACGATCTTGAGATTGTCTGCGTAGGCGTGACGCGTACGAATGGGTTCGTCGACCGAGACGGGAGGAAGTATCTGCTGCGTCCTCGTCCCTCCTTCTACAGCTACAGCAAATCACTTCGAGCGACCTCTGAGAAGTGGCATTTCGGTCGTCCTTCGGCGCCGACTGCTGCGCCGTCACGGGGTCCGGTGCTAGCGTCCGCAGCGGCCGCGACGACGCGGTCGAAAGGACACCCGACCGTGCACATCATCCTCATCCCGGGCCTGTGGCTCAACGGTTCATCCTGGGACCCGGTCGTCCCCGTTCTCCAACAGAACGGTCACACGGTCCATCCCATCACGCTTCCGGGCATGGAGTCGTCGGACGCCGATAGATCGGGAATAGGGCTCCGGGACCATGTCGATGCCGTGGTAGCCGCCATCGATGCGTGCGCTCGAGAGGATGGTTCGGTTCTTCTCGTCGCGCACTCGGCCGGCGGGGGAGTGGTCCATGCCGCGATCGATGCGCGTCCACATCGAATAGCTCGCGTCGTCTACGTCGGAGGATTTCCGACGCCGGACGGCGAGCCGATTGCAGGCGACTTCGCTACCGACGGCGACGGCATTCCGCTGCCCGACTGGGACGACTTCGACGAGAGCGACCTCGAAGGACTCAGCGCCGATGATCGTGACGGCTTCCGGCAACGGGCCATCCCGTCTCCTGCGCGACTGACCACAGACCTCCAGCAACTGACGAACGACGGACGCTACGCGGTGCCGGCGACGGTGGTCTGCAGTGAGTTCTCCAGCGAAATGCTGCTCGGATGGATCGAGCAGAATCTGCCGCCGGTGACGGAGCTCGCCCGGATCCGCCATCTGGAGTTCGTCGACCTGCCGACCGGCCACTGGCCGCAGGTCACCCGCCCCGAGGATCTCGGCCGGATCCTCAGCGAACGCGCCGGCGAACCGGTCATCGACGAACATGAAAGAATCCACCCTCCGGCCGGCGCCGGAGAAACTCTCACCTTGCTCGGATTCCTCGATTACCAGCGTGGGACGCTGGCGTGGAAGGCTCGCGCACTGTCGCCGGAAGGGATGACCGCCAGGGTGGCGGCATCCTCGTTGACCCTGGGCGGTCTGCTCAAACACATGGCCTGGGTGGAGGACTACTGGTTCGCCCGCCGTCTCCACGGTCGCCGGCCCTCTCCTCCGTGGGATGCGGTGGACTGGTCTGCCGACCCGGACTGGGAGTTCACGTCATCGATGCAGGATTCGCCCGACGACCTGCGGGCCTTGTGGAGATCTACCGTTGCCCGCTCGCGAGCCCTGACGGCGGGGGCAATCGCCGAGGGGGGCCTCGATCGCACGGAGGCGTCGGGTCCTGAGGCGGAGCCTGTCTCGCTGCGGTGGATCTTGGTGCACATGATCGAGGAGTACGCACGTCACAACGGTCACGCGGACCTCTTGCGAGAGGCTATCGACGGCGAGACGGGGGAGTAGTCGCGGCGGCGGCCAGTGGCCCGGCCGGCGTAGCCTGAACCCATGGTTCGCGCTGATCCGGCCATCACAGCTCTGGGGGCGGTAGCGGGCTACAACCTCGTCCAGAACTTCACCGTCCCCGACGCCCTGTACGTTCCGGCCAACCTCGGCGCAGCAGCGGGGTTTGTGGCATTTGGGAAACGGTCGGGCCTCTCTCTCGACATGATGGGTCTCGGCAAGTCGCAGATCGGGTCGGGACTGACGGCCGGCTCGGTGGCAGCCGGAGCCATTGGGATGGGCCTCCGGCAGGTGGCGGGCCGCCCTCGGCTCCGCCATCGGATGCTGGACGAGAGGGCCAGAGGAGACTCGCCGGCCGGCGCCGTCTACCGGGCGGCGGTGAGATTCCCGCTGGGGACTGCACTGTTCGAGGAAGTGGTGTTCCGCGGTGTCATCGACGGGCTCTGGCGAAGGCGCGGCCACAAGGCCGCCTGGCTTGCCTCCGCGATGGCCTTTGGCGCCTGGCACCTGGTGCCGACCTACCGGGACTTCCCGAAGATGGCCGTTACGCGGTCACCCACCGTCGGCAAGCGAGTGCTCGCAGCTCTCGGGGGCGCCGTGGTGACGGGGCTGTCCTCGGTCGGGTTCACCATGCTTCGGGAGCGCTCGGGAAGCGTCCTCGCTCCGTGGCTGGCACACACCGCGTTCAACACCGGTTCGTACCTCCTGGCTCGGCACGCCTGGACGGTGCACCAGTTCACAGCGTCCGACATCGACGACGGCCGCCGGACTCGACCTCAGCCTCCGCCCGCCCAATCGGCGACGACCTGAACCGCCTCGTCCGACAGGACGATGACGTCATCGTGGAGGAGTCGCCGGCCGTTGACGAGTTGCACGACGGCCTCGGCGAAATGCTCGGACGGAGTAGCGTGCCACGCGGATCCCTCATTCCACGAAGCCGTGGCCGGGAACCCCTGTGCGACGAGGAAGTCGGGCCGCAGCCGAAGCTGGGCCGGACAGGTCGACTCCAGGTGATGAGCGAGTTCGTGGACGAAGGACTCATCGAATCTCGCCGGTGAGGTCGGGATCTGAATGGAGATCACCCCGTCCTCGCGGCGGTAGGAGGCGTCCCCGTCGGGTACATCGTCGACAAACCCGACATGCACCGACGCTATACAGTCTCGACGGTCGGGGAACGCCTCGAGGAAGCGGTTCCAAGCGCCGTCCACGGCGGCGGAGAGGTCGTCGGGGAGATCCTGGACGGCGATGACCTCGGGTGCCCGACCCGAACACGCTCCGAGCAGGCAGAGGACCAACAACAGAACGCGCATCCTGTGCCCCACCGCTATCCCGGCTCCGTACGATCGGCCGACATGGCGGGCGTACGGAGCCGTACGGCGCTGAAGCCGTGCCGTCGGGAACGTTCCCGGACCTCGAAGCCGGACAGGGCATCCAGCAGACGAGTGATCGTCGTGCTCCTTCCTCCGACGATCACCGTCCCGCCGGGAACGGTGTGCGCGGCCGCGCTGCGCACCGCTGCGGTCGAGCACTCGATGGGCAGCTTGTCGGCGAGCGACACCATTGCCAGATCGAACGACGACGCCCCTGCCTCGAGGCCCAGCGCGTGACGGCACTCCACCACGCCGGCGTCGACGCCACCGGCCATGAGATTGGACCGGCTTGCATTGAGTGCCAGCAGGTCACGCCCGATCAACGTCATGGTGGCCGGGTCGACGGCCGACGCGGCCGCGAGGGCGAGATGGCCCTGACCAGGTTCAACGAGGAGAGCGCGCACACCGCTGAGGTGTGCGTTCACCAGCAGATCGACCATCAGCATCGTGTCGAACCCCAGCGAATCGAACTCGGGTAGGCCCCACACCGTCGACGCCTGCCATTGGATGCCGGACCGGGAAAACTCACGACGATCACGGACGAAGACGCCCCCATCGAAGGCGCGTCGGGGAGCCTCCAGCCGCGGCGGTCGGTAGTGAAACACCGCGTACGCCTTCGAATCCTTCCGTAGCAGGATCGATGCCCGAGCACGTTCGAGAACCCCGCCTACCTCGTCCGCCAGCGCAGCCACGACGACCACGGCAGCGATACCGTCGGGTTCGAGGACCGCGCCGGCGCCGACCAGCAGCTCCTCGATGACGGGTAGGCCGGCCTTTCCCGGCAGGTTCGACACGACCAGATCGAAACGGAGTCCCGGATCGATGGCGTCGTAAGCCAGGCTCCCGTAGCAGTGGACGCCCCCATCATCGGTGTCGCTTGCGTTCAGGGCGGCGACGGCGACGGCGAGGGCGTCACGATCGACCATGTGAACGCGAGCCGCCGGATACACGGCCTTGAGGCCGAGTCCGAGGGGGCCGTATCCGCAGCCGACGTCGAGGACCGCCGCCGGGGGCGGAAGGTCGGTCAACGTGCGGAGGAGGAGCGCGGTCCCCGCGTCCACCGTGTGACTGCTGAAGAGGCCGTGGGCCGTCCGCAGCTGGAGCGTGGCGCGTCCGACGCGAAGCTCGACGTCCTTCTTGAGGTACGGGGCCACTGCTGTGTTCACCGGACGCCGATCCCTGCTCCGGCGACCGCACGGATCGCAACGTAGGATGAACTCAACAGGCGAGCGCAACCAGTGGCTGATGCGGTCCCGTACGATTCGCGGGACCGCATCACGCGCCCGGGCCATCCGGAACGAACAGTCGAGACTGGCATGTGTGCACGTTAGGCGATTCGGTCGCCGGTTCTACACCTCGGCGGCGAGTCTCTACGCTTCCCGGGTGCTCATTCTCGCTTCATCATCTCCGAGACGCCGTGAGCTGCTGCGCCTGCTCGACGTGGCGTTCGAGGTCGACCTTGCCGATGTCGATGAGACGCTTCTCGACGGGGAGGACCCGAGAGAGGCCGTCCTCCGGCTGGCGGAGGAGAAGGGCTCGGCCGTCGCTTCCCGCCACCCTGCGGATCTCGTCCTGGCAGCGGACACGGTGGTGGTTCTCGACGGCGAGGTCATGGGCAAGCCGGGCGACGCCGCCGAAGCGGCCTCCATGCTGCGACGGCTCTCGGGCCGGTCGCACGTCGTCCATACCGGGATGGCCTTGATCGAGGGCGGCGGGGGCCGGCAGTCCGGGCACGCTACGACGACCGTCCGATTCCGGGGATTGACCGACGAGGAGATCGAGGCCTACACCCGGACCGGCGAACCGCTGGGCAAGGCGGGGGCCTATGCGATCCAGGGGCTCGGCGGAACCCTCGTCGAAGGACTCGATGGAGAGCTCTCGACCGTCGTCGGTCTCAGCCTCACCGTGGTAGCCGGGATGCTCGGTCGAGCCGGAGTGTCGCACGCGCTCCGGCCGTGACGAACAACTCGCCGGACCGCGAGCGGAGTGGCTAATGGCCCGGCAGCCTGGGCCGAAATACCCTACGCCGGTCAGGCAACCAGACGGTAACGTTCCGGGTGTTGGGTCCCCCCTCAGCGATCGAGACCCCCGGCAAAGCCGGGGGTCTCATTCTTTCCGCCCTGAAGTGAGGTCGTTACGCGCGTCCGGCCGGATGGGACGTCGGCATGAGATGCTTGCGCAACATGCGCCACACATCGGGCCTTGCCAGTTTCGTGCGGAGTGAGGCGAGGGTCTTGATGAAGGTGGGAACGGCCGCCGACGCACTCATCGGGTTCGGGCGCATCAATGCTTGCACGTCGACCGAGGGCGTGATGGCGAGGATGTCCGTCTTCGGCCACGTCCGGCGTATCAGTTCGAGTTCCTCGTCCAGCGCTGCTCGGCCCACCCGGTCGAATATCCCTTCGTAGAACCTGCCTCCTTCGCGGGTTTCATCAGCCGCCATCGGAGCTATGACCAGGATGAAGTCCAGCGGCTCGGCGCTGGCCAGAAGCAGATCGGCATGGGTTCCCGACACCACGCCGCCGTCCACGTAATGCCGGCCGTCGAGTTCGTAGGGGGCGAAGATGAGGGGAACCGCCGACGAGGCGGACACCGCCTCCCGCAGTTCGACGTCGGGGGCCTCCACCGTCCCGAATGCCACCCGGCGCCTGGATTCGAGCTCGTAAGCGACGATGACCGTCGGATCGTCGGGCCATCCTTTGGCGAAGTCTCCGACCTCTTCGGCGAGCCAGTCGCCGATGCCTCCGGCGTCGAAGGGGGCGGGCGAGCCGAGAACCAGCGACACACCGGGCTTGCGGATGCCGGGCACCAGTCCGTGCCGCACCCAGCGACGAACTCCACCGGGACGCCGTCTCTGGTACACCGACGCTCGGATGCGGTTGGTGACGTCGGCCCTGCTCTCATGGCGGCGGGCCAGCGAGTCGATGGACAACCGCCCGGATCGCACTGTGCCGGCGACGAACGACCCCGCCGAAGTGCCGATGATGACCTCCGACGAGTTGGGATCCCAGCTGGTCGCCATGTGAATGGCCATGAGCGACGCCAGTTCATATGCAGCCCCGGTGATCCCACCACCGCCGAGAACCAGACCTACCTTGCTCACGGGCGACAGAATAGGACGGTGTGACGTGAACGCGCGGTTAGGGTCCGACCATGCCTGTTCGCAGGACCGACCCCACCGCCGACCGGCAGCGCATCGCGACACTGCTGGAACGCTGCCGCGCCGCCGGCGGCTACGACCCGTTGAGCGAACACAAGGTTGCCTCGCTGATGCGGGGAGCCGACCGGGGGCTTGCGTTCGACGATGGAGGAAATCTCATCGGATATCTGCATCTCGTCGAAAGCAAACGCCGCGGGACGTTCGAGTTCGAGACGGCCGTCGACCCATCACATCAAGGACGGGTCGAGCGGCCTCTCATCCTGGCGGCGCTGGAACTGTTGCGGGAAATCGGCGCCGGAGATGTGCTCGGCTGGGTGTACGGTGGGGCAATTGGCGATGTGCTGCTCGAACTCGGGTTCGGTCCGGAGAGGACGCTGCACCAGATGCGGGTCGTGCTTCCCCTCGACGGGCCGGNNGGTGTCATCAATCGGGCGTTCTTCGGTCATCTGGAGGCAGGCAACTGGGGCGCGGAGGATCTCGACGAACGGCGGGCGCACGACTGGTACGAACCGGCCGGGATTCGCATGGCGTGGAGGGGTGACCACCTGGTTGCCTTTTGCTGGACCAAGATGCATGCCGGCCGAATGGGGGAGGTATACCTCATCGCCACCGATCCCGACCGGCAGGGCCGTCACTTCGGTCGGATGATGGTGCTCGAGGGCCTCAGATATCTCTCCCAGGAGCACGATGCCACCGTCGGGATGCTCTATGCGGACGGCGACAACGAGAGAGCTCTGCAGATGTACCGGCGCCTCGGGTTCTCGGTCCACCACACCGACCGGGCGTACAGATTGGTGCTGTGAGGCCCTTCCCGGCTAGCCGGTGAATCCGAAGCGGCGCCCGCACGACGGACACGAGAGGTCCTTCTCGCGGGTGGGAGCGTGACACCAGGGACATGGAAGGTCGTCGTCGAGATCGAGCGTCGTCGATTCGTCCTTCAGCGGCGTCGTTCGGGACCGTTGCCCGAAGACGGTGGCAGCAATCGCCAGCGGGACCGTCAACAAGGAAATCACGTTGTCCTCCTTCCGGCGACCAGGATACGCGGTTGAAGGTCGACAACGATGGATTTCGCGTTCTCCGCGACCGCTCACGCCAATTCGGACTCGAGTTCCTCGACGATGGGCGCCAGATCGTCCAGGCGGCCGTCTCGGGTCTCCGCCGCATGGAGCAGCTCTCGACCGGCGTGGAACACACTCCAGGAACGGAGAACGTCATCCGGCATCCGTCTCCCGTATCCCTCGACGAGGGCGCGGGCGGCAGTGTCCCCGATCGACCTGCGGAAGGTCCACACGGCGAGAGAGAAGTCCCATTCGGCGGGGGCGGCGGTCGCCCACGTCCAGTCGATGAGGGTGACCCCGCCCGTTTCGTCGTCGACGCGAAAACGATCGGGACGTGGGTTCGTGTGACACGAGGTGGGGACGCCTCCGGCGGGCGGCTCCGAGGCCTGCGCCCGGTCGAGCAGATCCTGCGACACACCGACGCGCCTCCGGTACCGGGCCAATCGCGTGAACACCGACTGGTGCTCGGAACGCAGCCAGGCGGCATCCATACCGCCGGCGAGATTGGTGAGGTCGTCCGGACTCGCCTCATGGACCGCTCGCAGGATCTCACCCGCCCGGCGCGCCGGGCCCGAACTGGTAGGGAGCGTGGCCAGATTCCACGCTCCCGCATCCTCGAAGAGACCCCACGCGACGTCCGCCTCGTCACCCCATTCGATCACGACGGGGATGCCGGGAAGCCCGGCAAGGGCGTGCAGGGCTCGCTGCTCCCGCCGCTGCAATGAACTCGACCGGTACACCGTGAGAATGGTGGTCGCGTGCGGTGAGAAGAGGCGGAACGTTCGCCCACCGAAGCCGGATAGCTCATGCACTCGTCCGCCGCGAGCAATCCGGCGGGCCACATCCATCGCGTCCATGTTGTCCCCTCAGGGTCTATTGATACGAAAAGGTCGACCTACGGCCATTACCCTACCCGCGATATGACGGGAGAACCGCGATGAACATCAAACTCACCTTTCCGGACGGATCCCAACACGAGCACCCGGCAGGCACCACCGGCGCCGAAGTCGCCGGGTCGATCGGACCTCGTCTCGCCAAGGCAGCCGTNNGGCACGTCTTGCGGCACTCGGCGGCGCACGTCATGGCGCAGGCGGTCCTCGATCTCTACGAAGGCGCCACCTTCGCCATCGGCCCCGCCATCACCGACGGCTTCTACTACGACTTCAACATCGGTCGCCCATTCGCTCCCGAGGACCTGGAACGCATCGAAGCGCGCATGGTCGAGATCATCGAGGCCGACCAGGCCTTCGAACGCGAGGTTCACTCGATCAAGGAAGCGCTCGAACTGTTCGGAGACCAGCCCTACAAGAGCGAGATCATCGAATCGGTCGACGAGTCGGAGGTGTCGGGCGGCGACAGCGTGACCGTGTACCGGAACGAGGACTTCGTCGACCTGTGCCGGGGCCCGCACTTGCCGAGCACCGGGCGACTCAAGGCCGTGAAGTTGCTGCGCTCGGCGGGCGCCTATTGGCGAGGGGACGAGCACCGGGATCAGTTGCAGAGGATCTACGGAACCGCATGGGAGTCCCGACAAGCGCTCGACGACTACCTCCACCGCCTCGAAGAGGCCGAGCGGCGCGATCACCGGCGGCTCGGCAACGAGCTCGATCTGTTCTCCTTCCCGCAGGAACTCGGCTCCGGCCTCGCCGTCTGGCACCCCAAGGGTGGCCTCCTCCGCACCATCATCGAGGACTACAGCCGGCGCACACATCTCCGGCACGACTACCAGATCGTGTCCACCCCGCACGTTGCCAAGGCGCACCTGTGGCAGACGTCCGGCCATCTCGACTTCTACGCCGAGGGGATGTATCCGGGCATGGAGCTCGACGAGGACACCGAGTACCGGCTGAAGCCGATGAACTGTCCGTTCCACATCCTGATCTACAAGAGCAGCGGGCGAAGTTACCGGGAACTGCCCATGCGACTCTACGAACTCGGGACCGTCTACCGGTACGAACGCTCCGGCGTCGTGCACGGACTGCTCCGCGCCCGCGGATTCACTCAGGACGACAGTCACATCTTCGCCATGGAATCCCAGATCGGTGACGAGCTGCAGAAACTGCTCGACTTCACCTTGATGGTGCTCAGGGACTTCGGTTTCGAAGAGTTCGANNACCCGGCCGGACAAGTACGTCGGGCAAGATCATCTCTGGGACAAGGCGGAGGCGGCACTCGCCGATGCCCTGCGGGTGGCAGGTTTGCCGTTCGAGATCGCCGAAGGCGAAGGCGCGTTCTACGGGCCGAAGATCGATGTGCACGTTCGGGATGCCATCGGCCGGCGGTGGCAGCTCTCGACCCTCCAGGTCGACTTCGGACAACCCGAGAACTTCGACCTCCTGTACGCCTCGGGTGAGAACACCCGTGAGCGCCCGGTGATGATCCACCGGGCGCTGATGGGATCGATCGAGCGCTTCGTCGGCATCCTGGTCGAGCACTACGCCGGGGCGTTTCCCGCCTGGCTGGCACCCGTCCAGGCGGTCGTCGTACCGGTGGCCGATCGCCACCTCCCGTACGCGGGCGCCGTCGCCGCGTCGATGTCGGCGGAGGGGCTCCGCGTCGAGGTCGACGAGGCCGACGACACCGTCGGGGAGAAGATCCGTCGTGCCATCACCCAGAAGGCACCCGCCGTGCTCGTCGTGGGCGATCAGGACATCGAGAACGAGACCGTCGGAGTTCGCTTCCGGGGTGAGGAACACGAACGGCGCGGTGTGCCTCTCCGGGACGCCGTCGACGAACTCGCTCGACTTGCCGAACCTCCCCGATGACCGACCGCGAACCGCCTGCCATCCACATCCCACAGGACGTCGCCGACGCCGAGGCGGTGCCCGACGATCTGGATTCGGGGGCACTCGGGGAGTACGTGTTCCCCAGCCCTCGCCGTCGACGGGCATCTGCCGTGATCTACGTGATCGCCGGCGCCTTCGCCATCGCCGGGGCGGCAACCGGGCTGCCTTCGGGAATGTGGGCGGTCGGCGGTGGGTTCGTGGTGCTGGGCGCCTGGCACATGGCAACAGCCTGGCCGCTGAATGTGACCGATCGCCAGGCCATGGGGGCTGCGGCGCGGGCGGTCGATTTTGCGGTCGGGCATTCATCCGGTGCCGTTCGCTTCGAAGGTTGGCGGGCCCGACCGGTCTGGAATGTGCTGCTCTACTCGGCCGATGATCCGCCGACCCGGCGAGGCCTGGTGCTGGTGGACGGCGTGACCGGGGCCATCCGGGGCGAGGTCTACGAGGAAGAGCTGGTCGCGGGTCGCGAGTAGCTGGTCGCGGGTCGCGAGTTCGGAGTTGAGCCTTTCACGGACGCCGGATGGTCGATCTACGAGGTACCAGGTACGGAGTACGACTGTTGGGTGCACCCCCTCCGACCTCCTTGGCAACTGACGCAGTAGGCGTCAGGCCTCGTCGGCCACCTCCCCGCAAGCGGGGAGGACACACAAGGCATACCGCACGTCCTCTGAGTACTCAATTGAAGGCGGCCCCGCGTGGGGCCGCCGCCTCCAGTCCGGGTACTGAGTACTGAGTACTTCCCTATCTCTGGTCCATCGGGACGAACTCGCGGGCATTCTCACCAACGTAGATCTGCCGGGGCCGGCCGATACGGGTCGTGTCGTCAAACCGCATCTCTTTCCACTGGGCGATCCAGCCCGG